>Ga0073909_10000203_pt1 | contig 21170 bp, 21 predicted proteins | sample Coa_R1_6_FD_66439 | JGI IMG/M metagenome (GOLD analysis project Ga0073909, IMG submission 66439) | Surface soil microbial communities from Centralia Pennsylvania, which are recovering from an underground coalmine fire. - Coalmine... | ecosystem: Environmental > Terrestrial > Soil > Unclassified... | reverse complement strand
TGCGCCGAAGCTCGCGGAGATGCGCGAGCAAGAGCGTCTGGCGATCGTTGTGGTGGACACGCTCGCGTCAATGTCGGGCGGCGGCAAGCTGTCGGACGAGCAGGACATGCAAGCGATCATGGATGTAGCGAAGATGATCGCCTACGAACTCAACTGCGCGGTGGACTTGGTCAACCACTTGACCAAGGGCGGAGCCAAAGCAGACCCGGAGTCGATGGACGCGGGCGCGGGCGCCCGGCCTTTGACCGGGGTCCCAAGGATTGTGGACAACATCATCGCCGCCCCTGGCGGGATTGTCCGGGTGTTCCGGGCCAAAGGCTCCTATCGCGACGGCCCGACGGGAGCTGCGGTCCTGGAGTGGAAGTCGGTCGAAATCCCAATCGACAACTATGACGAGGGCGTGCTCACCGGGACGGACACGGCGGAAATCGGCGTCCTCGTCCCAGCCAGCGTCGCCGCCGTCCAGGTCCAGCAGGAGGACAAGGCGCTCGATGCTTTGTGTCGGGCCGGGGGCGTGATCGTCAAAGGCGGCCCGCTGGCGAAACGCGGGCCGGATCACGCCAGCCGGATTGTCGAGAACGCGCTCGGCCTGCGGCCGTCGAAGGGAAAGACGGCGCGGCAGCAAGCGGAAAAAATCGTCGCCGATCTCATCGGGAAGGGCAAGCTCAAGGTCTCGAAGGCCGGTCGAAGCGGGCATACGGTGGAGGTCCTGGAGCCAACCAGCCCCTTTGCGGCAGTCGACCTTCTCTAGCCGGAGCGAAACCCGTCTTTGGCGGGAACGGCTTGAATATCAAGGGCCTCGAAAAACGAGCCAACCGGGGGCCGTCAGGCTAATTATGGTCCAAGAGATCGGCGCGAGATCGGCGCGAGGTCAAACAATAAAGAACGAAGAAAACGTTTAAATTACAATGTGTTCCAAGTGTTCGCGGATAGATTACATTAACTTGGCCCAAAACGGGGGTATAGATCGGCGCGAGATCGGCGCGAGATCGGCGCGGCGAAGCAAGGAAATGGCCGTCCAGGGGGGATAAAAAACCTTATTATAGTAGGGCTTCCAAGGATTTTACGGTCAACGGAGATAGGCTCCGAGATCGGCGCTAGATCGGCGCAAAAAAAGGACCGCCCATCGCAAACCCCTAAGGGGTGGGGTTTGCGAATGGTCGAGGGCGCACCACGACGGTCGGCGGATACGCGAAAACCCCAAGGAAAGGAAAAAAAAACAGGATTGAAAACTCATCCTCAGGCGCGGCCCCTGGCCGGCGACTGAGGTCCGAAGAACAACCGGCCGAAAATGCTTGGGCAGAGTGCGGCGCGGTCGGGTTGGGCCGGGCTGAGAAGAACCTCTTGTACGAAGCAAATCAATTGGGCAAAAAGCGTGGATGTTTACAGGTAGATATTGGGTGTCAAATCCCTCCGGAAATGGAGGCATCCAGACGCGAATGTGGCAGAGATACGCGTCAGGGCAACCGGGCGTTCCGATATGCGGCGCGCGTTGTCGCCGCTCTCCTGGTCTTGTGTGTCGAGGAGCGCCGATCGCGGGCGGCAGATGCCGGCATCATGGCGGACTTAGTTCTGGTCGCGGGCGACCTGTGCTTGGCAAGAGCGAGTTGCAGCACCACTCCAAAGCGATAGCTCTAATCAAAAAGGCGTCGCGCGCGTTGCTTGAAACTGTCGAGCTTCATCCAGACACGCAACGAAACTTTGCGCCTTATGCTGGGTCGCTCTATCCGCCCAGCGAAGCGATGGCGCTGTTAGCGTGCGACCAGTGGACCCGTGGCGAGATCACTAGAGCCGAGTTCGAAATCGCGCTCGAGCAAGCGCGCTTGTATGCGGACGGTCCAAGGCCGCGTCAACCGAAGCCATTCAAGACAGCGCGTCCAGCGTCCAAGCCAAGTGAGTTGAGACCAACCGAGCGCCCACGCGTCGAAGCGCAACGCGTCGATCGGCGTATCGCCGCGCGCCGGGATGTCTCCGCAACAGAGCCGCAGCCCGAACGCTGGTCGGCCGATCGCAGCAAAAAGCCCTCGGGCTTTTGAGATCCATCGTAGGAGTCTTGGTGCGCCGAGCGGATGCGCGCGTTTCGTTATCCCGATGCCGGATGACGAGGAAGGCGACGCATCCTTGCGATTTCGGCGACAGCCAACGACACTTCCGGCGCCGCTTAAGCGTCGTGTGAAGCTCCTGGGGTCATGGCGCCGTTTCCTTCTCCAAGCCGAGCCGAGCTCGCGCCCGCATGATCGTCTTGTAGGAGATCTTGCCGAGCCCGCGCTTCTCGACCTCCGCCGCGACCGCGCGCGACGACAAATGCGCGAGCTCTTCCAGCACTGGCTTCAGGTCGGCGTCGCGCGCCGCAGCCGCGTCGTGGTTGGCGTCGCCGATGTCGTCCCGTCCAAGTTTGACTCCGCGCGCCTTCGCCGCCGCAAGAGCTTCCTTGGTGCGGCGAGAAATCATCGCCCGTTCCTGCTGCGCCATCGCCGCGTAGATGTGCAGCATGAACGGATCCACGTCCTTGCCTAACGTGGTGACGATGAAAGGCACCCGCTGCGCCATCAATCCCGAGATGAACGCGACATCGCGCGACAGCCGGTCGAGCTTCGCCACCGCGACCGACGCCTTGAGCTTCTTCGCCGCCTTCAACGCCGCCTTGAGTTTGGGCCGGCGGTCGAGCGCGTCGGCGCCCTTGGCCGTCTCGACCTCGACGTGCTCCTCGACGATGGTGAAGCCTTCAGCCGCCGCGAAGGCGACGACGGCTTTGCGCTGCGCCTCCAGGCCGAGGCCCGATCGGCCCTGCTTCTGGGTGCTCACGCGATAGTAGGCGACTAACGGAGACATTCAGGCTTCCTTTGGGACACGGTGTTCAACGTCACTATGTCCCAATATCCCAGATAAGGCAAGCGAAAAGAGCAGAGTCGTCGCGTTCGTCGGGGATTTGAATCGAGGGGGTGTCGCTGTCGATCAGCCCGAAGGCCCTTCGACCTCGAGGAGCTTGGCCCTGGCTTGAGTGGATCTGTGGGTCGCGCAACCAGGCGGCCGCTGCTGCTCGACGCCAGGCGCAAGCGCAGCTTTGAGCTTCTTCGCCGCCTTCAGCGCCGCCAACGGGATGGCATGAGGCGCGCGCCGCCTCGTCCAGCCGTCCAGCCGTCCACGTCCAGCGGACATCGGGAGGGAGGGGGCCGGACCCCCGACCCTACCCCCTGGCCCCCGTCGCCAGCCGCGCGCGAGTCGCGGGCATGCAGACTCACAAAATTTTCGCACCGGGAGTTTCGGCTTGAATTTCGAGTGTTCTCGCGAGACGCTTTGGGCAAAGCGCGCGGGAGGCGGACGGTGGGCCGAAGTCGAGGCTGGTATTTTGAAAACCTCCGTCATACTTCGGCGCCGTCGAGGTCGTGGCTCCAGCCTCGGGGCTTCGCCCTCGGCTGGATGCCGGAGGCTGGGAGCGGCGAAACACCGGATCGTAGGCGTCGCTCAAAACAGCAGAAGTTTAAGCCACCGACGGATTTTCTCCATGGTTCGCGCTGCGGCCTCTTTGTCGCCGCCCATCAGCCCTGCTTTGAAGAACGGATCGTCGTCGGAGAGTCCCTCGACCCTTTGAAATTGCTCTTCACGCCATTGACCGTGGTTTTTCCAGACGAACCGGCCTACCGGCGTCCAGGCCACCTCTTCGCCCTCGCCCCTTTGATGAGCGTGTTCTAGGCCGATGGTCAATTCCGTTTGGTCGAATAGTTCACTGGCGCGCGCTTCGCTGAGCGATATGTCGTGGGCTTCGACGACAAATTTCTTTGCCAGGAAAAAACTGGCGGGCGCGTGGAAGCGTTCATGGTCCTTGAGAAGAAATTTCCACTCGTCATCGAGCTGATACCGGGCGAAGGGCAGGACCATGACGGCGTCTTTTGCGCTGTTGAGGCCTCTTAGCTCGAGTTTTTGCAACGCTCGAACTGCGGCCCAATCGCCTCGGTCCAGCAGTCCGGCCATGTTCCAGTAAAAACAGATGCTCGCGCCAAATTCTCGCAGTTCGGAATAGCTCATGAAGCCGTTGTTCAAATGCGTGGCTGCGAAACTTAAGGATTGGATCGCGCGGCCTACAGCCCGGTTAGCCTCGGGCGTGCCCCACCGGCCACAGATCAGGCACGCCCTGCGCAGGATTTCCGTTCGAGCCATAAACGCATCGACAATTCCATTCAGCGTATCTTTGGATGGGGGAATGGTCGGGTAGTCGGGGCCTGTCACATAGCGCCGGATCTTTTCGACCTCGCCATGCAGGAACTCGGCCCATTCCATCGCGAACTTGTCGTCGCGGCAGTAACTCTTCGCCAACGAAATCGCCATTTCGACGCTCAACGGATGCGGACGGGACGCTTGCCGCAGGGCCTCAAGCGTCTCGCGAAGTTTCACGAAAAAGCGGTCCGCGTCCTCAATCTGAAAGCTTCGCCCGCCGCGCTGCTCGATAAGGTCTTGCGCGTCCGTGCCAATTACGCCCTTCGCCGCCCAGTACAACGGATACCGTCTGGAGGGAGCGCGTAGAATGGCGTCTCGCAGCGCAGTGTCCCATTCGCCCGACCAGCCGACCACGAGCAGGCCGAAATTGTCGAACACCTGATCGAGCAACCGATTCATGGCGCGAGGGTATGACTCCAGTTCGGCGTCCGTGTTCTTGATGCGCTCGTCGAGATAGTCGCCGTGGACCTTGATCACCATGCATTTCGCGTGCACGAGCGGCGTGGCTCCCAAGATTGCGTCCTTACCGGCGATGATCGTCGGCTCGACTCCCGCTTCGCGCATGGCGTTCTCGATCAGCCTGTCGAAATTGGTCGTGATGACGACCCGCACTATTCCTGATGCCGCCAATTGCGCGATTGCGTGATGGGCCTTAGTGGGCTTGCGAAACTCTTCGCCCTCGCTCGGGTCGATATAGCTTTGAAGGATCGTGCGCCGCTCGGAGCTTGTCTTGGCGAGGGCGTGCAGGAGTTCCGAGTAGCTCGGCCCTATGCCGTGTTTGGCGCGATACCATTGCTCCCAATCGTTCTGCTCGGTCACACGCTCCAGCGCCGCCAGGCGGCGGACCAGATCGAGAGTGATCCCCCATCCGGTCAGGATGCCTGCCGCGCTGGAGAGGCCCGAGCCGACGAGGATTGCGTGAACGCCCGGACTACTATGATGGAGCGACAGCGCGAGCGCGTCGAAAGGGGGCAGATCAATCATGGCTACGTGCGCCGCGCGGCTTCGCTCCAGCCTCCAGCCTCGGTCTGCGTTCGTCGGAAGCGGCGTTTGGGAGCGACCGGATGAACGCCCGCACGATCTCGCTTTTCGTGCGCTGCGTCGCGGCGGCGTAAGCCTCAAGCGTCTTCGCCTCCTGCTGCGGCAAACGGATGTTCAACGATGCGGGCATAAAAGGGACTCCAACCGAGCGTGTCGTTTTTAGCGATACATCACGCCTATAGCATCCGGGGCCTGGCTGGCCCACGACATCTGGCGCTCGACGGCGGGCTGCGTTACGATTGGGCCACCCTGCGGAGGGCTCGCACGACGAGGGCTTGAGCCATCGCAACCATCGGTCTCACGATACGAGACAATCCCGGTCTCGGCGATAATCTCGGCCTCGCCGACGTTTTGGCTAAAGGCGTTTTCGGCGACCCCGAGGGCCAGATGAAGGCCCGCGCCCTTGCGGCCCAGGTCGGCGCGCATATGGCCTATCGCGACAAGCAGCTCGCCGACGCCGGCCTCGTCACTGTCAAGACCAGGGAGGAGCAGGCCTTCGCCGACGCCCAGGACGCGGCCGCCCGCGCTGGCCCCGCGGCGCTCAACGCTGCCGTGCCTGCGCCAGCCATCGTCGAAGCGCCTCGCGCCGACGCGCCAGGGACGACGGGCTATGGGCCGCAGCCGGGGATCGTGACGCCAGAAGCGCAACGGATGCACGACGCCCAGATCGCCGCCAACAACGCCCTCTGGCCGATCATCGTGCGCAGCGGCGCTAACCCGGTCCAGCTCATCGAAGGCATTGGCAAGGGCGAAGGCTTGTCGGCGCTCTCTGGCGGCCTGGTTCCCGGGTCTAAGCCCGACCCCAATGTGCAGCGCGTGGCTGGCGGGCTTTACACCGGCAGCGCCCCAACCACCTCGACCGTATGGTCTCCCGGCGACATTGCGGGACAGCAAGCCGAAGCGGGCAAGGACATCGCGGTCGCCCGCGCCAAGCCGCCAGAGCCTAAAATGTTCGGCGATCAGCCCTACACCGTCCAACTCGGGCCGGACGGCCAGCCGCTTCTCACGCCGACTCCTGGTTTCCAGCCGGCGCCGAAAGCCCCCGAGCGGCAAGTCATCAACGACGTGATCTACGAGCGCAACGCCCAAGGCGGTTGGAGCGTGGCGCCCGGCTCGCCCGCGCCGCTGCCGAAGGCTCCCGAGCGCCAGGTCGTCGACGGCGTGGTCTACGAGCGCCAGCCGAACGGCGCCTGGGCGCCGGCGCAAGGCATTGCGGCTCCGGCGCCCGACAAACAGGAAACACAGACGATCGATGGCGTCGTCTACGCCGTCGAGCGCGATCCCCAGACCAGGAAAATCATCGGCATGACCCCGGTGCAGGGAGCGCCGGGGCCGAAGCAGGAAATCCAGACGATCAACGATACGCCCTACGCCGTCGAGCGCGATCCCCGGACCAACAGGATCGTCAGGCTGACGCCGGTCGAGGGCGTTGCGCCGAAACCACCCGCACCGGCCTATAGCAGCAAGACCGACAAGGCTGACGCCCTCAACCGCATCGTCGCGATCCAGCAGAAGCTCGCCAGCGGGCAGCCGCTCACCCCGCAGGAAGCGGATTTGTACGAGTCGGACTACAACCAGGCTTACGGCCCGACGCGCACCAGGACGGTCGACCCTGGCACTGGGAAGCCCCTCGCTTATTCGACCTACCCGTCGGTTCCCGCGAACGTTCCCTCAATCAACGACGTGCGTAAGGCCGCCGGCCTGCCGCCGCGAGCCGAGACGCCCCAGCAGGACGACGAGTTCACGCCGAGGGTGACGCCGGAGCAGGACAAGGCGCGCTCGTTCGCCAATTCCGCCGCGCAGGCCGAGACGCATCTGACCTCGATGACGCCGAAAGATATCCCGAACACCATGCAGGCCTGGCTCGTCACTCAAAACGATCCTGGCCTGCTGATGACGGCGGCTCAGAACGACCAGGATGAAAAGACCAAGCTTTGGGCGCAGACCATGTGGCAGTTCACCAACGCCATCAACCGCAAGGAATCGGGAGCTGCGATCACCAACGAAGAGTGGGCGACGGCCCGCAAGCAATACATCCCGATGCCGCGCGACGGCCCGGCTCTGTTGAAGCAGAAATACGAGGCCCGGATTCAGAAGATCCGGGACTTCGCCAACGAAGGTTTCAGGAGCGACCCGAAGGCGCGCGAGGCGTTCGACAAGGACTGGACCACGAAAGGCGCGGGCCTGGACGGCAAGGCTTACGGGGGCGGGGGAGGTCCTGACTCCGATCCCGTGCCGCCGGAGGCCGCCGCGGCTGGCCTGGCGAGCGCATGGCCCCACATGGACGTGGGGTTGCGGGAGCGCACGTTGAAGAAACTCAGGGGGCAGTGACATGGCCGATCTGAGCGGACTTTCCCAGGATGATCTCGACGCGATTGAGATTGCGAAAGCCAAAGCGGCGGCGAAGGAAGCCGAGATCAACGCCGCCGCCGGCGTCACCGACCCGGTGGACGGCGGGGCTTTGAAAGAAGGCGTGCGGGCCGTCGGCGAAGGCGTGATGTCGCTGCCGGACATCGTCCCGCATCTCTTGACCGCGAGCTTCAACGCCGGGCGGGACATCGCGGCTGGCGTTCCCAACCCCACTGGCGGGCGTGAAGGCGCGCAAGTTTGGTTCCCGCCGGCGAACAAGACCCCGGTTCACTTGCCTGATGTCTCTCCGGCTACCGATCTCTACAACGCCAGCCTTCCGCCAGATCCCAACCATCCCGAGGCGCGTAAAGTCGGCAAGATCGCGGGTTCGCTTGCGCCGCTGATCGTGGCCCCGGAATTGGCGGTGGGGCGAGTCCCGGCGCTTCTCCCGGCCCTCGGCAGGACCGCCGACGTGGCCTTCACCACCGCGACCACATATGGCGGCGGCAAGGGCGGAAGGGCCATAGACGAGGCCCTGGGCGGCAGCGGCGATACGGGCGAAGCTTTCGGCTCGCTGATCGGCTCCGTCGCAACCCCGACTGCCGCCATCGCCTCGAGCCGTCTTACCACCGACGCCAACAGCCTCCTGCGGCTCAGGAACGCCAAGCTTGCCGGGGTCGAGAAGCCCGATCTGTCCCTGGTCGGCTCCAATTGGGCCTCGCGCCGGGGCAATCCCGCCAACCAGGAGCTTCAGCAGAGCCAGATCGACCAATCCCTGCGCGACCTTTCCGCCGAGCGCCGGGGCTCGCCTGCGCCGGGGCCGATCTCCGAGACTCAGGTCGGGCAGGGCGTGATCGACCTATCCAAGCAAGGCGCGGAGCGTGCGGCGGCCGACGCCGACACAGCCTATCGCACCGGATTCGATCAGATCGACCAGAACGCCCCGATCACTCCCGAGGCGCTCGCGCCATTCTCCGCCGACGCCGAGCCGACCTATCAGCAGCCGTTCATCGACGAGTACCAGAAGGCGATTGACGCCAGCCGGTACAAGGATTCCCGCACCGCCCCGCGCCTTCTCGACCCGAACGCCCAAGCTGGATTAGAAGCCAATGTCACGTTGGCGCAGCGCGAGTTGGACCGGCTCACTCAGGCCCGCGCCGATCCGGCCAAGATCAAGAGTGCGGAGCAGGATCTCGCGCAAGCCAAAAGCAATCTCGACGCCAACTACGGCACCACGTTCAATGACGTGAAGGTCAGGCGCGGCGATGTCAGGACGAGGCTGGATGCAGGCGAAGGCGACTCTTTCATCCTGGGTCAAATCCATGACGCGCAAACCGAAGCGATGCGCCAGGCCGCCGTGCAAAGGGGGATCACGCCGGAGGAATTTGACAACGTCAACAAAACTTATGCGACGCTGAAAGATCAGCAAGCGGCGCTGGAGAAGCTCGCTCAATCGAAGGAAGGCCCCGCCTATTCCAACGTGTTCGGTCCCGGCGGTGAGAAAAACGTCTCGACCCTGAAGACTCTCCAGGAGAACGCCGACCCTCAAGCTCTCGGCAGGATTCTCGCCGACAACCTAGAACTGAAAGCGCGCGGGCCGGCGGCCGCTGGCCGGCCGGAGCTGCCGCTCGACACCGGCTTGAATGCGAGAGCCCCCGACTGGTGGGCCAAGCTCGACAACCAGGTGCGTGACGCCTACTTCCCGCCCGGATCGCCGCAGCGCGCCAAGATGGACGCCGTCATGGCGACGATGCGCGCCGACGCCAGGCGAGGAGGCTACCAGACCGAACCGCCGAGCCTCACGACCCCCGCAGGGATCGGCGCTGTCGTCACCGGGCATCCAGCCGCGGCCGCCGCCATCATGGCCCCAAGGATCGGCTCCGCGATGTTTGGCCGGCTCATGCAGAATCCCCGTTTCACCCAGGCGATGGTCGAGCGTCGCGCCAATCCTTTGACGCCTCTGGATTTGGCGAGAACGATTGCGGCGAGCGTCGGGGCGCAGCAGTCGCCATGAGCTTGTTGTCCACGTCCAAGTCCAAGTCCAAGTCCAAGTCCAAGTCCAAGTCCAGACAATCGAAGGGCAAGCTGATCATCGACCCCGAATGGACGCCGTCCATGCGCGAACGCTTCGCGACTTCGGAGGGCCTTGCCAACCAAGCTTGGCCTTGGACAAACCTCCAGTCCGAAATCTCGATGCTGGACGCGGTCGTGGGTTTTCCGCCCGACCTCGCGACAAGAACGCCGCGCGCGATCTTCTGGACGACGGCGCTGTTGTCGGGCCGACGGCTGAGCTTCGACGCGATGTTCCCTCGCTGTGGGCGCACCATTCACCCGGGCGAATGGGACGCGATCCTGGGCAGTCTGCCGATCAACCTCAGCGAGGAAGCTTTCGGCAAGGTCATCGCCTTCGCCGCAGCGGGCCGTTCGCTTCTCATCGAAGAGCGCGCGCCCGAGCGCATCAGTTTTCTGCGCGCTGTGATCGAAGAGGCGCGCGAGGCCCGGATCGCTTGGGGGCGCGTGCTGGACGCAATCCGCAAAGGGGACGCCGCCGATGGGGCGCTGCATGGCGCCGCCTTGGTCGATCTCGGCGGCGGATGGACGAGAATTGAAGACCCCTATTCGCGGCTCGCTTTCCGGGGCGTTCTGAAGCGGCGCGCCAGGCGTGATCGCCTGAGAGTGCTGTCTTAAGCCGTTGCGCGCGCGGCTTAAGTCGCCGGACTGCAAGGCGAGGCTGACCAGCGCCCTTCGAGCCCTTTGGCCGCCGTCAGCAGGGCCGTCGCGCCATCGAGCAGCAGCTTGACTTGATCGACCTGCGGCAGCGCCGTTAACTCCGGCGCCGCGATCAATCTGACGCCGTCACGCCCTCTCACAATTGCGATTGCGGCGAGGCCGCAGCTCGCTGCGGAAAGGTCCATCAGGTTCATGAGGGCGACGTGTCCTTGGCGACTGGCCGGCGGGGAACTTACGCCCGTCACGCCCCAAGTGTCACGGCTCGGCGCAGACCGCCTTGAGCCACGCGATGATCTGCGCGTCGAGTTCGGGCTCCCCGCCATGCGACAGCTTGAACGCGGCCAGATCCCGTTGCAGCGCGTCGATCTGCGCGCTCAAATCCTTCGCCCTGGTTTTCTTGCTCAACGCGAGCGGCCCCAACTCGCTTACCGTCCATGCCTTCGCTGGCGTTCGCGCCCGCCACAAGGCCCGCGTGCTGTTGATCTGCGCCAGCGCATAGGCCCGCCAGTCGCTTCGACTGGAGATGATGACTTGTTCGATCTCGGCGCTGCTCTTGAGCTTGTCCGGGTTTCGCTGGCGATATTCCCGCGACCATCGCTCGACAAGGCGATCCGCCGCCTGCTCCTCGAATCCGTCTATTCTGTCCACGCCGTCTATGCGGCTGGTCGGCGCATCGTCCTTGGCGTCGGTCGTCAACTGCGGAGCCTTTCCAAAATTTGCTTGAGGCTGCTCCGCAGGTCAGAGCCTCAAAGGCGGATGTCGTCGTCTTTTCGCGTACGTCTACATCTACGTGAACTATCGACCCGCGTCAGCACCAACGGCATTGTTGGCGCGAGCGCGTATTGCGTTTTCCTCGGATTCCGGAATCGCGCAGAGTTCGACGATCAACGGCTCGATGTTTGGCACGGATCGCATTTTGAACAAACGGCACGCGTTGGGCTGGACGACGATGTCTCGCCCCTGGCCGGCGGATCGAGGGTATTCTGGCGCTGGCGGCGGGGTCTCGCGATCCGGATGCGCGAGGTCCATGTGGTAGGTCTGATGCGGCGGTCCAGCCGAGTAGCATTTGCCTTCGTAATCGCAGATTTGACCAGCGTGGCCGACCAGTGGCGGCGCGATAAGCGCTCCGAACGCGAGGGCGAGCCGCTTCAAATGGATCGTCATCGTTCCAGCATGGTCAAGACGCCCACACCCAGCATGAAGAGCGGAAACCCGAGCCAGAGCGACACGCTGCAGAGAGCGGCGCCGCCACCTATCAAGATCAGCATCAGCAGGAGCATGCCGAGGCCAGGGCTTCCACTGGATTGACGCCCGCCGGCGCTTGCTGACGCAGCCTGCCGGTAGGCTTCCTCCGCCCGTTTGCGCTGCGCCACAAGTTCGTCGGCCTGGCGTTGATCCCAAACACGCAGATGCTCTTCACGCACTCTCGCGCCGCGCTCGGCGACGGTTTCCGTATTCGGGTTAGGCAACATGGTGGCTGAATCGGTCGTCGTGGTCATTTGACGCCGACCATTCCGCTCAAGGATTTCTTGGCCCGGTCGGCGAAGCTCTTCGCCGGCAGGTCGATGTCGGGAATGTCCGTGACTTCTTCGCAGTGGCCTTCGGGCCGGTGGGTGATCGACTCGACAGCAGGGGCATAAACGTCACGGTCTTTCTCGACCCAATTCCCCACATACGCGCCAGCAAAGCGACCCGTGAGCCAGATGCCCGTATCATGGGCGCGGTCGAGTTCCAGCGAGGCTCCAAACTGCGGGAACTGCTCGATTGTGAACGGAACGGCTGGACCGTCCGACCCAAGAAAACGCTCGCTGTAGGTTTTCTTGTCCACGTCGATGATGAAAGTTCGCGTGTTCGTCGGCAAGTGGTTTGTCAAATCTGGAAACCCGCTGCCCGCTGCATAGTGGGTCGTCACCGCTTCAATGATTGTGCAGCGGAAGCCATAGCGGCCTTCACCGGCCCCCGCTGGCTGGCTTACGAGAGCCGCCGCGACAAGCGCGGCGCTTAAACACGGCTTCGAGAACATGACTTCAATTCCTTTTGGACGGGGCGCTGGACATCGCCACGGTGTCCGTGTTAGGTCGTGTACATAAAATAGATGTACATGAAAGACAAGTCCCGCATGCTGAAAAAGATGCTCACGATCCGTGTGACCGAAGGCGAGCTGTCGATTTTGAAGAGCTACGCCGAGCAGACGGGCCGGTCCCAATCGGATCTCTTGCGCGAACTCATTCGCGCGCTGGAAAGGAAGCTCTCGCCTGCAGCGACGCAGGCCAAGCCGGCCAGGCTCGGGAAACGCTGAAGCGATCGGCGACACGCCGCAACTCGACCCGCCAACCCTGGCCGGCCGGATCGGCGGCTCGTCCAAAGAAAGATGGTGCCGGCGGCAGGGCTCGAACCCGCGACCTGATGCTTACAAAGCAACTGCTCTACCAACTGAGCTACGCCGGCCCAACCACTGCCCAACTTCCGCCCAACCGCCGCTTTTTCATCAATTAATCCAGCGTAACAATCGGTTTACAAAACCGACCGATTTGTTGATTTCGTTCATGCTTTTTGCCCAACCCGACGAAGGTTGGGCCTAAACGCCCTCGCCAGCCAATCGAACGGGCTGTCCTTTCGGCTCCCGCTTCTCGAGCTTCAGGATGGCGCTCTGCGCCAGCCGGGGATCGCGCGACAAATAGTGCTTTTCGAGGATCGTCTTCACCTGGGTCAGCGAGTGTCCGGTGATCGAGGCGATCTCCGGCACGGTGCAGCCGGCCAGGGCGAGCTTGGTGACGGTGGTGCCGCGCAGGTCGTGAAAAGTGCGGTCGATTATTCCAGCCCGCTTGGCTGTTTTGCCCCAAGATGTTCGAAAGCCGTCCGCCGTCCACGGGACGCCCGACGAGTTGACCAGGATGACGGGACTCTTGCGTTGCGTCGCGTCGAGTATCTTTTTGAGCGGTCCGCCGACCGGAATCTGCACCTGCACCCGACCCTTGCCCTGGGTGAGCTTGAACTCGACGCCGTCATACGAAGCCCACGCGAGCTTCAGGAGATCGCCCTGGCGTTGCCCTGTCCAAAGCGCCAGCATCATCGCGAGATTGATCTCCCTGGACGCGCAAGCGCGAAAACTATCGATCTGCGTATCGCTCCAAACTTTGTCGGCGCGGGTGATGTCGTAGAGTTTTTTGACCCCGGCGTCGCGTAAGGGGTTGAGCTTCACCTTGCCGCGAATTTTGCCCCAATTCAGGATCGTGCCCAGCACTTGCAGAAAATAGTCCGCCTGCCGACGGGAGGTCTTGGCCAGCTCGTCGCGATAATCGAGAAACAGCCCGCGCGTCTCGTCCGTGTCCTCGATCAAAGCTTCGACTTCGAGGTCGCCGAACGCTTTCACGATCAGCGCCGCCTGCAATCGGTAATCACGGCGGGTGCGTTCGGCGCAGCTCAGAAATTCTTCACTGTCGAGATATTTATCGACGACCGATTCGATGGTCGCGCTCGCTCGTCTTAGGGAGGCTGGGTCGAGGATACGATCGGCGAGCGCCGCTTGCCGTTCCTGCTCGAAGGCGGGCGTGCCGGGCTCCGAGAAGAGCCTGGGGCCGCCCTTCCACGCGTAGTGATACGTGACCCTGGTCCCGTCGGCGCGGGTCTTGGTGACGCTATTCGCGCGAAACTCGTTTTGCCCCATTTTGCCGAGCCTTCCATCGTTCGATCGCCGATGAAGGCGGGATAACCGATTCCGTTGCTTCAGGCGCGGGCCCGCCCTGGCCGGCGATCACAATAATTTTCCCGTCCACATCTATCTCGATCCTGCCGATCGCCACCCCGGCTGCTTTTGCAGCCTTGAGGGCGCGCGTGACCTCGATCTGCCGGAACCGGCCTCGATGGCTCACGCCTTCGTCCTGACTACGGAAATCGTCTCGCCCTGCGCCAGCGCCATCATCATCATGGTTCGTAAGTAGACCGACACCGGCATTGCCGCCTTTTCGGCGGCGGCCACGAGCTGTCGCCGTTCGTCGTCGGAGACAACCATCGAAACGCACGACCTGCGCCGCTGCGGCCCTTTCGCCTTTCTCGTCATATTATCTCTCTTTCGATGTTGCCAAGTCTAGTTGCTTTCGTATATTAGCTGAAAGCAGCTTATGTCAACACCAAGACTCCAAACGCCCTCCCTTATACTTATGGGCTAGACTATAATAGCGAACCCTGTGGAGTAGAAGCAAAATGACTGCGAGCCAGGAATTTCTCGACCGTCTCAGCCGGAACTCTTTCGCGGGCGACAGGGCCGTCGGGAAGCTTTCCCCGAAAGCCTGAATCCGATGAAGGCCCGCCAGGAGGGACGGACTTTACGTTCGAGGCGGGCGCGAAATCGCCTCTGGTACGCGGCTGACGGGCGCTGCCAGGCGTGCCGAAAGCCCCTGCCCCCGACGGGCTGGCACGCCGATCACATCAAGCCGTGGCGGATCGCCAGGACAACCAACGAGCACAGTATGGCGGCGCTGTGCGCCCGCTGCAATCTCAAGAAAGGCGGAAAGATAGTCATGACCTTGCGGGAGAAGACCGACCAACTGGTCGACCGGCTGAAGGGCCGCACGCACCAATACGAGTTCTATGACGCGGCCTCGACCATCGGAAGGCACGGCAAGACGAAGTTCATGCTGCTGGTCACGCCCGGCGGCGGCAAGCAAGCAGATGCTTACCTCGCGCAGATGGCCATCCCCGCAACAATCGCCGATGCGTTCTGCTGGGTGACGCCGCGCGTCAATTTGCGCGATCAGGGCGAGCGCATTCCTGAATTTCTCGCCAAAGCTTGCGATGAATTAGGTTTGACGCGGCCAGGATACAGGGCCGCCGACAACGTGCCCGACCCGCGTCGCAGCCTCAAAGGCTACGTCACCACGATACAATCCATCGTCGCCGACCCCGGAATGCGCCTGAGCGAGTTCAAGCGGGCGCGCTACTGCCTGATCCTCGACGAGGAGCAGTTCTTCATGGACGGCGGCGAGTGGCTCAGAAAACTGCAACCGCTGATCGACGCGGCGACGGTGCTCATCATCATGAGCGGCACGCTCTATCGCGGCGACCGCCTGCCGGTCGCGCTCGCGCCTTACAAGCGCGACGTTAACGGTGAAGAGGTGCTCGACAAGGCGCACCACGACTGGATCACCGTCGATTATTCGCGCGCCGACGCTATCCGTGAAGGAGCCATCCTGCCGTTGGAGTTCATCCGCCACGACGTGCGCGGCCGGTATGTCGACGGCAACGGGGTTTCACACACGTTCGAGGCTTTCGGCCCGGTCGCGGCTTCGCCATTCGGAATTATCGGCGAGGGCGAGGCGGACAAAGCCAAACTCGATCGTGACGCCCAGCAAGAAGTTCGCGACCAAGTCAGGATCTGCGTAACCGGCGATGTAGCCCGGACGATCATCGTCGACACTCTGGACCGCTGGCGGAAGGCCAGGACCGTCCATCCCGATTGTCAGTGCATCATCGTGGTCGAGAGTCAGCTTAGCGCCAAGACCTGCACCGATTGGGTTAGAAAGAACTATCCAGGGCATCTGGTCGGTTTGGCGATCTCCGACGAGAAGAAAGACGGTCGCGACGCCATCAAGGATTTCTGCGCCGGCCATCTCGACATCCTGATCACTGTGGGCATGGCCTACATCGGCATGGACGCGCCGCGCGCCTCGCACATGGCCTTGTGCTGCGTGATCCGCTCTCGCCCATACATCGAGCAGGCCGTCGCCCGGCTGGTCAGGCGGCACGGGAAGCAGGCGCGCGGCGTCGTCGTGACTTTCAACGACCCGCTGATGCTGGAAGTGACCAGGCGCATCGAGCAGGAACAGAACGAAGCGGTGCGGCGTCCGCAGGACGGGACGGAGCGCGATGGGGGCGCCGCGCCGGATCGGAACAGCGGTCCCATCCACGTTTCGAGCGAGACGACCGGCTTTCACGCCCACGAGCCGAACCGGTCGCATCTCTTACCCGAGATGACGAAGCTCTATTCCGGGATCATCGAGAAACACAATCTGCCTCTCACGCCTGGGCAGATGCACGATCTCAGCAACGAGATGTACGATATCGAAGCGCTGCCGACCATGGCCGGCAAGGCGGCGCTGCCCGTCGGCCAGAAAGAACAAGAAGACACTTTTCGCCAGTTGATCGAGCGCAAGGCGCGGACGATCGACAACCAGAAGGGTTGGCCGTTCGGAACCACCAACAGGCATATCCTGACGCGGTTCAAGAAGCCGCGGCCGCAGATGAGCCTGAAAGAGTTGGCTCAGGTCGTGGCGTGGCTAAACACTTTCGCCAGGGAGCCGGCGGCATGGTCGGATCTGTGATGACTACGGAAGACGCGAGCAACCACTGGATCGAGCCGACGCCGGGAACGGTGGCGTGGATCGTCACCGAGCGCGACCTGCTGCGGACAGCGTTGCGCCAGGAGCAGTTCAACAGGGACTTGGCGCAGAAGCTGTTTCGAAAAATCGAGGCGTCGGGAGCCTGGCGCTTGCTGCACGACATGAGCGGCAAGCCGTTCACCAATTTCGAAGCGTTCTGCGAAAGCTCGAACGGGCTGGGCTTCAAGCGGCAGGAGATCGAGCGACGGCTCACGGCGCAAGAGATGGCCGCCGATCCGAATGTAAAGCCCATGCTGAAGCACGGCGGGCTTAGATTTAAGAAACAAGACGCTATGAGCGTCTTGCCATCCCGCCGCAATAACAATCGCTACAGCCGCGACTACATCGTGCGGAGGCTCAAGCGCGACCGGCCCGACATCGCCGAAGCTCTCGCCCGCGGCGAATTTCCATCGGCTCGCGCCGCCGCCGTCGCCGCCGGTCTTGAAGCTGGAAGAGCACTGGCGGACGCGCGCTACGCCTGGAAGCGCATGTCGCCGGAAGAGCGAAAAATCTTCCTCGCGGAAATAAATTCGGAAACCAACTGAGAGCGACTTCCTGGATGGCTCTACGCGATCGCCGAGGAAGGCCCGCAGCCGTGAAGCTCCGGCGCGCTCACAAGCCGGGCGATCAAGGCGATCATAGCGACGCTGGCCAGTGTCGCCGGCTGGGCTCGACCAAATGAAGCGGAGCACAATCGAAATGAGTGAAGCTAGGCTCAATCTCAACGCGCTCCAGGCGGCCGCTTGCGCCGTATCGACCGAGGAGACGCGCTACTATCTCAACGGCGTCTGCGTCGAGATCTCCGCGCGCCAGGTCATCCACGTCGCGACAGACGGCTCCATCCTTTTCGCCTATCGCGACACGCTCGCCGAGTCCGAGCCTGACAACGGTCTGATCGGAAACTGGATCATTCCCGCCGCGACGCTCAAGGCGGTGAAGATCAAAAAAGGCCGCAACGCCCGACCTGAATACGCGACGCTGGTTGGCGAGCCGGGCAAGTTCGAGTTGACGCTCAAGCTCCTCGACGGCTCGAGCCTCGGCTTCAGAGCGATTGACGGGACGTTCCCCGACTGGCGACGCGTCGTCCCTGTCGAGACCGAGCAAAAAGGCCCGGTTCATCTGTTCGACCCCGACTTGCTCAAGAGACTCTGGAAGGCCGGCGAGCTCATCGACGAGGGCCGCCCGAGCATGGGTTACAACGGCGACGGGCCGGCGCTGCTCACCTACAAGACCGACAACGCGGTCGGCGTGATCATGCCGACGCCCAACCCCGTCGCCGTCGCAGCCAAGCCGGCATGGGCCTGCACGCCTGTCGAAACGGTCGCTCGAAGCCAGGCCGAAAGCACAGCGGCGGCGGTGGCGGCGGTGGCGCAATCATGAGCGATGACGAAACCCTGGCGCGGATCGCCGAGCGATGGGCCGCCGAATGGCTCGGCGACGGCATGAGATGGGGCGGCGACGACAGTCGGTTCGAGTTCGAGGCCGAAGGCTTCAAGGTCGAGTGCTTCGAGACATCGAACGGCGCCGCTGGCTGGCGGATCGCGCGGCCCGGCTTCGCGACCAAAAGAGGCAGGGCCTGTCCGACTCTCGAAGCGGCGATGCGCGAAGCCTGGACCGTCTTCGCCGAAGTCGTTCGAGCGACCGGCGCCGGGACCCCGCCCGACGCTGACGCACGAGCGGGAGCAGGCCAACGGCGCGGTTCTGGCGATGGCTCTGTGGGATTTGAAGCCCGGCCGCCCTCCACAAGCCGCCGGCGACGCGCACACAGCGACCGCAGAGGCCAAAACGGCGTCGCCCAGACCATGATCCCGCCCCCGGACAAAGAACGCCAGCCAGCGCCTTCCGTAGAGGCTCCCAACGGCGCCGGGACCGCGCCCGCCGGGACGATCACGGCGTCGGGCCACGAAATCATCCACGCCCTGCTCGGGGGAATCGGCGCCGAGGTGCGGGAAAACATGGGGATCGCGATGGCGGCGCTGATGCTCAAGAAATCACGCGCCGACGTGACCGGCGAAGAGGCCGCCAGCGTGCTGCACGACGCCCTGAAGATCCCGGACCCCGTCCGGAGAGCGAAGGTCGTCCGCGAAGGGGACCGCGCCATGCTGGCTACGCTCGCGCGGCGAGGAATCGTTCCAGAAGCCTACGCCAAGGACTTCACGGCGGCGCTCACGAGGCTGGACGAGGGCGAGATAGCGGGCATCCTGACGCCCTCTGGACGGCGGCAAAAGCCATGACAGACGACAACGAACCCCCGGACGCATCGGGGGTAATGGCGAGTAAGCTTAGACGCTGCCGACGCGCCAGGTGTTCTATGGCGCCGTGCGTGGCGTGGACCGGGCGGAGCTGCTGGACAGGCTGCCCGAGGACAGGAAGATCGAGCAAACGAAAATGAGATTTCTACGAACAACGACCGGCGCGCTGATCAACACCAACTACATCGTCCATGTCGAACCGGAAAAACCCGTCAAGGGTGTTGCGGCTCCGCTCGCCACCGGGAGTATTGCAACGCTCGCCGATGGCGAGAAGGCGGGCTTCTTCTCCAGCATCGACGATATCGAAAAGGCGTTGCAGACGGTAGTCCCGGCAGGTCCCGGCTTCATGCTGCTGCGATTGGTCCTCGACGCGCCGGAAGAAAAAGAAATTCAGCGCCTGCCTGTCGTGGCGTGGCGGATCGACCAGTATAGCGCCGTCGCACACCCTGTCGTGTGTGAGGATGTTTCCGACATGACCAGCTTCGATGTCCTGCAACCCACCGGGGAAGTCGTCAACGGCCGGGATGGCGTGGTGTACGCCAACGAAGCCGACTGGCTGGCCGACGCGAGAGCGAAAGTGAACAGGGACGATAGGGTCCTGGCAAAGACCAAGTAATGATCTAGACTATCGCTCGAGCCATGCTGTACGTCGGACCAAACCGAGCGGAGCATTGCAGTATAGACCGTAATAGAGCCCAGATTTAAGTTCTTGACCGAGCGCGATATCAGTGCATTTACTCGTCGCATGGCATCCAAATCCGACACCTCCGGCGCTGGCAAGCCCCTGCTCGTAAGGGTCCAGCCGCCTCTCCACAAACGCTTGAGCGATTGGATCAAGGCCCAGCCGCCGGATGATCTGCTGACCTTTCCGGAAGCGGTCAGACGCCTGACGGAGATTGGCCTGCGCGTGTCGCCATCGCCAGACGCCACAAGGAAACCGGCGTGCGAGAGGCGCGAGCGAGAGAACGCTTATGATTTCTGAATGAAGCGACCCGCTTCACCCCGGCCTGCGGAGGACGGTGAGGCGCAATCGAGGAAACGAAAACACAAGGGACAAAGAAAAAGGGCTGCCGCAGGCGCTTGAGCCGAACAACAACCCCGTAGAGATAGACCAAAGAAAAATAGACCGATCTCGGTCTACCTGACGACGTTGGGCTTATCAAGTTTTTGCAGCGGCTCTCGCTCTTCACAAGGGAGGACCGCCAGCCATGTCCAAGTCCAACGTCCACACTCTCCACCAGTCCAGCGCCGAACGGGCGCTCATCCTCGCCGAAGAGCAAGGCAAGGCGGCCTCGGACGCCGAGGCTTGCGCGCGCGAGGACTGGACGGTGTCGATGCATTGCGCCGCATCGTTCCGCGCCAGCGACCGAACACGCGATCACGTCAGGCGCATTGAAGAACTGCAGGCGCTGTGGTTCGCTGGCCAGTCCCCTGTCGAGCAGGAGAAAATTCTCCAAGACGCTCTGCGCGCGCTCACGAGCCTCATGTCCATGGACGGCTTCGCTTACCGCGATGGCGTCAGCATCCGGCCGATGGATCTCTATTCCGACGTTCTGCATCTCGTTTCGCAGCGCCCTCGGTTGTGGCGGCAGATCGCGCTGGCTGGCCTTCGTCGCGGGGCGCTGCGGTTCGATCAATGGACGAGCTTCGCCGTCGTGTTTCCGACCCAGCATTGGCGCGGCGGCTTCGACCCCATGCTCTCCGCCGAGAATGAAATCCACGCCTGCGTGAAGGCGATGAGCGAGCCCTATCCCGAGACGCTGCCCGATCCGTCGTGGGCGGCCGGGACGAGAGGGGCCGTGAAATGAACGCCTCCCCCGACCATTCGACATTCGCGCCCTTCAACGCCAAGGGCTCGCCGCCCGACGAGCTTTATTTCATGCAGAACTGGATCGGCTGGCGCTTGCAGTACGACCCGGACAATCCGGACGCCAAACCCAAGAAAATGCCGGTCTGCATCAATGGCGCTTCACGCCGGCTCTACCTCAAGCCCGAGAACCACGTCTCGTACGACAAAGCGGTCGCGGCGATTGGACGCTTGAGGCTGGACGGCGTGGGCTTCGTGTTCACGGAAGGGTGTGGGGTCTACGGCGGCGACATGGACGGCTGCGTGGACGCGGACACGAGGCTGTTCGATCCTTGGGCGCGGGCCATCGTGGACGAGGGCGAAACCTACATGGAGTATTCGCCTTCGGGGGCGGGCGTG
>Ga0073909_10000201_pt1 | contig 21197 bp, 16 predicted proteins | sample Coa_R1_6_FD_66439 | JGI IMG/M metagenome (GOLD analysis project Ga0073909, IMG submission 66439) | Surface soil microbial communities from Centralia Pennsylvania, which are recovering from an underground coalmine fire. - Coalmine... | ecosystem: Environmental > Terrestrial > Soil > Unclassified... | reverse complement strand
AGCTCACATATCATTCCAGATAAAAGCGGCGAGGAATCAGCGTCCGCGGGGAGATTGTGATGCAGAACCAATCGAGAGCGACGGCTGCGCCGGGCATCCTGATGACCTATTCGCCGGGAGCTCGCAACCGAGACGGCGAGGCGGGCGCAACGGCTAGCGGGCTGGCCGAGGCCGCAATCCGGATTCTGGGTGCTTGCCTGTTGCTCTACCAACAGCAGGTGCCGACGCGGGAGTATTACGAAGTTCACCAGACTCAATAGCGGATCATCGCTGCAGATCTCGCCCGCCACTCAGACGACGAGGAAGTCCAGCTTTCCGAGAAAAGCCCACGGATTTGCGTCCCCGGGTTCTCATTTCAAGTCTGCATTCGATCGCACTCCTCACGGTTCGCTAAAGTACTTGTGACAGGCCCCCATCGCCGCTGGGGAAAGTCCCTGCTTTCATGCGTTGGAATGCGGCTGCGGCACTGCCCGCAAAAAAGGCACGAAGGTAATCAAGCGGGCGCGTGATCGTAACCAAATTTTGGGCGCTGCGCGTAATGCGAAACGCGAACCGGCGTAATTGGCGCGCGCTTGTTAAGGACTGTAAACTCCTTTTTACACGCTGCAACACTTGCACGAGCAATGGATGTTCGTTGGGTGAGGATGAAAGAAAATGAGCAAGTCTGCTGGCCGGCAGGAACCTCGCTTGATACGCATCCAGGCTGTCAATAGGTGGAATCGCGGTGTGCTCATGATCCCCAGAATGAGGTTGGATTGACCGTCCTTTGGGGAAAACTCAAAGACAAGTGGGAAAACACAGCTGTCGATCTGGCGGAGCAGCCTGTCGGCAACGATGCGGCTTTCTGTGAGCAGCGTGGCGACGTAGAATGTCTGGCTTCCCGGAGAAGAGCAGATATGACTTCGCATGCTTCGAACGATGCGTCGGCCAAAACGGTTTACGTGACGCTGACTGGCCTGCCACTCGCGATGAAGTTCGATTGGCCTTTCCATCGGTCTACGTCGGGGGCGGACTTCTGGGTGCTGCACGCACAAGTACGGCTTGAAGGATCGGGAGGGCTGACGGCGCCGGTGGCGGTGAATATGTCGGCTACGGTGCACGAGGTATTTCCGTCGCTTGAGCCGAAGGACACCGAGGCTCCGATGATCAACGCGATCCGGAAGGAAGTGGACCGGCGGCAGTTGGAGTTCGTGAAGTCGGGGAAGCTGGTGCCGTTGCAGTTTTCCAGCCGGCATTACGATTTCAAGCGCAACCAGTGGGCTTTCGGCAAGGCCGAGGATGCGACCATCCGCACGTTTCTCGAGCGGAAGATGTATTGGCAGACCAAGTTGCGCAGCGGGGAGGTGTGGCTAGGAGATGAGACCGAGGCACAGTACCTCCAGACGACTACCGATCACCTGGCGGAAGTTGCGAACCAGATGGCGGGCGCAGGATTGATCACGTTGGCACGGCGGTACGCTACTGGTCTGCCGGCGTTGATGGCGAGAGGCGAGGAGTTTGAGGCCGCGCGGCGTGCAGCGGTGGAGGAGTTGGAGAAGAAGCACGCGTTTGAGCGCGGGTAGAGTTTGGAGTAGGTAGACCCTTGGGGGCCGTCTCGCTGGTGCGCGGCGGCCTTGGTGTTTGTGGGGAGATCCGACCCATCAGATCCGCATGGGCATTACGATATAGCGGTACTTATAGTCCTCGCTACCCAGGGGGCGGAGTTGGCCGGCGGATTGGGGGTCTTTGAGTTCCAGACTGACATCGCCCGAGCCCACTGCCTTCAGGAAATCGAGGATGTAGGTTGCATTGAAGCCGATGGTGAGGCTGTCGCCCTGATAGGGGGTTTCTAGCGAATCCTCGGATTCGCCGGTTTCAGTGGACGAGGCGGAGAGCTTTAACTCGCCCTTTTCCAAGCGCAGGCGGACGGCGCGCGAGCGCTCGTCGGAGAATTGGGCCACGCGCTGGATGGCGGAATTGAAGTCGTCGCCATTCAGGCTGACGAGCTTGCTGTTGTCTTTGGGAAGAACGGCTTCGAAATTGGGGAACTGGCCGGTCAGTTGGCGCGAGGTCAGGAGGCGCGGGCCGATGCGGAAGAAGAGCGTCGATTCGTCTTTCGCGAAGTCAATGGTTTCCACTTCGGTGGAGTCGACCAGCGACTTCAGCTCGTCCATGCACTTTTTCGGGATGAGCGTTTTCAGTTCGCCGGAGACACCTTCGAACTTTTCGCCGCTGCGCTCGATATGGGCCAGGCGATGGCCATCAGTGGCGACCATGGTGATGGATTCCGGCTTCAACACCATTAGGGCACCGTTCAGCGTGTAGCGGGATTCTTCGCTGGCAATTGCAAATCCAGTCTTGGCGATCATTTCGCGGAGGACCTGGGCGGGAATCTTCACCACGCCTGATGTTGGGAACACCGGCAGGCTGGGAAAGTTCGATTTCGCCATGCCGACCATCTTGGTGTTGGAGCGGCCGCAGCGAATGCTGACCCAGTGGTTCTCGAGCAGCTTGATGGTGATTTCCGCGTCGGGCAGGAGCTTTACGTAGTCGTAGAGCTTGCGCGCGGGGATGGTGCATGAGCCTTCTTTTTTGACCTTGGCAGCGCAAGCGGTGCGCAGGCTGAGATCGAGATCGGTGGCGGTGAGAGAGAGTTTGTCGCCGCCCGCCTCGAACAGGTAGTTGGAGAGGATCGGGATGGTGGTCTTACGCTCGACCACACCTTGCGTCGCCGTGAGCTCACGCAGAAGTTCAAACTTGCTGATCGTGATCTCCATCGTTCCAGTTCCAGTCGCGGTGGCCTCTTCAACCGGCATAACCGAATCTCCCCGTAGAACTTCGCTACTTCTATTACTGTTTTTATATCAAATTAAAAACCTATAAAACCAGCAGTAACAGTAGGCGCTTCGGAAAAGTGGAAAATCGTTCCAACTTGTCCCCCTGCATTCGCTTACTGACCCACCCTTGATGTCCAAAATAGGACTCGCCGGTGGCGGAGACCAGAGCAACGTTTCGCCCGATTGCGGAACTGTACGATCTCTTACACAGCTTCCACATGCTCTCCACAGAGGTTGGCTCGGAAGACCAGGCCGTTCCGTGGAAAACAGCGCGCGATCCGCAATTAACCGCCTAATTGCTCGGTCAATTTGTTGATCAGCCTGTTCAAATCCTTATCGTTCTTGCGGGCCTCGTCGATTTTCTCGACGGAGTGCAGCACGGTCGTGTGGTGCTTTCCACCAAACTGGCGGCCGATCTCAGGCAGCGACGCTTCGGTCAAATGCTTGGCGAGATACATGGCAATCTGGCGCGGATAGACGATGGCGCGCGAATTGTTCTTTTGCTTGATCTCGGCCAGACGAAGCCCGAACTGTTCCGCGGTCGCTTTCTGGATGGACTCGATCGTGACCTTACGGGCCTGCGAATCGATGAAATTCTTGAGCACCTGCTGCGCGTAGGGGAGGGTGATTTCGGCGCCAATGAGCGACGAGTGAGCGACCAGGCGGATGAGCGCGCCTTCGAGTTCGCGGACGTTGGAGCGGATGTTGGAGGCGACGTAGAGGGCGACGTCGGTGGGCAGGGTGACTTTCTCCTGCTCGGCCTTCTTTTGCAGAATGGCGACCTTGGTTTCGAGATCCGGGGGCTGGATGTCGGCAATCAGGCCCCACTCGAAGCGGCTGCGCAAGCGATCTTCAACTTCCGCAAGTTCCTTGGGAGGCCGGTCGCTCGCGATGACAATCTGCTTCATTGATTCATGCAGCGCGTTGAAAGTGTGGAAGAATTCTTCCTGGGTGCGCTCTTTCTGAGCGAGGAACTGGATGTCGTCGACCAGCAGGACGTCGACATTACGGAACTTGTCGCGGAAGCTGGTCATCTTGTCGTAGCGCAGCGAATTGATCATCTCGTTGGTGAACTTTTCGCTGGAGACATAGCAGATGGCAGCTTGCGGCATGCGCTTCTTGATTTCGTGACCGATGGCCTGCATCAGGTGAGTCTTGCCCATACCGACGCCGCCATAGAGGAAGAGCGGGTTGTAGGCCTTGGAAGGTCGTTCGGCGACGGCTTGGCAGGCGGCATGGGCGAACTGGTTGCCGCTGCCGATCACGAAAGCATCGAAAGTGTAGCGCGGATTGAGTTGGGCGGCACCGTCCCAATCAAAGCGAGCCTGGGCGGCCGCGGCGGCTCCCATGGACACTGAGGAGTTGGACGTGATCATCGGGCTCAGCCCACCGTCGTGGCGCAACGGAGTAGCAGCCGGATCGTCGTCGGGTGTGACGAATTTGACGTCGGCGTATTCGAGGCCGAGGTTGTCAATGGCTTCCTGGATCAGGTCCGCGTACTTGTCCCCGACGTGCCGGAACTCGACGGTCGGGACCCGTATGAAGAGAACACCGCCGGTCGCGTGACTATAGCGAGTCGGTTTTAACCACGTGTCGTAGGAATGGCGGTTGATCTTCTTCTCGAGCGCATCGAGGATGCGAATCCACGGGTTCGGGGAAATGGTTGTGCTAGGAACAGACATAAACGCTCATCTCGGGGCCGGCGGCTGGGAGGGCCCGACTGTTAATAATTGCGGTTGCTGATCTCTTAAATTAGTGCAGAGCGCCTCCCGTTTTGCGGGAGCGGATTGCCTGATCAAAAGAAAATTTCAGAAAGTAGAACAGGCGGCATACTAGCACAAAATATTTTTGCCGCGTGGAAAACTTCGCGAAGAAAAATTTCGCGCACTGCGATTCCAAGCGCGAAGTTTTTGTCCTGTCAAGTGGCGAATGTGTAACTGCAACGCGAGTGGTGCATGGGGGGCAGTTCGAGTTGCATTGCGGCAGAATTGGCGCGGGACGCGGTGTTCGGAGGCGCAGTGCGCGAATGAAGGACAGATTGCGTAGCGCAGAAAGTTTTTTCACGCAGCTTGATGAACGGATTACACTCGCTTGCGTGAAGCAGTGAGCGAAGAGTCGCTGGCAAAGAGTTCTGCTGATGCGTCGAAAATTTTTCTCGGCGAGTTATTTCTTGTAGATCCTCGCGGCGTCCCTGAGGGTGAACGGGATTTTTGACGGATGGAGCTTTCGGGGTGGGGTTTGGTATGTGGATGGAGTCGAACTTCGAGCGACGGTAGCCAGAAACTCCAGCTTCCGCAAGATGCGGGTTCGGCTGGGGCATCCTGATCCAAGTAAGGTTTGGCGGACAGGAGTGTGCGCCCCACACTATCGAACGCGGCCCCGCATTGCCGCGTTTGGGGTGCGTCATTTATACTCATGGTTTGCCTATAGGCCATTGATCGAATCAGGAGCAGCGATTTTTCATGCCCAAGCGCACTTTCCAACCAAACCGGCGTAAGCGCTCGAAGAAGCACGGATTCCGTACGCGTATGAAGACCAAGAGCGGAGCCGCAGTGTTGTCGCGCCGGCGCGCCAAGGGTCGCAAGCGGGTGTCGGTGAAACCCGGCTTCCGCGAATAACCGCCTCGCTATCTTCCCGGGTTTAAACGAGTTCTCCGACTGGATTCCGGACTGTGCAAAGCATTCGCCGACGGATCGTGAGTGAATTGTGACCGCGAGCGCCCGGCCACAAGAATCCAATGCGCGTGGGGGCGAGTCCCGGAAGAACCCACGAGGCGGACGATTATTGCGGCACGCAGACTTTGAGCGTGTTTACAAGCAGGGACGCCGACATTTCGCCACGCACATGACCGTGTTCTACCTGCGGCGACTGGAAGGCGAAGGGATGAGAGTGGGATTCACTGTCGGCCGGGTGCTCGGTGACGCCGTGGATCGGAACCGGATGAAGCGGCGGTTGCGCGAGTCGGTGCGGTTGACGCGTCCCCAGGGGGCTCCGGCTGTGGATGTTGTGATCAATCCGAAGAAGTCGCTGCGGACGGTGGAGTTTTCGGTGTTGCTGGGTGAAGTCAGCAAAGCCTTCGAAGTGATTGCGCAGAAGATGCGCAGCGGTGGTTAGGAGTTCCGTGGCGATTGCGCGCAGCGCGGTGGTGTTGTTATTGCGGGTTTATAAGCGGCTGGTGTCTCCGTGGCTGCCACCGAGTTGCCGGTACGTACCGACGTGCTCGGAGTACGCGGTGGAAGCTGTAGAGCGTTACGGAGCCGTGCGCGGAAGCTGGAAGGCGATGACGCGAGTACTGCGCTGCCATCCGTTCGCAAAGGGCGGGTACGATCCGGTGCAATCGGCAGAGCGGTCCACCGACGTTGCGAAGCAGGTTGGAATTTGATGCGGGCAAGATGCCCGAACGACTGCCGGCGCGATGCCGGTGCTACGAAGATTCGACGGTAAGACTTTGGCTGACTTTCAAAATCCTCAACAAGAACCCGGCATGGAGCGGCGGCTCCTTCTTGTCTTCGCGATCACGTTCCTGATCATTCTCGCTTCGCAGCCCCTGCTGAAGAAGTACGGTCCCAAGACTCCCGAAACTCCGCCGCCCGCGCAAAATCAGGTCGTGAATCCCACACCGCAGGCAGCGGTGACGGCGGCTGTGCCGTCTCCGGTTGCGGGAGCGAAGCAGGCATCGTCGGAAGCAGAGACGGTCGTGGAGAACGACCTGTACAAGATCCGCTTCACCAATCGTGGCGCGCAGGTGAAGTCGTGGGTGCTGAAAAAGTTCAAGGACGACAAGGGCCAACCGCTGGAGCTAGTGAATTCGAACGCGGCGGCTAAGTACGGTTATCCGCTTTCGCTGTGGATCTATGACGAGGCGCTGCGGAACAAGGTGAACTCCGCGCTGTTCGTGCGCGCACCGGATGAGGGTGATTCCCTCTCGGCCCCTGCCAGTCTTTCATTCGAGTACTCCGACGGTGACCTCGAGGTACGCAAGACGTTCAAGTTTGATCACAGCTACGTGCTTGCGGTCGAAACGTCAGTCGTGCAGAAGGGTAGTTCCGTAACAGCGCTTCCGATGTGGCCGGCGGGCTTCGGCGATGAGAACAACCCGGCTTCGTACGCTGCTGCACGGGCCGAGTATCAGAACGGCAACGACGTAGAGCGCACCGCTCTGAAGAAGGTAACGGGCGGGAATACGATCCGTGGCCCGTTCCAGTGGGCGGGAGTCAGCGATCAATATTTTGCGGCTGTATTCCTTCCCGAGGATCCCTCGGGCGCACTGTTCGTCACGCAACGTTCCGCGCTCGACAATCCGCAGGACGCGAAGCATCCGCTGGAAGTGCTGGGCGCAGGCGTGGGGCAGTTGGGCGGCACGACTGTGGAGCGGATGTATGTCGGGCCGAAAGCACTGGATGTGCTGGAGTCCGTGCCGGTGGTGGGTTTGCCGGCAGGCACAGAACCGGACCTACGCAAGTTAGTGGATTTCGGATGGCTGGGCCTGATCGCGCGACCGCTGTTCCTGTGGCTGAAGTGGACCTACAACCACATCGTGCCCAATTGGGGCTGGGCCATCGTCATTCAGACATTGATCATCAACCTGGCGTTGTTGCCACTGCGCATCTCGCAGATGAAATCGATGCTGAAGATGCAGCGCGTGGCGCCGCAGATTAAAGCGATCCAGGAAAAGTACAAGAAGTACAGCATGCGCGATCCGCGCAAGCAGGCGATGAATGAGGAGATCGCGGCCATCTACAAGACGGAGGGCGTGAATCCGGCCGGTGGGTGTTTACCGCTGATCATCCAGATGCCCTTCTTGTTCGCGTACTACCGGATGCTGGGCGTGGCGCTCGATCTGCGGCTGGCGCACTGGGCGTGGGTGCCGGATCTCTCCTCACCGGACCCGTATCACATTCTGCCCATCGCGGTAATCATCAGCATGCTGTTTATGCAGCGCATGACGCCGCAGGCAGGCATGGATCCGCAGCAGCAGAAGATGATGAACCTGTTCATGCCGGTGATGCTGGGCTTCATCAGCTGGAACCTGGCGGCGGGATTGTGTCTGTACTGGTCGATCGGCAACCTGATCGGAATCGTGCAACAGCTGGTGATGAATCGCACACAGCTGGGCCGAGATATGCGCGAGATGATGGAGAAACGCGCGCGGAAAAAAGATAAATAGCTGATGGCTGATGGTCGGTGGCTAGTGGCTTGAGGCAAGCGACCTTGGTTGTGGAGTGTAGGTCTTGAGAGGGTTTGCAATCGTGGATGGAGCTACCTGGCCAACTGCTAACGACTAAGAGCTACAAGCGGGTCCCCTATGCCAATTCCTGACAAGATCGCTGCCGCTAACAAGATTAATGAATTTCTCCGCGGTGTTGTGGCCAACGCTGGACTGAAGCTGAAGTATCGCATCACAGTGGACCCGCCGCTGCCGGATGAGCGCGACTGGGAGCGTCCGGAGATTCTGGTGGAATTCGCCGGACCCGATTCGGCGCTGGTGCTGGAACGGGGTGGAGAATTGCTGCGCTCGATCGAACTGCTGGCCATCGAGATGCTGCGCCTCCCCGGTAACGAGCACGAAAAGGTCTCGTTCGATTGCATGAATCATCGCTCCATGCGGATTGAAGAACTGCGCATGGCAGCCACCGTGGCGGCAGAGAAGGTCCGGAAGACGGGAGCGCCTTACAAGTTCGCTCCCATGTCGTCGCGAGAGCGGCGGATCGTGCACCTGGCGCTGCGCGACCAAGCCGACCTGCGCACCGAGAGCGAAGGCGAAGGGATGCGGCGGTGCCTAGTTGTGTATCCCAGGGACTATCGGAGCGCGGGCAGGCCGATGCGTCGGTAAGTTTCCGGCAAGCGCGTACCCAACCATCACAAGCTGAACTAATGAAGTGGCGGCCGTCCCCGGCCGCCGGACGGGCGAGACGCCCTTCGCTTCACTGACTCCAAACCCTCCGCTACAATCGCCTCGGTGAATCTCAACGATACCATCGTTGCCATTGCGACTCCGCCGGGACGCGGGGGCATTGGCGTGGTGCGTCTGGCTGGGGCGGAGGCGCGGACGATTGCGGCACCCATGCTTCGGTTGAGGCATCCGCTGGAAGCCGGACGGGCAGTTTCTGGAGAAGTGGTGGACATGAATCCGGGCAGCGGGGATGCGTTACACCAAGAGCGGCGCACAGGAGTGTGCGCCCCACACTCCGAACGAATTGATGAAGTGGTCGTCACTTACTTTGCCAAGCCGCATTCGTACACCACAGACGACATCATCGAGATCTCGGCGCACGGGTCCCCAGTTGTGTTGCGGCACGTCGTTGAACTGGCGATCGCGCGCGGGGCGCGGTTGGCGGAACCGGGTGAGTTCACTATGAGGGCGTTTCTTAACGGGCGGATCGACCTGACTCAAGCGGAAGCGGTGCGCGATCTCATCGATTCGCAGACTTTGTTTCAGGCAAAGGTCGCGGCGCAGCAACTGGAGGGCGCGCTTTCGCATAGATTAAAGCCGGTCAAGACTGAGCTCGTGCAATTGATTGCCCAGCTCGAAGCCGGGATCGACTTTGCTGAGGACGATGTCTCGATTCTGCCGGATGCGACCATTCTCGAGCAGATAGCCGGGGTACGTGCATCACTCGAGACGCTGGCTGCCAGTTTTGCTTACGGGAAGATGGTGCATGAGGGATTGACACTGGCGATTGTCGGCCGCCCGAACGTCGGAAAGTCGAGTTTGTTCAACCGGCTGGTGGAGCGTGATCGTGCGATCGTCACGGATACGCCGGGAACGACACGGGACCTGGTCAGCGAGACGGTGGCGATCGGGGGGATCCCGGTGAAACTGGTGGATACTGCGGGGATGCGGAAGGCGCTCGACGAAGCGGAGAGCATCGGCATCCAGAAATCGATGGAAGCGTTGGCCGACGCCGATCTCGTGCTGGTCGTGCTGGATGCGGCGGCGCCGGTGGTAGCGGAAGACATCAACCTGCTTGATCAGGTGGCGAAACGCCCGGCGATCCTGGTGGAGAATAAAGTGGATCAGATCAGAGCTGCGGCGGCGGGATTCAGATTTCCGATGCCGCGGGTGCGGACTTCGGCGCTTACAGGCCAGGGTATCGATGACTTGAAAGAGGAAATTCTGCGTCAGGTTGGGGGCGAAGCTGGGGGACAGCGGGAAGCGGGATTTCTCACCAACGTCCGGCACCAGGGTTTAGTTCACGATTCGCTTGGTGCGCTGGGCGCCGCCGAAGCGGCGGTCGCGAACAAGATTCCGCATGAGATGATCCTGATGGATCTCTACAACGCCCTGCGGCCACTCGACGAGATCACGGGCGCCACTACCAACGACGACATTCTCACTCTCATCTTCAGTACTTTCTGCATCGGAAAGTAGTGCTAAATCCAAAACGGTCCAATAAAATCTAATGTTTTTGGTCTGATCCATGCTTTGAATTGTCGGCGAAATGGGAGACTGCTCCGCTCATTTGAACTCCACTCCTGCTGCCGTATGGCGGAAGTCCCGGCTCGACGAAGCAGGCCTCAGTCCCGCACGACCCCTTCCTTAACTTTGCTACGGTTCGTCTGCAAGGCTCGCCCATAGAACAACCACCGACCGAGAGCCGGCTCGATATGTGTGTTCAGAAATGACCGGTGCTTCTTGCCACGTGACTATGTCTTCGGGTGCCTCCTGAAAAGTGTCGATCCATCGTCTCCATGAGCCGCGCTTCCCTCTTCCTATCCGCGGAAGTTCGAATTCAAGAGGCTCCCAATAAGAATTGAAAATGAAATGGATAAGCATCGCCTCTTTAGATAACTCGGCACTGAGGGCGACACTATGTGAATGATCGCTCCAGTCCGGCTGGTTGAGTTTTACCCCATGCCAGCCCTTAATCCCTTCGCGGATCAACTGAATTAACGTCATCCGCTCACGATCGGCGCCAGAATCCCGCAGCGCTCGCCGGGCGATGAGTAACTTCATAAAACGATGCACATCCGCGTGCTTCACCAGCAAAGACCAATCAAACCAATTCCCTTCGTTGTCCTGGCAGTATGCGTTGTTGTTTCCGTGCTGTGTTCGGCGGACTTCATCGCCCATCAAGAACATGGGAAGGCCGAGAGAAAGCATGGTGACGGTCATAAAATTCTTCACTTGGCGGGTTCGGAGTCGCTCAATTTCAGCATCCGTGGTTGGACCCTCGACACCACAGTTCCAGCTCCGCTCGTCATTGCTGCCGTCACGGTTGTCCTCACCATTGGCATCGTTATGCTTCTGGTTGTAAGAGACCAGGTCATTCAGCGTAAATCCATCATGACAGGCAACGAAGTTCACGCTCTGCTCTGCCTCGCGCTCCTCATGCCGAAAGATCTCGTGGCTGCCGAGGAGTCGGTCTGCGAAGTTCCGTAATGACCCTTCGTCACCGCGGAAAAAACTCCGTACGTCATCGCGAAAACGTCCGTTCCATTCCTTCCAGCTATCGCCCACGAAGCTGCCCACTTGATAGAGTCCGGCAGCGTCCCAAGCTTCAGCGATCACTTTTGTCCCGGCGAGAACTGGATCAGACTCAATATCCCAAAGCACAGGGGGGTCGGACATCACTTGGCCAGCAGAATCCCGTGCAAGGATCGATGCGAGATCAAAACGGAAGCCATCCACATGCATTTCTTCGACCCAATAGCGCAGACTATCGATAATCATGCGGCGAACGATGGGGTGATTGGCGTTGAGCGTATTGCCTGTTCCGCTGTAGTTGGCGTAGCGCGACCGATCGGGTTCCAAAAGGTAGTAGGCTCCATTGTCGAGGCCACGAAAACTCAATGTTGGTCCAAGATCATCACCTTCCGCTGTGTGGTTGAAGACCACGTCTAAGATCACCTCGATCCCCGCGCGGTGCAAAGCCTTGACCATGTCGCGAAATTCGTCCACCGCCCCTAGGGGATCTTGCCGAGAACTGTACGCCTGGTGTGGCGCGAAAAAAGAGACCGGCGCATAACCCCAATAGTTGACGCGCCCGGGAGGGCAGTCCTGCGGATCAAATTGAAACACAGGAAGCAGTTCGACAGCCGAGACACATAAGTCTTGGAGATGGGGGATTTTCTGGATGAGTCCGCGGTAAGTGCCGCGGGTCGATTCCGGGACGCCAGAGGTCGGATGCCGAGTAAATCCCCTTACATGCATCTCGTAGACGATCGTCTGCGAAGACGGCCTCCTGAGTGGTGTGTCGCCTTCCCAGTCGTACAAACTTGTATCGACGACCACGCTTTTCATCGCTGTGACGGCATTGTCCCCTTCTTGACGCGCCGCTTCACGGGAGTAGTTTCGAGGGACAGCGACCCCGCGACCATACGGGTCGAGCAAGATTTTCGTCGGGTCAAAACGCAAGCCTCTGGCGGGATCGAATGGCCCGTGGACCCGATATCCATACAGTTGCCCCACGCGCAAGCCCGGAGCGAACACATGCCAGTAGTGATAGGTGCGGTTGGTGGTTGGATCCAACCGGATCACGTGTGCCGGGCACCCGTCATCTGCGTGATCGAAGAGCAGCAATTCGACCCCTGAAGCATCGCGAGAGTACAAACTAAAATTGACACCGTCGGAGGAGACCGTGGCGCCAAGAGGTGCGCTTCGTCCTACACTTGCGGTGAGAACTAAGCCGAGTTGACCATCTCGTTGCGGGACAGTTCTGAGCATATCCTCACCGAGAATGCCGTGTTCTGCATTGCGGCTCTGCGACATCGCATGCTCCGAACCGATCGGGCATACCTTGTTCTTTCCTGCCGACCTCAAGCATCACCGCAACGCGTTATTCACGATTTCTTGCGCCTCGTTCACCAGTGCGTCCAAGTGAGACTGGTCCCTGAAGCTCTCGGCATAAATCTTGTAGATGTTCTCGGTGCCCGATGGCCGGGCGGCAAACCATCCGCTGGTAGCCACTACCTTGAGACCACCAATTGCTGCGTCGTTGCTGGGCGCACGAGTGAACTTGGCGATGATGGGCTCTCCTGCCAGACTCGCCTCACGAACACTGTCGGGGGATAATTTGAGAAGCCTTGCCTTCTGTTCGGGAGTAGCTGCCGCGTCGATGCGTGTGTAGTAAGGCGTGCCGAACTCTCTGGTCAGTTCGAGATAGTGTTCGCCCGGGTCCTTGCCCGTGCGGGCGGTGATCTCTGCAGCCAATAGATCCATGATGATTCCGTCTTTGTCTGTGGTCCACGCTGTTCCATCGCGTCTGAGAAAACTTGCACCGGCGCTTTCTTCGCCGCCGAAACAGCATGATCCGTCGAACAAACCCTGCACGAACCACTTGAAGCCAACAGGGACCTCTGACAGTCTGCGATTGAATTTCTGTACCACGCGATCGATCATGCAACTGCTGACTAACGTCTTGCCCACCGCAGTGTGAGCGGGCCACTGCGGACGGTGTGTGAGCAAGTAGCCGATGGCTACTGCGAGGTAATGATTTGGGTTCATGAGCCCTGCAGAGGGTGTGACGATACCGTGCCGGTCCGAATCTGGGTCGTTGGCAAACGCGACGCGAAACTCATTCTTCAGGCCGACGAGCCGGGCCATCGCATATGGGCTGGAGCAATCCATGCGGATCTTGCCGTCGTGATCGAGTGTCATGAATGAGAAAGTAGGATCCAAAATCGGGTTTACAACGACGATGTCCAGTCCGTAGACGGCGTTGATCACCTCCCAATAAGGTAGAGACGCTCCGCCCAGCGGATCCGCTCCCAATTTGACACCCGCATCGCGAATGGCATCCATGTCGACCACGTTCTGCAGATCGCGTACGTAAGGCGAGATAAAGTCCTCCTGGTGCGTGCTGGCTGCACGAAGGGCTGTCTCGTACGGAACTCGCTGTACGCCGGCATTGTCAGCGCGGAGCAGTTCATTGGCACGATCCTCTACCCATCGAGTAACGTCGGTATCGGCTGGGCCACCATTAGGCGGGTTGTACTTAAATCCTCCGTCCTGCGGAGGATTATGAGATGGTGTGATAACGATGCCGTCCGCCAGGTGCTCCTTGCGCCCACGGTTGTAGACCAGGATGGCGCGCGAGATAACGGGTGTAGGAGTTACGCCGTTGTCTTGCTGAATGAGGGTTTGTACGCTGTTAGCCGCTAGAACCTCGATTGCGGTGCGTTGGGCTGGTGTGGAGAGCGCATGCGTGTCTTTGCCTAGATAAAGAGGACCGTCGGTACCCTGGTCGCGCCGGTAATCGCAAATGGCCTGCGTGATAGCTAGAACATGGGCTTCTGTGAACGTGCCATGAAACGATGAGCCTCGGTGCCCGCTGGTGCCGAAGTTGACCAGTTGGCTGCGGTCACCGAGGTCGGGGCGGCGCGCAAAGTAATCACGTTCGAGTCGTGCCAAATCCACTCGCATTTCCCGGGGCGCCGGCTTTCCTGCGAGTGGAGAGATCCTCACTGTGCTCGTTGGTTCCCCGGCCCAAGACCGCGCTTCTATGGTACTGGACATGGTTTCACGTTCCAGATATCGGCGGCATACTCCGCGATCGTGCGGTCGGTGGAGAACTTCCCCGAACTGGCCACATTCAAGATGGCCTTTCGCGTCCAAGCGTCCTGGTCGCTATATAAGTCGAGCAGGCGCTGGTCTGCCTCCAGATAAGATTTCAAATCCGCCAGATGCAGGTAGTGGTCGCCGTGCGCCAACAACGTATCGTGGAGCTCGGAGAAGACTCCCGGCTCATACCGGCTGAAGTGGTCGGATCGGATCAGGTCCAATGCCGCCCGCGTCTCCGTCTCATTATCGTAGTGCCACTGTGGGCTGTACCAACCACGACTTTGAACCACTTGGTCCGCCGTGAGGCCGAATAAGAAGAAGTTTTCCTCACCCGCTTCTTCGGCCATCTCGATGGTCGCTCCGTCCCGAGTACCGATGGTCAGGGCTCCGTTCATCATGAACTTCATATTGCTCGTACCACTAGCTTCGTATCCCGCCGTGGAGATTTGGTTCGAAACATCCGTTGCGGGGATGAGCCGCTCCGCCTGTGAAACGTTGTAGTCGGGCAGGAATAGGACCTTTAGCCGGCCCCTCACTGCAGGATCGCCATCAATCGTACCGGCAACATTGTTGATGAACTTGATGATGAGCTTGGCTAGCCGGTAAGCGGGTGCCGCCTTGCCAGCGAAAAGGAACGTCCGCGGAGCCATCTCGATGTCCGGGTTTTCTCGCACACGGTTGTACAAAACCACGATCCGCAACGCATTGAGCAGTTGCCGCTTGTACTCGTGGATACGCTTAACCTGGCTATCGACGATGGTGTTCGGATCAATCTCCAAACCCGTTGTACTTTTGAGCCAGTCGGCAAACTGCAACTTGGACTGGTGTTTGGCCTTGCGGAAAACGTCACGGAACCCCTTGTCGTCGGCCAGCGGCCGGAGCTTGCTCAGTTGGCTGAGATCGCTAATCCATGCATCTCCGATGGCATCGGTGATCGTGCGGGCGAGTGCCGGGTTGCAAAGCAGCAACCAACGCCTGGGTGTGACTCCATTGGTCTTGTTATTGAAACGTTCGGGGAACATCTCAGCCAAGTCTTTGACGGTTATCGTGCGAAGCAGTTCGGAGTGAATGGCGGCAACTCCGTTGGTGCTGTGAGAACCGACAATGGCCAGGTTTGCCATTCGAACCTTGCGCTGAGTACCCTCCTCGATTACGCTCGTGCGCACTGTGCGTCCTTCATCCCCTGGGAATCGACTCCGAACCTCGTCGATCAGGCGCCGGTTAATCTCCAGGACGATTTCCAGATGACGCGGGAGCATGTTTTCAAACCACACAAGAGGCCATTTCTCGAGAGCTTCGGGCAGCAATGTATGGTTCGTGTATGCGAGTGTCTTTTGCGTTATGTCCCAGGCCGACTCCCATCCAAGATGCGCATCATCAAGCAGAATTCGCATCAACTCGGGCACTGCCAGTGCCGGGTGCGTGTCATTGAGTTGGATGGCTACCTTTTCTGGAAACCTCTCCCAATCATCATTGCTGTGTCGGAAGCGCCGCACCAGATCGGCCAGTGAAGCGGCGACCAGGAAGTACTCCTGTACGAAGCGGAGTGCCTGCCCGATGCTGGTGGAGTCGTCGGGATAAAGCACCCTGGTTATGGATTCGGCGGCAAGGCTCTCCGCCAGTGCTGCGACGAAGTCCCCGCTACTGAATTCCTGAAAATCAAAGTAATCAGGCGCAGCTGCGGCCCAGAGTCGTAATGTATTAATAGTCTTTCCGCCGTAGCCCACGACTGGCCGATCAAACGGAATGCCGATCAAGCTTGACGGTCGACCGGGCAGGGCACGTAAGCTGCCGCCGTGCAATTCGAACGAGCAGTTCAGCTTGATCTCCACCGTCTCATTCAGGCGGGCGACTTCCCATGGATCGGCGCGACGGAGCCAATTGTCCGGCTTCTCCAGCTGCCATCCGTCTTGCATGGATTGCTTAAAGATGCCGTACTCGTAACGCAAACCATAGCCCATGGCCGGGAGTTGCAATGTCGCCATGGAGTCGAGAAAGCATGCTGCCAAACGTCCGAGTCCACCATTTCCTAGCCCGGCATCGGGCTCCTGCTCCACCAACTGGAGCCAATCCACGTTTTTTTGTCGGACGGCTTCTTTGACGACGGGATCAAGCAGAAGGTTGATGATGTTGTTGCTGAGCGAGCGGCCAATCAGGAACTCCATCGAGAGATAGTACGCACGCTTGGCGTTCTCACGCTTGTATGTGTTCTCAGTAAGCACCCAACGTTGTGAGAGGATATCCCGCACGGAATGAGCAAACGCCTCGAACCTCGTCCGAGCATCCGAAGCAGTGGGATCGGCGACGTTATCAAAAATGAGATGCCTCTCATAGAGGGCATTGTCTGTTCCGGAGAACTGAACCGGGCCACAGCCGTACTGCTGAATGAGCTTTGCAATATGCTGGGGTACCGTTGGTATGGGGACGACGGCTGCGGATTTTGTAGCTGGTAGATTCTCCGGAGGTGGCACAGGTTTTGTGCTCATCGTAATATCCCTTTCTGGTGCGATCAGCTTTGCTTTCTAAGCTGCGCTCCTGGCCTAGGCTGCCACATGATGGGTGTCGTTCCACAGCTGCGTGACCGGCCGTGAAAGGTCGTGCTTGTAGCCAATGACGCTCAGACTTGCCGTACTCAGCATAAAATTCCTCGTGCTGGCGGAAGGCTTCTCGCTCATTCCTCAGTTCCTCAAGCGCGATGAGTTACTGCAGTCGCGTCGCTATCCCAAGCAAAGGTCGCTGGCATCCGACGAGCGAACCGGCAATCACGCCGGCCAGGTCCATTGATCGAACTCAGGCTTATCCACGCCATGCTCGAAAGCGTAGTTCTGGCAGTCGATCTGCATATTGCGCAGTATTTCTTTGGCATGGGCGCCGGCCACCTGCAACGTGGGCACCCGGTCGATAACGTCGATGGCGAGGCTAAAACGATCGATCTGGTTCTGGATCGCCAAATCGAGCGGCGTGTTGATGTTTCCTTTTTCCTTATATCCGCGCACGTGCAGGTTCTTGTGGTTGGTGCGTCGGTAGGTCAAGCGGTGGATCAACCAGGGATATCCGTGGAAATTGAAGATGATCGGTTTGTCTTTGGTGAACAAACTGTCGAAGTCCTTGTCTGAGAGCCCGTGGGGGTGCTCCGTCGAGGGAACAAGTCTGTAGAGGTCCACGACGTTTACGAAGCGAATCTTTAGACTGGGGAAGTGCTCGCGAAGCAGCATTACCGCCGCCAGCGCCTCCTTGGTTGGAATGTCGCCCGCACAGGCCATCACCACATCCGGTTCCGAGCCCTGGTCGTTGCTCACCTTCTGCCAGATGCTGATGCCCTTGGTGCAATGCACAATGGCCTCGTCCATGGTCATGTACTGCAAGTGCTTCTGCTTGTCGGACACAATGACGTTGATGTAGCCCGTGCTCTTAAGACAGTGATTGGCGACACTCAGCAAGGTATTTGCATCCGGCGGCAGATAGATCCGACAAACATCCGGGCTCTTGTTGACCACCAAGTCGAGGAATCCCGGGTCCTGGTGAGTGAAGCCGTTGTGGTCCTGTCGCCAAACAGTGGAGGTAATCAGCAAGTTGAGCGACGACACGGGCGCGCGCCAAGGCAGCTCTGCAGAACTCGCGAGCCACTTGGCATGCATGTTGAACATGGAGTCGATGACGTGGACAAAAGCTTCGTAGGTGGAGAAGAAACCGTGTCTGCCAGTTAAGAGATAGCCCTCAAGCCAACCCTCCAGAGTATGTTCGGAAAGCATTTCGAGCACTCGGCCGTCGGTGGACAACTCGCCTCCGTCGGCATCTTCCGGTCGGTAGTCTGCCAGCCACAATTTCTTGCTGACCTCGTAGATGGCATCCAATTTGTTCGAGCTGTTTTCGTCGGGTCCGAAGACGCGAAAGTTACTCGAATTCTGCCGCATGATGTCGCGTAGGAATCGACCAAGGGGCCGGGTGTTCTCAGCGGCAGTCTGCCCGGGTTTTTCCACTTGGATGGCATATTGCCGGAAGTCAGGCAGGCGTAGAGTTTTCCGCAGCAACCCCCCATTGGCGTGAGGATTGGCGCCCATTCGGCGTGTACCGGTCGGGGCCAGTGCTCTTAACTCTGGGATCAGCCGCCCTCTTTCGTCGAACAACTCCTGCGGTCGGTAACTGCGCAGCCAGTCCTCCAGCAGTTTCAAATGGGCGGGGTTCTCGCGGACACCCGCAAGCGGTACCTGGTGGGCACGCCAAAAGCCCTCCACCTTGTGACCGTCCACTTCTTTCGGGCCAGTCCACCCCTTCGGTGTCCGCAGTACGATCATGGGCCAACGAGCCCTGCTGGCCTTGCCACTCGTACGAGCCTCCTCCTGAATGCGGCGAATTTCTAGCACGCAGTCTTCCAGCGTGCCCGCCATTTCTTGGTGCATCAAATCGACATTGTCGCCCTCCACGAAATGCGGTACCCATCCGTAGCCCTTGAATAGGTTTTCCAATTCTTCGTGGGATACGCGCGCCAGCAGCGTAGGGTTGTTGATCTTGTAGCCGTTCAGATTGAGGATCGGGAGCACGGCGCCATCGCGAATCGGATTCAGGAACTTGTTAGAGTGCCAGGAGGTGGCGAGTGCTCCGGTCTCTGCTTCGCCGTCGCCCACTACGACCGCCACCAACAGGTCGGGATTGTCAAAGGCAGCCCCGAAAGCGTGCGAAATGCTATAACCCAACTCGCCCCCTTCATGGATGGAACCCGGAGTCTCGGGTGTGCAGTGGCTACCGATACCGCCGGGGAAGGAGAACTCCTTGAAGAACGTGCGCATTCCTTCTTCGTCTTCGCTCTTGCTGGGATAAATGTCCGAATACGCACCCTCCAGATAGACCGGTCCTAGCACCCCCGGCGCGCCGTGGCCGGGACCCGCGAGGAAAACGGTGTTGAGATCGTATTTCTTGATAAGGCGATTGAGGTGAACATAAGTAAAGCTCAGCCCCGTGCTGGCCCCCCAGTGGCCCAGTAGCCGATTCTTGATGTGCTCCGGCTTGAGGGGCTCACGCAGCAGAGGATTCTCACGTAAATAAATCATTCCCGCGGCTAGGTAATTGCACGCACGCCAGTACGCGTCGATTTTGCGCCGCTCGTCGTTCGATAGCCGGTGCGTGGTACTCGGGCTGACACCGCCCGTCTTTCGTGCATTCATATTAGCGAGTGTTGCTTCCATGACTCCTCCAATTCGTCGTCTGCTTTTACCGTCAAGCGCTGGCTTCTTGTGCTGCAGAACTGCGGTGATTGCTCATGCCAGCACATGCGTCTCCGATTTTCTTCAATTCGACAACCGGTAGGATCGGTGGCTGTCCGCGCATGGCATCAGTCTCCAAACTTCCAGATATTTCCCCCGCGGTGCAGTGAGTTGATGGAGAAGGAAGGCCAACGACAAATGATCTGCACCTCTCTGCGGTATTGATTAACGAGGCGGTGGACAAACTCAAATCGTCTTAAAACAGCTGTGGGGTAACGCTAAACACTCTTGGAACTGCGGCCAACTGTCAAAAGTGTCAGGGTTGCCAACCAAGAAAATTGTGCGCAATTATCCAAGCCACTGAAAAGGTCGGCGACATCAATGCAGCAATAAGAAACCGGCATCGACGGTGCGTCTGTGAACGGGGACCTGAATTAGACCCTCTTCACTTCCAACCCTAGCGTCCGCAGAGGGCGGCACAAGTAGATGAATCAAGTTCAACCACGTTCAACTGAATCGGCCGGTTGTGACTGGTGCTTTTATCAGTATCCAGACCGCGGCGCTGAGCGCTAGTGTCCTGCCCACAGAACAGAAATGCCATTAGTGTGCGATGACCATGTGGAAGAGCTGTCGGCTTATGAATTCACTCGATCTGGGCCAACATGAATTAAACGGGAAGGAAATCTACCGCAATCTCCCGCCCAGTGTTTTGTACGAACATGCCATACGTTACGAAAAAGAGGCGACTATTGCAGAGAATGGCGCCCTGGTCGCGTACTCGGGAGAGAAAACTGGCCGTTCCCCTAAGGACAAACGCATCGTCAAGAATCCCGCCTCAGAAAAAGACGTCTGGTGGGGCACGACAAACGTTCCGCTCGACCCAAAGTCGTACAGGACGGTCCGCCAGCGGGCCTTGGACTACCTCAGCGTCTGCGCCCGCATTTACTGCTTCGATGGTTTTGCTGGGTGGGAGCCGAAGTACCGCATCAAGGTCCGCGTGATTTGTTCGAGACCGTATCATGCACTCTTCATGCATACGATGCTAATCCGGCCCACCGCCGGCGAACTCTCTGCCTTTCGTCAACCGGACTTCGTGATTTACAACGCTGGCGTTTTTCCTGCGGACCGCCTGATGTCCGATGTCGGATCGAAGACTTGCGTCAGCCTCAATCTTGAGGACCGGGAACTCGTGATTCTAGGGACGGAGTATGCGGGAGAGATGAAGAAGGGCGTATTCACCGTAGCCAACTATTTAGCGCCTAAGCGGGGCGTTCTCTCGATGCACTGCTCTGCGACCGCAGACAAGCTGACGCGACGCTCATCGTTGCTTTTCGGATTTAGCGGCACCGGAAAGACCACACTGTCTGCTGATCCCAAGCGATATCTCATTGGAGACGACGAGCATTGCTGGGGCGACGATGGCGTCTTCAATATTGAGGGCGGTTGCTACGCAAAGGCCGTCAACCTGACCAGCGAATCTGAGCCCGACATATTCTCTGCTTTGCGATTCGGTGCTGTTCTGGAGAATGTTGTTCTGGAAGAAGACCATAGCGTTGACTACACCGACGTGAGCATTACCGAGAATACGCGAGGCGCCTATCCCATCAACTTCATTCATAACAGTCTGATTCCGTGCGTCGCCGGACATCCGACCGATGTGATCTTCCTGACCTGTGA
>Ga0073909_10000198_pt1 | contig 21370 bp, 18 predicted proteins | sample Coa_R1_6_FD_66439 | JGI IMG/M metagenome (GOLD analysis project Ga0073909, IMG submission 66439) | Surface soil microbial communities from Centralia Pennsylvania, which are recovering from an underground coalmine fire. - Coalmine... | ecosystem: Environmental > Terrestrial > Soil > Unclassified... | reverse complement strand
GTCGACGTGGTGCTCGAGTGCACCGGGCTGTTCACCAGCAAGGAGAAGGCCTCGGCGCATCTCACGGCCGGCGCGAAAAAGGTGGTCATCTCGGCGCCGGGAGCCAAGGACGTGGACGCGACCGTCGTCTTCGGCGTGAACCACAAGACTCTCAAGGCTTCGCACACGGTGATCTCGAACGCCTCCTGCACCACCAATTGCCTCGCTCCGCTCGTGAAGGCGCTCGACGACCGCATCGGCGTGGTGACCGGTCTCATGACCACGATCCACAGCTACACCAACGACCAGGTGCTCACCGACGTCTATCACGAGGACCTGCGCCGGGCGCGCTCGGCGAGCATGAATCAGATCCCGACCAAGACCGGCGCGGCGGCAGCCGTGGGCCTGGTGTTGCCGCATCTGAACGGCAAGCTCGACGGCTACTCGATCCGCGTCCCGACCATCAACGTGTCCCTCGTCGACTTGGTCTTTACGGCCAAGCGCGCCACCACGGTCGAGGAGATCAACAACGCGGCGAAGCAGGCCTCCGAGACCGACCTGAAGGGTATTCTGGAGTACTGCAAGGAGCCCCTGGTCTCGAGCGACTTCAACCACAATCCTGCGTCGTCGGTGTTCGACTCGACGCTCACCAAGGTGTCCGGAGGCACGCTCGTGAAAGTATTTTCCTGGTACGACAACGAGTGGGGATTCAGCAACCGGATGCTGGATGTGACCGTCGAGCTGATGGGCGCAAAGTAAGCTCGGCTGCCCGGGACCTCGTCGGCTATGGCCGTCCTGAAGATGTCCGACGTCGACTTGCGCGACAAGCGGGTCTTCATGCGCGTCGATTTCAACGTTCCGATCCAGGATGGCAAGCTCAGCGACGACACCCGCATCCGCGCCTCGCTCCCCGGGATCAAGGAAGCGCTTTCCCGCCGGGCCCGCCTGCTGCTGGTATCCCATCTCGGCCGCCCGACCGAGGGTCAGTTCGACGAGAAGGAGTCGCTCGCCCCGGTTGCGAAACACCTTTCGTCCCTCCTCGGCATGGAAGTGCCGCTCAAGCGCGACTGGCTGGGGGGTGTCTCCGTCGAGCCCGGTCGCGCAGTCCTGCTGGAGAACTGCCGCTTCAACCGTGGGGAGAAGAAGGACGACGACGCCCTGGCGCGAAAGATCGCGGCGCTGTGCGACATCTACGTCAACGACGCGTTCGGTACCGCCCATCGGGCCGAAGCTACTACGCACGGCGTCGCGAAGTACGCTCCGGTCGCCTGTGCGGGACCGCTCATGGCGGCGGAGATCGAGGCGTTGTCGAAGGCGCTCGAGCGCCCTGCGCGTCCTCTGGTCGCCATTGTTGCCGGATCCAAGGTCTCGACCAAGCTGACGGTGCTCGCGGCGCTCTCCGAAAAGGTCGACCGCCTGATCCCGGGCGGGGGCATCGCCAACACGTTCATGCTCGCGGCCGGGATGAATATCGGGAAATCGCTCGTCGAGCCCGATCTCGTCGGCGAGGCGAATCGGATCACGGCCATCCTGCGAGCCAAGGGCGGCGATGTTCCGCTTCCCACCGACGTGGTCTGCGCCAAGGAGTTCGGCGCGACGGCCAAAGCGGAGATCAAGCCGATCGGCGAAGTGGGCGCCACCGACATGATTCTCGATATCGGCCCGGAGACCGCGGCGGCGTTCGCCCAAGCGCTCTCCGGAGCCGGGACTATCGTCTGGAATGGCCCCGTCGGGGTGTTTGAGTTCGAACAGTTTGCGCAGGGCACCCGGGCCATTGCGCAGGCGATCGCCGCGTCTCCGGCCTTCTCGCTCGCCGGCGGCGGGGAAACGCTCGCCGCAATCGCCAAGTACGGCGTCGCCGACCGAATCTCCTACGTGTCTACGGGTGGAGGCGCGTTCCTCGAATTTCTCGAAGGGAAGAAGCTGCCTGCAATCGAGATCCTGGAGCGGCGCTCAGCCGCTTGACCCTACTGTCCGGGGACGGCTACTTTGCCGGGCGGGACTCGATTCCGGCAGCGCGGCCCAGATCGCGATGCACCCGCGCAACCCGCTCTACCTCTCCCTTGGCGGCGAAGCGCTCGTAGAAGCCCTCCACGCGAAATGCCTTGATTTGCTCTTTCCACGGGCTCAGGCGTTCCTCCCAGCGCTTCAAACGGCCTTCGGCAGGCTCGCCATCTTCGCGGGCGAGGTCGGCGCACACGCGGATCATCGCCTTCAGCGTCACCGGCCTGGTCACCATGTAGTTGGCGTGGCCCCAAGCTTCGTCCCAAACGCGCTCGGCTGCCTTGAGGAAGTCGCGCACCATCGCGTAGTAGCGCGGGACCTCCTTGCTGCTGCCGCCCGCGATCTGGATGCGGCGCCAGTCGCGATTCACCCAGCGGTGCAACTCGTTGAACAACTCTGCCTGCAGAATCCACTTGTCCTGCTGGCTGCGCCCGCCGAGCCGGTTGATGCGGTAGCGCAAGGGACTGTCCCCCTCGCTGTAGAGGCTGCCCACGAGGCGCGCGGCGAACTTGCGGTGGGGTTCGGCCCAGGATACCCGCTCGTACAGATCCACGAGGTGACTCTTGTTGATGCGCGTCGGCGTGGAGTTGATGATGACGAACATCTCGGTGGCGAAGTCCTCGCTCCGGCCGTCGAAGATGACGCACGGAACATTGATGGTCTTGGCATCGTCCGGGCGCTCGTCCAGATAGAACCGCAGCGCCGCGAGGCGGTGCTGGCCGTCGATGATCAGGAACTTCGACTGGGGTTCGGCGAGCTGGCCTACGCCATCGTTTGCGCTGAGGGGCTGAAAGCGCAGCTTCTCGGGAGTGAAGAGCAGCACGGTCCCGGGGATGGGGGGCTGGGTGATCGCGGTCTCGTAGAAGTTCTTGAGCTGGCGCACCTTGGCACGCGACAGCGTCCTCTGGAAGGCCCGATCGGTGCGTTCGATCTTGGCGATGAACTGCGCGATTTCGTCGTCCTGAGAGATGCGCGCGGGGGCGATCTCTTCTCCTTCGCCGTAGAAGCGACTGATGAAGCGGACCTTGGCCAGCAATTCGGGAGCGCGGACGCTGCCGAAGTAGAAAATCCCGTCCTTCTGGCGAATCTGGGTGGCAAGCACGTATGTTCTCCCATAGCGTTCCAGACCGGGGTCGGACCCCTTGTATTCCCAGCGCCTGGCTGCCGCTATGGCCTTCCCGGCTCTCGATAGAAGGGCTAGCCGCTGGCGCAGACCGGAAATATAGCCGAAAGTGGCCCCTGAATGCCAAAATTCAGTAGAGCGGTTTTCTCGGAGGTTTAATGAGCAGAAGCACCAAGATCGTAGCTACTCTCGGGCCGGCGTCGAGCGATCCCCAGACACTTGAGCGCTTGTTTCTCGCGGGAGTGGACATCGTGCGGCTGAATTTCTCGCATGGAACGGCCGCAGACCACGAGCGACGCGCCGAGATGGTTCGCGAGGCCTGCAGGAAGACCGGGCGCACCGTCGGCATCATGGGGGACCTGCAGGGTCCGAAGATCCGGGTCGGGAAATTCAAGGACGGCAAGGTCACGCTCAACCCGGGCGATGCCTTCGTGCTCGACGCCGACTGCGAATTGGGCGAGCAGGGGCGCGTCGGTCTGGATTACAAAGAGCTGCCGCGCGACGTGCGCCCGGGGGACGTACTGCTCCTCGACGACGGCAAGATCGTGTTCGAAGTCGAGCGGGTTTCCGGCAACCAGGTTCACAGCCGCGTGCGCCACGGAGGCGTGCTCTCCAACAACAAGGGCATCAACCGACTGGGCGGAGGCCTCACGGCACCGGCGCTTCCTCCCAAAGACATGGAGGACATCCGAACGGCGGCGAAAATCAAGGTCGACTATCTTGCCGTGTCGTTCCCGAAATCGAGCGCCGACATGTACATGGCGCGGCAGCTTCTGCTCGCCGCCGGAGGCGACGCGTTCCTGATCGCCAAGATCGAGCGCGCGGAGGCGGTCGAGCCCAAGGCGCTCACCGACATCATGTCGGCCTGCGAAGGCATCATGGTCGCCCGCGGCGATCTCGCGGTGGAAGTCGGCGACGCCTCGGTTCCCGCCATGCAGAAACGCATGATCCGCATGGCGCGCGAACAGAACAAGCTGACCATCACCGCCACGCAGATGATGGAGTCGATGATCTCCAGTCCGGTGCCCACGCGCGCCGAGGTGTCGGACGTGGCGAACGCGGTGCTCGACGGAACCGACGCGGTGATGCTGTCCGCGGAAACCGCTAGCGGCAAATACCCGGTCGAGACCGTGATCTCCATGGCCCGCATCTGCGAAGTCGCCGAGAGCTCGGCCGAGGTGACCCTGGACCGGGATTTCCTCAACCGCGTCTTCACCCGCGTCGATCAGTCGATCGCGATGGCGGCGCTCTTCACCGCGTACCACCTCAAGGTCAAGGCGATCGCGGCTCTCACGGAGTCGGGCTCGACCGCGCTATGGATGTCGCGGCTCAACTGTGGCGTCCCGATCTACGCGCTCACGTCGCAGACCGTGACGCGTTATCGCTGCGCCTTGTTCCGCGATACCTATCCCTTGATGGTGAAATACGTTGGCCACGACCGCGAGGAGCTGCTGGCGGAGGCCGAAAATGTCCTGGTGAGGAACAACGTGGTGCAAAAGGGCGATCTCATCGTGATCACTATCGGGGAGCCCATCGGCAAGGCCGGCGGCACGAACACCATGAAGATAGTGAGAGTGGGCGAGCACCACCGCGGATGACCCTCGCGTCCGCGCGGCAAGACGGGCCATGAGAATCTCTCCGCCCAACCCTGAGTTGCTCGCCCTCCATACCGGGACGGTCGGCAAGACATGGGACCTGCGGCAGATCATCGACGGCTGCGCGCGCCACCGTTTTCGCGGCATTTCGCCCGGACGCGACAGGCTGAAGCAGATGGGCGTCAAGGAAGCGGCGAAGGCGATACGCGGCAACGGATTGACGCCCACCGGGCTCTACGGGGCGGGAATGTTCCCGGCTCAAGACCGCAAGGCGCGCGAGCTCGCGATCGACGAGGCCCGGCGCGCGATCGAGGAAGCCGCAACGCTCGAGGCGGAATGCCTGGCCCTTACCGTCGGGGGCCTGCCGGAGGACTCCAAGGACCTGCCCGGCGCGCGCGAGATGGTGAGAGACGGCCTTGGCAGGACGCTGGACCATGCCCGCTCGGCGGGCGTTCGGCTGGCGATCGAGCCGATGCACCCGATGCATTGCGCCGCCCAAAGCTGCATAAACACCCTCGCGCAGGCGCTTGACCTGTGCGACGAGCTCGATCGGGGCGGTCGCGCTCTGGGAGTGGCGGTGGACGTCTACCACGTCTGGTGGGACCCACAGCTCAAGGCGCAGATCGAGCGGGCGGGCGAGAAGCGCCTGCTCGCTTTTCAGATCAGCGACTGGCTCCTCGCCCCCGGGACCATGCTCGCCGACCGCGGGATGATGGGGGATGGAGCTATCGACCTTCCGCTCATCCGCTCGTGGATGGAAGAGGCCGGGTACCGGGGCTTCCACGAGGCCGAGATCCTGTCCGCGGCCAGCTGGTGGCAGCGCGACCCCGACGAGGTGCTCGCGACCTGCCGCGTACGGCATCAGACCGCCTGCTAGCGCAATAGCTCCGCAGCCGTTTTGGCAGCGCGACTCCCGAAACGGTTAAAATAACGCGCTTTCCCCTCCAGTTCCCCGCACCAAGGACTTTCAATGGATCGAAACCTGCTTTCCAAGACCGCTGCAGCCATGGTCGCCAAAGGCAAAGGGCTGCTCGCCGCCGACGAGTCCGCCGGTACCTGCGAGAAGCGTTTCAAATCGGTCGGCGTCGACAGCACCGAGGCCAACCGCCGGTCCTACCGCGACCTGCTGTTCACAACCAAGGGCATCGAGGAATTCGTAAGCGGCGTGATCCTGTTCGACGAGACGCTGCGACAAGGCACCGTCTCGGGGAACGAACCCTTTCCCGAGTACCTCGCCCGCAAAGGCGTCATCCCCGGCATCAAGGTGGACAAGGGTATCCACGATCTGGCGCTCTCGCCCGGAGAAAAGGTCGCCGAGGGGCTGGACGGTCTTCGGGGGAGGCTGGAGGAGTACTTCAAGCTGGGCGCCCGCTTCGCCAAATGGCGCGCGGTGATCACGATCGGCCGGGGAATACCCAGCCACGCGTGCCTCTTCGCAAACGCCCATGCGCTCGCCCGCTACTCCGCCCTGTGCCAGGAGGCTTCCATCGTCCCGATCGTGGAGCCCGAGGTCCTGCTCGACGGCGACCATACGATCGAGCAATGTTACGAGGCGACCGAAGCGACACTCACTTCGCTGTTTGCCGCGCTCCGCGCCTACAACGTGTCACTCGAACACGTCGTTCTGAAGGCTTCGATGGTCGTATCCGGCAAAGATTGCCCCAAGCAAGCCGGGGTGGATCGCGTCGCCGAGGAAACCGTGCGTTGCCTGAAGCGGACCGTGCCCGCCGCGCTCCCGGGCGTGGTGTTCCTCTCCGGCGGCCAGAGCGACGAGGCGGCGACGGCGCACCTGAACGAGATGGCCAAAATGCCCGGGCTGCCCTGGCCGCTCACCTTTTCGTACAGCCGCGCCCTGCAGAACACCGCGCTCAAGACCTGGCGCGGCGCGCCCGGCAACGTCGCCGCCGCGCAGCGCGCGTTCCACCACCGTGCCCGCATGAACAGTCTCGCATCTCAGGGCAAGTACCGGGCCGATCTCGAAAAGCAAGCGGCCTAGACATGGCAGCGGCACTCTACGAATCCAACATCAAGAGCCTGCCCCTGCTCGGGAGGGGCAAGGTCCGCGACATGTACGCGGTGGGAGACGATCATCTCCTCATCGTCACCACCGACCGCTTGTCCGCATTCGACGTCGTCCTCCCCGATCCGATCCCCGACAAGGGGAGGGTGCTGAACGAGCTTTCCAACTTCTGGTTCCGGAAACTCGGCCACATCGTTCCCAACCATCTCGACGGCGTTGCACCGGATACCGTGGTCAAGGGAGGCGAGGCGGCTCAGGTGAAGGGACGCTCGGTGGTTGCGAGGAAGCTCAAACCCCTGCCGATTGAGGCGGTGGTGCGCGGGTATCTGATCGGCTCAGGCTGGAAGGACTACCAGAAAACGGGCGCCGTTTGCGGCATCCCTCTGCCCAAGGGCCTCAGGCAGGCCGACAAGCTGCCTGAAGTGATCTTCACCCCGGCGACCAAGGCGGAGGTCGGCGCCCACGACGAGAACATCTCGTTCGCGCAGGTCGAGAAGATGATCGGCAAGGAGCTCGCCGCCAAGGTTCGCGACGTCAGCATCCACCTGTACCGCGAGGCCGCGGATTTTGCCCGCGAGCGCGGTATCATCATCGCCGACACCAAGTTCGAATTCGGAACCGATGCCGGCGGAAAGCTCGTGCTCATCGACGAAGCGCTCACCGCGGACTCATCGCGCTTCTGGCCCGTGGCCGAGTATCGGCCGGGTTCGAGCCCCCCTTCGTTCGACAAGCAATACGTTCGCGACTACCTCGAGACGCTCGACTGGAACAAGGCGCCGCCCGCGCCGCGGCTTCCGGCCGAGGTGATCGCCAAGACCTCGGAGAAGTATCGCGAAGCGTTGCATCGCCTGACCGGGCAGAAACTGGGAGCGTAAAGATGGCCGGCCCTTCGCCGCTCGTGGGAATCGTCATGGGAAGCGCCAGCGACTGGGACGTCATGCGCGAAGCCGCCAAGCAGCTCACCGACTTTGGCGTGCCTTTCGAGTCCAAGGTGCTCTCCGCTCACCGCACGCCAGACGCGCTGGAGGCCTGGGTGGAGCGCCTGAGCGCCGGCGGCGCGCGCTGCTTCATCGCGGGCGCGGGTGGCGCGGCCCATCTGGCTGGGGTGATCGCGGCGAAAACGACCTTGCCCGTGCTCGGGGTGCCCATGCCCTCCAAGTATCTGCACGGGCACGATTCGCTGCTCTCCACCGTGCAGATGCCCAAGGGCATTCCCGTAGCCACCTTTGCGATCGGCGAGGCCGGCGCGGCCAACGCCGGTCTGTTCGCGGTCGCCATGCTTGCGTTGGGGGATGCGAAGCTTGCGGATCGGCTCGTGCAATTCCGCAAGGCGCAGGCCGAGGCCGTGATGAGCGCCAAGCTGCCGGCCTGACCGGCGCTCCCTTGTCTTCGAGCATCGCCGCGTCCGTCTCCGCGATCCGGGATGCCGCGGCAACCCTGCGACGCGGGGGCTTGGTCGCTTTTCCCACCGAGACGGTGTATGGCCTGGGCGCGGATGCGTCGAACCCCGCCGCGGTCGCGCGTATCTACCAGGTCAAAGGGCGGCCGGCCGGGCATCCCGTCATCGTTCACATCGGCGACGCCGGGCAACTGCTTCGCTGGGCACGCGAGATTCCCGAGCACGCGGCGAAGCTCGCGGCGCGCTTCTGGCCGGGTCCCCTAACCCTGGTGCTGGTGCGTGCGAGCGGAGTGCCCGACGAGCTGACCGGAGGGCAGGAAACGATCGGGCTGCGCGTACCCGGACACCCGGTTGCGCTCGAGCTGCTTCGAGAATTCAGCGGCGGCATTGCCGCGCCATCGGCCAACCGGTTCGGGCGGATCAGTCCGACCTGTGCGGAGCACGTGCGCAACGACCTCGGCTCCGACGTCGATCTGATCCTCGACGGTGGCGCATGCGAGATCGGGATCGAATCGACCATCGTGGATGTCTCGCGCGGCAGGCCCGTGGTGCTTCGCCCGGGCAGGATCAGCGAGGACCAAATCGCCCGGACACTGGGCGTCGCGTCTGCGCCCCGAGACGCGGACGCGCCCCGCGCGCCCGGCATGCTCCTGTCCCACTACGCGCCCAGGCAGCCGCTGCGCCTGGTGGCGTCACTCGAGTGGGAGTTGCGTTTGCCGGGAAAGTCGACTCGTCGCGGCGTGATGTCCTTCCGCGCACGTCCCCCGGGCGATGCCTCCGTCATCTGGATCCACGCACCGTCGGCACCGCAACCTTTCGGCCACGACCTCTACGCGAACCTGCGCACCTTGGACGCGTCGGGCTGCGACGAGATTCTGGTCGAGGAGCCACCGGCATCCGCCGATTGGAGCGCGATCCGGGATCGGCTCAGCCGCGCCCGCTCGGGGTAGCCGTCGCGCTAGCTTCCCTGCGCGCGATGAGCCGTCCAAAGTTGTCGAGGGACATCAAGTGGGCGTAGATCCGACCCATGACCCCTTTGCGTATCAGGGCCTTGTGCTGGGCGGCGTTGAGGAACTCCAGCTTCTTTTCGTCAACCCGGTGCATGCCGCCGAAGCTCATCGCGCCGCCTTTGGACGAAGCCTGCAGGACGAAGGGCTCGAGCAACCCGTAGTCCGAGAGGATCGCGCACATCTCCTGACTGCGCTCGATGTCGGTTTCGTACTCCCGCAGGAGTTTCTCGATCGGCACCCACGACGGAAGAGGTGCGCCCCTGTCGTCGAACATGCGGTCTCCCTCGTCGGAAAGGAACGTCTTCTCGACGCAGATCACCCGGTCTGTCTGCTCGACCGAGTTGAGCCGCACGCGAGCCATGCAGAAGGGGTACCTGCGCAAGTACGCCGGAAAGTACACCGATGCATCCCATCGGGCGTCGCGCAAGAACAGGTTCTCGCCGCCCGAAACCCCCAGCACCGCGACCGGACTGAAGCTGCGCTCCGCGTCGTTCGAAACAAACGCGATCGGGTAGTCGCGGGAGGCTACCGCGAACTCGGAATACGAAATGGGCACCGCGTTGGCCTTACTGCAGAACTCCGGAAGCGCGCCGGGTGCCGGCAGGCGCACCTTGCGGTCCTTTTGCAGGGGAACAATCTCGCTGTACCCGAAGGGCGGAGTGATTTGCATGAGGCTCCTGCGACTTCCGGCGCATCATAGCGCCCGCAGTTCGCAAGCCGCAAATCGCGGATGGCGCATCGCCACGCGTTGTCGGGGCGAGGGATTGGAGCTAAAATTGCCGCAACGTGGGGTTGTAGCTCAGCTGGGAGAGCGTCGCGTTCGCAATGCGAAGGTCGGGAGTTCGATCCTCCTCAACTCCACCAGCTGCTCTTGGGATGTGCTTCTGCTGAAGGCCCGGTCTAGCCGGGCCTTTCAGTTGGTGGGTCACTCCTAAGCGCTTAGTTTCATGGGCAGGATGACCATCTGCATACTGCGCAGATGGAATCGCCGCTGGAGTGCCATGGCGGCCTGGTTGTGGAGCAATCGGGTCAGCCAGTTCTCGCGGTCGAAAATGAGCTTGCTCGTGAAGAACACTGCGTTCGGGAACTCGCTGAGAACACGCTCGGCCAGGCGGGTAAATTCATCGATCGGGTCGGTGCCGAAAGACAGGTAGGACTTCGCGGCCCAGCCCTTGCTGTTGCAGAAATTCACGAAGTACGAAAGCGAGGCGTTGGCCTCGACCTTCATCGCCGCGAGATCCTCGCGACCGCCAAAGCTCTGTGAGTCGACGGTACGGGCGTTGACGAAGATGAAATTCCGGAAGTGGTCCGGAAACATGCGCTGGACCCAGAGGAGCGCGTGCAATCCCCCACCGCGCGAGGAGCCCACGAGAAATACCGCCGTGGGCTTCTCGGGGTTCGGCTGGGGCGGTTTGGCGACGCTCCCGAAGGGGATGCCGGAGAAATCGGCGTCGAGCTTCTTCAGCTGAGCTTTCGTCTCGTCGTAGTGACTGCGGACCCTCGCGCACGCGGCGATGATCGCGGCGATGATCAGAATGGCGAGCCAGCCCCCGTCCATGAATTTCTGTGCGAGCAGGACGATCAGGATGGTTGCGCACACGACGAACCCCGCTGCCGAGAGTGCAAGCCTTCCGAACCAGTTGCTGCCGGCGCGGCGTCCGGCCCAGTAGAGGCACAGCCCGAACAGCGACACCGCAAACGTCAGGAAAACGCTGACGCTGTAGAGGACGACGAGGGTCGCGACGCTGCCGCCGGTCCACAGCAGAATCACGAGCGACGCGACCCCCATGACGAGGATTCCGTTTTCGGTGACGAGGCGGGTGGACAGGTAGCGGAATTGATGCGGCACCCAGGAATCGGCCGCCATGTTGGAGAGCACGGCGGGGCCGCCGAGGAAGCCGGTGTTGGCGGCGACGAACAGCAGCCCCGCTTCGAGCGCGAGCACTACGACGAGCGCACCCTGGGCGACGCCGGTCTCCCATCCGAAGCTGTTGATGATGGCCCCGAACGCCACCGCGTTGAGCGTCTGTCCCTCGGAGGGCCGCGTGTCCCAAAGCAGATAGAGCAGAATGATGCCCCCTGCGGTAAAGGCGAGCGACAGCGCCATGTAGAGCATGGTGACCTTGCCGGTATGCACTCGCGGCTCGGCAAGCACGTTGACGTTGTTGGATACCGCCTCCAGTCCCGTATAGGTCCCGCCTCCCTGGGAATAGGCGAGCAGGAGCAAGGCCGCGACGCCGGTCCACCCCAACTGCCCGGAGAGGTCGCTCGTCAGGCGCCCGACTTCCGGGATCAGCGTCGGCAGCGCGCTCGCCTGCGCCAGCACGCCGTAGACGATCAGGAAGGCGTGGGTGAGGATGAAGCCGAGGAAGATCGGCAGCAGGACCGCGATGACCTCTTTTATACCGCGCAGGTTGAGCAGCACCAGCACGACGATCAGGACCACCTCGGTCGCCAGCTTGTACGGCTGCCAATCGAGGGGCAGAAGGGAGAAGAACGCGTCGACGCCGCTCGCGATCGAAATAGAGATCGTCAGCACGTAATCGAGAACCAGCGCCGCACCGGAAGTCAGTCCTGCGTAGGGCCCGATCAGGCGCGTCGCGACCCGGTAGCCGCCCCCGCCGGTGGGAAACAGCTCGATGACCTGGTTATACGCGAGCGCGATGATGAAAACGGTCGCAGCGGTGGCGAGCGCGAGATACAAGCCGAGATGAGTGTTCTCGCCGAGCGCCCTGAAGGCCTCTTCCGGGCCATAGCAAGACGAGGATATTCCGTCCGCGCCCAGGCCCACCCATGCGAAGAAAGCGACGAGCGCGATGTGGCGCCTCGTTTTTGCGTCCAGGGGATCGAGCGGCCTGCCAAACAGCTTTCGACGCAGATTCGAGAAGACGCTCATGAAGCCGCACCGGCGTCTTTGCGCGATGCGATGGTCCTCTCAAGGCGGCGTGCGAACACCCCCATTTCCTTGGCCGCCTGCTTGTCGCCTTTTCCCTCGGCCACTTCGATCCCCTTGCGAAATGCCGTCAGTGCCTCCTCGTCCCGTCGGCTCCTGGCAAGCGCGTTTCCGAGAAGCTTCCATGCCGCGGAGTAGCCCGGGTCCTTTTCGACCGCGGCGCCGAGGTGCGTGGCGGCCGCCTCGAGATCGTCGCATTTCAGATACTCGGACCCCAGAGAGAAACGCAGCAGCGCGCCGTCCCTGGGGGTTCCCACGAGCTTCAGAAGGTTCGCGATCTGCGGGGAAGTCATCGGGGTGCTCGAACGGCTGGCGCCGGCCAGCAGAGCGCGGATATTATAACCGCTCACTCCGCTCGCCCTTTCCGTCCAACATGAAACGATCGATTGTTTCCACGCCGAACGCGCCGGCCGCGATCGGAACCTATTCTCAGGCCGTGCGCGCAGGCGATACGCTATATCTGTCCGGACAGATCGGACTCGATCCGGCGACCGGGCAACTGGTGGAAGGCATCGACAACCAGATCGACCGCGTCTTCGGAAACCTGAAGGCCGTTGCCGACGCGGCCGGCGCGTCGCTCGGCGATGTGGTCAAGCTCAGTGTGTATCTGACGGATCTGGCGAACTTCGCGCGGGTCAACGAGGCGATGGCGAAATACTTCAGCCAGCCCTATCCGGCGCGCGCGGCCATCGGTGTCGCATCGCTTCCCCGCGGTGCACTGGTCGAGGCGGACGCGATCCTCGTGTTCCGCGCCTGAGCCCCGGATCGAGGCCGTAGTGCGGAAGGTCACGACCCGGGCTCCGGGGGCCGCGGCCTCTTCGAAGAAAAGAACCGGCGCTACCCGCGATTCTTCCGGTTCCGGAGTCTCGGCGAGCAAGACCCTCGCGGCGAAGCTCGCCAAGCTCGGTATCAGCGGGGGCTTCGATCTGGTGCTGCACCTGCCGCTGAGGTACGAAGACGAGACTCGCGTTACCCCGATCTCGGATGCCGTTCCCGGAGTTCCGATTCAGGTCCAGGGCACGGTGCGCTCGACCGAGATCGTCTACCGCCCCAAGCGACAGTTGATCTCTCGTATCGAGGATTCCACCGGCGAGCTCGCGCTGCGTTTTTTCAATTTCTACGGGAGCCAGGCGAGAGCTCTCGCACCCGGCGCGACGGTGCGTGCGTTCGGGGAAGTGCGCACGGGCTTCTTCGGTGGAGAGATGGCCCACCCGCGGTTTCACGTGTTGCGCGGGGACACGCCGCTTCCTGTGGCGCTTACCCCGATCTATCCGACGACGGCCGGCCTGGGCCAGTCCCCGTTGCGGCGGCTGATCGAGGGCGCGCTGTCCAGCGTCGAGCTCGACGATACGCTGCCGGAGGCGATGCTGAAGCGCCTCGGCCTGTGCACCTTCCGCGACGCCGTCGAGACGCTGCATCATCCGCGGCCCGGGGCCGACCTGGCTTCGTTCAACCGCGGAACCCTGCCGGCGTGGCGGCGGATAAAGTTCGACGAGCTGCTCGCGCAACAGATATCCATGCGCAAGCACTACAGCGAGCGAAAATCCCGGCCGGCTCCCGTGCTGGCGCGCAAGGACCCTTATACCTCGGCGCTGATGGGCCGGCTGCCGTTCCGCCTCACCGGCGCGCAGCGGCGCGCGTGGGTGGAAATCGAGCGCGACCTGGAGCAGCCGCATCCCATGCACCGACTGCTCCAGGGCGACGTCGGCAGCGGCAAGACCGTGATCGCAGTGCTCGCTGCCTTGCGCGCGGTCGAGAACGGAATGCAGGCCGCGGTCATGGCCCCAACCGAAATCCTCGCCGAGCAGCATTTCCGGAAATTCAGCGAGTGGCTGGGGCCCCTGGGCGTGGAGATCGCCTGGCTTTCCGGAGGCCAGGGCGGGAAGGAACGCGAATCGGCGCGTGCCGCGATTGCCTCCGGAAGGGCGCGTGTCGCTCTGGGGACCCACGCGTTGTTCCAGGAGCGCGTGGCATTTCCTTCTCTGGGGCTCGCCGTCGTGGACGAGCAGCATCGCTTCGGCGTTTCCCAGCGGCTCGCGCTGCGCACCAAAGGCGAGGATCTGCATCAGCTCATGATGAGCGCGACCCCGATTCCAAGAACGTTATCGATGAGCTACTACGCGGATCTCGACGTATCGACCATCGACGAGCTGCCGCCGGGGAGGATCCCGGTGATGACCAAGCTCGTCTCCGACTCGCGCCGCGCCGAAGTGGTGAAGCGGGTGCGCGATGCCTGCCTTGCCGGGGGGCAAGCCTACTGGGTTTGCCCGCTGATCGAGGAGTCCGAGCAGCTGCAGCTCCAGACCGCGCTCGACACCCACGCCGCGCTCGGCAACGAGCTGCCGGATCTCCGGGTGGGGCTGATCCATGGAAGGCTGAAGGCGGCGGAGAAAGCGCGCGCCATGGCCGAATTTCAGTCGGGCCGGATCCAGGTCCTGGTCGGAACGACCGTGATCGAGGTAGGGGTGGACGTGCCCAACGCGTCGCTGATGATCATCGAGCACGCCGAGCGGTTCGGCCTCGCGCAGCTGCACCAGCTCCGCGGGCGGGTCGGACGCGGCGCGGCCGAGGCGGTCTGCGTTCTGCTCTACCAGAGCCCTGCCGGAGAAACCGCGCGAAAGAGATTGAAGGTGATCTTCGAGAATACCGACGGTTTTATGATCGCGCACGAAGACCTGCGCATGCGCGGCCCCGGCGAGTATCTGGGTGCCCGGCAAAGCGGGGAGCCGCTGCTGCGCTTCGCCGACCTCAACGAGGATGCCGATTTGCTCGAGGCCGCGCGCGCCGCCGCCGAGACTCTCCTCGCGGATCATCGCGATCTGGCGGAAGGACACCTCCAGCGCTGGCTTGGCGGACGCGGGCGCTTCCTCGGGGTCTAGAGCCCGCGGGGCTACAATGCGCGCTCGATGAATCTCTCCGCCCTCTCAGCGCGGCTGACCCTGTACGAGCGGCTGATGCGGCTCGACAAGCCGATTGGCACCCTGCTGCTCCTTTGGCCCACGCTATGGGCCCTGTGGCTCGCAAGCGAGGGCAAGCCGGCCGGCCGCACCGTCTGGATCTTTGTCCTCGGGACGCTGCTCATGCGATCCGCGGGCTGCGTGATGAACGATCTCGCGGACTGGCGCTTCGACGCCGAGGTCAAGCGCACCCGGGAGCGCCCTCTCGCCACCGGCTCGGTGAGCCGGGGAGAAGCCTACGGACTTGCGGCCGCCTTGGCGCTCGCCGCGTTTGCCATGGTGCTCTCGTTCAACGGTCTCACGGTGCTGCTCTCGTTCGCCGCACTCGCCCTGGCGGCAACCTATCCGCTGACGAAACGGTTTCTCGCGATTCCGCAGGCCTACCTCGGGGTCGCGTTCGGTTTCGGTATCCCCATGGGTTACGCTGCCGTGCTGGGCAACGTCCCGTCCGAGGCGTGGTGGTTGCTTCTCGCAAATATTTTTTGGGCAATCGCCTACGACACTGAATACGCGATGGTCGATCGCGACGACGACGTGCGCATCGGGATCAAGACCGCCGCGATAACGCTCGGGCGGTACGATGTGGCCGTCGTGATGGGCTGCTACGGTGTTACGCTCGCCCTGCTCGCCGGCATCGGGGTGCACCACGGGCTGGGCGCCGCTTACTATGCGGGCCTCTTCGGAGCGGGGGCGCTGATGGCATATCACTACCGCCTCATTCGCGGGCGAGGTCGCGACGATTGCTTCAAGGCGTTCAATCACAACAACTGGGTCGGTGCAGTGATCTTTGCAGGGTTGTTCGCCGATTTTGCCGTGAGGCGCGGCGTTCCATGGACGTGAAGCTCGACCTCTAGTCATGGGCTACCGGGATCTACGCGAATTCCTCTCTCTGCTGGAGCGCTCAGGCGAGCTCAAGCGCGTGCGCGCCGAAGTCGATCCGAATCTGGAGATGACTGAAATCTGCGACCGCGTGCTCAAGATGGGCGGACCCGCATTGCTGTTCGAGAAGCCCAAGGGCCACGCGATCCCGGTCCTCGGCAACCTGTTCGGGACCAGCCGCCGCATCGCGCTGGCGATGGGTGCGGAGCCCGACGCGGATCCGCTCGAGGCGCTGCGCGACGTCGGCGTGCTTCTCGCCTTTCTCAAGGAACCGGAACCGCCCCGGGGATTTCGCGATGTTCTCGAGCGCTGGATTCCCATCGGCAAGCAGGTCATGCACATGGCTCCGAAGGAGGTCTCCGCGGTGCCTTGTCAGGATGTCGTGTGGGAGGGCAAGGACGTCGACGTCGCGCGGCTGCCTGTCCAGGTATGCTGGCCGGGCGATGCAGGGCCCTTGATCACCTGGGGCCTGACAATCACGCGCGGGCCGCGCAAAACGCGCCAGAACCTCGGCATCTACCGCCAGCAGGTCATCGCTTCGAACAAGCTCATCATGCGATGGCTGCCCCACCGTGGCGGGGCGATCGACTTCCGCGAGCACTCGCAGGCACTCGCCGGCGAGCCATTCCCGGTCGCGGTCGCCATCGGTTCCGATCCGGCGACCATTCTGGCTGCGGTTACGCCTATCCCCGACACATTGTCCGAGTACCAGTTCGCAGGCTTGTTGCGTGGTTCGCGAACTGAAGTCGCGACATGCCTCGGCTCCGATTTGCAGGTGCCGGCGACGAGCGAAATCGTGCTCGAGGGAGTGATCCACCCGGGAGAAACGGCGGTGGAAGGTCCTTTCGGCGATCACACGGGCTATTACAACGAGAAGGAGACGTTCCCGGTACTGACGGTGGATCGCATAACTACGCGCCGCGACCCGATCTACCACTCAACCTACACCGGCAAGCCCCCGGACGAGCCGGCAGTGCTCGGCGCGGCCCTGAACGAAGTGTTCGTGCCGATTCTGCGAAAGCAATTCCCGGAGATCGAGGACTTCTTTCTGCCGACGGAGGGATGCTCATATCGCCTCGCGGTGGTGAGCATCAGGAAGCAGTACCCGGGGCACGCCAAGCGCGTCATGTTCGGTATCTGGAGCGTCTTGCGGCAATTCATGTATACCAAGTTCATCATCGTCACCGACGATGATGTGAACATTCGCAATTGGAAGGAAGTAGTGTGGGCGATGACCACGCGCGTTGATGCGGGACGCGATGTGCTGGTCGTGGAGAACACCCCGATCGATTACCTCGATTTTGCGAGCCCGGTTGCGGGGCTGGGCTCGAAAATGGGGATCGACGCGACGAACAAGTGGAGCGCGGAGACTTCGAGAACCTGGGGCCGCCCCATTGCGATGCGCGCCGACGTCAAGGAGCGCGTGGACACGCTTTGGAAAGACCTGGGGCTGTAGCGGTGGGCTGCTAGCCGCGCGACCGGCCGTTGTTCCGGGTCGCGCTCAGAACGGGAAAAGCGCGCTGGCCGAGAGGAATTGCGCGTTGGCGCGTCCGGTGCAGGTTGAGCATCCCGAGCTTCCGACTCTGCCCAGGTTCTGATACTCGACCCGCATCCCGAAGTCGCGGTTCAGGAAGTACTGCGCGCCGAATCCGGTGAGAAAGCTGGTTTCGTTCACCTGGACTGCCGTGATGGAGGTGGTGGGAACACCGTTCACGAAGGGATTCCGGATCGTATTCCGCGTCTGGGAAGCCAGAGCCCCCAGGCGCCCGAAAATGGAAAAGTTCCTGGTCAAGGGAACGGTCGGGATGAGAGACAACCCCCAGCCCGAGACCTCGTAGATGTCCTCCTGGACGGCTGCGCCCTGCGTGTACTTGTACGAGAACTTTCCGAGTTGGATGAAATTCAACTCGAGACCCCAGTTCTTGTTGAACTGCACGCCGAGCGCGCCGGTAAAGCCAAGATCAGCGTCGCGTACGGTCTCGGCGAAGGCGCCGTTGGAAGAGAAGTCGGCCGGGTAGAACTCGATCTTGCCGTAACCAAGCCCCAAGCCGCCATACCAGTAGTCGACGCCTAGGGCGTTCGCCACGGGGGCCGCCAGAAGCACGGACGCGACCACGCAGCGCAGAACTGGGTATTTCATCTAGTAGGCCCCTTGTTCCCTTCTTGGTCCCGGGAAAGGTCTGAAATCGGCAGTAGCGTCGCACTGTAATCCAATGGGGAAACATGTGTCAAGCCAAGCGGTTGCTTAACCTATGTAATCCAACTTCTCCGCATTGGATCCGCTGCTTGGATACCGAATGGAATGCTGGCGGCCCTGGGGAAAATTTCTAGCGAGACTGCACAGGGCTTGAAATTGAAACACTCGGTCCGTATCATTAGCACTCGCAAGAGACGAGTGCTAATACCGACTCTCCCATATCCATTGCGGCCGCTGCTAGTTAGTGGCCGCTAACTTTTTGCTAAAGGAGGACATCCGATGATGAACAAGATTCGACCCCTGCACGACCGCGTAGTGGTGAAGCGTCTCGATGCGGAAAACAAGTCTGCCGGCGGGATCGTCATCCCCGATACAGCCGGGGAGAAGCCCGATCAGGGCGAAGTCGTGGCTGTCGGCAAAGGCAAGATCCTCGAGGACGGCAAGGTGCGACCGCTGGACGTCAAGGTCGGCGACCGCATCCTGTTCGGGAAATACTCGGGCCAGGCGGTAAAGGTGGAAGGCACGGAATATCTGGTCATGCGCGAAGACGACATCATGGGCGTCGTCGCCAGCAAGTAAGTCAACGACTACTACTCAGGAGTAAGACATGCCTGCTAAAGACGTACGTTTTCACGAACCCGCACGGCACAAGCTGCTTGCCGGGGTCAATATACTCGCCGACGCGGTCAAGGTGACCCTCGGCCCCAAAGGTCGCAACGTTGTGCTTGAGCGCTCGTTCGGCGCCCCGACCGTCACCAAGGACGGTGTCTCGGTCGCCAAGGAGATCGAGCTGAAGGACAAGTTCGAGAACATGGGCGCGCAGATGGTCAAGGAAGTCGCGTCCAAGACGTCCGACGTCGCTGGCGACGGAACGACGACCGCCACGGTGCTCGCGCAAGCGATCGTCAGGGAAGGGATGAAGTTCGTCGCCTCCGGCATGAACCCGATGGATCTGAAGCGCGGAATCGACAAGGGCGTTGCCGTGGTGGTCGAGGAGCTGAAGAAGCTGTCCAAGCCCTGCACAACGAGCAAGGAAATCGCCCAGGTCGGCGCCATTTCCGCGAACGCCGATGAGGCGATCGGCAAGATCATCTCCGATGCCATGGACAAGGTGGGCAAGGAGGGCGTGATCACGGTCGAAGACGGCAAGGGCCTGCAGAACGAGCTCGAAGTCGTCGAGGGCATGCAGTTTGACCGCGGCTACCTCTCACCCTACTTTATCAACAACGCGGAAAAGCAGATTTCCGTTCTGGAAGATCCCTACATTCTCCTGCACGACAAGAAGATCTCCAGCATCCGCGACCTGTTGCCCCTGCTCGAGCAGGTTGCCAAGTCCGGCAAGCCGCTCCTGATCATCGCCGAGGAAGTCGAGGGCGAAGCGCTTGCAACCCTGGTAGTGAACAACCTGCGCGGCATCCTCAAGACCTCCGCAGTGAAAGCACCCGGATTCGGTGACCGTCGCAAGGCCATGCTCGAGGACATCGCCATCCTGACCGGCGGCCAGGTCATCGCCGAGGAAACCGGCCAGACTCTGGAAAAAGCCACGCTGAAAGATCTCGGCCGTGCCAAGCGCATCGAGGTGGCGAAGGAAGAAACCACCATCATCGACGGCTCGGGCGACCCCAAGACGATCGAGGGACGCGTCAAGAACATCCGCACGCAAATCGACGAGGCCACCAGCGACTACGACAAGGAGAAGCTGCAGGAGCGCGTGGCGAAGCTCGCCGGCGGAGTCGCCGTGATCAAGGTGGGTGCCGCGACCGAAGTCGAGATGAAGGAGAAGAAGGCCCGCGTGGAAGACGCGCTGCACGCGACGCGCGCCGCGGTCGAAGAGGGCATCGTCGCCGGCGGTGGCGTCGCCTACATTCGTGCTCGCGGAGCCCTCGACAAGCTCAAGGGCGACAACCCGGACCAGGACGCGGGCATCAAGATCATCATGCGCGCGCTCGAGGAGCCTCTGCGCCAGATCGTTGCCAACTCCGGTTCTGAGCCCTCGGTTGTGATGAACAAGATTGCGGAAGGGAAAGGCAACTTCGGCTTCAACGCCCAGACCGAGCAGTTCGGCGATATGGTGGAAATGGGTGTACTCGATCCGACCAAGGTGAGCCGTACCGCACTGCAAAACGCGGCGTCCGTAGCGGGACTCTTGCTGACCACCGAGGCAATGGTGGCCGAGCTGGTCGAAGAGAAGAAGAGTGGTGCTGGGGGGCACGCCCACGGCATGGGTGGAATGGGCGGCATGGACGGGATGGACATGTAAGTCGCGCGAGCGGCTCGCATTTGCAAAAGCCCCGCTTAGGCGGGGTTTTTGCTTTTTGGGGCACGAAGCGGGTCCCCTCCGCATGGAGCACCCCCCGGCCCGCGGGCTTTGCTACAATCGCTGCCGTTCCCTAGCATAGGCGCGCGGATAGACGGCCAGCATCGGGGTAGCTCGCCGGAGTTCATATCCAGGCGCTTGCGAGAACCAACCCACAAAACGAGGAGGGGTTAATGGCTGCAACAGCACAGCACGCAGATTTCAGCGGCGAGGAGAAGCGGGTCATATTCGCTTCATCGCTCGGAACCGTTTTCGAGTGGTATGACTTCTATCTCTACGCGGTTCTGGCCCCGTTCTTTGCGGCCTTGTTCTTTCCTCCCGGAAACCAGACCGCTGCGCTGCTCTCCGCGTTCGCTGCCTACGCGGCCGGATTCCTGGTGCGCCCGTTCGGCGCGCTGCTGTTCGGACGCATAGGCGATCTCGTCGGAAGGAAATACACCTTCCTGGTCACCATCACCTTCATGGGCGCGGCGACGTTCCTCGTCGGCTTGCTGCCCACGTTCGCGACGGTTGGCTGGCTTGCACCGGTCCTCATGGTCACGCTGAGACTGGTTCAGGGCCTGGCGCTCGGCGGCGAGTACGGCGGCGCCGCGACGTACGTGGCGGAGCACGCGGCGCACGACCGGCGCGGCTACGACACGAGCTGGATCCAGACCACCGCCACGCTCGGCTTGTTCCTGGCGCTGCTGGTCATCTGGCTCTGCCGCAGCAACATGGATGCGAAGGAATTCTCCGACTGGGGCTGGCGCATTCCGTTCTGGCTGTCGCTCATCCTGCTGATCTTCTCGATCTACATTCGCCTCAAGTTGAACGAGTCCCCGATATTCCAGAAGATGAAGGCTGAAGGCAAAGGGTCGAAAGCGCCCCTGACGGACAGCTTCACCAAGTATCCGAACAACAAATACGTGCTGCTTGCGTTGCTCGGGGCGACGGCAGG
>Ga0073909_10000196_pt1 | contig 21551 bp, 53 predicted proteins | sample Coa_R1_6_FD_66439 | JGI IMG/M metagenome (GOLD analysis project Ga0073909, IMG submission 66439) | Surface soil microbial communities from Centralia Pennsylvania, which are recovering from an underground coalmine fire. - Coalmine... | ecosystem: Environmental > Terrestrial > Soil > Unclassified... | reverse complement strand
GCCGTCCGCCGAACCGCCGCTCTCGAACAGGCTCCAGCCCTCGGCGCCGGCGGCCCGGTCATCGTCTGCGGTCCAGTCGTCCAGGGTCAGCTCAGGCATCGTCATCGTCCTCCTGATCGTCGTCTGCCCACCGGGTGCCCTCCCGGGACTCGATGTCCAGCCCCAGCCGGGTGAAATAGTCGGTGAGGACGTCCACGACGTCCCCGCCGGGCCAGCTGCCGTCTGGTTCCTCGACCTGCTTGATCCGGGCCAGCAGCGCCCGGGCGCCAGGCAGCTGGGCGGTGGCCTGGCCGTCTGACTGGTCGTAGGGCGTGGGCTCGCCTGCCAGCAGCTGCCGTGCGTGGAGCGCCAGGCCGGCTAGGGCCTCGGTGTCCAGGCTGGACGGGTCCGCCTCGTCATCTGGCGCGCACGCCAGGACATCGGCCGCGAACGCGAGCAGCGCAGCGCGGGCCGGCCGGGGCTCTGTGAATACCGTGTCGGCCGCGAAGGCGGTGCCGTCGTCACCCTGGCTGACGTGAAGCACGCTGTTATCGTCGGTGCGCAGCGTGACCTGCGCCATGTCCGGGCCTGCCACCGCCCAGTCCGCTGCCGCGGTGAGCTGGTCGGCCGTGATGATGATCGTATCCATGTTCTTGTCTCCTGATCGTGTCTCGTTATCGTGTCCGGGTTACCTGGCCGCGTCCGGATGGTCGCCGACGACTGTGCCGTCCTCGATCCGGTAGTGGCCGGGCAGCGGGTCCTGGTAGCCGCGGTCGGTGCCGTCACCGCATGTGCACGGCAGCTGGTTGCTCATCCACTCGTGCGGGCGGCAGATGAACCGGAACCCTTCGTAGTCCAGCGGGTAGCGCAGCGGCTCGTTGTACCGGCTCACCGTGATCCCCCCACGGTTGAGATCCCCCCATGGGTGTAATCCCCCCATGGTTGCGAAACCCCCCTCGGTCGCGATTTCCAGTATTTGAGGTCAGGAAGCGCGTTCACGCATCTGGCTCCCCCTCGGCCGCGGAAACCGGGCCGGGCGTGAAACTCCCCTTCGGCTGGTACGGCCGGCCGGTGATAGCCGTGAAGGCGTCCAGCAGCATGGCGCATTCCATTCCGGCGTCCGCCACGGCGTTAGTGTCACCGTGTTCCTGAGCGTCGCTGATCTTGGCCAGCCACTTGTGCGCGGCAGCGGTCAGCGCGTCCGACAGGTCCGGGGTGTGCTGGTCAGCCACGTACACCGGCTGGCCGTCGCCGCCGATCACCCGCGTGGGCACGGCGCCGTCCTTGCCGTAGTAGGCCCACGGGCCGGATCCGTCATCCTCAGTCGGCCCCGCTGAGTCGAAGTGCAGCGAGACGACCACGCCGCCGTCCTCCGCGTAGACGTACGCCTGCACCGCGCCGTCATCGTCCTCGTTACCGCCGATCGCTACGCACGGGTGGCCGGTATCACCGGACTCGTCTGCCTCGTGAGGCGGGTAGAACCGCGGGTAGGCGTTGATTTCGGCGTCGGTCAGCGTCCGCCGGGGAGCCTTGGCCTTGCGCGCGGCCTCCAGCACGTTGCGGGCGGCATCCCGCGTCGCTTCCGGGCTCAGCGCCTGACCGGGCGCCAGGTCCAGCAGGTCCGAGATCCAGTCCTGGACCTCGTCCCGCTGCACGTCCGGCACTGTGGCCAGGATCCGGTCCTCCAGCGCCTTCATCGCGTCGGCCGTCAGGTCCGGGTCATCGGCGCCGACTGTGATGTAGCCGGGCGCGATACCGTGCAGCCGGGCCTGGTCGTCCTCGGTGTACGTGCGGGCGCTGTCACCGGGGCTGATCTCGTAGTCGGCCAGCTCGGCGTCCTCGCGTCCCAGTTCCGCGTTGGCGGCTTCTTCCTCGAAGTCGCGCCCGTCCTGGAAATGGCTCATCGTGTTTCTCCTGATCTGTCGTTCTCGTTTGTCCGGACGTCCGGAAATTCAGTCCGCGAACTCGCGGAGGATGCCGACGCCCAGCATGATCAGCACCGCGAACGCCCACGGCCAGAACGCCAGGGCCAGCGCGGTGCCGAAGCCCATCACGGGCACCAGGTGCCACCAGTCGCGGTGCGCGATGCCGGCCGTGACCATCAGCGACCACGCGGTGCCGAAGATGACCACCACGCTGATCGCGGTGCCCAGCAGCAGGTGCCGGTTTCGGCGGCGGGATTTGTAGCTCATGCCACGTTCCCCCGCACCCACTCAGCCACGACCTGGGCCAGGTGATCCCCGTTGCGCGGGCGCGCGGCCTCGATGTAGCGCTTGGCGGCTTCCGGGTACTGGTTCCCGGGCAGGCCCATCAGCCGGTCGTACTCGGCCAGCTGGGTGGCGCTCATGTCCGGGGTGTACTCGTTGCGAAGCATGTCAGTTCTCCTGTTCCTGAACGATTCCGTTGCCTGATCGTTTCAGCTCGCGGTTGCGAGCCCTGGCCTCCCGGCCGCCGCATTTCTGCGCGCCGCTGACGGTTGTGTGGCTGTGCCGGCAGCCGTCCAGCTCGGCCGGGCCGCCGCCGGGCGGGTGGCGGAAGATCCGGGCGCGCCAGACCAGCCGCACCGTGCGGAACGGGGCACCGCCCGGTGCCTTGCGCCAGACGTCGCCGCGCGCCTGCACCGGCCGCTCGCTGACGTGCCAGGTGCCGTCTTTCAGCCGGGCCAGCCGGTCGTTCAGGGTCTCGCCCGGCGGGGCCTTGCCCGTCACGGCGGGAACCGCCGCATCATCTCGCGGGTCAGCGCGTTCCGCATCGCGTTCAGGTCGGCCAGGGCGTCCGCCATCGCGGCCGGGCGGCTCGCGCGCTGCGTCCAGGCCATGGCGATCTGCTGGTCGGCCAGGTCCTGGTACCGGCGGATCTTCGCCACGGTGAACGTGCGGTACAGCACATCAGCCTCGCGGTCCGTCTCGGCGGTCCAGCGCCTCACGGCGTCCACCGCCCGGCTTCGCGGACCTGGAGCGGGCTGTTCAGGCCCTTGCCCAGGGGGATCCAGAACCGCACTGCCCATACGGGGTACCGGGCGCGTATCTCGGCGTCCAGGTCGTCCGGGTGGTAGGCCATCTGGGAGGGCCGCTGCGTGCCTCGCTCGTAGGCACGGGCGATCCGGATGGCCTCGTCCCGGCTTCCGGCCGCGACCGCCCAGCGGGGGCTCAGGTAGTCGAAGTCCACCCCGCAGCTGCACGTGCTCATCACATCAGCCTTTCCGCTTCGCGGACCTGGAGCGGGCTGTTCAGGCCCCTGCCTAGGGGGATCCAGAACTGCACCGACCACACGCCCAGGTCGTCCGGGTGGCTGGTCGCCTGCGGGGGCCGTCGTGTGCCCCGTTCGCAGGCCATCGCGATCCGGATGGCCTCGGCCTTGCTGCTGGCCGCGACCGCGTACGCGGGGCTCAGGTAGTCGTAGTCCGTCCCGCAGCTGCACGTGCTCATCTGTTATCGCCTTCCTGATCGGGGGGCAGTTCCCGGGGCGGGTCCGGAAACGGCTCGCCGGTCTCCAGGTCCAGCACCGTGACGCCCGGGGCGCCGGCCAGCAGGTGGCCCAGCGCGTACGCCATCGGGTCGTTGTCCAGGTAGTCCTGTCCCGCTATCGCGTCCAGCTTGTCTTGTTCCCGGCGCTGCTCGATGCCGGCCAGGACCGGTGCCATGGCCTGCTCGGCGTCCCGCACGTCGGTGTGCTTCGGCTCGCCCTTCAGGACGAACACTGTCTCGCAGTCGGGGCATACTGACGTCCGGCCGCGCACCGGGTACGGGATCCAGCTGCCGCAGCACCGGATCTCCGGCTTCGCATTCGCGCTGCTCATCGTTTCGTCTCCTGATCTCGCTGTCTCTTACAGTATACATGACACGTGCTAAGCCGGGCTAGCCAGCGTCTTTCGGGCGGGGCCGCAGCCGCCGTCCGCGGCGGATTTCCTCGTTCAGGTCCCGCTGCTGGCGGGCCAGCGCGATGGCGGCGTGGCGGTCCGCCGTTGAGTACGGCACCGGCTGGCTGGTGACCCGCCAGTGGTAGGCCGCGCCCTTGCCCGTGTTGGTGATGAAGCCGCGCCGCCGCAGCTCCTGGGTGATCCCGCCGACAGCGGTTGGGCTCAGTCCCGTGTAGCGGGCGACCTGGCTGTTGTTGCCGGTGCGCCGGTCCGCAGTCAGCTGCCGGATCGCGGCGTAGACCAGGTTCTCGTCATCGGTCAGGTACTCCCAGCCGTCCCGGAGGTAGGTCATGACCGCGCGCCTTCCCGCTGCCACCTGCGGTGGATCTTGTGCCGGATGCGGCGCAGCTGCGGGCCGGTCAGGTACTTCAGGCCGTAGCAGAACTCGCGCTCCCGGCCAGGAACCTTGGCCTGCACGTAGTTCCGCTCGCGGTCCGTTGCCGACAGTGCCATGATCAGACCTCCCGTCCCAGGCTGGCCAGCCACGCGTCCGCGTCCCACGGCTCGCCCTCGCCGGGCACCTGGTACGCGCCGGAGTCCACGCGCCAGCTCTCCAGCGTGGCGATCACGACCCCGGCCAGCCAGGAAGCGTCATCGCCGGTCGCGCCTGCCGTGTCCGAGATGGCGTCCGCGAGCCGGGCCAGCTTCACGTCGGCGCGCTCGTAACCGGGCTGGGCTGCGCGCTCCAGCAGCCTTTCGGTGAATGCGTACTGGGACCGGGCGTCCTGGTCAGCCACGATGGTGCCCCACCAGATGGCGATGACGTTCCAGTCGCCGTCGTGCGCGATGTGCGCGGACCCGGCAGGGCCGGTCTCGTGCGGAGCGAGGGTGCAGGTGGCGCCGCCCTCGCTGTCCGGCCAGTACGGTTCGGTCGCCCCGCAGGGCTCACCGGAGTACTTGTCCGGGTCGGTCAGTTCCTCGTGCGGCACGCGCACAGGCACGCCGTTCATGCGGACGATCTTGGTGTCCATGTCATTCTCCTGATCTGGGTGATTCCGGTTATAGGGTGTGCCGGAGGCCAGCCGCGATGCTCGAAAGGCACCGCGGCCGGCCCCCGGGGTCAGGCGGCGGGCGGCTTGCGGGTCTGCCGGTCCCGGCCGCAGGTGGCGCACACGAAGATGTGCAGGTCCTCGAACCCGCCGTCCGTGTGCCGCGTGTCCACGCCGAGGTAGACCTGCTCGTGCCGCCGCTCCCGCTTCGGCAGGTCGGTTCGCAGCCCGCACGACACCGGCTTCCCGGCGTCGTCCACGGGCACCTCGTCCAGCGGGAACCGCAGCTCCGGCCGGAACTCCGCGCCCGGCTCGCCGCGGATGAACGCAGCCAGGCTGGCCGCGCACGCGTCGCAGATGTTCGTGTGCCCGCAGATGCCGGTCGTGACAGCCAGGCCGTCGCAGCCGGTGCAGAACCGGGTATGCGTCACGGGCCGGGCTCCGTACGTGGCGGTGTTAGCCATGGTTGCCTCCCTTCCTGGCTGCCCGGCCTTTCCGGGTCAGCTCACCTTCGCGCGGCTTCCTGCGCCGCGTGCCGCGCCTGCGCGGCTTGCGCCGCCTGCTCCACCAGCCAGTCGCTCAGCTCGCGCCGGGTGGCGATCTGCCGCTCGCTCGGCGTGGGATCGCTCATCCACTGGATCTGGAGGGTTTCGACCGCGAATCGCGCGACGCTGTCCTGCTGCCGGATTACCCGGATGATCGCCGGGATGTCATCCTGGTCGAAGCCGTACATTTCCGCGATGATGTTGGCCATCCCGCGCGAGTACTCGGGGTACTCGCCCGGGTCCTCGCCCGTGACGCCATCGTGCAGTCCGCGTGCCAGCCCGAGGGTGGTGATGATGGTGATCGGCCGTGCGTTCGTGCTCATGGTCTGTCTCCTGATCTGCTATCGCTAGCGGTTTTACGGTCCGCTGCTGCCCGAGCTGCTGCCCGAGCTGCTGCCCGAGCTGCCGGACGGGGTTGTCTTCGTGCTGTTCGTGGTGGTCGTGGTCGTCACGCCCTTGGCGCTGACCGCTGTCTTGTGCGTGGTCGACGAGGTCGCCGTCCCGCACGTGACGCTGGTCTTGGTGCTCTGGGAGTGCGAGCCGTTGCTGGATGACGTGCTCGTGCTCGTGGTCCCGGCCGGGACGCATGCGTTCGCGGCGGGCACGTGGACCGGCACGGGCGGGTTCGCGGGGCCGGGTGACGCCGAGACGGGGTAGCGCGGCGCGGGCACCGGGGCCAGCCCGGCATCACGTGCTAGGGCGTTCAGGTCCGCCCGGAGCTGCGCGTACTGTGGCTGCCAGCCGGGCGGCGGCCTGACCGCCGTGAGCCCGGCCGCGGACAGGTACGCGTAGCCGTCATCGCTGAACGCCCGCGCGTCCGCGTCCAGCCTGCCCGGGTTGCCGCCCGCCTGGTCGGTGTCATCGACCAGCACCTGGAGGTCTGAGCTGTAGCCGTCCGCGATCCACGCTTCCCGGTGATCGGCGTCCGCCTGCCGCTGGTCCGCCAGCACCGCCGCCAGGTCACCGTGGAGCCCGGCGGCGGTTACCTCCGCGACGACTTCCGCGTGCGGCGGCTTACCCGGATGGTGGCCTCCGCCGAGGCCCGCCAGCCACCCGCCCCCCAGCGCCAGCAGCACGGCAGCCAGCACCGTCACCGGCCCGTGGTGCCACGCCCAGTGCAGCACGCCTCGCTTCACGGCGCGTCCGGCTCGCCTACGAGCACTGCCGTGATCCGCGCGGCCGGGCACTTGTGCCGCGTCAGCCCGGTCTCGGGCAGCGTGTACCGTCTGCTGTTCGCGAAGCCGAGCACGCCCATAGCCGCGTCCTGGCCGCCGACGAACGCGTGCAGGTCAACGTCCAGGTATTCCGCGAACGCCAGTGGGTTGACGAGTACGATGCGGTCGCCCTGCCGGATGACGATGAACGGGCTCGTGTCCCGCCCGTCTCCGGTGCTCACCTCGATCTCGGTGACCGGGTGCGTGCCGTCTGGGTTGTAGAGGGCCATGAACTCGTCGTACGTCTTTGTCTGGGGCATGATGCTGTCTCCTGATCGTGTCTCGTGCTCAGTGTCTTACCGTCGCCGGGGCGGCTGGCGGAACTCCAGGGTCCACTCGTCCGGCCGGGCCATCGCCGGCGGGAACCCCCAGTACCGGCGGTGGTGGTTCTTGGCTTCCACCGGGATGTTCCGCGTCCACCGGATGCCGGAGTAGCCCACCTGGTAGACGGGGCACTTCTCCAGCGTGTACCGGGTCGGGCCGCGGAAGTCGCCGGGTGCGTAGCCGTTGCCGCCCTGGCCGATGGCCTCGAAGTCCAGCACCGGGACCGCGACCTCGCTGCCCACCCGGCTGTAGACCAGGCCGGTTTCTTCCTCGATGCCGTAGGTGATGTGTCGCATTTCATGTCTCCTAGTCGATAAGGTTTGCCGCCCGGCTGGACGCCATGAACGCCTCGTCGCGCTCAGGCCCCCAGCCGAGGTAGGTGCCGTCCGTGTCGTTGTCCAGCTCGCGCCAGTCGTACTCGGCCATGTGCGCCCGGACGTGCTCGTGCATCCAGGTGCGGTCAAGACGGCAGGTGCTCCTGGCCTCGCCGTCGCAGTTGAACCTGTGGCGCGGCCGGCACTCGCCCTGGTGCGGCGCGTCCAGCCAGCGCCCGTCCGTCTCCGTCACCGTGTAGACGAGCACGCCGTCAGCGCGCCGCGCGTAGAACAGCCAGTCGTCCTGGCCTAGCAGGGTCATCACAGCTCATCCCATCCGGGCGGCTGAAGGTACTTGTTCCACACGTACTGGGCGCCGTCCGGGTCCTCGATGTACGCGTCTATCTCCGCGATCTTGATGGCGCCGGGCTCCGGGCCGATGGCCAGGAAGTACAGCGCCCTGATCGCATCCTCGGTGCCGGTCGCGACCGTGTCGTCCGGCCATGTCCGGCTGTCATCGTGCAGCGACCACAGGCTCACGGTGCCGCGCCTTCCCAGCCCCAGTCAGAAGGGGCGTCTTCGACTTCCACCCACACCACGCGGACGTAGGTGGCTTGCTCCTGCGTCCAGTACGGCCGGGCGTCCTCGTAGCGCTCGCGCCTGGAGAACACCCACCCGCAGGTGTCGATCCGCCACCGGGCCGGGATGACGACCGTCACCCCGAACGCGACCATGGTGCTCTCGCGGCTCAGCCGGACGTCGCGGTACTCCATGGAGACGCACCCGCCGAACTCCTGCTGGTAGCTGCGGAACAGCTTGCCCTTGTCCTCGGTCCACGGCTCGTACCAGCCGGAGTCCCCGAACCGGGTATCCGTGGTCTCGTTGACGTAGACCTCTCTGATCCTCATCGCTCGCTCCATTCCAGCAGCTCGTTAGCGGTCTTCACCGCGTTCTCGATGATCTCGGCGGTGTCGTAGAGATCGCCGGGGTCGGGCGGGTCGTCCCACTGCTCCACGTCGCTCACCCGGAAGATCGGGCTGGCGATCCACGGCTCGTTCAGGTCCGACGCCGGGTGGATGATGATCCGGTACCCGTCGATCTCGCCGTCGCCGTCCGCCAGCAGGTCCACCGCCATCGCGCATGGCCCGCTGATCAGCGGGTGGTCCGATACGCCCGGCAGCGCCGCCTCGATCGCCAGCATCGCGTCATGGTCGTTCGCCACGCAGTGCTCAAAGACCAGGCTCGCCAGGCCGGAATAGTCCAGCTCGAACCTGGGGTCGGTGCTCGTCATGCTGTCTCCTGCCTTCCCATCAGCCGGTTCACGGCCTGGGTGTACTCGATGTAAATCTCGTCTGCGGCGATCACCGCGCTGGCCTGGCCGTCGTACGGGCGGTCGTCGTGGTTGCCCGGTATGCGGATCTCCAGCACCACGCCCTCGGGGCCTTCCGCGCGGCGGATGACGAACCACCCGCCGTACTTGTGCCGCTTGACCGTGAGCCTGCTCACTGGCTGGCCGTTCGCCATCACCCGGTCATCCAGCGGCGGCCGGGGCACCGGGGTCATCGGCGTCGCCGTCATGACGGCTGCTCCTGCCCGGCGTCGTAGGCGAGGATGAACTGCTCCCAGCCGCCCTCGTAGAGGCTGACCACGATGCGCTTGACCTCGCTGTCGGACAGGTCCGCCACCTCGCCCCGGATCAGCCCGCAGTCGGCGATCCAGCCGCGCGCCTCGCTCAGCAGGTCGGCCCGCTCGGTCAGCTCGTGCGGCACGAGGTGATCGCGCCCGGCGTCCGGGTCCACCGGGATCACCAGCCACACGCCCAGCTCGCCGTAGTCCCGCCGGACTTCCCACGTGCAGTCATCCCAGCGGACCTCGGTGCCCGGCTCGTAGGTCACGCCGGCCAGCGGGCGCAGCCCGTCGCCTTCATCGTTCAGGAACGGGTCCACCTCGGGGCCGTAATCGCGCTCGGTCGGGCCGTGCTCGCCGCACATCCACGAGTCCGGGTTCTCCCGGTGCTCCGCCATCAGCCCGGCCAGCTCGTAGGCCGCCATCTGCGGGTCCGGGTAGCCGTTGCGCGGCTGATTGCCTGGCGTGAAATCCCCTTCGCGGCCCAGGCTGACGAAGTACCGGCCGTCGTCCAGCACGATGAACCCGTCGCCGTTCTGCGAGCCCTCGTCCTCGTCGTCGTCGGCCGGGCTGGCGTCCACCATGGCGTCACCGATCAGCCGCGCCAGCTCGCTTGCTTCTGCGGCGAGGAACGGGTAGTCGCTGGCCAGGCTCTGCACGTTATCCTGGAGTTCTGCCAGGTCGTCGTAGCTCCACATGTCTGTCTCCTGTTCGTGATCTTCAGTCAGGGGGTCAGGTAGTAGGTCCCGCCCCGGTACGTGGTCTCGGTCATGTCCATCTCGCGGGCCGCGCGGATCTCGTCCCACTTGAGGTAGCTCCACAGCGCCTCGATGGCGTCGTGACCGTACGCGTCGCACAGCTCGTCCTCGCAGAACTCCGGCATGTGGTCGTCGCTGATCGCCGACGCGCGGCCGGACGCCTTGTGCAGGTACCGCATCTCGGCTTCCAGCTCGCGCAGTGCGGCCTGCTCGTCGGACTCGTCGGTGTACTCCGTGACTTCCAGCGGCAGGGGCAGCTCCGTCAGGTCGGCCAGCAGCGCCCGGACATTGGCGAGCGCGGTGAACGTGGCCGCGCTCAGGTAGCTGGCGAACGCACCCACGGTCGGGTCGGTAAAGGCCGTCTCGGGCACGCGGGTGTCTTCCACGTGCCACGGCCTGAGCACGGCGAGCCGGGGGGCGATGTCGTCGTAGTTGATGATCGGCTCGGAGCTGGTGATCTCGTCGTCGCGGGTCAGTTGCATGGTCATCTCCTGGTCTTGGTCCTGGCCTGGCATCATCGGTGCGGGACGGGCCAGCGTCCCGCAGACGCGCGGATCCTTGCGCTCGCCGGTATTGTCCGGACGTCCGGAGGATCCGCGCGTTTCGCCTACTGGCCGGTGACCTGGTAGTCAGCCGGGTCGGCGCTGTAGCCGTGCGACGCGGCGGTGACGACGAGCCTGGCCACGGCTTCCGCCCTGGTGCCCCCGGCGTCGTGGATGCCGTGGTTGTCCCGCAGCCGGGCACGCCATGCGCCCGCCAGGCCGCCGTAGACGGCGTTCTCGTCGTAGTACGCCTGGACTGCGATCACTGGTCCAGCTCCGGGTACTCGCGTCCGGGGTGCACCGCGTACCGGACGCCGTCCACCACGCGGGACAGCTCATCCGGCAGGTCGGTGTCGTCCGGCAGCTCGCGGTCGCCCGCATCGAAGCCGACCAGCACGTCCGCCTCGTGGCAGTACTGCGGGCAGGTGCCGTCCTCGGTGTAGTGCGGGTCCATGCTGCCGTAGGGGCACCCGTCGCCCAGGTCGTTGCGGTGCTCCGGCACGGCGGACCAGCCTGCGTGCTCGGCCAGTTCCTCCATCAGCAGCTCGGTGCCTTCCTCGTCCAGCGCGCCCGCCTGGTAGCCCCGGATGAGCTGGTCCAGCTCGTAGTCTCCGGTCGGTACCGGCGGGATGGCCAGGCCGGCCAGGGTCTTGCTCATGGTCACTCGCCGTCCTTCGCGGGCTCGTGGGGGTGGCGGCACGTACCCGCCTGGCAGTCCTCGCCCTCCCCGTCTTCGGGCTCCCAGTCGTCGCCGTGCTGGGCGCGCATCATCTTCTCGGCCGCGACGTCCTGCGCGGTGTCACCATCGGGCGCGGCGACGGTCTCGGCCCAGACGCCCTGCTCGTAGAAGCTGGACGTGTCGAAGCCGTAGAAGTCCGGGTTGCCGATGAGCTGGGCGTGGAGCCGGTCGCCGGGCGCCTCGCCGTGCACGGAGTGCGTGCCTGCGATCGCGCCGATCGGCACGGCCTCGTCGTTGTCCCAGATGCCGAGCACGGTCCAGGTGCCGGCGTCCTGCGCCAGGTAGGCGCGCACCGCTTCGGCCAGCTCGGTCAGGGCGGTGTAGTGGGTCTCCGTCTCGGCGTCGGCCTTGGCCAGCGCAGCGGTCAGCTCGTTGCGGGTTGTCATGGTCATGGTGGTCATACTGGTCTCCTGGTCTGTCATTTCTGGGCTGCTGTTCCGATGGTCAGATGTCGTAGCCGGTGGACCAGCCGCTGACTTCGTCACGGTCGGCGTCCATGGCTGCCGCGATCTCGGTGGGCGGCACGGTGACGAGGTACGCGCTCACCATGTGGCCGTCCTCGTCCACGGCGATGGCGTAGTTGTCCTCATCCAGCAGGATGATCACCTCGCTCGTCACCTCGTTGCGGAACACGGTCCCGCGCACGGCGGAAAGGACGTGCTCAACGGCCCCGGCCTGGGCCTCGGTCATCTCTGGCATGTTTGCCTCCTGATCGTTGTGCTGTCTCTTGCAGTATACGTGACACGTGCTAGTGGCCGTGTCGGCGCTGGTCAGCGACGTTCTACTCGTACAGCTCGCTGATGTTCTGGACCGGGTGCGGGCCGTAGCTCACGATCGCGGTGGCCAGCGTGATCGCGTACTCGATGGGGTTGTCGCCCTCATCCAGCACATCGACGTACTGGACGCCGTCTACCTCGCCGCAGCTGATGAACTTCCAGCCCTCGTAGTTCTCGGGCGCGGGCGCGCTCATGTGTCCTCATCTCCTGATCGCGGGTCCTGCGGCTGGTACCACGGCGGCTGCCAGTACGGGCTGTCCGGCTCATCGCCAGCGCGGTGCCGGCGCCGGCGTGCCGCGCCCTGGGCTGCCTTGGTCTTGCTGACCTGGGCCTGCTCCTGGCTCATGACGGCAGCGCGTCCCAGGCCGCGTTCTGCATCTGGTCACGCCGCGCGTAGTACGCGGACGTGTCGTTGTCGTCGTCCCAGAAGGACGGCCACAGCCCGCGCAGCTCGGCGCGCTCGTCCGCGCCCAGTGTCAGCTCGCCGCGCTTGAACACGGACCGGCCGCCGCTGGCCTGCCAGTTCGCCCAGGCGTCCTGGACCGGGATGAAGTCGCCCCGGCGCTGCTCGTTGTAGTCCTCCTGGCCCTGCGCGTACGCCTCGCTGAACGCCCAGTCGCCGCTGGTCGCCCCGGCCGGCGTGACCGTGGGCGTGCCGTATTCGGCGTGCACGAAGGCCGAGAACTCTTTGCGGGCATCATCGCGAGCCCAGGCGTAGGCCATCGCGGTGCGCTTGGCCTCATCGCGTGTCGTCATCTCGTCATCTCCTGATCGTGATCGGGCGGGAAGTAGCGCCGCAGCAGGTCTTGCTTGTACTCGGCGGGAGCCTCCGACATCTTGATGTAGCCCACTGCCATCGCTACCGCGCTGTTGAACTCGGACCACGAGCTGTCGTTCTGCCGGCCCGGTCGCTCGGGCAGGTGCATGATCCGGTTCAGGTAGTCCGCCAGGTTCCCCCAGAACTGGTAGTGCGGGGACAGCACCCGGTGGTCGTGGAACCGCATCAGCAGTTCCGCGTAGTGAATGATGTCCGGTCCGATGAGCAGTAGCGGGTCGCCCTCGGCGGCGGCGTTGCGGCGGCCGTCGTTCGCGGTTAGCGGCATGATTTCTGTCTCCTGTTCGTGATCGTCGTTGTTCCGGATGTCCGGAGTTTCTAGCTGGTGTGCTGGATCGCGCCGCGCTCGCAGCCGCACCGCTCGCAGTACAGCCACGACGCGGTGCTGTCCGGTGTGAACGCGTGCGGCTGGCTGCCGGCGCGCTCCCACTCGCGGTACCGGCGCTGGGTCTCGGCGTAGTACGCGTTGCTGATGGGCGTGCTCCAGGCGGTCATGTCAGGCTGGATTCGTGCAGCGCCGCGAGCAGCGCGTCCAGCACGCCGGCGACCTCAACGGCAGCCGCGTACTCGTCATCCGCGCTCGGCCCGCCGGCCGCGTCGTTCCATTCCGCGAGCGCTTCGCGGGCCTGTGCGGCCAGCTCGGCGCGACGCGCGTCCGCGGCCTCTAGCTCCGTGATCTGAGCCTGGGCGTCAGCGCTGTTCGGCCAGGTGCTCACGTGCTCGAACACGCCTACCGCACCGCCTTCGACGGGCAGCGCGTAGTAGACGTGGACGCCGCCGTCGTAGTCCCGCGTCTGGACCGGCTCGCCCGTCATCGCCGTGCGCCCTTGATGTCGGCGTACTGGGTGCCGGGAGCGTAGTCCTCGGCGTTCTTGCCCTCGAACCAGCGGGCCAGCCGGCCGTACTGGCGCATGGCACCGGACAGCGTGTCGAAGCTGCCGCCCCGCCCGCCGTCGCCCTCGGTGGTCTCGTGCCACGTCTGGACGCACCCGGTGTCCGAGTACGCGTTCTGGTGCCTGGCCAGCTCGGTGACCTTGACGACACGCAGGTCGTTGCTCCAGAACTGCGCGCCGACCGTGACGGGGAACCCTTCGATGCGGGCCTGGTTCGGGGGGTCGTAGTTGTCGGCGCTGAAGTACGTCGCCGACGTGACCTCGGCCGGCTCGGGCGGCTCGGCCGTCTCGAACTGGGCCTGCGCGCCCAGCCCTGCGGCCTCGGCCAGCAGCTTGGCCAGGTCCTCGCTGGCCGCCGGCGTGCCTGCACCGCTGCCGGTCAGCTCGGTGCTGGTGCCGTCCCGGTTGGAGCGCAGCAGCGTCCACGACCAGGCCGTGGTGCCCTCCGGGCCGACCTGCGCGTAGAACGGACCTGCGATGTCGGCCTCCTGGTCCGGGTATCCGGTGTCCTTGATTAGCTTCCATTCGGGCATGTCTGTCATCTCCTGATCGTTGCGGCCTGGACTCATCGGTGCGGGGAGGCCATGTCCCGCAGACGCGCGGTTCCTGCGGTCGCCTGGTTTATCCGGACGTCCGGAGGATCCGCGCGTTTCGCCTAGCTGTTGGTCACCTCGCCACCTCGTAGAAGGCGTGCACCCGCTGCATGCGGAGCGCGCCCCTGAGCCGGGTCAGCTGCCATCCTCGCGCGGCCGGCATCTGCGGCGACGTCTGCACGACCCGGTTGCCCCGGACCCCGAACAGCATCGCCTTGCCGCGTCCGACCGCGACGTACCACCTCACGGCCAGCCTTACCAGGTCTCGCCGGCGATGGCCGGGTCGAACCAGCGCGGGGGCGTGTCCGGCATGATCAGCTCGCGGTAGCCGCTGCCGCCCGTGATCACGGCGCCCGGGTAGGCAGCCTGCGCCTCGGCCTCCGACGCGAACCCGCTGTCCACGCAGGACCGGCGCTCCCGCCCGGCCAGCACGGAGTCTTCCGGGTAGGTGCCGTAGGCGTAGACCCCGTACTCCGGGGGGGCGCCGAAGGCTGGCCCGTACGTTTCGCCGGCGGACGGCTCGATGAACAGCTCCGCGTCCGGGTCGTGGCCGCTCACTGCGCGCTCACGGCGGCGACGGGTGCGATCTGGGCGTCGGCGACGTTCTGCTGCGTGCCGACCCACTTCGCGACGGCCTTCCACGTGCCCGTGAAGTAGCCGGGTGGCTGGTCATCGGTGTAGGTCGTGGTCACGCTGAATCGCGGCTGCTTCATGTCTGTCTCCTGATCGTGGTTCTTGGCCTGGCATCATCGGTGCGGGGCAGGCCAGCGCCCCGCAGACGCGCGGATCCTCCGGACGTCCGGAGGGTTCCGCGCGTTTCGCCTAGCTGGTGATGACCTGCGTGACGGTCTCGCCGTCCACCTCGGCCAGGTGCACGCTCACCAGGTGCCGCTTGCTCTTGGGCGGCTTGAAGTGCTCAAGCGCCTGCATCTTGGCTGCGTACAGGCTCTCCGCGTAAATCTCGGCGCGCTTGCTCTGGTACAGGGCGATATAGCCGAAGGTCTTCTTCTGGTCGTTCACTGGCTCGTCTCCTGATCGTTGGTTGTGCTTAGTCCTGGACCCCGGCGTCCAGCGGCTCGTCATCCAGCTCGCCGTTCAGCTGCTCCCACTCGTGCCGGGCCTTGTCCGCGACGTCCGCGGTGGCAGCGTCGGCCGCGTCCCCGGTCTCGCGCAGGTGCTCGGACTGCACCATCAGCGCGTTGGTCAGCACGTGACCGTGGCGCATGTCGAAGGCAGGCAGTGCGGTCTTCGCGGAGCCGATGGTCAGCGTCTTGAACACGGCCAGGGTTTCGTCCGCCTGGTCAGCCGCCTCCGCGAACATCAGCGCGGCGTGGTGCAGACCGCTGGTGGTCATCATGGACGCGTCCTGGCGGGCTCGCGCTTCCGGGTCAGCCATGATGGCGTCGTAGCTGGCCTGCGCTGAGGCGGACTCTCCGCGCATGTACCCCGCGTACCAGGCCAGCGCGCTGCGCACCGCGCCGCTGTAGGTGGTGCTGAACAGCTCCCACGGCGTGCGGTGGATCCGGCGCAGCGCGGGCGTCACGTAGGCCAGCAGCAGGGCCGGGTTCTCGGCCTCCCAGCCGAAGCCGCCTGTGCCCAGCGTCGGCTGGTCGCCCTCGAAGGCCGCTTCCCAGCCCTGGCCGGGCACGTAGTCGATGACCAGCGTGAAGGTTCGCGGCTCGTACGCGGGGGCGTTGTCGTTACTCATGTGATCTCTCCTGATCGTGTGGTCGGTTAGCCGTAGACGATCTCGCCCAGCAGCATGAACTGAAGCAGCTCATCGGCCAGCGGCGCGTCGAAGTCGGTCTCGTCGTTGTTGAACAGCAGGTGCGAGCACTCGCGCACGAGCCCCGCGCTTGCGAACCTGGGGGGCTCCGCGAGCACGGCCCGCGCCGCCGTCATGACCGCCTGGTGGCCGATGGTCTTGGTGACCTGGCCGCCGTTGCCGTCGTCGGCGGTGATCTCTGCCTGCCAGGCATCGGTGGCGTCGTACCCGTTCGGCTCGGTGCCGGTCACGCTGACTTTCAGCCACCAGTCCCAGCCGCAGCTGAACGCGCCGGAGCCGATCATGTGGTCGAACGTGTCCTGCGGGGAAGCGGTGTTCATCGTCATTGCCTGTCTCCTGATCGTGTGTGCGGGTAGGTCAGTAGACCTGGTGACCGGGGGACATCCACATGCGGTGGCTGCCGTGGTCCAGGTCCGTGATGTGCGTCTTCTGCTTGCCGTTCTTGTGCTTCCACGGGATCGCGCCCGGGTCGGCCAGGATCTCGGCCAGCGTCCAGCGCCGGGTGACGCCGCCGAGGTTGTTCAGCGTCTCGGCCCCGGTAACGAGCCACTGGCCGCTCGGCTGGTTGTACGGCGCGGGCACGTCGTGGCGCTGGATCTCGCCGTTGCCGTGCAGCGTCCACCGGGCGCCGTCGTAGTCGATGGTCCTGGTCATGACGAGCCACCCAGCAGGCGGTCGATCTTCCGGGTCGCGTTCAGCAGCGCGATGTCCCGTTCCAGGGACGCGGCTGTTTCCTCGGGCGTCTGCTGGACCCGGTAGAAGACGAACCAGCCGTCGCCGTGCGTGTCCTCGTCGGAGCAGTACTCCTGCGCGTCCGCGACCGTGAAGCAGTCGCCCAGCCAGATGTTCTCCTGCCCGAACCGGGACATGACCAGCGTGGCCGGCCCGTCGTCCGGGTCATCCGCCGGCTCGGGCAGATCGGGCAGCCCGTATTCCTCGATGACGTCTTCGATGTCGGTGTCGTACATGATCGTTTCCCCTGATCTCGGTGTCTGGCCTGGCATCGTCGGTGCGGGTAGGCCAGCGCCCCGCAGACGCGCGGCATCGCGGTCGCCCGGATGGTCCGGACGTCCGGAGGATGCCGCGCGTTTCGCCTTAGTCCACGTTCCCGCCCATCGACCACGAGCGCGGCCGGGCGTCGATGCTGCGCGCCTGCGCGTTCAGCACGACGCGACCCCAGGTCTCCCGGTCCCACAGCTCCACCTGCTGGTGGTCCGGCCGGCGGTTGACCGGCTTGTGCCGCATGATCCCGCGCACGTACAGCGTGCCGTCCGGCATCTGCACGACGCGGGTCGCGGTGTGCGAGTCGTTGACGTACCGCGCCGTGGCCTTGCCCCACTCGCGGGTGACGGGCACCAGCTCGCCGCCCTGGGCGAGCAGCCCGCGCTCGGTGGTGCCCGCCGACCGGACGATGAACACGTCGCCCTGGCGCAGCACCGGGATGCCGACCGTCTCCGCGTCCCGCACGTCCTGCGGCTTGAGCGCGCTGATCGCCTCGGCCACCGTGGCCGGCTTGACGCCGCGCGGCAGCTCGGACATGAACCACAGCGGGCGCGGCTCGTCGTAGTCGAACGACGTCACGAAGTACGCCCAGCGGTTCCGGGGCTTGACGGACACGCCGCCCTTGAACGTCCAGCCCGCGACCTGGTAGCGGGCGCGGAACAGCGACGAGCCCAGCCAGTGCCGCTCGGTCGTCCAGTGGTAGAGCCCGTCCGCGCCCGGCCCCATGTCCTCCCAGTGGTCGGTCAGCTCGCCGCTGTAGGCCGGCCCGTCCACCGGGTCGCTGTACCAGGCGTACCCGTTGTCGCCTATCCGGCGTACCTGCACGGTCCAGCCGCCCGCGCGGTTCGGCCACGCCTGCCGCCCGTGCTGATCGCTTCGCGGCGGCACGATGGCCGCCCCGGTCTCGTCCCGCCACACGTGCAGCTTGCGGTGCTGCTCCGGCACCTCGTCCAGCGTGGCCGCCGAGTGATCCTCGTACGTGTACGACTCCGGTTCCACGTGCACCGGCCTGATCGTGTCCGGCTCGATCCCGGCTGCCCGGAGCGCGGAGAACGGTACGATGAAGCACGGCGTGCCGGACGCCTGCGCGTTCACCCGCGCGATGTCGTTGTGCTCGTTCGTGCGGCCGAACCCGCCGCCCGGCCAGCGGTCGCCGTTCAGCAGCCACATCTTGCGCTTCCCGGACGGGTGCAGCAGCAGGTGCGCGAGCGGGAACCAGTCGCCGTAGGACTGGATCTCGATGACCCGCCCCTGCCGGTCCCGGCGGTAATACAGGCTGGACCCGCTGCCGTCCGGGAACCGCTCCCGGCTCCGGCCGCGCTTGCCCGGCTCGTAGCCGTCCGGCTGGCCGGCGTACGTCACGAACCGCTCGATGATCTCTGATCCGCTGTAACCCATGTCTGTCAGTCTCCTGTTCAGATCTGTCATTCCTGGCCTGGCATCCTCAGTGCGGGGAGGCCATCTCCCGCAGACGCGCGTGATCGCCGGCGCCGTCCATTGTCCGGACGTCCGGAGGATCCCGCGCGTTTCGCCTAGCTCGCGGCGGGCGTGCCGGCCAGCTCGGCCAGCCTCCCGAACAGCGTGCGCGCCAGCGCCTCGCCCAGCCCCGGGATCTCCTGCTCGCCGTCCAGGTCCCGGTTAATCAGGGCCGAGGCCAGGATGACCCTGGCCAGCATGTCCTCGGTGACCGCGATGGCCGGCTGTGCCTGCCCGGGAATCGGCGCATGGCCGACAGGCTCGGCAGACGGGTCCGTGAGCCGCGCCATGATCGCGTCGGTGACCAGCACGGCCAGCGGCGTTACGCGCGTGCCGGACGTCCCGTCGTCCTCGAACGCGGCGATGACCGCCGTGTCCTCGCCGTCAAACTCGGTCTGGACGAGCCCCACGGGCGTGCCCTCATCGTGGATGAACGCGAAGGTCGCGCGCTCGTCATCGGTCAGTCGTCGTGCCATGGTTGTGTCTCCCTTAGTTCGTTTCGTGTTGGTCAGTGGAAGGTTCCGCGTCCAGGTCCGTGACCGGCATCTGCCGGAAGTAGGTCACCTTGCGCGGGTCGCCGTCTGGCAGGGCGGTGGCGATGGTGCGCTGCCACGGCATCCCGGTGAAGCCCGGCCACTTCCAGTCCGGGTGGACGGATGGCGGCCCCCACGAGTACTCGGTCCGCAGCAGCTGGCCGGGCCAGCTGCGCTCTGCGGCATGCCAGACCGCGCCCGCCGGCACCTCGCTGGCCGGGCAGGCCGTGTAGCACACGTAGCCCATGTCAGCCGCCCCCGCTGATCTGCCACGCCTGCGGCTTCGTGTTCTCGTCCACCCGGATCACCTCCGGCCGGTCGGCCAGCTCGCGCATGGCGGAGTCGAACATGGAATCACCCCGCTTGCTGCCCTGGCCTGCGTATTTCCTGGCTATTACCAGGCGGGCCTCGCGTACGTCGTGCGCCAGCGCCACCGCCATGCCGCCGTAGTAGTCAGCGAAGGCGCCTTCCCAGACGAACAGCTTCATCTTTCCCTGCGGCATCGTCATCCCTCCTGTCTGTCGTGGCAGCAGGAGCGCTGGACCCGCCAGATGCCGCCGCCGTCCGTCACCAGCACGGCGTTCAGCTGATGACCGGTCCGGGTAATGTGCCCCGTTCTCATGCGGTCGTAGAACGCGGTGCGCGGCAGCGGCCGGGGCAGCGGGCAGTCATCCGCCCCGTGGCCGGCGTGCTCTGCCGCGACCCGTGCGCAGGCCGGGCACTCCCGCATCGCGGACGTGACGCGATCCTCGCGCAGCCCGGTCAGCGGCAGGCCGCATAGCGTGATGCTGGCGAAGTCGTGCGCGTCGTGGTAGTAGCTGGCGTGGTTCGCGGCCAGCGTGCAGCCGCGCCACGCGCGCTCGCCCCCGGCTCGCGCCAGGTCGATGATCAGGTCGCCGGCCATCTCAGCCCTCCACCTGGCAGATGGCCGCGCGCTCCACCTCGGCCCAGAACGCGTCCCGCGCGGCCTGCTCGTACGCCTCGGCGAGCGCCATGACCTCGTCTGCCTCGCGGTCCGGGTCGAAGACCAGGTTCAGGTCGTCGTACAGGTTCTCCGCTGTGTACCCGGCGCAGATGCCGGCCGGCTCGGACGGGAAGCTGTCCAGCACGGCCGGGTCGCCCTCGCGGATGCCGCGCAGCGCCCGCACGTACGTCTCGTGCGTGGTGTTGCCGTCGAACGCCCAGGTGCCGGCCGCGTGGCCGTGCTCCGCGCCCAGCTTCTCGGCGGCTTCCAGTGCCTCGTCCATCGGCACCTCGATGGTGTCACTTCCGGTGAGGTCGCTCATCGTCATTTCTCCTGTTCGTGGTCAGGCTGCCGTGACGGGTCCGCCGTCGATCGGCATGTGGTCTTCGTGGTCGTCGTCCAGGTGCACGAACCCGCCCTCGTCGGTCGGGCTGAGCGGCGAGCCGCACTGCGCGCACTGGCGGATCCTGCGCGGGCACGCCGGGTCGGTGCAGTAGTCGTACCGGCCGGCCGGGTCGTGGAAGTGGCCGGCGTGCTCCCGCCCGGCGTAGGCCAGGTGCTTGTCGGCGAGCGCGGCGAACGCGCTGGCCTGCTCCTGGGCGATGCGCGCGAGCGCGGCCCGCACGTTGCGCAGGATGGCTTCCGGGTCCACGCCGGGGTACACCCGCGCGTAGACCAGCGGCATGTCGGCCATCAGCCGGCCGCGCCAGTTGTCGTCGCCGCCGTGATACAGGAACCACTCGGCTACGCGCTCGGCGTCGCGGATGGACAGCTGCGGGCTGACCCGCATGACGGGCTTGCTCTGTACGGTCATGATCGTTACCCCTGATCTCGGTGTGTTAGGTGGCCTGGCATCATCGGTGCGGGGAGGCCGTGTCCCGCAGACGCGCGAGCTAGCCGGCTGGCCAGCCCGCGCGTTTCGCCCTGGCTGGCTCTTACCAGCCGTTGTTGCTGATGACCTGCTGTGCCTGCACCACGTCGTCGCCGTACGCATCCAGCGCCGGGCGCTGCGGGTACTCGGCCTGCTTGTTCTTGCGGTTCTCTGCCGCTGCGATGATGTTCATCGTTCTCCTGATCTGTCGTGGCCTGGCATCGTCGGTGCGGGGAGGCCATCTCCCGCAGACACGCGGCATCCCGCGGTCGCCCGGATGGTCCGGACGTCCGGAGGGTGCCGCGCGTTTCGCCTGCTAGGCCACCTGGATGCGCTTTCCGCGCTTGTCCCGGACGACCGGCCGGCAGTGGCACAGCATGGAATGCGACGGGTGCGACGGCGCGACGCTGCCCGGGTCCGGCCGCTCGGCTGCCGGGTGGCACTCAGCCAGGTCCTGCCCGTGCTCGGGGCACCAGCCGCCGTGCCGTTCCAGGTACCGGCGCAGGTCCCATACCGTGCTCGCGGTCGCGCATGACGCCATCGGCACCGGCCGGTGCTGGTCACCGGGGCACGCGAAGAAATCGCAGCAGCGCGAGCCCTCCAGCGCGAACAGCGTGCGGGCCAGCATGTCCCGGTCCGTGACCGGCCTACTCATCGTCGCCGCCCTGGTACGGCCCGAACACGCCCGTGTCGATGTGCCGGGACACCAGGTGCGCGATTGACAGCGGCGTGACCGGCTCGGTGCTGGCGTGGTTCTCGGACCGCTCGGTGTCCAGCACCCGGTACCCCGGCGGCTGGCGCTCGACCAGGCCCGCCCACTGCGCGAGGCTGTAGACCAGCACCGAGTCCACTAGCTCCCGGTTCTCGTCGTAC
>Ga0073909_10000195_pt1 | contig 21571 bp, 22 predicted proteins | sample Coa_R1_6_FD_66439 | JGI IMG/M metagenome (GOLD analysis project Ga0073909, IMG submission 66439) | Surface soil microbial communities from Centralia Pennsylvania, which are recovering from an underground coalmine fire. - Coalmine... | ecosystem: Environmental > Terrestrial > Soil > Unclassified... | reverse complement strand
CGGTGGTGGTGACTCGGCGGCTGCGGTGCGTCAGCTGGGGTTCACTGATGACCAGTTCGGGCACATCTCCACCGGTGGCGGCGCCAGCCTGGAGTACCTCGAGGGCAAGACGCTCCCGGGCATCGACATCCTGACCTGAGCGTTTCCCCGAACGCCCGGCTGGCCCTGCTGGGGCCCGCCGGGCGTTTGCGTCTGGGTGGCCGCCGCCGGTGAACCCTCAGATCCGCAGACGCAAAAGGCCGTCAGGAGAGCGGGGCGGCCGGCACGACGCCCAGGTACCAGTCGGGCAGGTCGCCCGGCCGCAGGTCCGTGGTGTCGCCGGGACGGGTGAGGGTCAGCACCGCACGCTCGATCTCCGGACGCTGGAGCAGGGCATCAGCGACACTGTTGAGCCGCTCCGCGACGTCGGACTCGACCGCGTCGCCGACGAGGTCGACCGCCGCGACCAGGAAGATCTTGTCGGCACCGACCCACTCCATGAACAGGAAGCTGACCCGCTCGATCTCCTCGTGGTCGAGCAGGCCGCGCAGGGCGGTGTTCCGCGCCAGCGGGGTGACCGTCTCACCGCTGAGGAAGTCCATGTTCCGCCGGATGAGGAACAGCGCGACGACCCCCAGGAGCAGCCCGACGATGATCGAGCCGATCGCATCCCACATGGGGTTGCCCGTCAGCTGGTGCAGGAGGATGCCGGCGGCGGCGATCAGGATGCCGACGAGCGCGGAGAGGTCCTCGGCGAACACGGCCCGCAGCATCGGGTTCGAGGAGATCCGGATGTAGCGAAGGGGGTGCAACCGACGTTTGGCCGCGACCGACTTGGTCTGCCGCAGCGCCTGGAGGAACGACGTGCCCTCCAGGACGAAGGAGACCGCAAGCACGGCGTAGGCCCAGACGTAGGACGACGTCTCCTCCGCCGGACCGCTCAGCGACTGGATCCCGTGCCAGATCGACACCGCCGCACCGACGGTGAACAGCCCGAACGCGGCGAACATCGACCAGACGTAACCGACCCGGCCATATCCCAGGACTCGCCGGCTGTCGGCCGGCTTGGCCGCCTGGTGCGCTCCGACGAGCAGGAACACCTCGTTGCCGGTGTCAGCCCAGGAGTGCGCCGCCTCGGCCACCATCGAGGCCGACCCGGTGACCACCGCAGCGACCGTCTTGGCGATGGCGATGAGCAGGTTGGCGCCGAGCGCGACGATGACGGTGAGGAGGCTCTCCTCGCCCGACGATGCCGGGGATGGTGGGGTGTTCTCCGTGGCGGCCACGGGTCGACTCTAGTTGCCCGCAGTGCCCGGCTCGGTGTCCGACAGGGCCTGCGCGAACCACCCCACCAGGGCGGGGTCGGTGAAGCCGTCCGTGACGATCGTCGCCCGGGTCAGGTCGTCGCCCTCGGTGTAGGGGTTGTGTGCGGCAACGCAGCGCAGCCCCGCGGCCACCGCGGCGTTGACCCCGTTGGCGGAGTCCTCGACGGCCACCGTGCGGGCCGGGTCGGCGCCGGTCAGGGCCAGTACCTCGAGGTACACCGCCGGGTCGGGCTTCAGGGCGGGGACCTCGGTCCCGGTGAGCACGGTCTGGAACCGGTCGCCGAAGACCGTGTCGAGAAGGGGCTCGACCCACGCCCGGGTGCCCGTCGTAGCCACGTGGATGGGCACGCCGTGGGCGTCCAGGGTGTCCAGCAGCTCCCGAACGCCCGGGCGGGCCTCGATCCGCCCGTCGAGGATCAGCTCGCGCATGAGCGCGGTCTTGCGGACGTGCAGCCGCTCGGCCAGCTCGGTGGACTCCTCCGGGGAGCGGCCGTTCTGCTGGAACCAGAACGCCATCCGTCGTCCGCCGCCGGTGATCTTGATCAACCGCCCGTAGGTGTCGACGTCCCAGCGGTCGGGCAGGCCGGCCTCCTCGAACGCCAGGTTGAAGGCGACCCGGTGCCCGTCGCGTTCGCTGTCGACGAGGGTCCCGTCGACGTCGAAGATCACCGCGTCCAAGGGGCTCATGCCGCGCCGCCTTCGGTGAGGGCGTCGATCCGGTCGAGCACTGCCTCCGCGGTGAACCCGTGGTGGGCCAGCACCTCCTCACCCGGGCCGCTGTCGCCGAACCGGTCGATGCCGATGGCCAGGTCGACCAGGCCGGTCCAGCCGGCGGTGCTGCCGGCCTCGATACTGACCGTGGTCGCCGACGGGTCCGGGGTGTAACGGGACCGGTCGAGTGCGGAGACGACGCGGACGTCCTGCCCTCGGCTGCGCAGCTGCTCGGCGACCGAGGCGGCGAGGGGAACCTCCGAACCGGTGGCCACGATCTCCAGCCCGACGTCTTGGCCACCTTCGAAGAGGTCGTGGTCCAGCTGGGGGAGTGCCTGTCGGGTGAGGATCAGCGCGGTGGGCCCGTCCGTGCGTTCGAGGGCCAGCTGCCAGGCCGCAGCGGTCTCGACGTCGTCGGCCGGGCGCAGAACCTGCAGTCCGGGAATCAGCCGCAGCGACTCGACGTGCTCGACCGGCTGGTGCGTCGGACCGTCCTCGCCCACGGCGATGGAGTCGTGGGTGAGGATGTGGATGACGGGCTGGCCCATGAGGGCCGACAGCCGCAGCGCCGGTCGGAGGTAGTCGGCGAAGACGAGGAACGTGCTCCCGAAGACCCGGAAGCCACCATGCAGGCTGATGCCGTTCATGATCGCGGCCATCCCGAACTCACGGATCCCGAAGGCGATCGCCCCGCCGGAGTAGTCGTCGCGGCATACCAGGTCGTTGAAGGCCGTTCCGGTCGACCCGGCGAGGTCCGCGGACCCACCGACGACTTCCGGCATCTCGGCGCGGATGACATCCAGGCAGGCCTGGGATGACTGTCGCGTCGCCCGCGGCTTCTCGCCCGGCACCTGGGAGAGCGCCCCGATGAGGCCGTCGGGAAGGCGGCGTTCCTCGGCCCGCCGGAACTGCGCGGCAGCCTCGGGGGAGGCGGCCTCGAAGGCCGCGAACGCGGTCAGCCACTCCGCGTGGGCGGCCGCTCCCTGCGCGGCCAGCTCGGCAACCGCCTCCCGAACCAGGACGGGCACGGTGAACGGCGGCTCGTCCCAGCCGGCGAGCTCCTTGGTCCGGGCCAGCAGCTCGTCGCCGAGCGGGGAGCCGTGGGCCTTGGAGGTCCCTTCGACACCGGGGGCGCCGTGGCCGATCACCGTTCTCACCGCGATGAAGCTGGGCCGCGGGTCGGCCTTGGCCCGCGCGATGGCCGCGTCGATCTCACCCAGGTCGGTGCCGTCCAGGACCGCTTGGGTGTGCCAGCCGTATGCCGCGAAGCGGGCCAGCTGGTCGTCGCTGCAGGAGCGCTCGACGGCACCGTCGATCGTGATCGCGTTGTCGTCCCAGAGCACGACGAGGCGGCCCAGGCCGAGGTGCCCGGCGAAGGACGCGGCCTCGTGGCTGACTCCCTCCATCAGGCAGCCGTCGCCGACGATGGCGTAGGTGTGGTGGTCGGTGACGTCGGGGTAGCGGGCGTGCTCCATCCGCTCGGCGAGGGCCATGCCCACGGCCATGGCCAGCCCCTGGCCGAGCGGACCGGTGGTGCACTCGACTCCCGGCGTATGACCGAACTCGGGGTGACCGGGTGTCTTCGAGCCCAGCTGGCGGAAGCGCCGCAGCTCATCGACAGGAAGGTCGTAGCCGAACGTGTGCAGGAGCCCGTAGAGCAGGGCGGACCCGTGCCCGGCGGACAGTACGAAGCGGTCGCGGTCGGCCCAGGCCGGGGCGGCCGGGTCGTGCCGCAGGTGGCGGCTCCACAGGACCCAGGCCATCGGTGCAGCACCCATCGGCATACCCGGATGTCCGGAGACCGCCGCCTGGACCATGTCGGCGGCGAGGAAGCGCAGGGTGTTGACCGCCTGCCGGTCGACCTCGGTCGATGCGGTGTTCGGTCGCTGCAGGACGTCGGTCATCAGGCGGCACCTTCTCGGGGGGAGTTCTCGGCTGCGATGGTGCGGAGCTTCTCGACGGCTGCGGCCTTCCCATCGGGGTAGGCGTACATCCACGAACCGGAGATGAAGACGTCGGCACCGGCCGCGGCCGCCCCCTGGATCGTGGAGTCGGTGATCCCCCCGTCGACCTCGAGCTCGATCGACAGACCCGAGTCGTCGATCATCCGGCGCAGCTGGGCGACCTTGGGCTCCACGGAGGGGATGTAGGCCTGGCCTCCGAAGCCCGGGTTGACGGTCATCGCGAGGATCAGGTCCGTCTCGGACAGGACGTGGGCGACGACATCGGCCGGCGTGTGCGGGTTGAGCGAGACGCCGCTGCGCGCGCCCAGGTCGCGGATCCGCCCGAGGGTTCGGTGCAGGTGGGTACACGCCTCCGCGTGCACGATGACCAGCTCGCACCCGGCCTCCACGTAGCGTCCGAGGAGCTCATCGGGGTTGACGACCATGAGGTGGGCCTCGAAGCCGACCGAGCTGTGCGGACGAGCCGCCGCGATGACATCGGGCCCGAAGGTCAGGTTGGGGACGAACACGCCGTCCATGACATCCCACTGGATCCGATCCACGCCCGCCTCGCACAGGTCCCGGACCTCATCGCCCAACCGCGCGAAGTCGGCGGGGAGCACAGACGGCACGATGAGCGGACGTGAGGGCCTGGTCTCGGACATGGCGGCGCCTTTCTGGTCGGGACTTCATCCGACCGCCTGGACCTCTGGATGCACTCACCCACCCGGGTGGAGCTCTGGGTGATATCCACGGTGGTATCCGGACTGGTACCTGAACCCGGGCTCGGCAGCCGTAGTCTGTGGGCATGCTGGCACCGCCCCCCACCCCCATGCGACTGGTCATGGTTGACGACCACGAGATGGTCCTGCACGGGCTTGACGCGATGCTCGGCCACTTCCCGGAGTACGTCCAGATCCTCGGCCACGCGACGGCCGCCGGTGAGGCACTCAACCTGGTGGCCGAGGTGCGCCCGGATGTCGTGCTGTGTGATGTGCGCATCGGCAAGGAGAGTGGCCTGGACCTGTGCCGTCAGATCACGACGCAGTACCCCGGCACCAAGGTCGTCTTCCTGACCGTCTACGACGACGAGCACTATCTCTTCCAGGCGCTGCGGGTGGGTGCCTCGGGCTACATCCTCAAGCGCATCGACGGCCAGGAGCTGATCAGCCACCTGAGCCGGGTGGGCGAGGGGGAGACGGTGGTCGACCACGCACTGGCCGGGCGGGTGGCATTGTCCGCCGCGCGACTGTCAGCCGGCGAGTTCTGGTCGGGCGCTCACCTGGGTCTGACCCAGCGGGAGTCCGAGGTGCTGGAGCTGCTCGTCTCCGGCCACTCGAACAAGGGGGTCGCCAGCAAGCTGGTGGTCAGTGAGGACACCGTCAAGACCCACATTCGAGGGCTCTACCGCAAGCTGGGTGTGTCCGACCGCAGCGGGGCCATCGCGGTTGCCCTCCGCGAGGGCCTATTCCATTGACGGTCGAGGCGGGCTCGGTCCCGAGCGCAGCGGACCTGGCTCGCCTGCTGGAGGCTGACGGGGCGCTGATCTACGGCGTGGACGGGCAGGACCTCACCGTCGTCGACATGTGGCCACCGCACGCGTCGTCGAAGGCGCTGAAGCTCCAGGTCGGCTTCGGGGTGACCGGGGTGGTGGCCAGGACCGGGAAGCCGGTTCTGCTGGACGAGGACTCACCGCGCAACGTGCTGCATCGCAAGCTTCTCCGCCTCGGCGTGCAGCAGACGGTGGCCCGGCTCTGCGTCCCGTTGCGGGGGCTGGACGACATCGTGGTCGGCGTCGTTGCCGTCCACCGAAGTCCGCGACGGCCCTTCGCCCAGGTTGACCTGGAGGCCGCGGAGTCGCTGGCCGCGATGATCGGTCTCCGCCTGCACGCCGAGCAGCTGTGGAGTGCGGTGCACCGTCACCGCACCGAGCGTGACCAGCTCATCAAGCAGGCCATCTCGGCACAGGAGGCCGAGCGGCGACGGATCGCCTTCGACCTGCACGACGGAGTGACCACCGCCCTGGCGTCGATGTCCTTCCACCTGTCGGCCGCCGACCTCACCGTCTCCGAGCTGGCGGCCAGCCACCAGGCTCCGAGGACTATGTCGGAGGTCGAGCGGGCCCGCGCCGAGCTGGTGTCCGCCCGTGACCTGGCCGACATCGCCTACAACCAGACCCGGGCTGCGATCTCCGGGCTGCACAGTCTGGTCCTCGACGATCTCGGCCTGATCGCGGCGATGGAGTCACTCGTCCAGATGGCGGGTCGGGACAGCGACCTGCAGATCGACCTGGTCGTGGACCCGGCCGCCGCGACCGGGGACCTTCCCGACCACGCGGCGGCGGCGCTCTACCGGATCGCGCAGGAAGCCCTGGCCAACGCCGTCAAGCATGCTGAGGCCGAGCGGATCGTGCTGTCCCTGCGGCGGGTCGGAGACTCGATGGTGTTCGGCTGCACCGACGACGGCAAGGGCTTCGACCCGATCGAGCGGCGCGCAGCGCGGGCGATGGACTCCGACGGCACCCAACACTTCGGTCTGAGCTCGGTCGCCGAGCGCTGCGCGATGATCGAGGCGTCGCTGCGGGTGGAGTCGGTCTCCGGCCGTGGCACGACCGTCCTCGTCGAGCTTCCCCTGCAGTAGCCCCTTCTGGCGGGAAGGGGCTACTGCAGGGCGTCAGCCGCGGCAGCGTCAGGGGGTGAGCCGCGGCAGATGGTGGGGGTCAGCGGGCGGCGGCCGCTGCCTGGTTGCAGTTGGCGAGGAGCCGGTCCTGGGCCGCGGTCACCTTCTGGGTCTCGCCGTGCCAGGTGTTGAGTGCGTCGCTGACGAGGGCCCGACCGAAGGAGAAGGTCACCGGCCAGGGGCGGCCCTCGATGGCGTTCAGCGCGCCGAGGAAGGCGCAGGCGTCGTCAGTGGTGTGGCCACCGGACAGGAACGCGATACCGGGCACTGCCGCCGGGACGTTGTCGCTGAGCGCGCTGAAGGTCGCGGCCGCGACGTCGGCCGCCGAGGCCGGGGCGGCACCGAGTCCGGGTGTGATGAAGTTCGGCTTGAGCACGATTCCGGCGAGGTCGACGCCGGCCGCACCGAGGGCGTCGAACAGGGCGGCCAGTGCCAGGCGCGTCGTCTTGTCGGAGGCTGCCAGGTCGTGGTCGCCGGTGCACAGCACCTCAGGCTCGACGATGGGGACGATGCCGTGCTCCTGACACAGGGCGGCATAACGCGCCAGTGCCGCGCCGTTGGCCTGGGCGGAGTACTCGTCGGCGGTGTTCACGTCGAAGACCGCACGCCACTTGGCGAAGGCGGCGCCCCGCTCGGCATACGACGCCAGCCGGGCGCCCAGACCGTCGAGTCCCTCGGTGATGAGCGCACCGCCCTGGCCCGGCAGCGGTGAGGTGCCGGTGTCGACCTTGATGCCCGGCAGGATCCCGAGCTCGTGCGCGGCGTCCGGGACCGCGCGGCCGTCGCTCAGCTGCTGGCCGAAGGTCTCGTCGGCGAGGATGATCCCGCTGACCGGCTCGGAGAGACCGGGAGCGGTGAGGAGCAGCTCGCGGTAGTCACGGCGTGCGGTCTCGCTCGCCGGCACCCCGGCTTCCTCGAGTCGCAGGGACATGGTCTTGATCGACTCGTCGGCGGCGAGAATCCCCCGTCCACCGTGCGTCATCTGCGCAGCGATCGCGGCGAGGGTGGACAGGTCGGTCGGGGGAGCGGTCGTCATGCCCAGCAGCATGCTCCCTCCGCAGGCCGATGCGCCTCACCCCGCTGGGCGAGGAAGGGTGTGAGACCCGTCCGCGGCCCCCCCTGACGGGCACATCTCGCGGGACCACGTCATCGGCCTGTTCGGCGGCGGTACGATCGGTCCCTCAGGGCATCGCAGCCCGCGCTGAGACAGCCGGGTCGCGATCCAGGCCATCGTCACGGCTGGCAAGGAGCACAGACATTGAAGGTCCACGACGCGCCCCCCATGGATCTGGACCTCTCCTCGGACGAGGCGGCCGCTGTCGTGGAGAACCTCCTGTCGGCGCTGGACGCCGAGCTCGTCGGGTTGGCCACGGCCAAGCGCCGGGTCAGGGAGCTCGCAGCGCACCTCCAGGACGAACGGGGACGCAGCCCTTTCGCCGGTCTGTCGGCCCGGCCGGCGATGCACATGACCTTCACCGGAGGTCCGGGCACCGGCAAGGCCACGGTGGCCGTGAGGGTGGCCGCCATCCTCCACGCCCTCGCCTACATCAGCGCACCCCGAGTGCAGCTGGTGACCCCTGACGACCTGGGCTCCGGGCGTCTCGGGCACACCCCGTTCAGGATCAGCGAGGCGATGGAGCGGGCTGCGGGCGGTGTCCTGTTCATGGACGAGCCCTACCTTCTCTGCGGCCCTGAGGTCCTCGACCTCCTGATGGCAGAGATGGAGGACGAACGCAGCGACCTGGTCATGATCCTGGCCGGGGACCCCGCCCCGATGAGCAGGTTCCTCGCCGCCAACCCGGGCCTGGGCTCGCACCTGACCCATCGTGTCGAGTTCGAGGACTACTCCCACGCCGAGCTGCTGCAGATTGCCGACCTGGTGGTGGCCGAGAAGAACTTCCGCTTCGACGAGGAAGCCCGCGAGGTGTTGGCCGAGTACCTGACCCGCCGTATGCAGCGGCCCAACTTCTGCAGCGCCCGCAGCGTCCGCAACGCCATCGACCGCTTCCGCCTGCGTCAGGCCCGCCGCCTGATGGGGGTTAACCGGTCCTTGGGCAAGCAGGACCTCATCACGATCACCGCCGAGGACGTCTACGGGAGCAGCCTGTTCGCCGACCCCAGTCCGGCCCCCTGAGCCCCTCGAGCACCACGCGACGCAGGGCCGTGGGGCGGGCCTCAGGGCCAGACCGCGCCCGGTGACGGCGGGTGCTCAGTGGAGGCGTGCGAGCGGAAGGTCCAGGACCTCGACGAGGGCACCCGCCGCGACGCCGCCCGGCTCGACGACGGCAAGGCCGTCCGCGATCGCCAGCCCGCGCAGCATGGCCGGGCCGTCGAAGTGGAGTGGGATCGCACCCTCGTCCGAGCGCGTGACGGGGCACAACCGTGTGTCCCGTGGATGGCCGGCGAGCGCGACCGCAGCGGGTACGCGCAGCGGGCCGGCGGCGCGGTGCCCGCCCAGCTGCCGAAGGAGCGGGACGGCGAGGGTCATCGCCCCGACCGCCGCGGCCAGCGGGTTCCCGGGTAGGCCGATCAGATGACGGCGCCGTCCGTCCCGGGGTGGCAGCTGGGCGAGGAGCATCGGGTGTCCGGGCCGGACCGCGACGGAGTCGACGACCAGCCGGGCGCCGATCTCGCGGAGTGCCGCGTGCAGGAAGTCCCGCGGACCCGCGGCGGTGCTGCCGGTGGTGATGATGACGTCGGCGACCGAGGTCTCGATCGCCTCGCGCAGCAGCCCGAGGTCGTCGGCGACCAGCTGTCGGTCTGACACGCGGGCCCCATGGCTGGTGAGCCACGGCCCCAGCATCGGCCCGAGGGCGTCGCGGATCCGACCGCCCTGCGGCAGGCCCGACCGGAGCAGCTCGTCCCCGAGGACGAGCAGGTCCACCGTCGGTCGGCGGTGGACGACCAGGTGGTCATAGCCCGAGGCTGCCGCCAGCCCCAGCACCGTGGGTGTCACGGTGACCCCTCCCGCCAGCAGCGGCTCACCGCGCAGGCACTCCTGGCCCTGCGGTCGGATGTCGCAGCCCGGGAGGAGGGGGCCGGGCCCCCGGTGGTGGAGCAGCCCGTCGGAGCCGACGTACCCGCGCTCGCTGCGGATCACCGCCGTGGTGTGCAGCGGAACCCGTGCCCCGGTGGCGATGGGCGCGGCCGACCCGGCCACGAGGGGCTCCGGTTCGGCACCGGCCGTCACCGCACCGGGTAGCAGGGTCCACGGACCGGGGGCGGGGGCTGCGACAGCCCAGCCATCCATCGCTGAGGTGGCGAACGGTGGCAGGTCGGTGAGCGCGGTCAACGGCTCGGCGAGGGCGTGGTCGAGGGCATCTGCCAGCGCGAGGGTCACCGCGGGCAGTGGTTCGGGAGCGCTGCCTCGGGCGACGGCACGGGCGTCCTGCCACGCCAGAACGGGGACCTCGGCGCTCTCGTCGTCGTCTGCCGACTCCGGCCACGCCACCGTGGTCATGTGCACCGGACCGACGGGGGGAGCGGTCACGACGGGCTCGTCTCATCGGGCCGGGCTGCGGCGAAGCGCTCCGCCAGGGCAGCGACCTTGGCGTTCGCCTCGCGCACGGCGCCCGGACCGCCGCCGGCCTGGGCGGCGGCATAGCCCACGAGGAAGGCCGTCACCGGCGCGGCGGGCCTGGCCACCTGCTGGGCGACCACCTTGGTCATGTCGAGAACGTCGATGACATCGACGTCCAGGTCGATGCCCAGCTCGGCCGTGGCCGCAGCGATCCAGTCCGTCATCGTGCTCATGACCATTCCTCCTGTGGGAGTGCCATCGCTCGAGACCGCGCCCGCGTCAGCACGGGTCCACGGCCAACCGATGGCGACGATGGCACAGCACCACGCTCGACCATCTGGGGGTGTGCCGTCAAAGACCGAACATCGATCGGGTCATCAGCGGCGTGTATCCGCGCCCGACGGCGAAGCCGGGGAGACCGGTGGCCTCCCCGGCTTCGTATGCCGTCGTGCGAGCTGGTCTCCCGGGGTGCCGTGTCAGTGGGACTCGGCACCCCGGGACGTGGATGGGTCGGTCAGCCGCCGGTGAACAGCTTGGAGACCGCCTTGAGGGTCTGGAACAAGCCGTAGCCGAGCGGGATGGTGACCAGTGCCCAGGAGAGCACGATCCGTGGTACGTGGTTGACGTCGACGTGGGGGTGTTCGGAAGACATCGGTGGCTCCTTTCGATGGTGTGGGAGGGGAGTTCAGTGCGCCGAGTCGACGGCGTCCTTGACCGGACCCACCTCGTGGAACTTGGCGTTCACGGGGCGGATCAGCAGGTTGGCGACGAAGCCGACGGCCAGTACGCCGACCATGATGAGCATGGCGGTTCGGTAGTCGCTGGCGTTGAGGAAGCCGGCGACGACGTGGCCGGTCTTGTCGACCGGGCACACCTCGACCTGCTTGTTGGTCACCGTGTTGAGCACCGACTTGCACGGTTTGCCCTCCGCGGCGTGGTCGAGCAGACCGTTGATGATCAGTGGCCCGAGCACCCCGGCCGTCGACCAGGCAGTGAGGAGCCTGCCGTGGATGGCACCGACCTGGTAAGTGCCATACAGGTCGCGTAGGTAGGCCGGCACGGTGGAGAAGCCGCCCCCGTAGAACGAGGCGATGACCGCGACGCAGGCGATGAAGATGAAGGTGCTCTTGTGGCCTGAGGTCGCGACGATGAAGAACATGATCATCCCGACGCCGAGGTAGATGATGTAGTTGACCTTGCGGCCCAGGTAGTCCGAAGCGGTCGACCACGCGAAGCGGCCACCCATGTTGAAGAGGGATATGAAGCCGACGAAGCCGGCCGCCACGATGGCGACGTTCTTGGGGTTGGTGGTGAGGCTGGAGCTGCCGTCGGCGTTCCGGAAGAAGTCCTGGATCATCGGGCTGGCGTTCTCCAGGATGCCGATGCCGGCGGTCACGTTGCACAGCAGGACGATCCACAGCAGGTAGAACTGCGGGGTCTTGATGGCGTTGTCGGCCGACACCTGGCCCGTCACGCGCGCGGCCTTGGTGTGGGCCTTGCTGGGGTCGTAGCCGGCGGGGGCCCAGCCGGGCGCTGGGACCTTGATGGTGAACACGCCGAACATCATGAAGATGAAGTAGACGATCCCGAGGGTGAGGAAGACCTTGGAGACCGTGGTGGCGTCAAAGATGTTGACGGTCAGGTTGGGAGTTCCGTCCGGCTTCGGCGGGTGGGTGGCCGTGCCGTAGTGGCCGAGCAGCTTGGTGATCACCGGTGACGCGACGAGGGCGCCACCACCGAAACCCATGATCGCCATGCCGGTGGCCAGGCCGGGCCGGTCCGGGAACCACTTGATGAGCGTGGACACCGGGGAGATGTAGCCGATGCCCAGACCGATGCCGCCGATGACGCCGTAGCCGAGGTAGACCAGCCAGAGCTGTCCGGACTTGATGCCGAACGAGGCGATGAGGAAGCCGGCCGACCAGCAGCACGCAGCCGTGAACATGGCTCGCCGCGGCCCGCCCAGGTCGACCCACTTTCCGAATACCGCGGACGAGAGCCCGAGCATCAGGATGGCGAGGGAGAAGATGTACCCGATCGACTTCTCGCTGGCTCCGAAGTCGGTGATGAGCGACGTCTTGTAGACGCTGGTCGCGTAGACCTGACCGATGCAGAGGTGAACGGCCAGAGCCGCGGGCGGGACCAGCCAACGGCTGTATCCCGGCGGAGCAATCGAGTGTTGTCGGTCCAGGAACGAGAGTGCAGCCATGCACGCCTCCTTGAGTGCGATGTTGCTGAGGGAAATCGTCAGGTTGACGTCCGCCCTGCGGGAGGCCACATGGGCCCGGGGGTCCGGCCGTACCCGGAGCACACCAGCATGGGTCCGGCCTGCCATCCCCCGAGGGGGTGGCTCCGGGGGTGGAGCCGACAGGCGTAGCGCTGACATCGTGCGGATCGGACGGTGTGCTGAAACCTAGAGCGAAGTGTGATGAGGATCAAAGACCAAACTGTGATCGGGTCATAGCCAAGTCTTATCGGCTCCCTCCGTCGGCGGGCGGGGAGCTGGTGGCCCCTAGCCGGGCCGTGAGGGACCGGTCCAGCTCCCGGCCGATGTCGATCTGGCGGGCCATGTCGACCACGGCCCGGGCGAGCATCGACTCACGGTGTCGTCCGGCCAGCACCAGGCCCACGTGGTAGGGCCGCTTGGGCCGCGGCAGTCGGAGCACACGCACGCCCTCGGGGATGCCGAAGGTGCTCAGCCAGGTGTGCGGGATGACGCTGGACAGCTTCATCGAGGCCACGTGGGCGTAGATCGCCGAGATGGTGTCGGTCTCCACCACCGGCCGGACCCCCACGCCGGACTCGGCGAAGTACCCGTCGAGGATCCGCCGGTTCTGCATCACGGGCATCAGGAGGCACAGTTCGGCCGAGGCGGCCTCGGCCCAGCTGATCGAGTCCCGACCGGCGAACTCACCATCGGCCGGGGTGAGGAACACGTATCGCTCGCGGTAGAGCGGAACCACCCGGACCCGTCCGAGCGGCTCACCGTCGACATAGGTCATCCCCACGTCGATCTCGAAGTCGTTGAGACGCGACACGATCTCCCGGGACGACATCGACTCCAGCGAGAAGCGGACCAGTGGGTGCTCGGCCCGCAGCGGAGCCGTCAGCGAGGAGGCGACACTCAGCGCTGTCGGGATGGCGCCCAGACGAAGCACCCCGGTCAGCCCGCCGCGCATGCTCGTCAGCGTCTGGCGCAGGGCCTCCTGCTCGGCGATGACGTGCTGGGCCCAGAGCAGGACCTCCGCGCCCTCGGGGGTGAAGCCCTCGAACCGCTGTCCGCGCCGGACGATCTGCACGCCGAGCTCGCCCTCCAGCTTGCGGATCCCGGAGGAGAGGGCGGGCTGGGAGACGTGGCACACCTCGGCTGCCCGGGCGAAATGACCCTCACGCGACAGGGCGGCGAGGTATTCCAGTTGGCGCAGCAGCATGCCCAGATGCTTACCCCAAACTCCACGGAAGGGAAAGCGCGGGCCGCACGTGTCGCGACCCGAGACCGGGTCGAGCGGAGTGGCGTATCAACCGCGCGGGTCCGTCCTCCCTCACACTGCAAGGACGAAGCCGACGAAAGAGGTGCGCGATGCCCGACCGGCCCCCCGAGGATGCCCGAATCATCTCGTTCATGACGTTGCGCAAGGCCGTCGGCTACCTCGGCGCCCTGCTTCCGCTCGGACTCTGGCTCAGCAACCTGGTACTGGGCGGCGGTGCTCACCTGAGACCGTCGGTGAGCGACTACTACTACAGCGACGTCCGCAACGCCTTCGTCGGCGACCTCATCGCGATCGGGGTCTTCCTGCTGGCCTACCGCGGCTACGACAAATGGGACGTCACGGCCACCAACGCGGCCGGGTTCTTCGCCATCGTCGTCGCGCTGTTCCCCACCTCGCCGGTGAACCCCACCAACAAGGCGTTGTGGATCGGCCGGGTGCACCTCACCTCGGCCGCTCTCCTCTTCCTCACCCTGGCGGCCATCTCGATCTGGCTGTTCCGGAAGTCGACGCCGGGCGTGGCACCCACGGCACGCAAGCTGCAGCGCAACAAGGTCTATCTCGGCGCGGGCCTGACCATCCTGGCCTCGGTCGCTGCCATCCTCATCCTGCGCTGGGTCCTCGGCGACGCCACCATGGCTCGGCACCACATCGTGTTCTGGTTCGAGGCGATCGCGCTGTTCGCGTTCGGTGCCTCCTGGCTCACCAAGGGAGAGGCGATCCTCTCGGACTGAGCGCGGAGGGCGGCATACGGTGTCCGTATGCAGCTCACGCACCTCGGTCACTCATGCCTGCTCGTCGAGATCGCCGACTCCCGCATCCTCGTCGACCCCGGCAACATCGACGCCGGCTGGCACGACGTGCGCGACCTGGATGCCGTCGTCGTCACCCATGCCCACCCGGACCACCTGGACCTGGACCGGCTGCCGGAGCTCCTCGCCGCCAACCCGGGGGCGGTGGTGGTCGCCGACCCGGGCAGCCTGACGGCGTTGGCCGGTGCCGGCATCGAGGCCCTCGGCCATGGCGGCGACGCCGCGCGGGTCGGGGAGGTCCGGCTGACGCCGGTGGGGGAGGTCCACGCGCTCATCCACGAGGACATCGCGCGGATCGCCAACGTCGGCGTGCGGTTCGACGCCGATGGCGAACCCAGCCTGTTCGTCCCCGGCGACAGTCTCGAGGCCGACCCGGGACCGGTCGACGTCCTGGCCTTCCCTCTCACGGCGCCCTGGCAGGCCAGCCGCGACATGGTGGGCTTCCTGAGACGGCTCGCCGCACCGGTGGCCATCCCCATCCACGAAGGGGTCGCCAGCGCCGCCGGCCGGGCCATCTACCTCGGGCACGCCCGCAACCTCGGGCCGGCGACGACCGAGGTGCGTGACCTGGCCGGCGCGGGACCCGCGACGTTCTCGCGGTGACCGCCGCGGTCACCCGCCGCGGTGCGCCTCCTTGGCGAGGTGCGCCGCGCCGATGATGCCGGCCTTGTTGCGCAGCTTGGCCGGGATGATCGGCGTGCGGATCTTCAGCAGCGGGAGGAACTGGTCGGCGTCCTTGGAGACGCCACCGCCCACGACGAACAGGTCGGGCCAGAGCAACGCCTCCAGGTGGCTGTAGTAGCGCTGCAGCCGGGGCGCCCAGTCGGCATACGAGAGGCCTTCCTTGTCCTTGATCGAGGAGGCTGCGACCGTCTCGGCGTCCAGGCCGTCGATCTCGAGGTGTCCCAGCTCGGAGTTCGGGATGAGCTTGCCGTCCAGCAGGAGGGCCGTGCCGATCCCCGTCCCGAGCGTGGTGAGGATGACCAGGCCACGCTTGTGCTCGGCCGCGCCGTAGTGGACCTCGGCGACCCCGGCCGCGTCGGCGTCGTTGACGACATGGACGGTGTGGTCCAGCTCCTTCTCCAGGAGGGACTTGACGTCATAGTCGATCCACGACTTGTCGATGTTGGCAGCGGACCGGACCACTCCCTCGGTCACCACGCCGGGGATGGTCACCCCGATCGGGCTGTCGTCGCGGACCTGGTCGAAGCGCTCGACGATCTGGGCGATGACCTTGCACACCGCCTCCGGCGTCGCCGGCTGGGGGGTGTCGATCCGCAGGCGCGACGCCGCGAACTCGCCCTTCTTCAGGTCGACGGGTGCACCCTTGATGCCGCTGCCGCCCACATCGATGCCAAGTGCCAATCCCTTGCTGGACATCGTCGTCCGCCTTTCTTCGCCGGTCACGGCAGGGTGAGGATCTCGTTCCCTGTCTCGGTGATGTGGATGGTGTGCTCGAACTGTGCCGACCGTCTCCGGTCCTTGGTCACGACGGTCCACCTGTCGTCCCACATGTCCCACTCGGGCGTGCCGAGATTGAGCATGGGTTCGATGGTGAAGGTCATTCCGGGCTCGATGACCGTGTCGTATGCCGGCGCGGCATCGTAGTGCGGAACGACCAGTCCCGAGTGGAACGACCGCCCGATGCCGTGCCCGGTGAAGTCCCGGACCACGCCATAGCCGAACCGTCGTGCATAACTCTCGATGACCCTACCGATGATGTTGATCTGCCGCCCGGGAAGGGCCGCTTTGATCCCGCGCATCATCGCCTCGCGCGTCCGCTCGACGAGGAGCCGCGACTCCTCGTCGACGTCGCCGCACAGGTAGGTCGCGTCGGTGTCGCCGTGCACGCCGTGGATGTAGGCGGTGATGTCGATGTTGACGATGTCGCCGTCGGCCAGGCGCCGGTCATCGGGTATGCCGTGGCACACCACCTCGTTGACCGACGTGCACAGGGACTTGGGGAAGCCGCGGTAGCCCAGCGTCGAGGGGTAGGCGCCGTGGTCGAGCAGGAACTCGTGGCCGACCCGGTCGATCTCGTCGGTCGACACCCCGGGCGCGATCGCCGCGGCGGCCGCAGCCATCGCCTGGGCGGCGATCCGGCCGGCGATCCGCATCTTCTCGACGGTCTCGGCGTCCTTGACCTCGGGGGAGAGGTTGCGGTTGGGAGTGGGCTTGTCGACGTACTCGGGGCGGTCGATGCTGGCCGGGACGGGTCGGCGGGGTGAGATGATCCCCGGCGCCACAGTTGCGTAGGCGGTCGGCATACGGTGGAGTCTAGGCAGCCCATCAGGAAAGAGGACGAGTCATGGCCTTCTGGTTCAACATCCAAACCAAGCAAGTCGAGTCCGACGACAACCGAGGAGCCGACGCCGACGTGCTCGGCCCGTACGACACGATGGAAGAAGCGGGCCACGCCCTCGAGCATGCCCAGGAGAACACCGACAAGTGGGATGCCCAGGACCGGGCCTGGAACGACGCAGACCTGGAGGACTGAGGCTGCCCGGGCGAGCGTTCGCCCGTCGGAGGGCGCTGCGGCTCAGAACGTGATGCCCCGCGCCGCGAAGCGGGCCCGGACGTGGTCGGCGGCGACCTGACCGTCACGAGCGACCGCTGTCAGGTAGGTCGCCTTGGCCGCGTCGGAGAAGGAGGTGTCGGCGGCATACGAGAACTGGGAGTCGACGAGGGTCGTGTCCCACGCCTCGGTGGTCAGGCCCATGGCCACGTAGTCGCCGCGGATCTCCCACAGCGCCTGGCTCCAGATCTGTCCGTCATGGTGGACCTCGCCGGTCTTGTCAGCGACGGTCATGTTGGTGTGGAACGACCGGATGCAGTGCGGGGCCGCGGTGTAGGACGTGGAGTCCCAGTCCATCGGGCAGGACGGGTCGGCCGCCTCCGGCCAGTCGTACTGCTTGTCAGCGGCGAGGCCGACGGTGACGGCGAAGTAGTCGCCCCACGACTCACCGATCGAGCCGGCCTCCTCGCTGGTGCCGAAGCCGGGCACCTGTGAGGCGTGGACAGCGTGGCCGTACTCGTGGACGATGACCTCCGCGTCCTCGGCGTCGTCGACCCCGCCCTTGCCGAGCCGGACCCGATAGGGCTTGTCGGTCTGGTAGGAGTTGTCGCCGCCGAACTGGTTGATCTTGACGTCGAAGGACTGGTGGACGATGCCCGGCAGCGCCCCCGGCGCCCCGGTGAAGCCGAGGCTCTGCAGGTACTCCTGGGCCTGGTTGACCCAGAAGTAGGCCATGACCTGCTCGAACTGGTCATCGTGCCGGTTGTAGAAGTACCGGCCGGTGGCGCTGTATGCCGGTGTGCCCGTTGAGGACTCGACGCTCACCCACTTGCCGCGGAGGTACCCGGAGCCGTCGAGGTTGCGAATCTGCGCGGTCGCATAGTCGCCGGCGGGAACCGCGGTGGCCGAGTCGTTCTGGTCCGCGAGACTCTCGTCGCCACTGCTCTGCACGGGGTTGACCATGAACACCGACCCGGTACCGGTGGTCACGCCCGGGCTCGACTTGGCCCCCGCAGGGGAGGCCACGGCGACGAGCGAGGCAAGGGACAGGGCGGCAGCCGCCGCGATGCTGGTGGTTCGCAGGGTCATGCGGGTCATGGGGTCTCCTCGTGGGAATGGTCCGCCGCTGGCGCGGACCGACGGAGGCAACCTAGCCCCGCGACGGACGCTGCGAGGGCCTTATGACTTGACGCTCTGGTCGGCCGAGGGGAAGGCGCCGGAGGCGACGTCCGCGGCATACGCCCTCGGCAGACGTCCCGGCGCACCCGACAAGTTCGCTGCGCACCCGAGAACGAAACTCGGGTGCGCAGCCAACTACCCCGAGAACCCGATAACTTGGCGGCTGGGGTCAGGACTCGAAGCTCTGGTCGGCCGAGGGGAAGGCGCCGGAGGCCACGTCAGCGGCATACGCCTTCGCGGCGTCGCTCAGGGTGCCGCGCAGGTCGGCGTACTTCTTGACGAACCGGGGCGCGCGGCCGCCGCGGAGCCCGGCCATGTCCTGCCAGACGAGCACCTGGCCGTCGCAGTCCGGCCCGGCGCCGATGCCGATGGTCGGGATGTGCAGCGCCTCGGTGACCCGCTTGGCGAGCGGAGCGGGAACCATCTCCATGACGATGGCGAAGCAGCCCGCGGCCTCGAGGGCCTGGGCGTCCTGGAGCGTCCGGTCGGCGCCGTCGCCGCGACCCTGGACGCGGTAGCCGCCGAGGACGTGCTCGCTCTGCGGTGTGAAGCCGATGTGGCCCATGACCGGGATGCCGGCCCGGACGAGCAGCTCGACCTCGGGCACCATCGCCTTGCCGCCCTCGAGCTTGACCGCGTGCGCGAGCCCTTCCTTCATGAACCGGGTGGCCGTCGCGAGCGCCTGCTGCGGGCTGGCCTGGTAGGACCCGAACGGCAGGTCCGCCACGACCATGGCGTGCTTGGCCGCGGACGTCACGGCACGCACGAGCGGCACGAGGTGGTCGACGGTCACCGGCACCGTCGTCTCGAACCCGTAGACGTTGTTGCCCGCGGAGTCACCGACGAGCAGGAGCGGGATCCCGGCCTCGTCGAAGATCTCCGCGGCATACATGTCGTATGCCGTGAGCATGGCGAACCGCTCGCCCTTGTCCTTCATCTGCTGCAGGTGCGGGATCCGGACTCGGCGCTGCGGGGCCGCCTGGGCGCCGGTGCCGTAGGGGGCGGTGACCTCGGTCATGGTCGACACCCTACGACCGGCCGCTAGGCTCCCGGTCATCGTGAAGCCACTGCACCTCGCCCTCGTGTCGATGCACACGTCGCCGGTCGACATGCCCGGATCGGGCGACGCCGGTGGGATGAACGTCGTGGAGTCCGCTCAGGCCCGGGCGCTGGCCGAGCTGGGGCACCACGTCGACATCGTCACCCGGCGCAGCGACCCCGACCAGCCGGACCTGGTCGACCTCGGCGACGGGGTGCGGTTGCACATCATCGACGCCGGCCCGCCCGCCCGGCTGGCCAAGAGCGACATCGACGCGCACATCGAGGAGTTCTCCGCCGGCCTGGCCCGGCTGGGGCGCTTCGACCTGTACCACTCCCACCACTGGATGTCCGGCGTCGCTGCCCTTCCGGTCGCCCGGGACCTGGGCGTTCCGCACGTGCAGAGCTTCCACTCCGTCGCCGCCCACCCCGACCGACCCCTGTCCGAGGGCGAGCCCCCGGAGTCGCCGCGTCGGGTCGCGGGGGAACACTTCGTCGCCACCGAGTCCGATGCCGTCGTGGCGATCAGCGCCGCCGAGGCGCGCACGGTGGTCGAGCGCTGTGGCGCCGACCCCGACGTCGTCGTCATCATCCAGCCCGGGGTCGACCACCACCAGTTCCGCCCGCTCTACTCGGGCGACCACCGCTGGGATGGCCCGAACCCGTTGCAAGACAACGGTTTCATCCTGTATGCCGCGCGCCTCCAGCCGCTGAAGGGTCCCGATCTCGCGCTGCGCGCGATGGCCCACGTCGAGAAGTGGATGCGTCCGCACCTGGTCATCGCCGGCGACACGGCCGAGGACTTCGCGGGCTACGCCGACCAGCTGCACGTGCTCGTCGACCGGCTCGGCCTCACCGACGACGTGACCTTCATCGGACCGCAGAGCCGCGAGGAGCTCGCCGTGCTCCTGCGCAACGCGCGGCTGGTCCTCGTGCCCTCGCACTCCGAGACCTTCGGGCTCATCGCGCTGGAGGCCGCGAGCAGCGGGACCCCCGTCGTGGCCGCCTCGGCCGGTGGCCTGCGCGAGGTCGTCGCCCACGGCGAGACCGGTCAGCTCATGGACAGCCGGGAGCCGGAGGACTGGGGTCGGGCGATCACCCTCCTGCTGTCGACGCCCGGGCTGGTCGACCGGATGGGCGTGGTGTCCCGGATCCATGCGCGCCGGTTCGAGTGGATGTGGGCCGCGCGACGGCTCGAGTCGCTCTACAGCGACCTCATCGACGGCGACGGAGTGAGCAGGTGAGCCTGCTCGACGGGCTCACCCGGGTCGTGGTCGCCCACGCGCATCCCGACGACGAGACGCTGTCGACCGGCGCCCTGCTCGCCGAGCTGGCCCGACGTGACGTCGAGGTCCACGTCGTCACGGTCACGCGCGGTGAGCGCGGTGGGCTCGTCGAGGGCATCCCGGCGCCGGAGCCCGGAACCGACGCGTATGCCGCGCACCGGGAGCAGGAGCTGGCCGACGCCCTCGTCGTCCTCGGCGTCCACCACCACGCCTTCCTCGGTGCGCCACCGGCGCTGGCGCGCGGGCGGCGACCGCGCCTCTACCGCGACTCCGGGATGCGTTGGGTCACCCCCGCCCTGGCCGGCCCGGCCGCCGACGCCGACGCCCACTCGCTCACCGCAGCCACCGTCGAGGAAGCGGCCGCCGACCTCGCGGCATACCTGCTGGAGGTCCAGCCGGACACTCTCATCACCTATGACGCCGACGGTGGCTACGGCCATCCCGACCACGTCCGGGTCCACGAGGTCGCGGTGGCGGCCGCCCGGGCCACCGGCATCCCGCTCCTCGTCCTCGCCGGAGCGACCGCCGACACCCTCGCGGACCCAGGCGAGGACTGGGAGTGGCACGACTGGGCCGAGCATCGGCCGGCGGTCGCCGCGGCCCTGGCCCACCACGCCAGCCAGCTCACCGTCGACGGGACCGACGTGGTCCATGTCGGGGGTCAACGAGAGCCGATCAGGACTCGAATCGGGCTGCGCCGGGGCTGATCCGCCGGAGTTCTTGTTGGCCGGCGCCCAATCCCCCGCAGGACCCACGGTTGTGGTTACGGTGAGCGGACCACATGGGCTGGCCCCGTGGAGACTTCAGCCCTCCACGTCGACCGCCTCCGAGGGTGATCTCGGCCTGCCCGGATGCCCGTGGTGCTGCCGTCCGCCGGACGGCTGCTCGTCGGTTTTCCTTGGAGGGAAACAGTGCAGAAGAACAGACAGCTCGCACCTGTCGCGGCGGTCGCCGTAGCGGCGCTCGCGGTGACGATGGCGGTGACGCCGGCGCAGGCCAGGCCGGCCCAGGACAAGGAACCCGTCGGCGCCAACCGGGTGCACGACTTCCCCAGCTCGCTCGGCGACGCCCAGCGCAAGCTGCGTGAGGAGGCGAT
>Ga0073909_10000194_pt1 | contig 21596 bp, 17 predicted proteins | sample Coa_R1_6_FD_66439 | JGI IMG/M metagenome (GOLD analysis project Ga0073909, IMG submission 66439) | Surface soil microbial communities from Centralia Pennsylvania, which are recovering from an underground coalmine fire. - Coalmine... | ecosystem: Environmental > Terrestrial > Soil > Unclassified... | reverse complement strand
TTTCCCGCTTCTGGTGATCGGGAAAGGCCGGCATGCCGGCAGTGATCTCGCTCAGAGTACCCTGAGACAGGATCGCCACGCCGTTGTAGGTCTTCTGCCCGGACCACGCGCAGCGATAACCTGCTGCCTCGATCTCCAGGACCGGAAACCTGTCGTCCTCGAGCTTGGTCTCCTGCAGGCAAATGATGTCGGGCCGGTGCAGCGACAGCCAGTCGAGCAACTGGGGCAGGCGCACCTTCAGAGAATTCACGTTCCATGACGCGAGCTTCATCGCCGCGCTGCCCGGAACGGGTCCGCTCTACTTTGAGTCGGGGTTGGGTTGATCGTCCGCGGCCGGCTGCGAAGCCTGAGGGGACGCTGAGGGTGCAGGATTGGTCTTGCGCAGCGCTTCGATCGGAACACGTGGACCGGCGGCGGGATAGCCCGCAGCGTCGAGCAGGCCGTTGATGCGGTCTTCATGGTACCCGGTCTGAAACTGGGACCCGACGACGATCAGCGGCAGATCCTCTCTGCCCGACACTTTCTTCATTTCGTCGATCTCCTTCTGGCTGACCACGCTGACTTCACGGAAAGGCACGGCGCGCCTGACCAGGGACACGCGCGCCTGATCGCACGCGGGGCCGCAATCCGGCTGCGTGTACAGAGTAACGGGGGAATTTTTTGCGGCGACCTGGGTGGCGTACGGCAGATCGACCGTCGCGGCCGAGCCCGGACGCGTGTCCTTCCTTTGAACTCCCTTGGCTCCAGGCGGAGGCGGTGTCTGGGTGTAGTGGACCCGTCCCGCATCGTCCACCCAGCGATAGGCTTGCCCGGCCGAGTCGCCGCAAGCGATCCAGAGAGCCGCTGCTACCAGCATGTAAGCGCGCATACCGACTCCTCACACGATCATACCATTGTGGCGCAGCAGGGCATCGATTCTGGGCTCGCGTCCGCGGAAGGCCTTGAACGACTCGATCGCCGGGCGGCTGCCGCCTACCGCGAGAATCTCATCCCGGAACCGCGCGCCCGTGCCGGGGTCGAAAACGCCGTTTTCCTCGAACAGGCTGTAGGCATCGGCGGAGAGCACCTCCGCCCACTTGTAGCTGTAGTAGCCGGCAGCGTAGGCGCCTGAAAAAACGTGCGAGAAATTGTTCAGGAAGCGGTTGTATTCCGGCGGGAGCACAACTGCGACTTTCGCGCGAATCTCCTCGAGAAGCTGTCGTGGCGTCTTGGCGCCTTCCGGGTCGTAGTCGTGGTGAAGGTGCATGTCGACGAGCGCAAACTCGATCTGACGGATGGTCTGCATCCCGCTTTGGAAGTTCTTCGCCGCAATCATCTTATCGAACAGGGAACGAGGCAGCGGCGCGCCGGTCTCCGCGTGGGCGGTCATGCCGGAGAGTACATCCCACTCCCAGCAGAAGTTCTCCATGAACTGGGAAGGCAGCTCCACGGCATCCCACTCGACTCCGCGTATTCCCGATACGCCCAGGTCGTCGATTCGGGAAAGCAGGTGGTGCAGCCCGTGGCCGAATTCGTGGAACAGCGTCATGACCTCGTCGTGCGTGAGCAGCGAAGGCCGGTGGTCTATCGGTGGCGGAAAATTGCAGACGAGGTGGGCTGCCGGAGTCTGAAGATTGCCCGCGGTCCGCTGCCGGGTGATCGCGTCGTCCATCCAGGCGCCGCCGCGCTTGCTTTCGCGGGAGTACGGGTCGAGAAAGAACCGGCCGATCAGCGCTCCGCGAAGGTCGGTAATGCGAAAGAACTTTACGTCCGGGTGCCAGGTCTCGGCCGTGTCCGCAGCGATCCGGACCGCGTAGAGGGCTTCGACCAGGCGGAACATGCCTTCCAGGACTTTTGCCTCGGGGAAGTACTGCTTCACTTCCTGGTCGGAGAAGGCATAGCGGGCGTCGCGCAGCTTTTCCGAGGCGAATGCGATGTCCCAGGCGCGAAGATCCTGCAACCCGAGCTCGGCTCTGGCGAACTCCCGCAGCTCGGCGTAGTCCCTGCGCGCGTGGGGCAACGCTCTTGCGGCGAGGTCATCGAGGAAGGCGAGCGCCGCCTCGGGCGAGTCTGCCATCTTCGGGACCATGGAGCACTGAGCAAAAGTCGCGTAGCCCAGCAGGCGGGCTTTTTCCCTTCGAAGCCGAAGCTCGCGAGCGATGATGGCGGTGTTGTCGAGCTCGGGTTTGCCGAGCTCGCTCGCCCGCGTCACGTGCGCGTGGTAGAGCTTCTCCCTCAGGCCGCGGTTCTCGGCGTACTGCATGACCGGCCCGTATGACGGCGCGTGCAGGGTCAGCTTCCAGCCCTGTTGTCCGTCGCGCTGAGCGGCGTCCTGTGCCGCCCGCAGCACGTCTTCCGGGAGGCCGAGGAGTTCCCCGCGGTCGGCGATCACCAGCGAAAATGCATTGGTTGCGTCCAGCAGATTCTCGGAGAATTTCGCCTCGAGCACAGCCAGCTCCTCCTGAATCTCGGCGAACCGCGTCTTGTGCGCGGGCGGCAGCTCCGCGCCTCCGAGGCGGTAGTCGCGGAGGTTGTTGTCTACGATCCTGCGCCGCGCCGGAGAGAGCTGCGAGAATTCCTGCGATGCGCGCAGCGCCTTGAAGTTGGCGTACAGGTTGAGGTTTTGCGCGAGCTCCGTGTAGTAGCGCGTGGCCTTGGGCAGATTCGCGTTGTAGACGTCGCGAATCGCAGGGTTGTCGTCGACCGCATGCAGATGAGCGACCGCGCCCCAGGCGCGACCCAAACGGTCGTTGGCGCTCTCGAGGGGCTCGGCGAAGGCTTCCCAGGTTTGCGGCGCACCCGCGGCGGTCAGCGCGGCGATGAGCGCCCGGTTCTGCCCGAGAAGCTCGTCGATCGCGGGCGCCACGTGCTCCGGCCGGATCGACCCGTACCGGGGCAAGTTCGAAAAATCGAGCAAGGGATTGTCGGTCATTTCGGCTCCAACGGCTCCTGGCGCGGGCGCTACGCGCCCAGGCCGGCGGCAAGAGCGTGCTCAGCGGATGCTATGGTGTTCTCGAGCAGCATCGCGATCGTCATCGGTCCCACTCCCCCGGGGACCGGGGTCACGCGCGCGGCCGTACCGACGACGCTGTCGTAGTCAACATCGCCCGCGAGCTTCCCATCGGCGAGCCGGTTGATGCCAACGTCGATCACGATGGCTCCTGCCCGCACCATTTTCGCATCGACCAGCTTCGGCTTGCCCGCGGCTACTACGAGAATCTCAGCTTCGCGCGTCACCGAGCCCAGGTCGGGGGTCTTGGAATTGCAAATGGTGACCGTGGCGCCTCTTTGCAAGAGCAGGAGCGCCATCGGCTTGCCGACGATGTTGCTCCGGCCGACGACGACAGCGCGCCGGCCTTCGGGGTCGATTCCCTCGTGATCGAGCAGCTTCATGACCCCCAGAGGGGTGCAAGGGACGAAGCGCGGATGGCCGATGGCGAGCAGTCCGATGTTGGTTGGATGGAAACCGTCGACATCCTTGAGCGGGTCGATTGCCTCGAACACCCGGTCGGCTGAAAATCCCGGCGGCAGCGGCAGCTGCACCAGGATGCCGTGGATGCGCGGGTCGTTGTTGAGAGCCCTGATTTTCCCCAGAAGCGTCGATTCGTCTGCGGTATCGGGCAGCTGGATGTCCTGCGAGTAGATTCCGGCCTCTCCGCACGCCTTGATCTTGTTTCTTACGTAGACGCTCGAGGCCGCATGGCTGCCGACTCGGATCACGGCCAGTCCTGCGCGCACCCCGCTTGCCGAGAGGGCCGCGGCACGCTTGAGCAGCCCCCCGCGAAGCTCGCGCGCGATTGCGGTGCCGTCGATGGGGCGAGTCTGCATGGGAACAATCGGCGCGCCGGAGAAGTCGGCAATTATAATGGGCGATCGCTGATTGATCCTGCGGAGACGGCGGGGTAAGCTTGGAGTGGTACCGCGCAAGTCCCCAGCCACGTCACCGCGCCCAGAGGAAACGTCATGTCCGCGCTGCCAGAATTCCCTGCCGCAAGCGATCCGGACTCTCTTGAGACCCAGGAGTGGCTCGATGCGCTCGAGGCGGTTCTGTTACGCGAGGGCCCGGAGCGTGCGCATTATCTGCTCGAAAAGTTGGTCGAGAAGGCCCGGCGCTCGGGTGCGTACATCCCGTTTTCGCTCAATACAGCGTACCTCAACACCATTCCGGTGCATCTGGAGGAACGTTCGCCCGGAGACCATGCGCTGGAAGAGCGCATCCGCTCGTTTTGCCGCTGGAACGCGATGGTCATGGTTGCCAGGGCGAATAAATCCGACGATGAGCTGGGCGGCCATATCGCGAGCTTCGCTTCGGTCGGAACGCTGTTTGGCATCGGCTTCAATCATTTCTGGCACGCCCCGCACGAAGGCCACGGCGGCGACCTGATCTACTTCCAGGGGCATTCGTCTCCCGGAATCTACGCTCGTGCGTACATGGAAGGCCGGCTGACCGAAGCGCAGATCCTGAATTTCCGCCGGGAGGTCGATGGCGTCGGGATCTCCTCCTATCCGCACCCCTGGTTGATGCCCGATTTCTGGCAATTCCCCACCGTTTCGATGGGGCTGGGCCCGATACAGGGCATCTACATGGCGAGGTTCCTAAAGTACCTGCACGCTCGGGAGCTCGCTGACACCGCCAACCGCAAGGTGTGGGTGTTCTGCGGTGACGGCGAGATGGACGAGCCCGAATCGCTGGGTGCGATCGGCCTTGCCGCACGCGAGAAGCTCGACAACCTCGTTTTCGTAGTCAACTGCAACCTGCAGCGTCTCGACGGTCCGGTTCGCGGCAACGGCAAGATCATCCAGGAGCTCGAAGCCGATTTCCGCGGCGCCGGATGGAACGTCATCAAGCTCATCTGGGGATCGTACTGGGATCCCCTCTTCGCCCGCGATATCGAAGGCCGGCTGCTGCGCATCATGGAGGACACGGTCGACGGGGAGTACCAGAACTACAAGGCGAACGACGGCGCTTTCGTGCGCAAGAATTTTTTCGGCAAGGACCCGAAGGTGCTGGAGATGGTCTCGCGCATGACCGACGAGGACATCTGGCGCCTGAACCGCGGCGGGCACGATCCCCACAAGATCTACGCGGCCTACGCGGCGGCGGCCAAGCACAAGGGCCAGCCCACCGTGATTCTCGCGAAAACCATCAAGGGCTACGGCCTCGGCAAGCAGGGCCAGGCGAAAAATCCCACGCACCAGCTGAAGAAGGTCGACACCGCGACGATTCGCGAGATGCGCGACCGCTTCAACGTGCCTATTCCCGACGACAAGCTCGAAGAACTGCCTCTATATAAGCCCGCGGACGACGACCCGGTGATGGTGTACATGCACGCGCGCAGAAAGGCGCTCGGCGGCTACCTGCCTCAGCGCCGGCGCAAGTCCGACGCTCCCCCGGCGGTGCCGCCCCTGGAGACCTTCGAGCCTTTGCTAAAGGGATCGGAAGGGCGCGAGATATCCACGACCATGGCGTTCGTGCGCCTGCTGACGCTGCTCGTGCGCGACAAGAGCATCGGAAAGCACGTCGTCCCCATCGTTCCGGACGAGGCCCGTACCTTCGGCATGGAGGGCATGTTCCGGCAGCTCGGCATCTACTCTTCCGAGGGCCAGAAATACGAGCCTGTGGACCGCGACCAGGTGATGTACTACCGAGAAGACAAGGCGGGACAGATTCTCGAGGAGGGCATCAACGAGGCCGGATCGTTCTCGTCCTGGATCGCCGCGGCCACGTCGTACAGCCACTCGAACCTCGCGATGGTGCCGTTCTTCATCTTCTACTCGATGTTCGGCATGCAGCGACTCGGCGATCTCGTCTGGGCCGCGGGCGACCAGCGCGCGCGGGGTTTCCTGCTCGGCGGAACCGCCGGGCGCACCACCTTGAACGGAGAAGGGTTGCAGCACGAGGACGGGCACAGTCATGTGCTTTCGTCCGTCGTGCCCAATTGCGTCTCCTATGACCCCACGTTCGGGTACGAGCTCGCGGTGATCATCCAGGACGGTCTGCGCCGCATGGTCGCGGAGCAGCAGGACGTGTTCTACTACATCACGGTGATGAACGAGAACTACGAGCACCCGGCGATGCCTGCGGGCGCAGAGCAGGCGATCCTGAAGGGCATGTACCTGTTCCGCGAAGGTTCGAAGAAGAAGCAGCGCGTTCAACTGCTAGGTTCGGGGACTATCCTGCGCGAGGTCATCGCCGCGGGCGAGCTGCTCGAAGCCGACTGGGGCGTGGCCGCCGACATCTGGAGCGCGACCAGCATGACCGAGCTGCGCCGCGAAGGGCTCGCGGCGGAGCGCTGGAACATGCTGCACCCCGAGGCGAAGCCGCGCGTACCTTATGTGAGCCAGTGCCTCGAGAAGAGGATCGGTCCTGTCGTCGCCGCGACCGATTACATCAAGGCTTTCACCGAGCAGATCCGTCCGTTCGTTCCCAAGGATCGCGTCTACAAGGTGCTCGGCACCGACGGCTTCGGCCGCTCCGATTCCCGGGCAAAATTGCGCGGGTTCTTCGAAGTCGATCGCCACTATGTGACGATCGCCGCCCTTGCCGCACTCGCCGAGAGCGGTGAGGTCAAGGCCAAGGTGGTTTCCGACGCGATCGTCAAGTACGGTCTCGACCCCGAAAAACCCAACCCGGTGACGGTCTGACCGGGCCTTAGCCTGCCGCGGTGGCGCGGCGCCCCGGCGATTCCTGAACGCAAGCGATGCCTACGACAAGAGAGATCTCCATACCCGATATCGGCGACTTCAAGGAAGTCGCCGTGATCGAAATCCTGGTGAAGGCGGGCGACGTCGTGCAGCCGGAGCAGTCGCTCATCACGGTCGAATCGGACAAGGCGACCATGGAGATTCCCTCGCCCGCCGCAGGCGTGGTGAAGGAGCTGCGTGTCAAGGCGGGTGACAAGGTTTCGAAGGGCAGCCTCATATTGCTGCTCGATGCCGCGGCAGACGCACCGGCTCCGAAAAAACCGCCAGAGCCGGTCGCGGCGGCGCCTGGTTCACCCGCGCCCGCGCGGGCGGTGGCCGCGGCGCCGGTCGTGCCGATCGGCAGGCCGGCGCCATCGCCCGCGGATGTAGCGCACCTTTCCGATTCCGTCGCGCACGCGAGTCCGTCGGTGCGCAAGTTTGCGCGCGAGCTTGGGGTCGAGCTCATCCGGGTCAGGGGTTCCGGGCCGAAGGGACGCATCACCCAAGCCGATGTCCAGGAGTTCGTGAAGAGCGTGATGCGGGGGCCGGTCGTACCCGCCGCCCCCGCGGCGCGCGGGGGTTTCAGCCTCGATCTTCCGGAGTGGCCGCAAGTGGATTTCGCGAAGTTCGGCCCGGTCGAGACCAAGGCGCTTTCGCGCATCCGGAAGCTCTCAGGCGGGTTTCTGCACCGCAACTGGGTGTCCATCCCTCACGTCACGCAACACGACGAGGCCGACATCACCGAGCTCGAAGTTTTTCGCAAGGAAAATTCTCAGGTCGCGGAAAAGGGCGGTTTCAAGCTCACCATGCTCGCGTTCCTGGTCAAGGCCGCGGTGAACGCACTCAAGGAATTTCCGGATTTCAATGCTTCGCTCGACAAGACCGGCGACAACCTGATCGTCAAGAAGTACTACCACATCGGCGTCGCGGTCGACACGCCCGACGGTTTGCTGGTGCCGGTGATCAAGGACGCCGACCGCAAGGGCGTTTTCGATCTGGCGAAGGAGCTCGCCGAGATCTCCAAGGCCGCGCGCGAGAAGAAGCTCAAGCCCGACGCCATGCGCGGCGGCACGTTCAGCATCTCCAGCCTCGGCGGGATCGGCGGCACGGCCTTCACGCCCATCATCAACGCGCCCGAAGTCGCGATCCTCGGCGTGGCGCGCTCGCAGATGCGGCCGGTCTACAAGGACGGCGCGTTCGTTCCGCGGCTGATGCTGCCGCTGTCGCTCGCCTACGATCACCGCGTCATCGACGGCGCCGCCGGGGCCCGCTTCACCACCTATCTCGCGTCGGTCCTGTCCGACATTCGCCGCACCCTACTGTGAGGCCGGCGTGGCGCAGATGATCGAAGTGAAGGTGCCGGACATCGGCGATTTCAAGGATGTTGAAGTCATCGAAGTCCTGGTGAAGCCCGGCGACCGGGTCGAAAAAGAAGCTTCGCTCATCACGCTCGAATCCGACAAGGCGACGATAGAAATTCCATCGCCGCAAGCAGGAACCGTGAAGGAGCTGCGCGTCAAACTGGGCGACAAGGTCTCGCAAGGATCGCCGGTTCTCGTGCTCGAGGAGAGCCTGGGTGCTGCTGCCGCCTCGCCTGCCAAACCGGCGCCCACTCCGGCGGCTGCCGCACCCGCTCCCGCGAAGTCCGCTTCTCCGGCGCCTGCGGCAGCGGCGTTCAAGGGCGCCGCCGATGTGACTTGCGACGTGCTGGTGCTGGGCTCCGGCCCCGGCGGCTATTCGGCGGCCTTCCGCGCCGCCGATCTGGGCCTCGCCACGGTGCTCATCGAGCGCTATCCGGCCCTCGGCGGCGTTTGCCTCAACGTCGGATGCATCCCCTCCAAGTCTTTGCTGCACACCGCGGCCATCATGGACGAGGCGCGCGCCATGGCGGCGCACGGCGTTATTTTCGCCGAGCCCGCGATCGACATGGACAAGCTGCGCGAATTCAAGAACAAGGTCGTGGGCAAGTTGAGCAGCGGCATCGCCGGCATGGCGAAAATGCGCAAGGTGACGGTGCTCACGGGCGTCGGCAGCTTCGCCGGCCCCAATCACATGGCGGTGGAGACCAAGGAAGGCCGCAAGATCGTCGCGTTCAAGAACGCCATCATCGCCGCCGGCTCGCAGTCGGTGAAACTCCGCCTAAACGGAAATGAGCTGCCCGAAGACCCGCGCATCGTCGATTCGACCGGCGCACTCGAGTTGCGCTCGAAACCCAAGCGCCTGCTGGTGATCGGCGGCGGCATCATCGGCCTCGAAATGGGCACCGTGTACTCGACGCTGGGTGCCCGGCTCGACGTGGTTGAAATGCTCGATGGCCTGATGACCGGGGCCGACCGCGACCTCGTCAAGGTGTGGCAGACGTTCAACGCGCGCCGTTTCGACAACGTCATGCTGAAAACCAAAACGACCAAGGTCGAGGCTTCGAAGGAAGGCCTGAAGGTGACGTTCGAAGGCGAGAATGCGCCGAAGACACCCCAACTCTACGACATGATCCTGTCCTCGGTGGGCCGCACGCCGAACGGCAGGAAGATCGGCGCAGAAGCCGCCGGGGTTGTGGTCAACGAACGCGGTTTTATCCCGGTCGACTCGCAAATGCGCACCAACGTGCCGCACATTTTTGCGATCGGCGACATCGCCGGTCCGCCCATGCTCGCTCACAAGGCGGTGCACGAGGGGCACGTCGCCGCGGAGGCCGCCGCTGGCCAGAAATCCTACTTCGATGCGCGCGTGATTCCTTCGGTCGCCTACACCGATCCCGAGATCGCCTGGGCGGGACTCACCGAAGACGAGGCGAAGAAACAGGGGATCAAATATGGCGTCGCGAAGTTTCCCTGGGCGGCGTCGGGGCGCGCCATCGCCAACGGCCGCGACGAGGGATTCACCAAGCTCATGTTCTCCGAAGACACGCATCGCTTGATTGGCGGGGCGATCGTGGGCGCCGGCGCAGGCGATTTGATCAGCGAGATCGCGCTTGCGATCGAGATGGGCGCGGACGCGGTCGACGTCGGCAAGACCATCCATCCGCACCCGACGACCAGTGAATCGATCGGCATGGCGGCCGAGCTCTACGAGGGCGTGTGCACCGACCTGCCGCCGGCGAAGCGCCGATGACCCAGGACGAGCTGAAGCAAGCAGTTGCCCGCGAAGCGATCAAGCACGTGGTCGAGGATGCCGTGGTTGGGGTGGGCTCCGGATCGACCGCCAATTTCTTCATCGACGAGCTGGGCAAGATCAAGAACCGGATCTCCGGCGCGGTGGCGAGCTCGGACCGGTCTGCCGAAAGGCTGAAGGGCCACGGCATCCGCCTGTTCGATCTCAACAGCGTGAACGAGCTCCCGGTCTACATCGACGGCGCTGACGAGATCACCGAACACCTGGCGATGATCAAGGGCGGAGGGGGTGCGCTCACTCGCGAGAAGATCGTCGCTGCGGCGGCGAGGAAATTCGTGTGCATCGCCGACGAATCCAAGCTCGTCCCGGTCCTCGGAAAATTTCCGCTGCCGGTCGAGGTGATTCCGATGGCGCGGGCCTACGTCGCGCGCCAGATGGTGAAGCTCGGCGGCCAGCCCCAGCTGCGCGAAGGATTCACCACCGACAACGGGAATGTCGTTCTCGACATACGCGGGTTGTCGATCTTGAATCCGGTCGAGCTCGAAAATGCGATCAACGGCGTCACCGGCGTGGTCACCAACGGACTCTTTGCCCGGCGCGGGGCGGACGTGCTGCTTCTCGGAACGAACGCGGGTGTCGTGACGAGGACCCGCAGGTAATGCCCTAATCCTTGGGCGGCACGTAGCCCGAAGCCACGTCGGCTCCCGGCCCGAAGAAGTGCTTTTCCATCTGCTCGGCGAGATACTTGCGGGCGCGCGAGTCGGCGAGATTCAAGCGGTTTTCGTTGATGAGCATGGTCTGGTGCTTGATCCAGCCCTGCCAGGCCTCCTTGGAGACGTTCTCCCAGATGCGCTTGCCGAGCTCGCCCGGGTAAGGCGGGAGATCGAGCCCTTCAGCCTCGCGCCCGAGCTTCACGCATTTCACCACTCTGGCCATGATTGCTCCTTCGGTTAGGCCGCCGATTCTAGCGCGTCTGCGGGCCGCTAAACGGATTTGACCAGGACCTTCGAGCGGCGCTGGTAGTTGTAGAGGTCTTTCTTCTCCTTGGGCAGCTTGTCGACCGCAGATTCGGCGAAGCCCCGCTCGATGAACCAGTGCGTCGCGCGCGTCGTCAGCACAAAGAGTTTCTTCAGCTTGCGTGCGCGCGCCTGGGCCTCGATCTGCCGCACCAACCGCTCGCCGTAGCCGGCGTCGCGGTAGTCGGGTCGTACCGCGAGGCACGCGAGCTCGCCCGCCCTCGCGCTCGCGAAGGGATACAGTGCGGCGCAACCGACGATGACGCCGTCGTGCTCGATCACAGAAAACTGCGTGATCTCGCGCTCGAGCAGCTCGCGCCCGCGGCGCACCAGCGTTCCATCCTCCTCGAGCGGCTCGATCAGCTTCAGGATCCCACCCGCGTCGTCGATCGCCGCAGCTCGCAGTTTTACCACCTTGTCTTCGGTGATCATCGTGCCGGAGCCGTCGTGAGTGAACAGCTCGACGAGCAGGGCACCGGGCACCTTGCGGCTGATGACGTGGGCGCGCCGGACGCCGTTGCGCACCGCTTCGACTGCGTGAGCCAGATAGAGCCGCGTGTCGTCCGTGAGCCGGTTGCTGCGTGCAAGAAGTTCAGCGGCCTCGTGTGCGGTGAGCTCGGGCAGCAGCTCTCCCTCCTTGTCTTCCACGTGCGCGTCGGAAAGGAAAACGAGCTTCTCGGCGCGCAGCGCCGAGGCCGTCGCAACCGCGACGTCCTCAATCGCGAGGTTGAAGACTTCTCCGGTCGGGGAATACCCGACCGGAGACACGATCGCAATATTCCCGGCGTCGAGGCAGCCCACGATAGCCTGCGAGTCGACCTTGCGCACCGACCCGGTGTACTGGAAGTCGATGCCGTCGTGCACACCCATCGGCTGGGCCGTGATGAAATTTCCGGAGACGGTGTTGATCGCCGCTCCGGCCATAGGGGAATTCGGCAGGCCGAGCGAAAGCAGTGCGTCGATCTCGACGCGCAGCAGCCCGACCGCCTCCTTCACGCATTCGAGCGCCACGGGGTCGGTGATGCGCAGGCCCTTGGCGTAGCGTGAGCGCGTCTTGCGCTGCTTCAGCTGCGCCTCAATCTGCGGACGCGACCCGTGCACCAGGACCACGCGGATTCCCGTGCTGTGCAGCAGGTTGATGTCGTGCGCGAGCTCGACGAACCTGCGCTCGGCGAAGATCTCTCCCCCGAAAGCGAGCACGAAGGTCTTCCCTCGAAACGCGTGGAAATACGGCGCCACGGAACGGAACCAGCTCACGAACTGAGTATCTGAAGAGGTTGGCATGATCAGGTGTTCGGAAGAAGTCTGATTCTAGCGTTTGCCCGGGTCAGGTACACCAGAGACCCAGTCCGCCGGACTCAGCAATCTCCCCACAGGGTCTGCATCGCCGCGATCGCGGCAAGAGGAGCCGTCTCGGTACGGAGCACTCGCGGCCCGAACCGGATCGGGATGAAGCCCGCCCGTTCCGCATCCCCGCGCTCGCGCCCCGTAAGGCCTCCCTCCGGGCCTATGAGCAGGGTCACATCCCGGGGCGGTGCCAATGCCTTGAGGTTTTGGTCTGCGTCGGGTGCGAGAATGAGCCGCAATCCGCTGCCCGCGCTGTGTACGAAAAAGTCGGACATATCGAGGATGGCGGTGAGCTCGGGTATACGGTTGCGCCCGCACTGCTCGCAGGCCGCGATGATCACGTTACGCCAGTGGGCGAGACGCTTTTCGGCGCGGTCGCCGGAGAGCCTGACCACGGAGCGCTCGCTCGCGATCGGTACGATTCTCGAGACTCCGAGCTCGGTGGATTTCTGCAGGGCCGTATCCATTCGGTCGCTGCCCGAGATGCACTGGGCGAGCGCAATCGAGAGCGGGGATTCACGTTCGGAGCCTTGTCTCGACAGCACGCGCACGAGCGCCTGTCGGGAGTCAAGGCGTACCAGTTCGGCGGAGAATTCCCCGCCCTGGCCGTTGAACAGGGTGATCGCGTCGCCCGGGTGCAGGCGCAGGACCCCGAGGTGATGCGCCGCGCGCTCCGGCAATCGAATTTCGGCGCCGAGGGCAATGTCAATCGGGGCAAACAGGCGCGGCGCGGCGCGGGACGCTTGGGTTTTCATGCTACGATTTCAAGCATATCCGACGCGTTCCTGTTCGCCTAGTGAGCGTGAAATCAAGCAGCGCGAGCTTCGGCTCGCCGGCTCCAGACTTTGATCTCCCCGGTATCGACGGCAAGCGCCATAGCCTTGCCTCGAGCCGTGGTCCCAGGGGCCTGCTGGTGATGTTCATCTGCAACCACTGCCCTTACGTCAAAGCCGTGCGCGAGCGCTTGGTCAGAGATTGTGCGGAGCTGGCCGGTCACGGCGTCGGATCGGTGGCGATCATGTCGAACGATCCCGGCGACTACCCGGAAGATTCCTTCGAGAACATGAAGAAGGTCGCGGCACAGTTTCGGTTCCCATTTCCCTACCTGCTCGATGAGACGCAGGACGTGGCGAGGGCGTACGGCGCGATATGCACGCCCGACTTCTTCGGCTACGACACCGCTCTCGGCCTCAAGTATCGCGGGCGCCTGGATGCTCCCGGGCACGACGCAGTGCCGGGGGCGCGGCGCGAGTTGCTCGAGGCCATGGTGCAGATCGCCCGGACCGGCATGGGACCGCCGGACCAGACCGCCTCGATAGGCTGCTCGATCAAGTGGAAGGGGGCGTGAGCGGCAAGAAGGCCGCCCCTGGCTGCGCGGTCAGCCGGGGTGCCGCTAACCCCATGATTCTGCGCAAGCTATAGTGCTTTTTGACGCCGCGCTGCTATAATCCCTCGGGCTAAGAAGAACTCTAGGGGAGAGCGGCTCACGGTAGGAAACCGTCGTACCACTGCGTTCGTCGCACAGTCCCTGAAACGCGGCAGCAGATGGTGCTGGAGGTGACGACATCGAGCTGCCTCTCTCGCCTCAGCCGGGGCTTGATTCCTGAGTCTTGCGCTTTGCTCGAGCGGTCGTCCCTGATGATCTGGAAAGGAAGCAAGAAAAATGAAGCTTTGTCGTTACGGCAGGAACGGGTTCGAAAAACCGGGTGTTATCGACGCGCAAGGGCAGCTGCGCGATTTTTCCGGAGTGGTTTCCAATATCGATCAGGAAACGATTTCACCCAAGGGGCTGGCGAGGCTGCGCAGGATTCGACCCGAGTCGCTGCCCCTCGTGCGAGGCAACCCGAGGTTCGGGGTTCCCTATACGGGCATCTCCAAGTTTGTCGCCATCGGCCTGAACTACGTCGACCATGCGCACGAGGCCGGTCTGCAAATTCCCGCCGAGCCCGTAGTATTCATGAAGGCCACGACATGCATCAGCGGCCCGAACGACGACATTCAGCAGCCGCGAAATTCCACGAAGCTCGACTACGAGGTCGAGATCGCAATCGTCATCGGCGCCCGGGCCAAGTACGTTTCCGAGGACAAGGCACTCGACTACGTCGCCGGCTATGCGATCGTCAACGACGTATCGGAGCGGGCATTCCAGCTGCAATCGTCGCAGTGGGACAAGGGCAAGGGCAGCGACACGTTTGGACCCATCGGGCCCTGGCTGGTAACAACGGACGAGATCACCAATCCACAGGCGCTCGACGTCTGGCTCGACGTTAACGGCGAACGCAGGCAGTCCTCCAACACCAAGAACATGATCTTCTCCTGCGCGAGACTCGTTTCCTACGTGAGCAACTACATGACGCTGCTTCCCGGCGACATCATCACTACCGGCACGCCCGCGGGGGTTGCCTTGGGAATGAAGCCGACGCAGGCGTGGTTGAAGCCCGGCGACGTGGTGACCTTGGGCATCAAGGGCCTGGGGGAGCAACGGCAAAAGGTGATTTCCTACACAGGGAAATAGTCCGCTCGCCGTTCGTCCGGGGCCTGGAAGGGTATAGTCGTCAGAATTCGGTTGTCGCCCCAGGGTCGAAAGCGAAACAGGCGGCTTCCTGCCGCCTCGGTCGGAGACGAGCAATGAAAGTGGTCGTTCTCGGAGCCGGCGTCATCGGCACGACCAGTGCCTGGTATCTCGCGCGAGCCGGCCACGAGGTGACCGTGGTCGACCGGCAACCTGAAGCCGGCCTGGAAACGAGTTTCGCCAACGGCGGGCAGATCTCGGTCAGCCATTCCGAGCCCTGGGCGAATCCGACAGCTCTCCTCAAGATCCTGCGCTGGCTTGGTCGGGAGGATGCCCCTTTGCTCTTTCGCCCGCGCGCCGATCCCGGCGAGTGGCTGTGGGGCGTACGTTTCCTCCTGGAATGCCTGCCCGCCCGGGCCCGGCACAATACCGAAGCGGCATTCGCGCTCGCCCTCTACAGCCGCGAACAGTTGCGCCAGTTGCGGCACGACACGGCGATCGCCTACGACGCGTTGACCTCCGGCATCCTGCACCTGTATGAAGAGCGGCGCGAGTTCGAGCATGCGTCGGGAGAAGCCGGCGTCCTCAGGGCGCGCGGACTCGACCTGGAGATCAAGACGCCTCGCGAGTGCCTCGTGATCGAACCGGCTCTTCAAAACTCCAGAGTCGGTATCGTCGGGGGTGTCTACGCCGCCTCTGATGAAAGCGGTGATGCCCAACTCTTCACCAAGAACCTGTCGGATTTGTGCCGCGCCCAAGGCGTCGAGTTTCGCTTCAACGTGAGCGTAAAGAGTCTGGAAGTGAGTCGCGGAGCGATCGGGCGAGTCGTGATCGACGACGAGGCGGGGATCGAGGAATCGTTGCGCTCGGACGCCTATGTGGTCGCCTTGGGGAGCTACAGCCCGCTTCTGCTGCGGCGGATAGGTGTATCGATTCCGGTGTACCCCGTGAAAGGGTATTCCATTACCCTGCCGCTTGAGCCGGGGAGTGGGGCCCCGCGTACGAGCCTGACCGACCACGCACGCAAGATCGTGATATCGCGGCTAGGCGATCGCCTGCGAGTAGCCGGCACCGCGGAGCTCAACGGGTACGATACCGAGATGAACGAGCAGCGCTGCGAATCGCTCGTCAAACGCTGCTTCGAGTGGTTTCCCAACGTGGGGCGCGCGGAAAGCGCGCAGTTCTGGACGGGCTTGCGACCGGCGACGCCGAGCAATTTGCCCCTTATCGGGCAATCCAGATATCGCAACCTATTCCTGAATACCGGGCACGGCACCCTCGGATGGACGCTCGCCTGCGGTTCGGGCCGAGCGCTCGCGGACATCGTGAGCGGCAGGAACCCCGAGCCCGAGTTCGGATTCCTCGGAACGCAGCTCAAAACAAAAAGGGCGACCTCATCGGTCGCCCCTCTCACCGGCTAGGACCGCCTACTTCGCGCCGCCTGCCGCGCGCTTTCTCGCCGCCACCAGTCGCGGCTTGGGAACCGCGTCGACCGTCAGGTCGCGCACGAAATTGGCCAGCGCGAACAGGGCTTGGTGCGTGGCTCCGTTGTAGTACTGCAGGTGAGTGAGCGCGCGATTGCCGATCCGGATGTCGATCTCGCCGCTGCTCACCGCGGCTACGTCAGTCGAATCCGAGCATGCGCACATCGACCAGAGGGAGCCGTAGAGCGGAATGAACATCGTGTAGGGACGCGCGACCTTGAACATCTTGGCCAGGCGTGCGTATAGCAGCTTCACCCGCTCCGGTCTCGACCAGGGTGAGCCCATGTGCAGCGTGAGAACCCCGCCCGGCGTGAGCGCCTTCTTGCAGTCGCGGAAGAAGCTCTCCTCGTACAGCGCCGTCGCAGGACCGATAGGATCGGGCAGGTCCAGTGCGATGTGATCGAACTTCTCCTTGGTCTCGGCCAGGTATTTAAGCCCGTCCTCGATCAGAACCTTCAATTTGGGATTGTCGAACACGCCGCGATGGATTGTGGCGAAGTGCTCCTTGGCGATCTCGACGACTTTCCCGTCGAGCTCGACCATGACGACTTGCTCGATCGAGGGGTGCTTCAGCGCTTCTTCCGCCGCTCCGCCATCGCCACCGCCGATAATCAGCACCCGTTTCGGGGCCGGATGAGCGGTAAGGGCCGGATGCATCAGAGTCTCGTGGTAGACGAACTCCTCGCGCTCGGAGGTCATGAAGCACCCGTCCAGGCGGAAGAGCTTCCCGAACTGGGGTGTCTCGTGGATCTCCAGGTCCTGGAAGCGCGTCTTCGAGGACTCGAGCAGCTTCGAGGAGCGCAGGAAGAACCCGTAGTCCCCGTTCAGCCACTCGTTCATCAGGCGCTTGTCGCGTGGCACGTCATGCTGCACGTGCTCCTCCGGACGATAGATGTCCATCAGATCGGCGACGACCTGCCGCGCCTTGGCGCTATTGTCCTGGGTGTAGTTGCAGACGTAGACATCGAGGGTGACGCTCTGGAGCTCCGGCCACGTGTGCAGGGCGAGATGCGACTCCGCCAGCACCACCGTACCCGTGACTCCGCCACCGTCGAACTCGTGGAACAGGTCGCCGAGTATCGTAAGACCGGCCCTGTTGATGGAGTCGTGACAAAAACGACGCAGCTCGGCTGCGTCAGTTAGATACCGTGCATCCCCCCCGCAACGGTACAGATTCGCAACAATGTGCAGTCCGTCCAATTTGCATAAATCCCCACAAGCGTTGACAAATGAGATGCAGAATCAACCTACGCGCATCTCCCCAATTGCCGCATCGATCAACCTGCGAGCGATGCTGATTCTAGCAGGCAAACGCGGCAAATTTTCAAAATTTTCGATGTCGAACCAGCGAGCGTCTTCGATTTCAGCACCGTCGATCCGAATTTCTCCGTTGGCATGGTCGGCGAAGAACGCAATCATGAGCGAATGCGGGAACGGCCAAGGTTGGCTGGCGAAGTAGCGCACCTTGCACACGCGGATGCCGACTTCTTCATACACCTCCCGCTCCAGGCACTGCTCCAGGGTTTCGCCTGGCTCGACGAATCCTGCCAGGGCGCTGTACACGCCCTTGGCAAACCGCGGCGAGCGCGCCAGAAGCAACTCCCGCCCGCGCCGCACCAGCGCCATCACCGCCGGCGCAAGCCGCGGATACGCAACCAATCCGCAGCTCGGACACTCGCGGCTGCGCTCGCTGGTGCGCGCTGCCGTCGCCGCACCGCAGGCGCCGCAATACTGGTGCGTCCGGTCCCAATCCACGATCTGCAGGGCCCGGCCGGCGAGCGCGAACTGCGCGTCTTCCAAGGCGCCGAACAGCCCGCGCAAACCCTGCCATACCCAGCCTTGAGGTGCTGCGGCTCCTGCTCCAAGCTCTGCGCTATAGCAGTGCTGCCCGCCTAGAACCCCAAGATATTGTACTCGCGCAGGCATCATACCCAAACTGTTGGGGTGAGTGCAATGGGGAAGAGCAACCGCCGGGGGAGCGGTCACCAGCAGCTCCGCGCCTCGGAACACGAACCATAGGGAGTACTCGGGAAATTCGGCGGGCGGTTGGACGGCCGGCGTGTAGCCCGTTGGCCACTGGAAGGGGATGCTCATGAAGGGCTCGGGCGCGATGAGCCCTGGCGCGTCAGCCTCGCCGCAGCCGCCGGATCAGGCTGGACGTGTCCCAGCGCCCGCCGCCCGTTTTCGAGATCTCGTCGTAGAAGCCGGCGACGGTCTGGGTGACCGGCAGTTGCGCGCCGTTCTGCTTGGCCGTTTCAGAGCAGATGCGCAGGTCCTTCCTCATCCAATCCACCGCGAAGCCAAAGTCAAACTTGTCATCGACCATGGTTTTGCCGCGGTTTTCCATCTGCCAGGACTGCGCCGCGCCCTTGGAGATCACCTCGAGCACGAGCTTGGCGTCGAGCCCGGCTTTCAGGGCGAAGTTCAGGCCTTCCGAGAGCCCCTGGACCAGCCCGGCGATGCAGATCTGATTCACCATTTTGGTCAGCTGTCCCGCGCCGGAAGGCCCCAGCAGCGTCACCGCCTTGGCGAAATGGGCGATAACCGGTTTTGCCCGCTCGAAGGCGGTGGATTCACCTCCGACCATCACCGTGAGTTGGCCGTTCTCGGCCCCCGCCTGCCCTCCCGACACCGGCGCGTCCAGGAACTCGAAACCGCGCTTTTTCGCCTCCGCGGCGAGCTCCCGCGCCACCTTCGCCGAAGCCGTGGTGTGATCGACGAAGATCGTGCCCTTCCCCATTTTCTGGAAGGCGCCACTCGGCCCGAGCGTCACTTCGCGCAAGTCCGGGTCGTCGCCGACGCAGGAGAACACGATCTCCGCCCCCTCGGCGGCCTTGGCCGGAGTCTCTGCCAGGCGGCCCTTGTGCTTCGCGACCCAGGCCTCGGCCTTGGCCCGGCTGCGGTTGTACACGGTGACCTCGTGCCCGCCGCGGGCGACGAGGTGTCCGGCCATGGGAGAACCCATCACGCCGAGTCCGATGAATGCGAGTTTGCTCACTGCGCCTCCGTTGTGGGTTTTTCTCGCCAAGGCAGCGAGATTCACCGATAATTATAAGGTTTCAACCCATCTTCTCGAGCCTTTCCACGTAATGAGCCAGGACTTGACCAACGCGATTCGTGCGTTGGCCATGGACGCCGTGCAGGCGGCGAATTCGGGCCACCCCGGCATGCCCATGGGGATGGCTGAGATCGCGCTGGCCCTGTGGGGCCGGCATCTGCGTCACAACCCGGCCAATCCGAAATGGGCCGATCGCGACCGCTTCGTGCTCTCCAACGGCCACGGCTCGATGCTGCTGTATGCGCTCCTGCACCTGACGGGCTACGACCTGCCGATGGACGAGCTCAAGCGCTTCCGCCAGCTGCATTCGAAGACGCCGGGCCACCCCGAGCTCGGGCTGACTCCGGGCGTTGAGACGACCACCGGACCTTTGGGGCAGGGACTGGCAAATGCCGTCGGCATGGCGATTGCAGAACGAGTTCTCGCCGCCGAATTCAACCGCCCGGGCTTCGATATCGTCGATCACCATACCTATGTGTCGGTCGGTGACGGTTGCCTTATGGAAGGCGTCTCGCACGAGGCCTGCTCGCTCGCCGGCGCGCTCGGCCTGGGAAAACTTATTGCGCTCTACGACGACAACAAGATTTCCATTGATGGCGAGGTCAAGGGCTGGTTCCGCGACGATACGCCCAGGCGCTTCGAAGCCTATGGCTGGCATGTGATCCCCAACGTTGATGGCCACGACGTCGAGGCGGTAGATCGCGCCATTCGCGCGTCCAAGGCGGTGACGGACAAACCCAGCCTCATCTGCTGCCAGACGGTGATCGGCAAGGGGTCGCCCAAGCGCGCCGGGACTGCAAAGGCGCACGGCGAGGCGCTTGGGACCGAGGAGGTCGCGGCGACGCGTGCGGCGATCGGCTGGAACTACCCGCCGTTCGAAGTGCCGCGGCACGTCTACGAGGGCTGGGATGCGAAAAAGCGCGGCGCGGAACTCGAGCGCGGCTGGAACGAGAAATTTGCCGGCTACACAAAAGCCCACTCTCAGCTTGCCGCCGGATTCAGGCGCCGCATGGCAGGCGAGTTGCCCCCTGACTGGAGCTTGCATTGCGCCGGATTGCTGGAGGCGCTCAACGTCAAGGCTGAAACCATCGCCACACGCAAAGCCTCCCAGAACGCGATCGAGGGTCTTGCGCCGATACTGCCCGAATTCCTCGGCGGCTCGGCCGATCTGACCGGCTCCAATCTAACCCTGTGGTCGGGCTCGAAGGTCTTAGGCAAGACGGGCGGGGGCAACTATATTCACTACGGTGTGCGCGAATTCGGCATGAGTGCCGTCATGAACGGTTTGGCGCTGCACGGCGGGATCATTCCTTACGGCGGCACCTTCCTCACCTTCTCGGATTACTCCAGGAACGCGCTGCGCATGGCGGCACTGATGAAAATCCGCTCGATTTTCGTCTTTACCCACGACTCGATCGGTCTGGGCGAGGACGGTCCCACACACCAGTCTGTCGAGCATGCCGCGGCATTGCGCCTGATTCCGAACCTGGACGTGTGGCGCCCCTGTGATACGGTCGAGTCGGCTGCAGCCTGGATCGCCGCGGTAGAACGCTTGGACGGTCCGGCCGCGCTTCTATTCACGCGGCAGAACGTGCCGTTCCAGAAGCGCGATGCCCACACGGTCTCGGCGATCCGCCGCGGCGGCTACGTCCTTGCAGACGCGCAGGAACCCAAGGCGGTCATCCTTGCCACCGGATCGGAAGTGCAGTTGGCTGTGGCAGCGAAGCAGAAGCTTGCGGAGGAAGGTATTTCCGTCCGCGTGGTGTCCATGCCATGCACATCGGTGTTCGACCGCCAGCCGCCGATGTACAAGGATGTGGTGCTCATACCAACGCTGCCCAAAGTTGCCGTTGAATCCGGGGTGACCGATACCTGGCGCAAATACGTGGGTCTGGAGGGTGCCGTGGTCGGCATCGACCGCTACGGCGAGTCGGCGCCAGGCGCCGAGTTATTCCAGTATTTCGGCTTCACCGCCGACAATGTCGTAAAAGCGGTCAAGAGCGTTTTGAAATAAAGGAGTCCTTGCATGAGCATTCGAGTCGCCATCAACGGCTATGGCCGCATCGGTCGGAATATCCTGCGCGCGCACTATGAAGGCGGGAAACGCCACGACCTGCAGTTCGTCGCCATCAACGACCTCGGCAACGCTGAGACGAACGCGCATCTGACGCGCTACGACACGGTCCACGGGAAGTTTCCCGGCACGGTCACCGTGGCGGGCGAAGCGATGGTCGTGAACGGCGACCGCATCCAGGTGTGCGCGAAGCGCAACCCGGCCGAGCTGCCATGGAAGGACCTCAAGGTCGACGTGGTGCTCGAGTGCACCGGGCTGTTCACCAGCAAGGAGAAGGCCTCGGCGCATCTCACGGCCGGCGCGAAAAAGGTGGTCATCTCGGCGCCGGGAG
>Ga0073909_10000193_pt1 | contig 21603 bp, 16 predicted proteins | sample Coa_R1_6_FD_66439 | JGI IMG/M metagenome (GOLD analysis project Ga0073909, IMG submission 66439) | Surface soil microbial communities from Centralia Pennsylvania, which are recovering from an underground coalmine fire. - Coalmine... | ecosystem: Environmental > Terrestrial > Soil > Unclassified... | reverse complement strand
GACGACGATGGGCACCAGGATCGCAGCGGCCTCGACGTCCGTGTTGCTCGCCGTGGGCAGCGGGCCCGTCTTGGGCGCGATCCACAGGTAACCCTGCGTTGCAGCCTGGACGTTGCCGGGCGTCTCGAAGATCCGCACGGCGGAGATGATTACTGGGTTGTCGAAATGAACGTCGCTCGCGATGTGGACCTTGGTGTTGCCCGAGATCTGGCTGCAGCTCGTGGAAGAGAGGTCGACAGTTCCATCCAACGTGGCGTTCAAGTTCGACTGGTCCCACAGCACCGCGGCGCTGGCGGCGGTCGCGAACGACAGCGCCAGGACTGCGGCGGCGGTGATGGCTCTCGCGTGACGAACGTGCATGGGGTACCTCGCAGGGCTGGGGGGTTCGTGGCTGTCGGCCAAGGGAATGGGCGCCGACCGCCGGGCACGTTATGACGGCTCCAGAAGTGACGCAAGAGGAATCTGAGAGAAATCCTACAGAGCGCCTGCATAGCAGATATACCGATATGCTGCAGCCAGTTACGTGATAATAGAATCTCCAAGATAATCGCATTGACTTGAGACACTCCAATCCCTAGCCTGCGCCCTCACGATGCGGCGGCCACGTGCCCCGCGTCGGCCCCATCCCGCGGCCGACGGCCGCCAAGAGCCCGTACCCGCGCCGAAAGCGAGCGCCCTCCGTGTCCGATCTCCCTCGTTCGCGCGCCGCGCGCGCGCCCCGCGTCCCGCACACGATCCTCCTCGCGCTGCTCCTGGCGGTACCGGCCGCCCAGTCCCGCGCGCGCGTCCCCGCGCGCAGCGCTGTCGCTGGAGCGGTGGTCACCCCGAAGCCCGTCCACCCGCTGGACGGCGAGCGCGTGCCCGAGGGCACGGCCCGCCTCGAGGTGGCCCCTGGTGCCGCGGCCCGCGACCTGCGCGTGGTGATCGCCCGCTCGCCGTTCGAGCCCTCGGGCTGGTCGTCGCTCCCGGCCGGGCCGGGCTGGACCGTGCTCCCCTACCGCGGCGAGCCCATCGCGCTCGCGGCGCTGGGCCTCGTCGACCGCACCGACACGCCCCTGTGGTGGGCGGTCGTGTGGACGGACTCGGCCACCGGCGCGCTTCGCGCCAGCGAGGCGCGCGCGCTCACGCTCGTGCCCCGGTTCGCGAACCGCGAGGGCGTGAGCGGCGCGCTCGCGCCGAGTACCAGCGGCGAGCTTTCGGGGCGCTCGGGCGCGCCCGTCGCGGCGGGACCGGGGCGGCGCACGATCGAGCTCGCGGCCGGCTACGCGCTCTCGCCGGGCGGGCCCGAGCCCACGATCCCCGCGGCGCTCAAGCGCCGGCGGGCCGCGGTCTCGACCGGCGAGGACACGACGCGCGGCGCGTGGATCGTCCAGTTCGGCGACGACTCGCCCGACTCGGCGCGCGCCCGCATCGCGCGCGCCTCGGGTGCCATCGCCTGGCCCATCTCGGGTGACGGCTACCTCGTGCGCATGGACGCGGGCGGGGTGGCGAAGCTGCGCGCGCAGGGCGGCGCGCCGTGGCTCTCGCCCTACGAGCCGGCCTACAAGCTGAGCGCCGCGCTCGATCCGTCGGCCACCGGTGCGGTGGATCTTAGCGCGCTGCTGTTCGAGGACGGCGACGACGACGCGACGCTCGCAGCGCTGCGCGCGCTCGGCGCGACGCGGGTCGAATCGAAGCGCAGCTCCAGGAACCACCTTGCGCGGTTCACGCTCGACCGCTCGCGGCTCGCGGACGCCGCCGCGCTCGCCGGCCTGGCGTGGATCGAGCCCACGCCGGTCTACACGGGCAACAACGACAAGGCGCAGTGGGTGGTGCAGTCCGGCGTCGAGAACTCGCGTCCCGTGACCGACCACGGCCTCCGCGGCCAGGGCCAGGTGCTGATGATCTGCGACAGCGGCCTGCGCACGAACCACGAGATGTTCTTCGACTCGACCGTGGCGCTCGACACCTGGGGCGACTATCCCAAGCACCGGAAGATCATCGCCTACAAGCCGGCGTTCGACTCGCCGGACATCACGTTCGGCGATGACGTGGGCCACGAGTACCACGGCACGCACACGTCCGGCACGCTCGCCGGGAATCCCGCTCCCTCCTCGGGCGCGCCGTGGTCCGGCATGGCCAAGGACGCGAAGCTCTATTTCATGGACGCCGGCGGCACCCACGACCCCGCGCTCCACATGCCGGATGACCTGAACGACATCTTCCAGCCGTCGTACGTGGGCAACGCCGCCGGCGCGGCGCGCATCTCGTCCAACTCCTGGGGCTCGAACGCGCAGAGCGCCTACACGCTCGCGTCCATGCAGGTCGATCAGTTCGTGTGGGACCACCCCGACTACCTGATCGCGTTCGCGGCGGGGAACGTCGGCGTGTTCGCGGCGGTGAACGCGCCCGGCACGGCGAAGGACTGTCTCACCGTGGGCGCGACCGGGAACGGCACGCTCGAGAACAAGCTGGCGTCGTTCTCGAGCCGCGGCCCGACCAAGGACGGCCGGCGCAAGCCCACGGTGATGGGGCCGGGCGACATCGTCACCTCCTCGATCGGCTCCACGCGCTACACGTACGAAGCCTATTCCGGCACGTCGATGGCCACGCCCGCGGTCGCAGGCGCGATGGCGCTCGCGCGCCAGTACCTCGTCGACGGCTGGTATCCCAGCGGCGCGCCGGTCAAGGCGAACGGCTTCACGCCGTCCGCTGCCCTGCTCAGGGCGATGGCCGTCGCCGGCTCGCGGAACGACGTGGCCGGCTTCCGCGTGCCCGATAACACCATCGGCTACGGCCGGCTCACGCTCGACGACGTGCTCTACTTCCCCGGCGACACGAGTCGCACGGTGCTCGTGGACCCGCACGACGGATTGAGCGACGGCCGCTACGTCGAATACCAGGTGCAGGTCACCGATCCCTCGCGTCCGCTCAAGGTGGCGCTGTGCTGGACGGACGCGCCGGGCAATCCGGCGTCGGCGGTGCAGCTCGTCAACGACTTGGACCTGCTGGTGCTCCACGACGGCGCCACGTACCGCGGCAACTACCTGCTCAACTACGCCTCGGTGGACGGCGGCACGCGCGACTCGCTGAACGTCGAGGAGCTGGTGCGGCTGCCGGCGCCCACCGCCGGCCTCTACACGGTGCGCGTCGAGGGGCACCGCGTCGTACAGGGGCCGCAGCCGTTCGCGCTCTGCATCACCGGCGGTGTCGGCGGTCCCTCGGGCGCGATCGCGCTCGACCGCTTCGAGTACGGGCTGGGCGACCGGCTGGAGCTGGAGGTGATCGACACCAACGCCCCGGGCCCGATCACGGCGCGCGTCACCTCCAGCACCGAGCCCGCGGGCGAGACGGTGACGCTCACCGGCGGCAACGGTGTCTTCCGCGGCTCGATCGTCATGGCGCCGGTCCAGGCGAACCCGGGCGACGGCACGCTCGCGATCAGCACCGGCGACCTCGTCACCGCCACGTACGCCGACGCCTCCCCGGCCGCGCAGGTGATCGCCACCGCGCGCATCGACGTCCCGTCGCCGAATATCACCGACGTGCACGCGGTGGCGCTCGGCGGAACGCGCGCGCAGGTGACCTGGACCACGGACCTGGCCGCGAGCTCGCTCGTCCGCTACGGGACCCCGGAGCTCCGCAAGGCGGCAACGTCCGCCGGGCTCACCACCCGGCACAGCGTCATCCTCGACGGGCTCGCGCCGGGGACGCTCTATCGCTACGACGTCGAATCCAGCACGCCACACGGGGACCTGGCCCGCGACAGCCTGGGCGGCGTGCACCGCTCGTTCACGACCGCGGCGGCCGGCTCGATCGCGCTGGTCATGGACGACCCCGACCCCAGCGTGCTCGCAACCTGGACGAACGCGCTCTCCGCGCTCGGCTGGAGCGCCGACGTGATCACCCGCGCGGCCGATGATCCGCCGCTCGTCGGGAACTCGTCGGCCGGGCTGCGGCACTACGATGCCGTGCTCTGGCAGGTGGACCCCAACCGCTATCCGCCGTTCAGCGACAAACAGCGCGCGGCAGTCGACTCGCTCCTGAACGGTGGCGGCCGGCTGCTCGTCACCGGCCACGACATCGGCTTCGGCCTCTCGGACGCCGGCAGTCCCACGTACAGCCCCGAGCGCGAGGCGTGGCTCGAGCACGGCTTGAAGTCCCGCTACTTCGCCGACAACTACAACGCCGACACGCTCTCGGGCGTCACCGGCAGCCCGGTGACGGCCGCCTACACGGCGGGCATTCCCTACGCGCTCTGGCTCTACCCCGACTCGGGCGACAACATGGGCCCCGCGCCCGGCACGGACGGCACCTGGTACGGCGACTGGACGGAGAACTTCCTCGAGTTCAGCGACATCGGCATGCACTGGGAGAGCAGCGCGCCGCACGGCACGCCGGGTGTGGGCGTCTGGGGCGGGAAGACCTCGCGGCTCGTCGGCCTGTTCTATGAATGGCGCGCGCTCGCCGGCGCTTCGACCGCGCACCTTCCCGCACGCACGGGCGTGCTGCAGGACGCGGCCTCGTGGCTCATGGGGCACCGCCCGCCCGAGGTGCACATCACGCAGCCCGCGCCGGGCGCCGTGGTCAGCACGGACGCGCTCAGCATCCACTACTCGCTCCGCGCCGATGCGGGCCGCGCGATCGCGAGCCACGACGTGGACTACTCGTTGGACGGCGGCGAGACGTGGGCCCCGATCACGAGCGCGGCCTGCGCCGACTCGGGCTGCGTGTGGGACCTCTCCGGCGTGCTCGGCGGGCCGGCCACGCCGAACTCGGCGAGTGTGCGGCTCCGCGTGCGCGCCACGGACAACGGTGCGCCGGCGCTCCACTCGGAGTCGGTGATGAGCGGCACGTTCGTGCTCGCGCGTGCGGGCGGGGACACGCGCGGTCCCGTCGTGGTGGCGGGCAGCGTGAGCGTGAGCCCGTCGCCGATCCGCCGCGACCAGCCGACGACGCTGTTCGCGACGTTCAGCGACGCCGAGCGCGGCGCCAGCAACGTGTCCGCCGCCGAGTATTCGGTCGGGCAGGCGCCCGCCGCCGCAGGCGGCGGCTTGCCAATGTCGGGCACGTTCGGCACGCCGACCGTCCACGCCTCGGCGCCACTCGCGACCGCGAACGTGCTGAACGGCAACACGCGGCTCTGGGTGCGCGCGCGCGACGCGGCCGGCAACTGGGGCAGCGCCGCCGCGATCGACGTGATCACGAGCGGCACCGGCACGGTCTCGGTCGGCGACGCGGTCGCGGTGGACTTCCTCAGTACCCCGAGCCCGAACCCGTTCCGCGGCCACGCCGCGTTCCGCTTCGGCCTCGCGCGCGCGGGCGAGGTGCGGCTCGAGATCTTCGACCTCGCCGGCCGCCGCGTGCGCTCGCTCGCGAGCGGCGTGCTCCCCGCGGGCGAGGTGACCCGCGAATGGGACGGGCGCGACGATCGCGGCCACGGCGTGCGGTCGGGCGTCTACTTCGTGCGCCTCACCACGCCGGCGCACACGTTCACCACCCGTCTCGTGTCGCTGGACTGAAGCGCGGAGCGAGGAATGGGGCGCGGGCCGCGCGCCCTATTCTTCGTCGCCGACGTTCGCCTCCGCCTTCAGCCGCTCGCGGTCGGGGATGACGAAGCGGTCGTGGCCGGTCACGAGCAGGCCCTCGCGATTCCACTTGCTCATGACCCGGATCGCGGACTCGACCGTGGTGCCGACGAAGCCCGCGATCTCCTGGCGCGAGAGCGCCAGCGGGATCTCGACGCCTTCGGGCGTGTCGCGTCCCATGCGCTCGGCGAGCGAGAGGAACAGGCTCGCGATCCGCGCCGGCACGCGCGTGCCATGCATGGCGGTGAGCTTGCGCGTGAGCGCCATGTTGAGTCGCGTCATCGACAGCAGCACCGCGCGCGAGAACTTCGGATCGCGCTCGAGGAGGTCGAACCAGTCGCGGCGCGGGAGCAAGAGCAGCGTCGTGGGCTCCATCGCGATCGCGGTCGCGGGGTAGGGGATCTCGTTGTACACGGCGACGGCTCCCACCGCATCGCCGGGACCGAACATCTCGAGGATCACGTCCGCGGCCTCGGCGTGGCGCACCACCTTCACGCGGCCGCTCACGACCACGGTCAGGTTCTCCGCGGGATCACCCGTGTTCCACAGCAGCTCGCCCTTCCCGAGATCACGCAACGTCGCCATGGCCGCGACGCGCTCGCGGAGCGGCGGCGGCAGGGCATCGAACATCGGCGTGGCGGCGAGTGCTTCGCGCACCCGATCGCCGTGCAGGCGGACCATGGGCGGCAGCATGCCGCACGCCCGCTGCCCCGGACAACCGGCGCCGCCCGGCCGCACCCTCGCAACGTGGGCCTCACCAACGCGTTCCCGATCCCGCCGGCGGCGGGCGGGTGATGCGAGACGACATTCATATTCGCGGTTTCGACGCGGGCGGACGGGGACGGATTCCAGATGTATATTGATAGGCGTCGCTCGAACCATGCTGGCCGAACCGGGCCGGCGTGATGGTGACGCACGCGACATCGCGTCATGAGGATTCTGGGGCGAGGGTGCGCCGAGTCGCGCGTGCGCGCGTGCGACCGCAGGCCGCCACCCTCGCCCCCTCCGCGACCGCTCCTCCTCCGGTATCTACCGGACGAACCGCGAACGTCGCGCGAACATTCCCCTGACAACCGTGCGGATTGAGTGTTGGCACGATGACGAGAAGCGCGGCTTCTCGTTGCCTGGGGCCGCGCCGAAGCGCCGGGGCCTCAAGTCGATCGGGGTGGTGCCGAAGACCTCGCTGCGGGCACTCCGGGCGCTTGCCGGGTCCGGGACGCCGCGAATGACGGCTGCATGGGCGTCACCATTCACCTCGCGTTGCGCGGGTCCTCCGGGCGTGCTACACGTGCCGCCGATCCCCGGATGGATCTCCCCGCGTGACACTCGAAAGGACTCGTCATGCTGCGACGTTCGCTCCTCGCACTCGCGCTGCTCGCGGTGCTTCCCGCGCTGTCGTTCGCGGGTCCGTTCACGGCCTACGGCCCGGAATTCGGGTTCACGTCGGGCCCTGACCAGTTCTTCGTCGGTGGCCACCTCAAGTGGGGTGGTGTGGCCGAACAGCTCGATTTCGTGCCCGGCATGGACCTGAGCTTCGGCGACAACAGCACCATCGTGTCGATGAACGGCGACTTCCACTACCGCTTCGCGACCAAGACGTCGTGGCGGCCCTATGTGGGCGGCGGCATCGGCGTCCACTTCGTCTCCAGCGACAACAACGGGCCCAGCCAGGACAACAGCAACACTGCGACCGGCGGCCACTTGATCGTCGGCGGTGACGTGCTCGCCAAGGGCGGCAGCCGGTTCTTCACCGAGCTCAAGCTGGGCTTCTCGAACTCGCCGGACGTCAAGGTTGCGGCCGGGTTCAACTTCGCGGCCCGCTGACGCCGCGCATCCCGACCCACCCCATCGCGCCGGTCCCGGAGCCTCCCGGGGCCGGCGCAGTCGTTTTCGACCGGTGGCGGCACTGCCTTATGGTTGCGGATCACCCGCCCGTTTCCGCTCTCGGAGGACCATTGATGCGCCGTCTCGCCTTAGGCCTGGCATTCGCATGCGCGGTCCCGCTCGTGGCGGGGACGGCACGCGCCACGATCACGCCGGACGCGGCCAAGGTGGTGCACCGCTACCTCGAGGTCACGGGGGGCCCGGCGTCGTTCGCGGCGGAGAGCACGAGCTACACGCACGCCAAGCTCTACGCGTTCGGCTTCGAGGGCACGTTCGCATCGTGGTTCGCGCGCCCGTCGCGGCGTTACGCGCGCACCGAGCTGGGGCCGTTCAAGCTCTCGGAGGGCGTGAACGGCGCCACCGCGTGGCGCACCGATCCCACGACGGGTGTGGTGCGGGCGCTCGCCGACCACGATCTCGACCAGGCGCTCGCGAGCGCGTGGTTCGAGGGCGAGCGCTGGGCCGAGGCGGGCGAGGGCGGCGGCAGCGTGAGCCTCGCCGGGAAGGAGCGCGACTCGCTCGGCACCTACATGGTGCTCGAAGTGGCGCCGCCGGATCTCGCCGGCGGCGGCCGGCCCGTGTCCGCGCGCCGGCTCTGGTTCGATGACTTGACCGGCCTGCTCGCGGTGATCCGCTCGAAGGACGACCAGCGCGAAGTGTTCACGCGGCTCTCGGACTGGCGCACGTCCGCCGGCCGCAAGCGCTCGTTCGTGAACGAGTCCGGGGTGCTGAGCATGCCCGCGAACCAGGTGAGGGCGGTCGCCGACACCCTGCTCGCGAACGTCGCCGTCGAGGGCCTGCCGTTCTCGCCCCCACAGGCGCCGCCGCCGGGCGGGCCCGCTCCCGTGACCTGGCTCGCCACGCCGGGCACCGCGAAGCTGCCGTTCGACTACCGCGCGCGCCACGTCTGGCTCAAGGCCAGCGTCAACGGCGGTGCGCCGGAGAACTTCCTCTTCGACACCGGCGCCAGCGTCACCGTGATCGACAGCGGCTGGGCGGCGACGCACGGGTTGAAGACCCAGGGCCGGATGCAGGCGGCGGGCGCGGGCGCGGCCGGCGGCGCCAGCTTCGCCACGCTCGGCTCGCTGCGGATCGCCTCCGCCTCCGGGGACGGCGTCGAGCTCAAGGACGTGCGCATCGCCGTGCTCGACGTCAGCCCGTCGTTCGAGCCGATGTTCTGGCGCAGCATGGCGGGCGTGATCGGCTACGACGTCATCAGCCGCTTCGTGGTCACCGTGGACTACGACGACAGCGTGCTGGTGCTGCGCGACCCCGCGACGTGGACCTACACCGGCACCGAGAAGCCGCTGGCGATGATCATGAACGGCACCGTGCCCGCGCTCATGGGCAAGTTCGACGGCACGGACGAGGGGCTGTTCCGGCTCGACGTGGGCAGCAGCAGTACCGTGGACGTGCACGCGCCGTTCGCGAAGAAGACCGGGATCCTGAACAAGATGGGCAGGACCACGCGCTTCGACGGCGTCGGCTTCGGCGGCAGCTTCTCGAGCGACGTCGGCCGGCTCCGGAGCATGAGCCTGGGGCCCTACGAGTGGGACGACCCGGTGGTCACGGTGTCGCACGCCACCGAGGGCGCGTTCGCGAGCGAGGAGTTCGCGGGCAACATCGGCAACCGCATCCTCGAGCGCTTCCGGGTCACGTTCGACTACGACCGCCGGCAGGTCTACCTGGAGCCCGGCAAGCACTACGCCGACCGCGACCACCTGACGCGCGCCGGCCTGCTGCTCACGAAGCGCGCGGAGAGGGTCGCGGTCGAGAGCGTGCTGAAGAACTCCCCGGCCGAGCGCGCCGGCCTGCGCCCCGGCGACCAGGTGCTGTCCGTGGACGACCGCGACATCGCCACCTGGGACCTGCCCGAGATCACCGCCCTGTTCGACGACGGCGAACCCGGGCGCAAGGTGCCTCTCCGCATCCTCCGCGACGGGCGCGAGAAGCAGGTGAAGATGAGGCTCGACGAGGTGGTGCGATAGCGCGTTCGCCGTTCCGCCTCGAGCCCGGCTGGCGTAGACTTCCCAGTCCGTCCCGAGATCCGGTTCCCGGAGGCTCGATGTCCCCGTTTCGCAAGCCGCACCCCGTCCCCCGCTGGGTCCACCGCGGGCGGGCGGTCGCGGCAGCATTCCTGACGTTCACGGCGATCTGGTTCGCGGCCTGCTCCAAGGAGTCGCCGCTGTCGCTGGGTGAGAACCAGCGGCCCACGCTCGAGCTGACCCAGGCGCCGGGCAACAACACGCAGCCGTTCTTCTACGCCTACGAGCTGCGCTGGGCGGGCTACGACGTCGACGGCCACATCGACCACTTCCGCTACGCGATCGATCCGCCCTCGCAGCAGAACGCCGACACGGTGTGGACGAAGACCACCGAGAACCGGAAGTCGTTCCTGTTCCACTCGGACAAGGTCGACACCACCACGGACCAGACCGCCGAGGGCTACCACACCATCGTGCTCGAGGCCGTGGACGACCGTGGCGGCATCTCGGTGCCGGTCGCGTGCTCGTTCACGTCGTTCACGATCGCGCCCACGGTCCAGATCACGAACCCGACCCCGAACCACCTGCTGCCGCCCACGTTCGGCCCCTCGTTCCACGTGTCGTGGAAGGGCAACGATCCGGACGGCCGCGGCACGACGAAGCCGGTCAAATACAAGTTCAAGGTGTTCACCGACGGCAGCCGCGAGTTCGACTTCCTCACGCTGCTCGTGAACCCTGATTCGCTGCGCCGCCGCTACGCGCCCAACTTCTCGGAGTGGGATTCGGTGGGTGGAGACACGCTCGGCATCGACATCCGCAACCTGGTTCCCGGACAGCCGCCCTCCGTACGGAACTACGTGTTGGCGGTCGTGGCGTTCGACGAGGTCGGCGCCTACTCGCCGGTGATGAACTACGACACCAACCTGCTGTTCTTCAACGTCAGCTATGCCGGCCTGCTCGGCCCCAAGATGACGGTGTTCAACGAGAGCTTCTTCTACACCGCTTCGAGCGGCGGCTTCTCGCTCGACCCGGCGACGTTCGTGCACACCGAGTCCCCGGCCGGACGACCGGCCCACTTCGGCTGGTTCGCGAACTCGACCGGGGGCACGTTCGTGACCGGCTACCGCTGGATGCTGGACGGGAACGTGGGCGACGAGCGTCCGCGCGACAGCGAGGACTCCGACTTCAACCGCTGGAGCCGCTACTCGGCGCAGACGCTCGGCATCGACCTGCCGCCGTTCAATCCCTCGGCCGTCTCCGAGAGCCATTTCCTCTACGTCGAGGCCCAGGACAACAACAGCCAGGTGAGCCTGGTGGTGGTGCAGTTCACGGTCGTGCGCGCGCTGTTCGACAAGGAGCTGCTGATCGTGGACGACACGCGGCTGGACGGCGACCACCCGAAGGCCGGCGGCTGCGTCGACCAGCCGCGTACGCCCGTGTGGCCCACGGCCGCGGAGCTCGACACGTTCTTCTTCGCCCGCGGCGGCACGCCGTGGCGCTGCTATCCCGCGGGGACGGTGACGCCACCCGGGATCTTCAACGGCTACAGCTACGACACGCTCGGCACGCGCTTCCTGCCGCAGGGCACGCTCACGCTCCAGCAGCTCTCGCACTACCGGCACGTCGTCTGGTACGTGGACTGGAACAGCTCGCGCAACATCAACGAGCCGTACCTGACGGCGGATCCGATGTCGGAGCTGCGTTGGCTCACCTTGCCGGGGCGCTCGAACCCCGTCGGCACCTGGGTCTCGCAGGGCGGAGAGATCTGGATGTTCGGCGGCGGCGTGGCGAGCGCACTGCAGCGGAACTATGAGAAGTCGGGCACGGCCGCCGACGTCTACTCGTCGGCCGACGGCGAGCTGGGGCCGGGACGGTTCATGTACGACGTGTTCGGCTGGCGGTCGGAGATCAGCTCGAAGTCGTTCGCGCAGGCACAGAAGCCGAACCACTCGATCAGCCGCTCCGCGGACTCGCTCGACTACTCGCTGCTGCCCGACTACCTGTTCGAGAAGTCCGAGGACACCGACCCGATCGCCATCTATGCACCGACCCGGGACCGGCTGAATCATGCCGCGTTCTACCAGCAGGCGATGGTGGGCGAGGGGATCACGAAGCCGAACGAGGTGGCGATCGACATCGACCCGGACCCGCACGTGGTCCACCAGGTGTCGCTGGTCGACACCATCTACGAATCCGTGGGCGGCCAGATGGGTGCGCCGCGGCCGGTGATGACGCTCTACCGCAGCCCGAGCGGGCAGAAGCAGATCTTCAGCGGCTTCCAGCTCTGGTACTGGCGGCGCGACTACCAGATCGCGATCACGGACTTCGTGCTGCAGAAGGCCTGGGGCCTCCCGAGGCAACCGGTACCACGCTGAGGTTGCGGCGGCGGGTGCGCCGGGGGGTCCCCGGCTCACCCGCTACGCGAGCGCGGGGTGCGCGCGGTGGAACTGCGTGCGCGTCTGGTACATGTCGCCGAGGTCGAGGAGCGTGGCGTCGTCGAACGGCGCGGCGACGACCTGGAAGCTCACCGGCATGCCCGCCTTGCCCCGGCCCGCGGGCAGGGCGAGTCCCGGCAGGCCGCACGCTGCGGCCAGCGCGCCCACGGGATCGCCATAGGGAAGCGACTCGTTCAGGTCCTGCTCGACCGGCGGCGCCACGCTCATGAAGTTCGGCGTGACGATGACGTCGAAGCGCATGAAGAACTCGCGCATCTCGCGCTGGATCGCCTCGCGGATGCGCAGAGCCTTGGTCACGTCGGGGCCGGTGACGATCTGTCCCAGCTCCAGCTGCCGTGGCGCCATGTCGTCCACGAGCTGCTTCACGCGGCCGTCGGTGAGGAACGGATCGAACGCCGCCAGCGCCTCCATGCCGATCAGGAGCCCCGAGACCTCGGTCGCGGGCACGTCGGGGAGCGGCGTGTCGTCGATGCGCACGCCGGCGGCGGAGAGCTCCGCGACCGCGGCATCGAACGCGGACTTCACCTCGGGCTCGCCCACCTTCTTCCAATCCAGCGGCACCAGCGCCGCGTGCAGGTTCCGCCACTGCTTCCCGGCGCCGCGGTCGAGCTTCGTCTTCTCGGTGGCGCACGAGGGGTCGCGCAGATCCGCGCCCGCGATCGCCGCCAGCACCGTGCGGCAATCCGAGACCGAGTGCGCGAGTGGCCCCACCTTGTCGAACGTGTAGGCGCCCACCATGCCGCCGGCGCGCGAGACGAGGCCGTACGTGGGGCGGATGCCGGTGAGCCCGCAGAACGCCGACGGGCAGAGGATCGAGCCCCAGGTCTCGGTGCCGAGCGCGAACGTGGCGAGTCCGCCGGCGACCGCGGCGCCCGAGCCCGACGACGAGCCGCCGGTCCAGCGCGACGGATCCCAGGGATTGCGGCCGGGGCCGGTCGCGGACGCGTTCGCGAAGCGGTAGCCGAGGCAGCCCGCGAACTCCACCATCGCGGTCTTGCCGAGCAGCACCGCGCCCGCCGCCTCGAGCCGGTCGATGACGGTGGCGTTCTGTTCCGGCACGCGGTCGCGCAGGAACTTCGTGCCCCACGCCGTGGGCACGGAGCGGGTGTCGAACAGGTCCTTCGCGGCGTAGGGGATGCCGTGCAGCGGACCCCTCCAGTGGTTCGCCTTGAGGTCGCTGTCCACGCGAGCCGCCTGGTCGAGCGCCAGCTCGGGGGTGGGATGCTCGAACGCGTTGAAGCGAGCGCTGAACTTCTCGATGCGGTCGAGGAACCCCTTCGTCAGCTCCACCGACGACAGCCGGCCAGAGCGGATCTCGGGGGAGAGCTCGTCGATGGTCGCGAACCACACGTCGCTCTTGAGCATGTCAGCGCCCCTTCTTCGGCGTGCGCATCGGTTTGAACACCACCGGCAGGTCGCCGCCGGGGGGGAGCGGGTAGGCACGGAGCGTCTTCAACGTCGCGAGCGTGCCGGTCTTCTGGCGTTCGAACTCCTTCTGGTGCGGCGTCATCGCCGGCGCCGGCGGCGCGCTCGGCGCGGTCGTGCTGGGTGCCGCGGCCGCCGCGGGCTTCTTCTTCGCCGCGGACTTCGTCTCCGCCCCGAGCGCGGACCCGCCCGCGGAGAGCGCGGCGAGCCCTGCGCCCGTGAGCGCCACGAACCGCCGCCGCGAGAGCCTGGGCGCGCCCTTCCCGTCCGGCGCGCTCACGACCGCACCTCGCGCGTGAGCGCGCGCCCCTCGAAGCGCTCGAGGCTGTCGCGGAACTCGGGCGGGCACGGCGTGCTGTGCTTGGCCGCGTAGTCGTAGAACACCTGCACGGTGCGCGCCGAGGCGACCAGGCGCCGGTCCTTCTCGGTGCGGATCGCGTAATCGAACCCGAACGACTTGGTCCCGATGAACGAGCAGCGGATGCAGAGTTCGAGCGTCTCGTGCATGAGCGCCTCCGAGCGGAAGTCGATGTCCACGTGCGCGAGGATGAACGGCACCACGCGGTAGTTGTCGTCGTGCTTGAACGCGCGCCAGTACTCCTGCCGCGCCACCTCGAGGTAGGTCACGTACACGGCGTTGTTGATGTGCCCCATGGCGTCCGTGTCCCGGAATCGGGGCTTGAGCGGAGCGACGATGGTCCAGCGGTCGGCGTCGGACACGCGGGTCTCCTAGAAGGCGTTCATGGGCATGAGGAACGCCGCGGGTGCTCGGAACCACGATTCCACCCGCTCCGCGGCGCCGTTCGCGCTCTCGAGCAGGCCGATCTCCACCGCGCGCACCGGGGAGAGCGCGCCCGCCACCACGCTTGCGAGCACGTCGGCGGTGCAGGCGAGCCGCGGGAGCTTGTGCGCGTTCGCAGCCTCGGCCCGCACCTCGAGGCCGCCCTCGCGCGCGGTCAGCCGCCACGGGCCGTCGTTCGCGGGCAGCATCGCGTCGCGCACATCGAGCAGCACGTCGCCGCGTGCTCCCGGGTCCACCGGCAGCTGCCCCAGAGCCGCTTTCACGTCGAGCACGCGCAGCATGGCGCCATAGCCCGCGTGGCCGGCCGAGCGCAGCACGCCCAGCTTCATCTCGCCGCGCAGGTTCGTGGCGTCGGCGAGCAGGCTCGTCCAGCCCGCGTCCGCGGCCACGGCCAGCACCACCTCCGCCGCCTGGTCGCGCTGGGAGTTCAGGTAGCCCGCGAGCCCGCGGTGGGCCTCGGGCGAGCCGGCGACGAACTCGTTCACGGTGATCACCAGCTTCCATGGCCCGTCGCCGCTGTCGACCTGGAGCTGGAGGTAGCCCTCGACCTCACCGCGCGTGCGCTCGTACACGAGCCACTCGCCCTCGTAGTTCCAGAGCCGCCGCTCCCACCACGCCGGCCGGCGCGCGAGCGTGAAGTGCCCGCGCTCGCGCACCACGCGGTCGTAGAGCGCCTGGATGAGCGGGCGATCCGCGGCGCGAACGCGGCGCACGTGGCGCGCCTCGTCCGAGGCGGGCAGCGCCACGGGCGGCACCGAGAGCAGCGTGGGGGTTTCCACGACGCCCCAGCCGAAGCGGCGATAGAAATCGCCGCGGAACGGGTAGAGCATGCTCCAGGCGTCGCCGCGCTCGCGCATCTCGGCGAGCGTCGATCTCAGGAGCGCGTCGGCGACGCCGCGCCGGCGGTGCTCGGGCGACACCGCGACCGAGCCGATGCCCGTGACCCCGAGCCGCTCGCCGCGCACGTAGGCCTGGAACGGGTAGAGCACGAGCGAGGCGACGAGCGTGCCGTCCAGCTCGCCCACGCGCACGTCGTGCAACTGGAAGCGCGGGTGGTCGGCGTAGAACTCGCGCCGCGCCTCGGCGCTGGAGACGCGGTAGGTGCGGAGCGACAGGTCGACGAGCGCTTCCACGTCGGTGCGCTTCGCGGTGCGATATTGCAGGCCGCGCGGCTCGCGCGCCTCGGCCCGCGCCGTGCGCGCGCTCCCGGACCTGCCGGTGGCGGACGTTCGCGCCGCGCTCACAGCTTCGCCTCGCGGGTCAGGAACAGCGCCGCCGAGCCGTCACGCGCGCGGGTGATGCCGGGGCCGCGGAGACCGAGGCCGCCGCCCATGGCGCGCAGCACGCCCTCACTCTGCCAGTCGTGATCGAAGTGACCGAGCAGCTCGAGGCGGTAGTCGCCGCGCGGCAGGGGCCCGTTCTCGCCGATCAGCGGCGGCGTGTCGAAACGGCCGCCCTCGACGAACACCTGTGCCATCGCCACCGACACGCGCCCTCCCGGCTGCTTGATCGCCACCTGCAACTTGGTGCCGTCGGGCAGTTGCACGCGACCGGTCACGCGCACAGCGCCACTCGTCATGCGCGACGCCTCGAGCGATACGAGGATCGGCGCGCCACGGGTGAGACCGGTGGTGTCGGGCAACTGCTCGAACGACAGCTCCTGCGCCGGCTTGTCGTGGCCGCCGCCGCAGCCCGCCGCGAGCCCGGCGAGGAGCGCGAACGCCAGGCCCCAGATCATGCCGGGGCGCGGGAGGTCGCGGAGCATGGCGGGGACGGTAGCAACAGCCACCGCCGCTGGCTACATCCCCACCGCGCGGCGCGTGCGCTCCACCTGCGCCAGGTGGCGGTGGCAGTGGAGCACCAGCACGCGGAACGCGTCGCCCAGGTTCACGCGCACGAGCGACACCAGCGGCGAGGCGAAGCTGACGCCGAGGTCCTGCCCATCGGCCCCGAGCATCGCCGCGCGCAGGCGCTCCACCGTGGCGAGGAACGCGTCCACCACGTTCGCACGCGGCTCGCCGGTGACCCGCCACGCCTTCGCCGTGGGCACCGGCTTGCCCCCCTCGAGCATCGTGCCCGCGAGCAGGCGGCCGGTGAGGCTCGGCCGCCACGGCTTCGCCGACCCGCCGCGAGCCCGCGCCTTCTCGATGGCGCCGGGGATCGGCCCGTCGAGGTAGGAGAGGTTCGCGCGGCAGAGGTGCTCGAACGTCTCCGCGATGCTCCAGCCGCCATCCGGAGGCTTCTCGTGGAACTTCGACTCGGGCAGCCCGGCGACCGCCGCCCGCGCGCGCGGCTCGATCCGATCCAGTTCGGGCATGAGCTCCGCCAGCATCGGGGAGCGCAGGGCGTGCATCCCGGCGCCCTGGGGCGCGGGTCCGGCCATGTCGATCTCCAAGGGATGGAGGGAATCGGGCGGTTCGGGCAGCAGCATACGCCATCCCGTGGGTCTCCCGGCCGCGAACGTGGCCTGTCCGCGAGCGTTGCGACGCGACTCGCCGCTCTGCTAGGTTGCCCAGCCTGTCCGCGCGGTGGGCATGGGGGTGAGACCTCGTTCCCGATGCGCGCGGCTGCGACCCAGTGCCGCACGGTGCGCTCCGGGGCACCCACGCGCAGCGTGGGTCGCCCGACCGGGCCACGTCGAGTCGAAAGGAGTGCCGGGTGATCCAGTTCGTCGCGAAGCTGCGGCGAGTCGCCGCCTTCACGGCCGCGGTCGCGTCGCTCTCGGTCCTCTCACCCGGGGCCTCGAACGCCCAGTCGCCGCCGCCAGCACCCGCACCACCGGCGGACAGCACCGCCGCGAAGCCGGCCGCCGCCGACACCACGGCAGCGCCCGCAGCCCAGCCGGCGCCGAGCGCTGCACCCCAGTCCGCGGCCCCCGCGCCCACGTCGACCAGCGCCACGTCCGGGAAGTCGTCGGGCAAGTCCAGCAAGTCGAGCAAGTCTTCGGGCAAGTCGTCGGGCAAGTCATCGGGCAAGTCCGCTAGCGCTCCCAAGACCTCCAAGCCCAAGGCGCCCAAGGCCGCGGCTGCGGCGGCCGTCGCGGCCCCGTCGTACGAGGAGCGCCGCAAGGTGGACGGCGTCTACACCAAGGGCGCCAACTGGCTCGGGCTGCGCTTCGGTTACGCCAACCGCACCGGCGAGCTGAGCGGCGACGGCTTCATCGGCTACGGCATCTCGTACACGCGCATGCTCTCGAAGAAGTACGCGTTCGCCGCCGGCATCAACCACGACATCGTCGGCCACTTCGCCGACCAGATCGACGTCTCGGTGCCGTTCACCGGCGAGTTCCAGCGCGTCTTCAGGATGGGCGGCGACATGCGCTCCTACGTCGGCCTCGGCGGCGGCTACTACTTCCGCAAGTTCTATCGCACCGGCACCGAGTACAACACCACCGCGGCCGGCGGCGCGCACGTGTCGATCGGTCTCACGTCGCAGCTGGACGACAAGCACGTCGTCGGCTTCGAGACGCGCGTGGCGTGGGTGCAGGGCAGGCCCGGCATCACCAATCCGACGTTCGGCCCCGGCACCAACACCGAGACGATCTGGACCGCGAAGCTGACCTGGGCGCTCGTCTACTGACCGTCGCGCGCGTGGACGCTTCGTCCACGCGCTGCACGCGGGCGCTTCCGCCGGACGCGCGCCGCACTCGCGCTGCGTGCGGCACGCTCGGTGCAGTGAACACCGTGCGGCCCCGATAGGGGCCAAGCCCCGGTCCCCGGCCCCCGCAGCCATGCCCCCGCGGAGAAGCGCCATGCGCATCCGGCAGGTCGTGGTGGTGTTGGTCGCGGTCGCATCCACGCTCGCAGGCTCGGGCGTCGCGTCCGCATGCAGGATCTGCGATCCGTTCCTTCACTGCATGACGCAGGGCCTTGGTGCGATCGCGTGCGTCGAGGGCCCCTCGGCGTGTGCGTTGTTCGGCCAGTGTCTCAGCGGCAAGGGCAAGATCCCGGACGGAGGCAACGAGTTCCTCACCACGTGGTCGCTGTTCGACGCCGCCGGCCCTCCGGCCACGTCGCTCCGGGCCGAGGCGGGGGACATCTCGCTCGGCGAGGAGGCGCGCGCGACGGCGGGCCCGAGCGCGCTCGCGGGCGCGCTGGCCGATGCGGCGCTCGCCTTCGGCGAGGAGTTCGCGCTGTCGTTCGTGGATGGCGCCGGTGACGGCTTCGCGATCCAGCGTTCGGAGGAGGGCGGTCGCGTGCGGCTCGAGGTGCGCGACGTGACCGGGGACATGCCCGGTCGCGTGCTGGCGAGCGAGTCGCTGGGACCCCGCGACCAGTTGAGCGTGCCCGTGCGCGTCGAGGGGCGCGGTCGCGTGTTGCTGCTCCAGGCGGCGGACTTGAGGGGCGGCGGCGGGCCGTTCGAGATCGCGCGGCTCCGCCGCGCGCTGGCCGCGGCGGGCCGCACGCTGCCGCCGCGCCACGAGCCGCTGCTGCGCGGACACGCGCGCTAGGCGCTAGGGAGTTCGGCAGCCTCGCCGGGCGGGTCCTGACCCGTCCGGCGAGCTCAGCTGCGCCGGTTGCGCGCGCGATGGCGCGCGGTCAGGAGCACCGCGAACAGCACCGCACCGAGCAGGGCGATCACCAGCGGCGTCCACGCGTGCGGCGCGCGGTCCAGGAGCACGGCGGCGCCGCCGAACAGCGCCGAGAGCGTCCACAGCACGCCCAGCGTCGCCTGCGGCGAGAGCCCGGCATCGAGCAGGCGATGGTGGATGTGGCCGGCATCCCCGCTGAACACCGGCCGGCCCCGCACGAACCGGCGCACGAACGCGAGCGCGCCGTCCGCGATCGGCACGCCCAGCGCCACGAGCGGCAGCAGCAGCGTGAGCGCCGCGGTGCCCTTGCGGTTCTCGAGCAGCGAGATCGCCGACAGCGTGAGCCCCAGGAACTGGCTTCCCGTGTCGCCCATGAAGATCCGCGCCGGGGGCCGGTTCCACACCAGGAAGCCCGCGCAGGCGCCGAGCAGGAGGGCGGCGAGGAACATCACGTAGAAGTCGTGGTGCCCGCGCCCCGTCACCCACAGCGCGCCGCACGCGATCGCCACCACGCCGGTGGCGAGCCCGTCCAGCCCGTCGATCAAGTTGATCGCGTTCGTGAGCGCCACCACCCACAGCACGGTGAGCGGCACGCTCCAGATGCCGGTCACGATGTGCTCGCCGAACGGATTCGTGAGCAGCGGCACGCCGTAGCCGAACACGGTGAGCGTGAGCGCTGCGCACGCCTGGACGAGCAGCTTCACCCACGGCCCCACGCTCCCGAGGTCGTCGAGCACGCCGAGCGCGAGCATGGGGAGGGAGGCGCACGTGAGCCCGAGCAGCGGCCGCATGTCGAGGATGCGCGCCGGTCCCGGGAGCACGCGAGCGAGCCACGCCACGGCGAGCACCGCGACCGCCATGCTCAAGCCCCCGAAGCGCGGCGTGGCCACCGCGTGCACGCGCCGAGGGCCCGGATGGTCCAGCGCGCCCACCCGCACCGCGAGCGCACGTGCGGCCGGCGTCAGCGCCAGGGTCAGCACGCCGGAGGCGACCGCGATGTCCAGCGAATACGGCATCAGCGACCCAACCGATTGAGCAGCACGAGCATCCGCGCGCGCGCCATGATCAGGAACGCCGCGATCCAGTCCACCGGCGCCGCGCGGCGGTGGTGCTTGCGGAAGTAGTGGATCATGCCGCGGTGGCGCTCGAGGATGACCCGGTTGGAGACCGCGCCCTTGCTCGCCCCGATGTGGTGCACCACGGTCGCGTCGGGCACGTAGTCCACGCTCCAGCCGGCATCGTTCATGCGCCGGCACCAGTCGACGTCCTCGTTGAACATGAAGAACGCCTCGTCCATGCCGCCCACGGCGTCGATCGCGGCCCGCCGCACCAGCATGGCCGCGCCTGAGACCCAGTCCACGCTGCGCGGGCTCGCATGATCCCAGTCGAGCAGCAGGTAGCGCCGCGACCACGGGTTGCCGGGCCAGAGCCGCGTCAGCAGCGAGTAGCGATTGAACAGGAACGTGAACGAGTCCGGGTACGCGCGCGCGCTGTACTCGACCGTGCCGTCCGGGTTCAGGATCCTCGGCGCGGCGATACCGCAGCGCGGATGCGACGCGAGCCACGCCGCAAGGGCGTGGATCGCGCCCGGCGGCCACACGCAGTCGGGGTTCAGCACCAGCACCATGGCGCCGCTCGTCTCCGCGATGCCGCGATTGACGGCCTTCGCGTAGCCCAGGTTCGCGCCCGTGCGCACCAGTCGCGCCCACGGCGCCTCGCTCGCCACGCACTCCGGCGTGCCGTCGCGCGAGTCGTTGTCGAGCACGACGCACTCCCATGTGAGCGGCGGGGCACTCGCCTCGCTCGCGCGCACCCCCGCATCGAGCGAGCGCAGGCAATGGAGGATGTGGTCCCTGGACTGGTAGGTGACGACGACGACCGACAGATCCATGCGCGAGTGCGGGGGAATGGGAGGGACCGTGGCCGCGGCGTGCGGCGCGCGCACTCTACCCGACAGCAAGACGCCGGGCGGAGCAGGCGACGAGGCCGCTCACACCCGGCGTGCTTGGAAAAAAATGACGAACGATGCGACTTTGGTCGAGCCTCTCCCCACGTCTCTCTCCGGGCCCGACTTCAAGTCAGCACTCGTTCGTCATCTAGGATTGTCGGTGAAGGCTACGATTCGTGCAACCCCATATTCCGTGTTTGGAACATTTTCCCCAGGTCCTGATCGATGATTCCAAACCCCGGTCAGTTCTGGGCTTACAGCCGCGGAAACAACCGTATCCCGCGTCGGGTCCTGCGGCCTGGGCGGCCAAAATGTTGCCAATGCGAGAGTTCTCTTGAGGCCGGCGTGCACGGCCTGTCGCCTGGGCCGACACAGAGTCTTCTCCCTGCGAAGAGGCTGGCCCCGGTCGCGAGATTCCATTCTCGCCAACGCCATCGACAGCGCGGAGCCGCTGTCCCGCCGGCCTAGGGCCCGAGGACCTGCTCGAACCAGGCATTCATGCGCGCCACGTGGCTGCCCGGCCAGAACCAGCGTCCGCACGAGGGGCACCATGTGAGCGGCCATCCCGAGCGCGTGATCCGTGCCGGCACCTCGCCCATGGCCTCGAACGACGAGCGCGATTGGAGCGCCACGTTGCAGCCGGGGCAGCGACTCCATCGCGCTCCCGACGGCGCGTGGCGAGCCGTCACCTCGCGCACCGCGCCCGCGTCGTCGCCGCGCGCGACGCGCACCACCGCAACCGCACCCGGCGCACGCGGACGTCGCGCCGACAGCGTGAGCACGGTCCGCCCCTGCGCCGCGGCCACCACGAACAGCTCCTCCAGCCGGGCGCCGCGATGGGTGGCGACGTCGTAGCCGAGGAACCGCAGGCGCCTGGCGAGCTGTTCCAGCGAGGCGTCGGTCACGAACCGCGTCGGCTCCACCGCGTCCCCTCCCGTGTGCTCCGAAGATTGCAGATGACTATAAAATCAAGGGCTTACGGCACTTCCGGGCGCCCGGTGGCAA
>Ga0073909_10000192_pt1 | contig 21656 bp, 21 predicted proteins | sample Coa_R1_6_FD_66439 | JGI IMG/M metagenome (GOLD analysis project Ga0073909, IMG submission 66439) | Surface soil microbial communities from Centralia Pennsylvania, which are recovering from an underground coalmine fire. - Coalmine... | ecosystem: Environmental > Terrestrial > Soil > Unclassified... | reverse complement strand
GCCGACTAGGCTTCAGAATGTCGTTGAAATTTAGTCCGCCATTGTGACGCTGGGAAGTGGGTGCGATTCTTTCGCTGGCCAGGGTGGCAGGACCTTCACCAGTACCCACAGGATCGCGAACGGTAGTACGGTCAGCACAGTTGCCATCAGTAAGCCTTCCCGTGTAACCAAGCCCATCTTGTACGTCGTATACCCCAGAAAGCTTTTCGAGAATAGCTGTCCTCCAATTACAACGTTCCAGCGCATGGCGAAAATGCCAAGCAGGGTCAGGCATCCGGCGGTGACGTAGGTGCGTTTGCGGAGCACAGCGGACATCTTTACCACCTGGGTTAAAGCCAACAGGGTTATCGGGGCTATGGTTCCAAGAGCTATCTGCACCACAATGTGGGAAAAGTAGAGCTTGGTGTGGACCATAAAATCGAGGGAGCGGAAGGAGTCATCGGCCTCGTAAATCCGGTGAATCAGGTCGAGCATCTCAAGACTGAAATCAATGAGGAAAGTGTAGAACAGGTACCGGGCCACCGTATCTACACATTCCATGTCAATGGTCTGGCGGCGAGCCCACATCATCAGCATGTACAGCAGCATCACCAGGGCGATGCCGGAAACCATCGCAGAGAAAATAAAAACCACCGGCATGAGCGGAGTGGACCACCAGGGATTCGCTTTCACCGAACCGAAGATGAATCCAACATAGCCGTGCAGCAAAAACGCGGAAGGGATACCGATGACCGTGATCAGCCAACCAGTCTTCTCATCGATTGCGAGGGCGCGCTCACTGATGTTCGTGGAGCCCAGGGTCAACACCCGGTACATCGTGCGCTTCCAACCCGCGCTGGACTGGGCTAAGAGGACGATCTCGCGTCGGTAGTCGAGCCAGATTTCCAGAACCAGAACGGCCATCAAGTACCACAGGTACACGAACCCAAACATGGCCATTGCCGACGTGCGATGAGGGGTCAGGTACATCTCGTACGAGCGCTCAGGATGGCCCAGGTGCAACTGCAAAGGCAAAGGTGAAACCAGCAGGAAGGATAAAGCCGTCAGTAGCGCCAATCGGTAGGTAGGCTTCACCGCTTGCACCTGGAACACACGTTCCAGCGACGCCAGAATAAACGCGCCTGCTACCAGTCCTGTGAGAAACGGGTAGAGCACAATCAGCACACTCCACTGCAGTTCCACCTCGTTCGGGTACATGAAGCCGTCAATGCCAGTCATAGCAATTGCTTCCCCTTATCGCACCGAACCATCCATTTCGTTGTAAAAGACCTTGGCATGAGTGGCCATCGAAGGCTTCAAGACATGGACACTGTGGGTCTTCAGAAACTCGTGAATGGGATCCGCAGGATTCTTCAGGTCCGCGAGTTGTCGCGCTCCGGTCGGACAACTCTCGCAACACGCAGTGGTCAAACCCTTGGTAATTCGGTGATAGCAGAGCGTGCATTTTTCGGCGGTATTGGTCCTGGGATTGATGAAGCGGCAGCCATACGGGCAGGCTTGAACACAATAGCGGCAACCCAAGCAATACTCCTTGTCTACCAGCACCACGCCGTCAGGGCTGACAAATGTTGCACCCACGGGACACACTTGCGTGCAGGGTGAATCCGCACAGTGGTTGCACAGTTTTGGAACGAAGAAGTTTTTGCCCCCGGCCTCCTTGACGGGAGTAAAGCCGCTCTTGCCGCCGTCGGGAGAATCCACCTGCGGATTTTCAATGTCGTAGTCCGAGACGTGATAGCGCTCCACCCAGGTCCGGTAGTATCCGTCGGGGACGTCGTTCTCCGCCTGGCAGGCCCTTACACAGTTGCCGCAACCGATGCACTTGGGCAGATCGATCAACATGCCCCACCAGTGCTCGCTGAGTTTGTAATTGGGGGCGGCTTCCGGTGTTCCCGCCAGAATGTATTTCCAGGCCACGCCGGCCGCAGGGAGCAGGAGTAATAAATGACGACGTGTGATGTTCATTTCGCACCGCTCACGCCCATCGCGGGGTTGTGCGGCTGGTGGCAGGTATCACAGGGCAGGCCGGAGGAGTGTTCTGCCGAAGCCACCTGTGGAAACCACTTGGGCTTCGCCGCGTTTGCTTCATGACAGCGAGCGCAGAGTATAGCCGTATCAAGTTTGCCCGGCTTCACGGACCCAGGGTCATCCGCGTGCATGGCCAGAGGTCCATGACACGCCTCGCAATTCACATGCGCATGCTTGCCATCTTTTTTCTTATCGAGGACGTCTGCATGGCAGGCTTCACAGCTCTGGTGGCCAGAGAATTTGACGGGTCGGACTGCAACTTCGGATATCGCGCTGCCGCGATAGTGTCCGTACTGTCCGAAGCTTTTCGGGATCACAGAGTGCCGGATGACTAGAAATAGAAGTAAGCCAGCAACGAAGATGCCGGCCAATCGAAAAAGATGTCCTGCATCCTTGAAGACATTCATGGCATACGTCGGCCAGTCCCTGTGATCCGACCCCTCTAGATAACGGGAACAAGTCTCACCCTGCTGTGCTCCACATCACCGTACCTACGTGACAGAGATCACAAGGTGGGGGGGCAGCGCTGGGCTCCGGAGCATGCCATTCACTTTGCGGGTTGGGTATTGCTTTAGGCAGGTCGCCTTGCACTCAGGATGGAGTGTTCGCGGAGAGGAACACGATTTGACTAACTCCGATCCATACCCAGGATTGTCTGCAACAACACATTCGCACCGTTGGCACAATCCGGCCAGCGGCTGAGTTCTTTGGGCGAATGGCTGATGCCGGCCACGCTGGGAATGAAGATCATGCCCATGGGCCCAAGCTTGGCAATCACCTGCGCGTCGTGGCCGGCGCCGCTGGGTAGACGTATAGTTTTCAGCCCTAACGCCTTGGCCGCAGCCTCGATCTGCGACTGGATGGCGGGCGTGGCCACTGCGGGCGGGTCGTGCTCGACTTTCTTCATCGAGATGTCGGTGTTGGTTTCTTGCGCGATTTGCTGGGCGCGTTTCTGAATTTCGTCTCCCAGGCGGGCGATCCGTTCGGGCGAGAGATCGCGCAGTTCGATGGAGTGCTTCACTACGCCGGGCACGACGTTGCGGGCGTTGGGTGAGACTTCCAAGTGTCCCACAGTTCCAACCTGTCGTCCGGGGTCGCGGGTGACGATTTCCTGCACGGCTTCGATCAGCTTAGCGGCGGCCAGCAGGGCGTTGCGGCGTTCGGGCATGGGTGTGGTCCCGGCATGATTGGCGAAGCCGTGAATTTCGACCTCGTACTCGTCAATGCAGACGATGCCTTCGACCACTCCGATGGGGATGCCGGCTTTATCGAGCGTGCCACCCTGCTCGATGTGCAATTCCAGATAGCAATGGATGGAGCCGGGGGTCATACGCGCCTCGCCCAGCTTTGTGGGATCGCCCCCAATCTTGCGCAAGGCATCGGCCAAAGGGATGCCGTTATATAACCTCGCCAAATCCGCCGGCTGCAGGTCGCCGGCGGCAGCACGGCTGCCCATGGTAAGGGATTCCTCGTTCGACCAGATGGCGATCTGAAGCGGATGGCGCGTGGTGATGCCATGTTCCTTCAGGGTGTGCACGACTTCGATGGCGGACATGGAACCCAGGTCGCCGTCGAAGTTGCCGCCGCTAGGGACTGAATCGATATGCGATCCGAAAAGAATCGGCTTGAGCGAGCGGTCGCTGCCCTCGCGCCAGCCCATGATGTTTCCGGCGACATCAATGCGCGGCTCGAGGCCGGCTGCTCGCATCAACTCCATGGCGTATTTGCGGCCGGCGATGTCCGCATCCGAATAAGCCACACGGCTTACGCCGTCGGCGAAGCTGCCGCCAGCGGGGCGTCCGTAGACGCTCAGGCCTTCCAGGCTTTGCTGCAGGCGGGTAGCGTCGATGCGCAACTTGGAAGCATCGCTTTGGGCGAATCCCAGATCAGTTAAAGCAGAAGTGACGGAGGCGGTCGCTAGTCCGGCGAGCAGTTCGCGACGAGTGAGTGGCACGTCGGGGATTGTAAACCACGAGTCGTATCATTCCGCTCGTTCGCGGCGAGTCTGGACGAGGCGAGTCCTCTCGTGCTGGGCGCGATATCGCAATTGCGCCAAGAACCCGTGGAGCCGAAGCGCCCCCGAGGGTTGTTGGTGCAAACGCCTGATTTCAACGGCATATTGAACTTCCGGCTTCAAAAGTCCCGAACCAACATTCCACTACCCAACAAGTAGGTTCAATGTGAGCTGTTCTGTACAGTCTCTTTCACTCTGCACAGGCATTATTCCCTCGCCGGATCACCGACGGTACAAAGGAATTGTTTTTTGAACCGCGACATTTTCCACTCCTGCAAGACGCCTAACCCTTGAAAGATTTTGGGTTGTTGTAACACTTCTGCCGCGCGGATGCCCGGTCGTGCCGGCGTCCAAAGGAGTATTCCGTGAAACAACGACTATTTCTGTTGATGGCCTGTCTCACCCTGACTTTCATGCTGGTTCCGAACGCGGGGAAGGCCAGTAGTACAGGTGACGACGACGATTTCCGTCTGGCTCCACTGATGAGGGACTGTGATAACCACCCATGCGACCCCATTTCCCGGGGATTCCATAACTTCTTTGCTCGCAGACTGCAGGGCCTCGAGGCCAATGGACGTTCCTGTGCCGATTGCCACACAGCCGTGGACCACTTCCAGCTTTCGCCCGCGGTCGCCGAGTTTCGATTTCAACTGCTGCAATGGCGGCGCCGCCGGAATCCGAACGCAGACGATCCCTTGTTCCGTCCTATCGATGCGGATGACTTTCGCACGAACGGAAACAATGCGAGCGACTTCAGCAATCTTCGGCAAAATGGGCTGATTCGGATCACCTTCACTCTGCCATCGAACATGAAGTTGATTGACCCACTCACGAACCTACCCTCGAGTGAAACATTGGTAGACGTATGGCGCATGGTGCCATCCGTGTTCAATGTGAAGCTTACCGGCTCGGATGGCCAGAACCCGTGGCCTCGCGGACCGAACCCTACCGGCGGCTATCAACTCGACGGGCGCCGGGGCACGTTGCAGGAGCAAGCGCTCGGCGCCCTAATGGCCCACGCGCAGATCCAAAACGCACCCAGTCCGCAGTTTCTCGACGACTTGGCAGCCTTCCAAAATGTGCTTTTTAGTAGCCACGGAGTCCGCGAACTCTCCGAGGCGATCGATGCAGGAACTCTGCTACTGCCGGATCCTGATCCGCAGCTCAACGAATTGGAGCAGCGTGGGAAAGTAGTCTTCGTCCGCGCGTGTTCCCAGTGTCACGGCGGGTCAGGACAGTCCACAGCGCTGGCCGTGCCTCGTCGTTTCCACGACATCAACACCCAGTGTCCCCGGAGAGTCGATACGGTCAGTCCGCCGCGCTGGAATTTCAAACCGTGCCCTCCTAGTCTCGCTCGGAATGCGCGTACTTACCAAATTACTCTGATCGATGGCACGACAGCCCGTCGGACCAGTTCGGATCCGGGGCGCGCGCTGCTTACGGGCTTTGTTGGAGGATCACCGCCGGGGGATGACTGGAACAAGTTCGAGGTCCCTGGTCTTCATGGCATCGCCCAGACCGCGCCGTATTTCCATAACAACAGTGCAACCACTCTGGAAGATGTGGTTGATCACTACATTGAAATGTTCAAGTTCGTTCAGGCGAACGCGGCTCCTGGCGTGGTACCACCGATCTCGACAACCGATGGCGTGCACTTTGACCGCCCGCCCACCCCGGAGGAACGCGCCGCGCTGGTCGCCTACTTGAAGAAGCTATAGACAAGGACGACAGAGATTTAGTCTCACAAGGAAGAACTGGAGACTGTACAGACCGTCGATTTGGCGGTCTTTTTTTTGAGAATAGCTCATGCGGCCCAGCAGGTTGCGACTCTTGTGTACCTAAAACCTGGATAACTATTGAAATATCGCCGTTGCACCAACGCTGCTGATAGTAGTTTGGACCAGAACTGAGGCGCTTAGGCGCTGCGGCATTCTGGCCGATGCCGAGCGCCTGAGGTCGATGAATAAAGCCGCGGCGCTTGTTGGCTTTGCGGCTCGGCTGAAGCCGCGCTTTCCCACAAGCGTTGATGCGTCGGCAACGACTTCTAGTTCAAGTCGTTGAGTTGCACGATGCTGAAAGGACCGCCGCCGAATGAACTATCGACGATCACCAGTGTTCGAATCTGGCCCGCCGTGAGAGTTAAGGAAAAATTAAACAGGCCGTTCAAAATGTTTTGTGTTCCGGCGACCGTCATGGACACGTTGTATGTGCCAGATGCCAATACCTGGTAATTGGTCGCTTGTTGAAAAGCCACGTTCCCAATACTCGGGCTAAAGCCGCTGATGTCGTTCCCGGTCAGGATATAAACGTCGACAGGGTTGGCTGAGAACGAAGAGTGAATGATTCTGACTTTCGCGTTTCCGGTAGTCGGCGCAGTGTTGTCGTCAGTGTAAGGCGACATGACGAAATTGCTGTTGAGAGCGGTGTTCTGCAGAAGGAGCGTGGTGTCTCCGCTGCCCAGGTTCACGCTCTGGCTGACAATGGCGTTCGTGGTGCTGCCGTTGGGGAAGACATCGAACTTGCGGTTGCCGGAACTGCTGCTGTGATAGGTGGCGGTCTGGGCAAACCCGATCGCGGTTTGTACGGACTTGCCGTCGACCTGCAGGTCGACGCTATTGGTGGGCAGCCCGGTGGCGGTTTGCATGAAGCGGTAACGGGCCTTGCTTGAGCCGCAGCCAGCGGCCAGCAATAGAGAACTCAGGCAAATCAATGCAATGACGAACGGGAAAATCGTTGAAAGCTTGCCTCTCATTGCTACGCTCCTGTAAAAAAATCTAAAAAACGCACGCCGACGCCCTATGGACCTCGTTGGATGCGCACTGGCCGGGGCGAGATGCTCCGCCACGGGGCAGTGTGCCTCGACGGTCAACGCGTCACAGGTCGCGCTGACCGGCTGTGCAAGAATATGCCGATTGCACGAGACAGAGTTTCCAGATGAGCAATCGTATCATTGCCGCGATTCAGAAAGTGCCGCGGGGATGGGTGTCGACCTATGGCGCTATTGCCAAGGCAGCCGGATATCCGCGCGGGGCCCGGCTGGTGGCACGAACTCTGCGTGGGGCTGGGGGGCTGAATTGGCATCGGATTCTTGGTGCCGGTGGGGAGATTAAGCTGCGCGGGCATTCGGGGCTGGACCAGCGGTTGCGGCTTGAGATGGAGGGTGTGACATTTCGGGGGCGGCGCGTGAATATGCGTCTGCATGAGTTCAAGTTTGGGGCTGGTCGGAAGAAAAAGACTTTAACCGCTAAGCACGCTAAGAAAGGCCGCAAAGGGCGCTAAGAAACCCTCTACTGTTGCCGTTGTGGAATCCCACACTAGCGCACAGAACGCGCTAGGATGGGGCACCCGTGTGTGAGAACACCCTCGTCCTTTACGGCGTTTTGAATCTTTCGTCGATTTCTACCTGGTAGCCGGACACTACTTTGTTGGTTTCGTTCGCCATGCCAACTACTGCCATCAGCTCTTTGAACATTGCGTCGGTCATGCCTTTGCCGCGGGCTCCGGCGGTGTGGGAGGCAATGCAGTAGCTGCACTGGTTACTGACGCTGACGGCAAGATAGACCAGCTCTTTGGTGAGGGGGTCGAGCGTTCCCGGCGCCATGATCTGTTTGATGTCTTCCCAGGTGCGCTTGAGGGTTGCGGGATCGTGCGCGATGGCTTTCCAGAAATTGTTGACCCAGTCGGTCTTGCGGGTGGCCATGATGTCGTCGTAGACGGCACGGACTTCCGGACTGGCGTCTTTGTATTCGATGAGACCCAAGGTGGACACAGAGTTTCTCCCTTAAAAACGTGAAGGTGGAAACGGCTTCGCAGCGGCGAACTTGCTCGTGCTACGCCTTATTTGAGCGCTGGGAGTTCTCCGTCGAGCAAAGTTCCGATCTGCTCGGCTGGGCAGCGCAAGCCGATGTAGAACTGGCCGAACAGAGCGTACACGGCGCTGACGTGATCGAAGCGCATTTCGTAAATCAGCTTTTTAAAGACCAGCGGGTCGTCGGCGAAAAGGTCGACGCCCCACTCCCAGTCGTCGAAGCCGATGGAGCCGGTGATGATTTGTTTCACTTCTCCGGCGTACCGGCGGCCGACCAGGCCGTGTTCGCCCATCTGGCGCGCGCGTTCTTCAATGGGCAGCGTGTACCAGTTCTTGTCCTCGCCGCGCTTGCGGTCCATGGGATAAAAGCACGCGTAGCGGTTCGGAGGGATAGCCGGGAAGAGGCGCGGGCGCATGGCTTCTTTCTGGCGGTCGAGCGTGTCGCGAATTTCTTGCTTCCACTCCTCCGAGTGCGGTTCGATGCCGCGATCGACGAGTGCCTTGTAGATCTTGGTGGTGGATTCGTAGAGGCCAAGTTCGATGATGGAGAGGTAGGAAGTGGTCGGCTCCCAGTATTGGCTGAGCCGCGTCCGGGACAGCTGCAACTCCGCGCGATTGAGATCGTCGAACGAGTCGCGGAAGTGGATGAACATCAAATCGCCCTTGTGACCGAGCAGAGAATAGAAGGCGGATGGGCTGGCGGCGTTTTTCTCCATGGCGCCCATGACAGGGACGGCTTCGTTAATGATCTCGCTGCGCTCGGCATCGGGGAGTACGCGCCAGGCGCTCCAGCGGAAGCGCATCATCTGGTGGAGGACGCTGTAGCCCTCAACGGTAAGGGGAACTGCGGGGATTTCTGTGGCCGTCGTCGCTGCGGGATGGGCAGGTCTGGTGGTCGTCATTTTCACCCTTTCCACTTTGCGCAGTTATTGTACCTGCGGGGATGCGGGAGTCGCGAGTGTGAGCGTTTACAATACGCGAATAGTTTTTTGGGAACGCACGATATGTGTGTGTGTCGGCTGGAGACTGGCGGTCAAACGCAAAGTCTCTCGACTTCGCTCGGGACGACAATCGTAGATTGACAGGTTTTTTGAAGGGCCTTTTCTGACTATGGCGAAAGCATTTTTGTGGCTGTTGGTGACGGCCAGCCTTCTATGCCCGGCGGTGGCGCAGGGACCGCGGCTGTGGGTGCTGTCTGAGCCGAATTCGGTGATTGAGTATGATCCGGCGACGTTCGCGCGGAAGGACACTGTGAAAGTGCCCGACGAAGTCGCCAAGTCGGCGCGGATTTTCCAGATCAACCACAAGGGCCAGATGTTGTACGCGCCCAATAGCGATGACCCCTCGCCTGATGTTGGCAAGGGCGGGGACAAATTCTGGTTGTGGGACGGGCACGCGGCAAGTTCGCTGGGCCGCGAGACGATCCGCATTTCCTCACAGGCCGGCTCGAATCAGAAAGTGAGTGAGGCCTCGCCGTGGCCGTTTTTGTCGGCGGATGGAACGCACCTATTCTGGTTTTCGAATCTCTACAACAAACTGGAGCGCGAGAATGTCGAGCTCACGGTGACGACCACGTTCCGGGCGTGGCGTTCGGATTTGGCGGGCAAGGACAAGCAAGATCTCCCGACTTTCGATTTTCCGGAATGCCGCTGCGCGACCGGCGCGTGTACCGAGACGTGTCCGGAGGCGCGCTTCTGGGTGCCGGACGGCGGCGCGGAGGATTATTTCTTCCTCACGCGGGTGATCCAGGGGCAGACGGAAACGAAGTATCTAAGCAGCACGCTTTACAAGCAGTCGGATACGACCTGGATCGGCACCGAGTTGGCGCTGCCTCTGCAGCGTGTGCTTGATCTGGCGGACGGCGGCGCGATCGTGATCAGCGCGATTCTCGACGTCGGGTGCTGCGGCTGGGAGAATCAGAGCAACGATCAGACTATTCTCACCAACCATGGCAGGATCGTGACGCTGTTCGACGAACGCGCACAGTTTAAGAATCCGGACTACGATGTCAGCTTTTTCACGGAAAACGCGAAGCTCGCGCCGGGCAATGCTCATGTCGCGATGACCATCGTGTCGAGCGCGAAGTCGAGCGCGCCGATTCAGCTCGCGGAGCAGGGCCAGGCGAATCCTGGGGAGTCGTCGAGCATTCGCCGGGCCTTGGCGGATATGCCGGTGGTTGAGGTGGTGAGTGCGGCCGATGCCAGCAAGCGATCGGCCTATCTGCCGCATTCGTATTTTGTCGGATGGATCAGCGAGAAGGAAATTTTGCTGGTCGAGAACCATGTGCTGGTGGCTTACAACGTGGCGACGGCGGCCCGGCGGCGGTCGACGATCAAGGTGGCGGATCCTTCGTTTGTGTTTGTTCGTTAAGGATTCCCGCGAAATATCCCGTTAGTCGGACCAGTGGCGCGGTTTGCGGTCCCAGCGGTGCGGCTTCAATGCGGCCAGCAGGGCGGGACTGAGTGGCGGAGCGTCGCTGGCGGCGATGTTGCCACGAACGTGCTCGGGCTTCCGCATTCCGACGATCGTGGTGCTTACTACGGGATTGGCGAGAATGAAGCGCAGCGCCATATCGGGCAGCGTCATGGAGGCCGGCACAACATGCTTGAGCTTCTCCACTCGCGGGATGGTTGACTTCAGGTTTTCCTCACCGAAGTACTTCGCCCTCCAATCACTCTCAGGGAAACGGGTTTCGAGCGTCATCTTGCCGCCGAGGCTACCTTCGTCGAGGGGGACGCGCGCGATGATGCCGATGTTCATTTCCTTGCAGAGCGGGAAGAGCTTGTCCTCGGGCGCCTGATCAAAAATGTTGTAGATGACCTGGATGACGTCGACCAGGCCGGTGCGGATGGCTTTGATTCCGTTCTCGGGCTCCCAGCGGTTGAGGCTTAGGCCGAAAGCGCGGATCACGTTTTCGCTTTTCAGGCCCTCGACGGTAGTACGAAATTCAGACTCGTCGGTCCAGCTATCGTCCCAGACGTGGTACTGAAGGACGTCGATGGTGTCGACGCCGAGTTGCTTGCGGATTTTGTCGGCGTACTTGAAGACGTGGTCGGCGGGGAAGACGTCGGCGTACTTGTATTTGGGGAGCGCGGGCCATTGAAGATTCTTGGGCGGGATCTTGGAGGCGGCGTAGATGCGCTTGCCTTTGTTGTTCTTCATGGCTTCGCCCAGGAAGCCGTCGCTTTGTCCGTTGCCGTAGGCCCAGGCGGTGTCGAAGAAGTTGCAGCCGAGATCGATGGCGAGCTGGAGGGCCTCGTGGGCTTGCTTGGTGTCGGCGTCGCTCCATCCGCTCATGCCCCAGAGGCCGGTGCCGATATCGCTGACTTCGAATCCGGTGCGTCCCAGCGCGCGGTATTTCATTTTCTTGCTCTCCCGAGAATCTATATGGATTATTTCAAACTGAAAATGATCGTGTAAGACTAACAGAGAGGCTTGGGATGTTGTGAGTAGCGCGACGTGTCGACGGGCGAGGACGCCCGTCGCTCCATCGACCAATTTATGACGGGGTCGGGGCTGTTTGCAGTTGTAGTTTCTGGCGGCGGGCGAGGACGCCCTCGCGGCTGCCGGCGAGACGCCGGGGCTACGGTCGGGTTTCAGTGTTTCGTGGGCCAGAGAATGGGCTGCTTGCGGTTCAGGCCGTAGACCAAGGAGAGGATCAGGAAGGAGGCGGCGAGCAGGAGGAGAGACGTTTGTCCCGCGGAGGAGAAGTCGAGGGCTTGCACGTTGTCGTAGATGGAAATGGAGACGGTGCGCGTGGAGCCCGGGATGTTTCCGCCGACCATGAGGACGACACCGAATTCACCGAGCGTGTGGGCGAAGGTGAGGATGAGGCCGGTCAAAAGTCCCGACATGGATAGCGGGAGAACGACCTTAAGGAAAGTGCGTACGCGCGAAGCGCCGAGCACGGCCGACGCAGAGATGAGCTTGGGATCGACGGATGTGAATGCTGCCAAAACGGGCTGCACCATGAAGGGCAGGCTGTAGATGACGGAGGCGACTACGAGTCCTTCGAAAGTGAAGGGCAGGCCGTGTCCGCGGAGGCGCTCATAGATTTTTCCGAAGGGGCTGTGCGGGCCAAGTGCGAGCAGAATGTAGAAGCCGAGCACCGTCGGCGGCAGCACGAGCGGCAGGGCTACGACGGCCTCGACCAGGAACTTCCAGCGCCACTGCCAGAATGCGAGCCAGAAGGCAAGTGGGACGCCGATCAGCACTAGTAGGGCGCAGACCACCAGATCGAGTTTGAGCGTGAGGATGAGGGCTTGCCAGTCCATGATTGGAGTTCTTGTGTTGCTTGCAGCGTCAGTTGTTTTGAGATGATCGCGCTATCTGGATTTCTATCATGTCCCAGGCGAAGGGACCCTCCTGAATTTTGCGTTGTGCGAGGAAGTTCGCGGTCAGGCCTAGTTTTGCGAGCGAATGGTTCGCGGCCTTGAGGGCTGAACTGGGATCTTCCGTGAGAATCAGAATGCGGCGATCGGTGGGCGGCGCTTTGGGGCCCGGATCGGGGAAGGCCTCGCTTTGCAGGCGGTAGGCCCAGAGGTAGGTGGATGCAACGTCGCGATAGAGTCGACCGAGGCGCGATTCTCCGTCGTACCAGAAGAAGAGATTGCCTTTGGGGTCGAGGGACTGAACGGTGTGGATGCTGTCGACGATGGCGAGCAGCGCGGATTTTTGGGAGGCGTCGTCGTGGGGTAGAGAGCCGTGATTCCATGTCCGAGTGCTGGTGGCGGCGTTGAGGATACCAAGGCCGAGGCCTAGCACCACGATCGCGATGGCGCCGAGGTACCTGATCTGCCTTCCGATTGTTACGAGTGCGATTGCGCCGATGGTGAATGGGAGAAGCATCGGGTGCGCGGTTAGCTGGCGCAGATCCATCCGCGGGACGAATGGTAAGACGCCAGCGAGGAAGACTGCCGCGTAGACGATGGCAATGCCCAGTTTGCTGAGCCTGTTAGTGACGATGGCGATCTGCGAGCCGAGGGCCAGGAAGACCGCCGGCATGAGGTAGCTCGCATAGGTCGGGAGTTGCAAAACGGGCTGGCCGATTAACTGCCAGAAGATCATGATCACAACGTTGAGTATGAGGTATCGTTGCCAGAACAAAAGGAACTCGGCGTTCGGGATCGACAGCAGGCTTCGTCGTCGTGAGACACACACGATTGCGCCCACTGTGGCGAGTGCGGGGACGATCAGCCACGTTGCCCCTGTGATCCAGCCGTAGGTGGAATCGTTGTAGGGATTGCGATGGATGACAATTTTCGCAGCCATTCCCACTGAGTTGATGAAGAAGAGAAAACGGCCGTTGATGGCCATGTTGAAGAGGCCGTAGAGCACGGTGACGCAAGCGAATCCCCAGGCAAAGGGCTTCCACTCTCCATTGGCCCGGAGATGGCCCATCTGCGGCCGAGCGAAGTAGTAGAAGCCAAAAATTAATGGAGCAAATGAGATCAGGAAGAACTGGCAGTACACCGTCTTCGCGGCGACCGCTCCCGCAGCCACCAGCCACCACTTGGGGTAATCGGAACGGGCGGCAAACGCCAGGCAGGCGAGCGTGAGCAGGACGTACATGTTGCCGGCGCCATCGATGTAAGGCCAGCCGACGCTCCACAAAAAGTAGGAGTGGAACGCCGTCATTGTGGTCGTGAGCAGCGCCGCCGGCCGGCTGACGGTTACTTTCAGGGTCAGATAAAGCGGCAGGATCGATGCGTAGAAAACCAGCAGATGCAGAACATAAGTCGCAACTATCGGGGAGAATAAGTGGTACACAACGGCGCCAGGGACGGTCCAGGTCAGGCGTGTCGTGAAGTAGGCGCCTTTGAAAGTGCGAATGTGCTGCGTGAGGTCGAAAAAGAAGCCGAAATACATCCACGGGTCAATGAATCCGAAGGAACTGGTCGGGTAGGCGAAGAGCCAAGTGGTATCGAAATAGAGGACAACCCAAGGGAGAGCCAGAATCAGGAGCAGGGCAGGATCGAATTTGGCAGTGAGAGTTGCGAGGAGTTCACGCGGATTGTTCGCGGAGGCAATCGTGATTTCGTTCACGTTCATTTGGGATCGGGGATGTCATCCAACGATACGTGGCCCGGGTGTGCGATGCGACTGGTCACGTTAACACATCGGCTTGGGAATCTCGCGTCGTAGAATTGTGGCACGCCCTCGCGGACAAGAGTGTCCGCCCCACACACGCCTTGGCTAAAGATACTGAACTCGACCGACTGCGCGTGGTTCTGGTGGCCACGCGCAATCCGCTGAACATGGGTGCGGCCGCTCGTGCCATGAGCAACTTTGGAGTTCTTAATTTGCGGGTTGTGAATCCGTACGACGTGGCCTTTCGTGACGCGCGGTCTGCCGTGGGAGCCTCTGCAGTGATGAAGGGCGCGGAAGAGTTTCCGGGTCTGGCGAAAGCAGTGGGCGATTGTTCACTCGTTGTGGGCACAACGACGCTGCGCAATCGAGAGCTGCATCAGCCGCTTTACCGGTTGGAGGACGGCGGCCTGCGTATCCGCAAGGCGCTTGCTTCTGCGCGCGTTGCGTTGTTGTTTGGCTCGGAGAAGGTTGGGTTATCGAATGACGATCTCAGTCATTGCCATTGGTTGATGCACATTCCCACGCGGGAAGCGCATCCTTCGATGAATCTGGGGCAGGCGGTGGCGGTGTGTCTTTATGAGTTGATTCGGGGAGGACGCGTTGCATCCGTCGCGGCAAAGCCGAAGTCTGCCAGAGCGATCGAACTGGAGCGCTTGACTGAGATCCTGGTAGAGACACTCCGTGACAGCGGCTATTTGGGAAAGAACGCTTCTGACGCGACGAGAGCAAAGATTCGTCGTTTGGTTCGCAGGTTGAAACTCGACGGTGCGGATGCGGAACTGCTGCTGGGAATGTTACGGCAGATGTGGTGGAAAATTCGCTCCCTGTAGAACTGGCGGATTGATCATTTTCTATGCCGATCGGATCAAGGGCTGCCTTTCGTGCCGAAGTTTAGGTTCGTGCTTCCCACCCTTCGAACACCGCGAAGGGTGGGGCAGCCGTTGTGTCAATTGAAAATCGTGGGCGTCTCACCTCGTACTGTTTTATTCCATGCCTAGTGATGCCGCGATCTTCTTTTTGTATTCCTGAGCTTTGGCAACGGCCTCTGCTTCGTTGACGGTTAGAAGCTTGTGGTCGCGCATTACTGGCTTTCCGCCAATGATGACGGTCGAGACATCACTTCCTTTCAACGCGTACGCGATCTGGGCGTAGACCTCGTACATCGGAACTGCGTTGGGCTTGTCGAGGTCGAGCAGGACAAGGTCGGCTTTCTTGCCGGCTTCGAGCGATCCGATTTCCTTTTCCATGTGCAGGGCGCGGGCGCCATCGATGGTGGCCATTTCGACGGTGGCCTTGGCGTTCAGGGCTAGCGGATCGCCCTTGGTGATTTTCGCGAGCTTAGCAGCCAAATCCATTTCTTCCATGATGTCGAGATCGTTGTTGCTGCCTGCGGGCCCATCTGTGCCGAGGCCAACCGCGACTCCGGCCGCACGCATTTCAGGCACAGGCGAGACACCGCTGGCCAGCATCATGTTGCTGGAGGGATTGTGTACGCAGCCCACGTGGCGGTCGGCGAGCGTCTTGCGGTCGGTGGCGTCGACGAAGATGCAATGAGCCGCGACCACGTCCGGACCGAGCACTCCGACTTTGTCGAGATACTGCACGGGAGACATGCCGTTCTGTTTCTGCGAGTCGTCCCATTCTTTTTTCATTTCAGAAACGTGGATCAGGATCGGCGCGTGATATTTGCGGGCGAGCGCAGAGGTGTCTTCCAGAGTCTTTTTGGAGCAGGTGTAGATCGAGTGCGGCGCGACTGAGGCGTGAATGAGCGGATCGCCTTGCCATTTTTTCAGGAACGCATCGGTGTACGTGAGCATCGCGGCTTCATTCTTGTTGTCAGGGGCGGGGAAGTCAATGAAGGTCTCACCGAGCACGCCGCGCATGCCAGCGGCCTTGGTTTCCTCAGCGACCGCGTCTTCGAAGTAATACATGTCGGCGTAAGTCGTTACGCCGGCACGAATCTGTTCGGCCGCAGCCAGGCGAGTTCCCCAGCGGACGAATTCTTCGGTGACGTTCTTGGCTTCGGCGGGGAATATGTACTTGCGGAGCCAGTCGTCGAGCGTGACGTCGTCGTGGACGCCGCGGAAAAGCGTCATGGGGACGTGCGTGTGGCCGTTGATGAAGCCGGGAAGGACGAGTTTGCCGGATGCGTTTAGAGTGTCGGACGCGGAATATTTTGCTTCGATTTCGGCGCGCGATCCGACCGCCACAATGGAGTCGCCTTTGATGGCCAGGGCGCCATCGTCGAGGATGGTCCGGCCTTCGTTCATGGTGACGACAGTTCCGCCGGTAACGAGCAGGTCGACTTTTTCTTTTGGTGATTGGGACCAAGCCGACGGGATGTTGAGGGACAGAACCAAGATTGCGAGTGGAATCAATTTGGTCGGACGGAAGTTCATGCGGAGGAGATTAATGGGAGGTGAGATGAAATGCAAAGTTTGGACTGTTAGAGAAGCTAAGTACTGAATCGGTGTGCTCGTTTTCGCCGCTGAGGGCGAGACGCCGGCGCTACACAGACTTACTTTTCCATTAGAAGGACTTTTTCTGCGTTATCGATTTCGGTCAGCTTGACTTCGATTACTTCGTTCATCGAGGTTTGCACGACTCGGCCGATGAAGGCGGCTTCGATCGGCAATTCGCGGTGGCCGCGATCGATCAGAACGCAGAGTTGCACGCGGCGGGGTCGGCCGTGGGAGAACAGCGCGTCGAGTGCTGCGCGAATGGTGCGGCCGGTGAACAGGACGTCGTCGACCAAGACGATATTCTTGTCTTTGATGTCGAAGCCGACTTCGGATTTCTGGACTACGGGCTTGGGGCCAAGGGTAGAGAGGTCGTCGCGATAGAACGTGATGTCGAGCGTGCCCACCGGGATGGGAACGTCTTCCATGCGCTGGATGATTTTGCCCAGGCGCTCGGCGATAGGAACTCCTCGGCGGCGGATGCCGACCAAGCCGAGACCTTCCACGCCGTTATTCTTTTCGGCGATTTCGTGGGCCAGGCGCACCAGAGTGCGCTCGATTTCGGAAGCCGACATCAGTTGCGCCTTCTGGCGCAGCCCGGATTTTGGGGTTGCATTCTTCGTAGCCATAAACCGCTGCATCATACGTGTATCTAGCAGCCATCCGCAAGGAAGTTTGCACGTTATTTCGGGCGCTCAGGCAGCGCGGTGGTGGATCCTGGACAATACTTCGTTGGTGGTCGTCAGCTTTGCGCCCATGGCCTCGAGTTCGGCCAACGTCTTGCGTCCCTCGGCAGGATTCAGCGTCTCGATGGCGTCGGTGATGATGGAAACTTTCCGTCCTCGTTCGAGCAGGCCTTTGGCGGCCAAGCGGACACAGTATTCGGTTACAACTCCGAAGATCAAGAACTCGGCATGTTTCGGAAAATGCGAGACGAGCTTGTCGGCGTGGGAACTCTCGAAGATGTCGAGCGTCTCTTTTTCCAGCAGGACCTGCTTGTGCTGCAGAACGTCGTTGGGGAATTCCTGAGTCTTGTTGGGTACGCGGGTGAGGTCGTCGGTGAGGGCCTCGGTGACGAACTCGCTGCCTTGCGTACCTTTCACGCAGTGGGGAGGGAACGTCTGGAACTCCGGATCGTCGGGCGAGTGGAAGCAGCCGTGCGAAACGAGGAAGACATGTTTGTTGTGCGCGGCAGCCGTGAGTTTCGCGATGTTCGGAAGCAGTTTCTCGGCGCCAGGCACATAGAGTTTGCCACCGGGCAACATGAAGTCGGCCTGCGTGTCCACTTCCCACAAAACCAGATCCAGAGGTACCATGCCATCTCCGTTTGAGTAGCTAGCAGTGCGTTCATCCAGCTTATACAGCTTGGGTGAGGGGTGACAAGCGAGCGACGGTGGCGTCGCGAGGAGCGATAGAACGATGGCCCAGGAAGAATCTTCGAAGGCGAAGATGCAAACGCGCGTAGTCGTGCGCAATGTCGGATTGATGCTGAGCGGCGACTTGAATCAGCCGATTCTCGACGCCGACACGATCGTTGCAGTGGATGGGAAGATTGCGGCGGTCGGGAAGCAAAAAGATGTCGATACGGAAGGTGCGACGCTCGTGGTTGACGCGCGGGGAGTCACGGTGGCCCCGGGGTTGATCGACAGCCACGTGCATCCGGTGGCCGGAGATTGGACTCCGCGGCAGAACCAACTGGGATGGATCGACAGCTACCTGCATGGCGGCGTGACGTCGATGATTTCGGCCGGCGAAGTGCACACGCCGGGGCGCCCGAAGGATGTGGTCGGGCTGAAGGCCATGGCGATTTTCGCGCAGCGGGCTTTCCAGGCGTTCCGGCCGGGGGGCGTACGAATTCATGCCGGCGCTCCGGTCATCGAGCAAGGGATGGTGGAGGAGGATTTCAAGGATCTCGCGGCTGCGGGCGTGACCATGCTTGGGGAAGTGGGGCTGGGCAGCGTGAAAGATGGAGCGACGGCGCGGCAGATGGTGGCGTGGGCAAGGAAACACGGCATCCAGAGCACGATTCATACCGGTGGGCCGTCGATACCGGGGTCGAGCTTGATCGATAAAGATATTGTGCTGGCGGCTGATGCCGATGTGATTGGTCACATCAACGGCGGCCACACGGCGCTTCCCGACGACCAGATTACGACGTTATGCGAGAAGTCGCCGCGCGCGATTGAAATTGTGCACAACGGGAATGAGCGGGCGGGGCTGCTGGCTTTGCGTACGGCGGGCGAGTTGCAGCAATTGCAACGGGTGATTTTGGGAACGGATTCGCCGGCGGGTTCGGGGGTGCAGCCGCTGGGGATTGTGCGGCTCATTTCGTTGTTGTCGTCCCTGGGAGATGTTCCGGCGGAGGTGGCGATTTGTTTCGCTACGGGGAACACGGCGAAGATCCGCAACCTGAATTGCGGGTTGATTGCTCCGGGGCGCGATGCGACGTTTGTCTTTATGGACAAGGCGCAACGTTCTGCCGGCGCGACACTGTTGAAGAGCATTCAGGCGGGGGACTTGCCGGGGATTGGGATGGTCATGATCGATGGAGTTGTGGCGGCGCAGCGAAGTCGGAATACGCCTCCGGCGACGCAGGTTCCGGAGATTGTGTAGAGGGTGGGCCGGGGTGTCGTCCCCTAAAGGGGACTCGTGGTTTTGAGGCGCTAATTCCCCGCACTTGCGTGCGGGGCTTTCATCTGGCGTCGCTGCGCGACTGGGGACTGGCCGGTACGAAACTCATGCGTGAGCGGGGCGAGGGCGAGGACGCCCTCGCGACTGCTGGCGGGACGCTGGCGCTACGTTCTGGCTAGGGCCGCGCTGGAAGGTGTGCGCCATCAAGACGTCGGGACTCCATCGCGTGACAGCGGTCAACGCATGGGACCGGCGGCCACTATTCGACCTTGCTTCAGCGCAGGCCGTCTTCACCTTTGATTTGATCTTTGGTCAGGCCGCCGACTCGGGGGAGCGGGCGACCGCTGTCGGTGACCGCGACTGCCACCATGATTTCGTTGGCTCGAGGTGCGTCGTTGATGCGGACTTCCATGCCGTCGAAGTGGCTGCGCACGAAGGCGGCATCTTTGTGACCCAGCGGAATGTCCAGAGGGACGCCGAGTCCGCCGCGTTTTTTGGATGACGGGATCAGGGCGGCGCCTTTGCCTAGAACTTTTCTGACTGGCGTGCCCAGCTTGGGGTGCAGGATTGCAGCCGCGTGTTCGAGTTCGCCGTTTTCTCCGACGGCGGCTGCTTTGCCGTAGCTTTCCGCGCTGTTGCCAGGAATGCCTAGCGCGGCGACAGCTCTTTGCGTGAGCAGTTCGCCGAGTTCTTCGCCGATGGTCATCAACGCCGATAGATCCTCGACGTACTTTCCTGCATATGGATTCTCAATGACGGCGACGGCGGCTGCGCGTCGGGTGGGAGGATTTATCGGACGTCCCATCTCGGACTGCGTTTCCTCCAGAAAAACCGCGATCTTGCGGATGTTGGCCTTCATCGCAGCCCGTCCTCTCCTTTGATTTCGGATGCCTTGAGCCCGCCCACCCGCGCATGGATGCGAGGGCCCGTCGTCATCACCAGAGCGAGCAGAATTTCGTCGGTGCGGGGAGCATCGGCCAAACCGACTTCGATGGCGTCGAAGTGACTGCGCACGTAAGAAGCGTTGATGTGGGTGATGGGGACATCGAGGCGCGTGCCCGGACCGCCGACTTTCTTGGTCGAAGCGACAATGGCCTTGGCGCCGCCCAGCACTTCACGCATGGCGTAGCCGCCCGGTACGTGCCAGAGGGCTCCGTGCTCGAGTTCTCCCGCGCTGCCAACGATGGCACCTTTGCCGTAGCTTTCGACTGCCTTGGCATCGCCACCCAGCGCGGCAACGAGGGACTTTGCCATCTCGAGACCGAGGGGTTTCAGATCGTCCATGAAGCCGGCGATGTCGGGAACGTAGGTGCCTGCGTAGGGATTGTGAATGACGGCGAGCGCCACGGCGCGGCGGAGGGGTGTGGCGGAAGGGGGCCCGCCTTCATGGAAGATTTCTTCGACGGCCGTCAGCTTTTTGCGAACTGCCACTTCAGGCATGGACCAGACCCCGATCTCCGGATGTTCCTTCCTGCGAGCTCAACTGCAGAAGACCGCCCACCATACGCGTCTGCCCGCACAGATGCAACGCGGCGGCGCGAATCAGACCTTCGACGAGCAGCGTCGTTGCAGTCGTCACTCCGGCGGTGAGGGCGTGATCGACATCGTGCGATTCTAGTGGCCCCACTCGTTGCGTAACGAGGCGATCGCCGAGATCGTTGTCGGGCGCGAGGTCGCGGGCTGGTACGCGCTGGATGTTGGGATGGTCCGGCAGATCGACGGCGTTCGCAATGATGGTGGCCGCAACATCGGCCATCGCGGCACGATCGGCCAGCACGGTGACTGCATCCGCGATGCCGAGCGAGAAGCTGCGCCCGCGCCAGCCGCTGGTGGCAATCCCGCGTACCGGCTGGCTCGCTTCCAGCAGAGCAGAGCCGAACAACGATCCGCCTTCGGGGTCGTCGATCATGCCGGCTACGAAGTGTCCGCGGTCCAAGTGCAGGGCGATATCGCCACCGTCGTTCACGTAGGCGCGGTCCAAGTGCGCGGCGCTGGTCATGGCTGCGAGAACCTCTTCAGCGACGGCGCCTGCTACGGCCGCCATAGGAGTGATGAACCAGCGGTCGGCGTAGGGCGTGACGGCGGCTGCCATTCGCTTTGCTACTGCCCCCGTTAGATGCGGGGCATGCGGTCCGGCTTGGGTCCTAAGATTCGGCAACTCCGCACAAAGTTCGTCGAGCACGGTGACGAATCGATCAGCGGCTGCTCGGTAGGCGGCTTCAATCCCGGTAGGCGGGCCGAATGCTTCGAGGACGATGTCGATCGGGCCGTCGTGCAGATGCAGGCGGCGTCCATCGGGCAGGAAACGAATCTGTGCGCGGTTCTTCATGGCTGGCCGCGCTTTGCGGGCGAGATGGGCCACGGGTTTTCGGCGCGCGCGGGGACGTGCCGGCGTCCATCGTCAGGCGCGATCGAACTCAAGGGGCGGACGTGATCCATGTAACCGCCGAGGTCGGCATAGTCCTGGAGCTTGAGAGTGAATTCGATCGGCGCCACCAGCGCTGGAGTAGGCACATAGCCGAAAGCGTTTTCGGGCATACGGCTTACGTCGACCATGAAGGTGATTCCTCCGCCCGGCCAGATGTAGACGGGGGCACCGCCGCAGGTCACGCGAGTGAGCGCTTCT
>Ga0073909_10000191_pt1 | contig 21754 bp, 39 predicted proteins | sample Coa_R1_6_FD_66439 | JGI IMG/M metagenome (GOLD analysis project Ga0073909, IMG submission 66439) | Surface soil microbial communities from Centralia Pennsylvania, which are recovering from an underground coalmine fire. - Coalmine... | ecosystem: Environmental > Terrestrial > Soil > Unclassified... | reverse complement strand
TAAGATGTCAGAGTGGCTGAAGTTGGCGCTGGACGAATCAGGCCACCCGAATATCGACGAATTTTATAATGCTATGGTGCGGGGCGACGAATCGCTCGACCATGAGACGTTGGATCAAATTCCAACTGAGATAGCAGACTACCTTTATGCTAAGGCCAGGGATCATCAACAAACGCTGGATGTACTGAATGCTGCGAACCATAAAGATAACAAGGCGGATGTACCAGTGGGGGACGTGCCGGTAGAGGGACCGTTGAGTGCGGTTAAGGAGATACTGAAGAATGGTGAGGGACGCTCGCGAGCAGCTGCTGCGGCGGATGGAATGAGTTCGCTGGCACCGGCGACGTTCATGCAGAAGGTGTACAATAACATTTTGTCAGATCCGTTTTCGGTGGTGAAGGATTCGATCCAGTTTGCTAAAGATTATTTCAAAACGTTGAATTATGAGGCCGGGAAGAGCCCAGAGGCTGCTGAGTATGCGTCGAAGTCACATCAACTTGAGGCGAATATCAAGAAGATGGAGCGGGAGACGATGAAAACGTTCTGGATAGACGATGAGGGTAACTGGACGAATAGGTACGTGGACTCGTTGAAGAGTCCTGCGGTTAAGAGCGCGTTGGATAAGTGGATCGATGTGAATATGAAGCGGGGACAAGCCACTAATAACGTGGTTATGCTTTCGCCCGATGATCCGGCGGTTGCTAAGGCGCTGAAGGGACTCAGTGAGGAGCAGAAAGCGAATGTTACTGCGCTGATGAATAGGGTGGTTTCATCGAATGCGGTTAATGCCGCCCAGCAGCTGGAGAAAATGGAGAGCATTGCGGTGGTGGAGGGGGCGCGGATACTTAGTCCGGCGATGGGATTGAAGGCTAACCAGAATGTTGTGTTGGCGGATGCGGTGTTGCGGATGATGAAAGATCCGACAAATCCAGAGGTCGCTCAGCAGGGCCAGTTGGCACTGCAAAAGATCGCTGATGTAGACTTCAATAAGATTGGGGAACTTCAGGATCATTTTGTAGAGCAACTCCAGCAAATAAGTGAGGAGAGAGAACACTTTGAGAACAATCCTGCTCAAGTTACGCAGGAAATGTATGGTAAGTGGGACGTGACGTACAAGAAGAACGGGCGGGAGTACTTCACTAGGGTAGATACGCGGGCAGCAGCACAGGGGCTGGGCGATGAAATTGTCAATATTAGGCGAAATGACTCAGATGGCGATACGCGGGTGAATTATAGAGCTAAGGTGGCAGGCGGGGCGCGTGAGCCGACAATGTGGATCGATAACCATCTTAGTGGAAGCAAGAAGAATGCGGCGTATTGGTCGAGGGCACTGTACAAGGCGCAGACTAAGTTTTTGCTGGCGAGTCCAGAGTACATGCAAAGGCCGGATTTGCAGCGCATGATTACGATGCACTCCGAGAATATGCTGGTGCCTGATCCAGAGTTCGGGAGGCACATGTCTAGGTTGGCCTCGACTTGGTATTTGGGTGGTAATATAGCGAGTGCGATTGCGAACGGTACGCAGATGTTCACGCGGGGCGCGGCCGAGATGACGAGGATTACGGGGAAGCCGATTGACTCGTTTAAGCGGGTAATTGATGCGGTGCGCGAAGTGGGGGAAGCGTATTTTGATAAATCAAAATGGCGTAGTCCGGACCATGAGTGGCTCATCAATAAGTATGAGCAGGACAAGACCGGATCGGCGTATGATACGGTGGGGGAGCGGGAAAATGATATTACGCTGAAGATGCAGTGGGCGCTGAATCACGGGAGGCCACAGTCCATCGCTCAGAGAAGCGATAGTTTACTACATCGATTCAACGATACTGTGATGCTGGCGTATCGGGCAGTGGAGAATGTTAATACGCAGAGTGCAATGATCTCGGCGTTCGATCATTATAGGTCTACTGGTTTGTCCAAGGAGGAGGCGTACAGGAAAGCGGAGGAGTTTAACTGGGCGGTGAACGATGTGGGCGGCAAGGCCAATAGACCGATTTTGGCGTTCAATATGATGCCTAAGTCTGCGGCGATGGTGATGAATTCGCTACAATCATTTAATATCGGGACGGTGGGGCAGATCGTTAAGTTGATTAAGCAGGGTTCACCGGGTTCAGGCTTTACACCGGCTGAAAAATGGAATGCAAGGAAGGCAACTGCACAGCTATTTGCAGTACAGGCCGGGTTGGCAGGGGTGCTGGGGGTGCCGTTCGCGTCTAGTGCGGTGGCAATGTTGGAGCTAGGATTTCCCGGCCTAGAGTTACAAAAGAATATCAGGTCACTTACGCAAAAACTGTTCGGTGAGGACGACGAACACAACACGATTCTATCGGACTTGGCGCTGAACGGTGTGCCTAGTATGTTCGGATGGGACTTTCAAAGCCGCCTTAGTATGGGGAACACGGTGCCTGGGGTAAGTGAGATTAATGGATTTCAGCCCGATATGCTGCATAGTGCTCCGGTGCAGATCCTGACTAAGTTTGCACAGGGCGGACAGAAGATGATAAATAAGGACTTTTTGGGTGGGGCGAAGGATATGATGCCGCCTGCGGTCAAGAAGATTATTGATGCGATAAGGGGAGATGGGAAAGTTATAGATTATAACGGGAAACCGATTGCGGGAGGCGATAGGACGTGGGGTGAGCTGACGGGCCAGGTGCTGGGATTTCAGCCCACACGACTCACAGACTATTACGAAATGAACCGCATTAAGAAGGCCAGCGAGAACGAGCACCGCAGAATGGACGCTAAGTTTAATCAGGATCTAGGACAGAATGTCTTGGATCAAAACTTTAGTACGGCGGTTGAAAAGCTTAAAGAGAGGGCGGCACAAGATCCTAATTATGACATTTTTGCGGGGGGCCGGAAAGCGGTGGAGGCGGCGATGGAGCAGCACTTTCCCAGGGACTTGAGGAGACAGCTCAACAAGAACGATACGCAGATCGCGAGGATGTTGCCAGTAAATTACGGACTGCCGACATTAGAGGAGCAACAGGTGTTTAGAGATAATGCACTGCGCCGGTTAGGTATACCAATCAGGAAGAAGGATTGGGAAATGTATCGGACGAGAGATCAGGTGTGGGCCGAGAATCCTGAACTTACTAAAGAAGAGGTATATAGGGAGGCGGAGCGCAGGATGGGCAAAGTCAAGAAAGTTAAGCAGCTGGCAGCTAGCCCTGAGGAGGCGACATCCGTTGCACAAATTCTGCCATAGCCTCTGGGGAGGCGAGGATCGTAGTTATTCGCTGGTTGTTTCCGACGCCTTCGGTGTAGACGGAACGAACGACTTGTTCAGAATCAACTAGGTATTTGATGCAGGCGTCCATGTCATAGGGCGGCTTGCAGTCTTTCCAAAACAGCTTGTTAAGCTTAGGTAGGGATATAGGGACCGGCTGCTTTAGGATGAAGTCTAGGATGCGGACGGTGACCTCTGCCAGTTCGTTGCGGCCCACACCACCAAAGATCTTGTAGAGGTCTTTTTCGCACAAGGAGATTCTGTCGATGGCGATTTGTAGGTGGTCTCTGGTGATAACCAGAGATGGGGGGTTTTCCGCGAGTGCGGTGAGCATGGCTACCTTTAGAACTTGAGAGGGTTTGGAGTGCAGCCAATTTTTGAGGTAGGGAACGGCATTGGGGATGGCTTCATTGTGTTGGCTATACCATTCGGTCCACCACACTTGAGTTTCGGGCGACCAAGTGACCTCCCCTGAGAGTTTGGTGAGTTCTTGGGCAGCAGTGATCAACTGCTGGCGCTGCTCCTCGTTAACATAACCGGGGATCGCGTGCGGCTCATGGTATTTGCGTTCTCCAAACTGAAAAATTGTCCTTCTGGCGAAGCCAGACTTGATAATTTCGTCCTTTTGCATGGAGGTCGAGATGTCAGTGGTGAGTGCGCCCAAAATTACTAAATATGGATCACTTAGGTCATCGGTGCCTCGATTTTTGGTGCGGTATCCGTACGTTTTTCCTTCATAGATGTCGTTCATGGCGCTGATCCAGCCGATTGGGTCTTTGCTAATAAAGTTTACGAACTCGTTGGCGAAGATGGTGAATGGGTGGCTGATACGCTCGAAACCGTCAGGGCATTTGATTGGTGTGGCGACGGTGCTGGGAACGGGCGGGTCCGCTTTTGGGTCGCCGCCCATAAATCGCCATAAACCTTCTGGTGTTTCTATAGATTTCGATAGAATTTCCTCGTTGATTGGCTCAAGGATAGATCTAGCGCGGCTTATAGCCGTGCTTTTTCCGCTACCAGCATCTCCAACCAACATTATATAGAGGTTGGGATAGTAGGTCATGGAGCCGAGGTTAAACCACACTCGACGACCGATGGCGGAGGAGACTGTGGCATAGCCAGCCCAGACGTAGAAAGCATCTGGGACTTCGGTTCCGCTAGTATACTGGAGGAACCTGTCTATGAAATTCACAGCTGCTCTTTTGCGTCATAGAGGAACCCGTGAATGATAGCTGACCGCGGAATCCACTCTTCTATGTTGGAGTCCCAGTAGCGGAGGGGTTTGGTTTTAGAGTCATGTTCTAGTTGTTTGCGGACTTGTGAAGTTTTGAGGGTGCGGAGGAGCTGCATCATGTCATCGATGCTATTCGTCGTCGTCTTCATAAGATTTCAGTTTGCAGTAGAGGAAGAATACCGTGATTGCTAAGGATGTGATCCAGCCCGCTATAACGCCTGCGAAGAAGTCGTTCCAGTGCATTAGATAAGGATTGCGGGGAAGATGGGACTGGGATTGGGCAGATAGGGAAGTTTTTCGTCCCACTGAACAATTAATTCGTCTGAAGGCGCGCGGTGGATGACAGTGCCAGAGACGTAGCCGCGTGATTCGTCTGCGGGGTGGATCGGTATCTTTACTCTGTCGCCTTCGTATTTGTAGGTGTAGGGGTGGAATTCTCGCATATTCTGAGTAGTAGTTGTTTGCAACGGTTGAACTTGTTTTTGGGTGAGGGTTTGGTGTAGGAGCAGTTGCCGAGGCGGTAGATCATACCGGGGTGGCCTTCGCTTTTCCAGAAGGTGAATTGATCTTCAGCCTGCTCTTCGTCAAATACTTTACGGGTAATTACCGGAATGACGCCGTGCTGGTATTTGGTAGTGTCGTTTAGGACTTGATAGACTGTATCGAAGCGGTCCTTGAAGGGCACCTTGTAACTTACCACATCGAAAACGTGAAAGGCGTTGGTGAATACGCCGTCCAGCATTACTTTGGGCGGGAATATGTCGCGTAGGATGATGCCGAGGGTTTCGGGCGGTGATGCACCATAAAATACGCCATTTTGATATAAGGTGCGCGGACCTTTTATGTAGGGCTGCACTAAGCAGGGATAGATTACTTTGTGTGGTGCGAAGACATCTGGGAGCATGGGGATCATAGATTAGTAATTAGTCTTATCGAACCTTCGTCATATGTTCCTATGCCTGTAAGGTCAAAACTTAAGTCCTTGGTTTCATACCAGTAACTTTGATTTGGGTCAGGTTGTTCTGGGAGGCGAAGTTGTTTTGCGATTTCGATTAGGGCGTTAGCGATTTGTTCCCTGGATATTGGTTTGTCAATATTACCGCTGCGGAACTGTTGAACGAATGTTTGTTTCATTCTCTGAAGGTTACACCGAATTTTTTCATGCAGCGACGGGCGGCCTGTGAGGGAGTTACGCCGCTGGCTGCAAGAACAGCCTCAATGTGGCGAATGCATATAGTATAGTAGCTGCCGACAACGATACCGTCATGGATGGCATTTTCTTGTGTGATCGAGACAAGATTAAAATCGTCATTTCGACCTCTGTTTAGTAAGTTGCTTACATATCGAGTGGATGCGTGCTGTGGTAGGCTCATTTTATTTGAGTTTGGGTAGGCGCAAGGCGAAATCTAAGTCGGCCCGTTCTTCATCAGAAAGAAGAGCTATTTCTACTTCGGACATGATGCGGAGAGTTTGGTCTTTGTTGAGGATTAGGGGAATGTGACACCGCGCGCAGAAGATAACGTCTCCAGGGACTGGAGGTACGTTATCGTAGCCCACATGTATGTGGACATCGAGGTCTTTATTGCAACTTGGACAGATCATAGTTTTGCTGAGTATGGAATTTTAAATTTAGTGCGCCAGTAAATTTCGTTCACCCAATCGTAGATTTGCCATTTTGTGAGCGGTATAAATATTTCGTAACGCCGATACATCCAATCAAATGTCAGTTTTTGGTCCGTCATAGTTTGTTGGTACAGGCTCCCCAATTTGGCCCCCAACCTCCATCAAAGGGAATTATTATATCACGGCCTGCAATGTTTAGCTTGTTCTTGAAGTAGGAGCGGAGTTTCATGTGCGCCCAGAGGCGTACTCTGGAGGGATACTGACCGAGCAGGGCGTCATGAATCTGGTGTAGCGGCTCTATTATCAGCGAGCCGTCTGGGCGGCGATTTTCTGAATCGTTCCAGAGGTTTAGTGCGGCTAAGCTGATTGCGTGTGTGGTATTAGCTTGGGGGCGGTGCGCCAGAAATTCCTTGACTGTGTCGTGAATGTTTGGTCCGAAACGGCGACCGAAAAAGATACGATTCTGGCCGGAGGCTGCGTCTAATTCTCCATCAGCGACTAGTTTAGTCGCTGCCCATGCGTGCCATGATTGGATGCCGGGGTAGCGGCTGAACATAGCGTTTTGGAGGCGTTTGGCGATGCTTTGCTCTAAGTAAAGCGGCACACCAGACTCCTTGAAGGAATCTTTGAGGATATTCAATACCATCGTTGGAATGCCCATCATGTAGGAACTACCGTGCTGGACTCGTTTGGAGCCGAGGTAGATCCAGTCGCCAGCAAGATCTTTGACAATGGGAAATACTCGGTCATGGAGCCACTTCAGCTCTTCGCGATCCATATCATTGATTTCGTCACCAAACCAATAGAGCAGGGCGATGATTTTGGCGGGTTTCATGCCTGCATAGTAGTCCTCGAGCATGGTAGTGTCGCCTAAGCGAGCACATTCGCAGGCGACGGTCCATCCATCCGCGCCTTCTAAGTCTATTTGGAACATGTCGTAGCCGGTATCGGCGACATAATTAGAGCGTAGAGCTTTCTGTATTGTTTGGAGGTTAGCCCCAGACCCAGTTGGACTCTTGTAACACTTAACTCGCCCGGTTTCCGCTTCAAGACTATAGCCACATCTAACCCGCCCATCCAAATCTCCGGTAATCTGAAGGGTTTCTCGGACACCCTCCAAATGACGATGAAGCAGTACATCGGAAAGAAAGGGGTCATGGGGAAAGTGTCGTTTAAGTGTTAGAATGGCCTCAACGTCCGAGGTGAGCTTTTTGGTCTTTTTACCCTCTTCTTTGACGTATTGTGGAGGGTAGCCTTTAACTTTGTAGAGTGTATTAATTAGGCGTGGGGCGGAAATACTGCCTTTGGGGCCGAAAAGGTCGCTGCCTGCCAGCTCATTAAGCCGCTGTCGGACGGGCAGCATTTTGGCGGCATTTTCCTCTAGCATGGAGGAAACGTTCGTCTGGTCGTATTTTATACCACGTAGCTCCATGTAGAGAAAGATGTTCTGGAGAGCTAGGACGGTTCGATAATGATTGAGCGGCTTTCCGCTCAATACGTTGTCTTGGGCGTTGCAGATTTCGAGGGTGACCGCAGAATCCATCGCGCAGCCGCGATAGAGGCCATCACCGTCAGAATGATACATGCTATCGTCCTTCCAGTGCGGCTGGCGGGTCCATACGGAGGCTTGTGTGGCGAGAGAGCGGGGAAGCTCCGCATAAATTGACCAGGACTTGATGAGCGTGTCCTCCGATACGTTTCGTATGGGTATCTTATATCCATATGAGAGAACGAAGTTATCGTAGAGCTGGTTCTGGAGAACTTTAGGCACATCTAGTCGATACATTAAGTTGGCGAAGGAGCGGAGAACGCGAATGTGTTCGTCTTCGCTGAACCGATTCCAAACGATGGTGTAGGAGCGCAGTGGGCTGTTGGCGATTGAGACGCACGGCCAGCCCTCTTTCAGGCCACCTTCTATATCTATGGAACAGCGGATACCGGGAGGCCAGTAGTCCATTAGGAAGCATAGGGATTCGGCGGGCGCATCGATAATTAGATCGCGGTGCGGTAGGATTAGGTTTCGATTGTAACCTTCTGATTTGGCCCTTTGTAGGTCGAAACGGAGAAGTGGGAAACCAGAAAACTCTCGTAATACGTATGCGGGGTGCAGAGAGGCGATACACTTCCGGCCTTGGAAGGGACCGGGAAGTTGGGCGACGAAGAGGCTGCCGCGCCAATCAGAAATCTTGCGCTTGGAGCCTAACGCGGCTCGGAGCGGTGTATTACCCAACAAAACACAAATGTTAGGATCAAATAGGTTGATATCGTCTGCAAGTTTAGCAAGTCCATTTTGGATTTCGGGGCTGTCCCAGGCGAATTGGTCAATATCGTTATATGGGGGGCGGACTTGGCAGACATTGCCAATTAGACAACAGTGGCGGTCGATGCCTGCGTTGTGCAGGATCACCATTAGAAATTTACCAGAGACGCCCACGAAGGGGCGGTGGTAGTTCTCTTCGTCCTCGCCCGGCGCTTCACCTATGATGGCGATGCGGTAATCCGCTCTATTGATTGGCAGTTCGTTGGGAACTATTGTTTCCATTCACAAATGATCTCTTCAATGATTCGGCGGTGGTAGGTCGGAAGCTCAGTGAGCGAGTCGTAGGTCAGGATGTTATTGGCGTCGTTGCGGCCATCTATGTATCTAAAGGCTACCTCGAAGTTGTTTTGAGTGTCTAAAAATACGTTGTAAGTGTCTCCGTAGCGAGGTTCGTAGAACGTAAAGGCATTTTTAGTGGGGTGCAGGCCGATATGTAGGTCTTCGCGCACACTAGGTTATATTGGTTTTCCGCAGTGGGGGCAGGTGCGAGATTTGGGTTTGGGGATGGGGCCACTGTGATTCGGAACGCGGTTCCTGAGCCATTTTGTGTGCTCCTCGAAAAATATTCTGATTAAGCCTTCTACTGAACAGGCGGATGAACGGTGCCACATACCAACTTCTTTGTGAAGAAGGGGGTGGTAGGGCCAATCGCTGAGCGGAAACATGAGCATGACTGAATCGTGGCTTAGAGACTTTCCGTCGATCTGGGATCGGACGAATGTGAGGGCTTCTAGGACTTGCTCGCGGGTAGGAGTCTCTTGGAAGTTCTTAACAGTTGACAAAGGTCTGCCTTGTTCTATGGCACGTTTAGCTTGGAAGTTGGCTTTGTCTGTTGTGGCTTTTTCGGAAGCTTTTGCTAAGGCTTCTGGGGGTATGTCTACGGTGATAGTATTCATAAAAGAAAACTGGAGGGTAGTTTCCTACCCTCCAATTCGGTTGTTTAGGCTGCTTGTTGGTGCTTTTCGTAGTCGTCCTTGTGAATCAGACTAGCAACATCATTTCCGACGTAGTCTGACTTTTTGGAGCGAGTTACGATAACACGGGCGTACGCTTCACCACCTAGCATTTGAGCGGCGGTTTCAGCATTGAACCGAGGGCGGGCCGGGCGACCTTTACTATTGTTTGTGTCGCCAGTACCTAGCAAGGCGTCCATGAATCGAGTCATCTTTTGGACGAGCCAATCTTGGTCCAGTGCGAAGTTGACGAACAGCGGAAAGCCGGGTCTGACTTCCGTGCCCTCTTGTGTTTGAGCGGGAGTTACGAGTATAAACTCCCATTTCAATACCACAACGCCATCGCGATCTCCTTGTGTGATGCTCTTGAGGCGCACAAGGGGAGTTTGTCCATCGGCAATTAGCGGTATGGTGGTGACGACCTGGGATAGGTCGAGGTTAATATTCAACGGTTGAGTGTCCATATGTTTGTATTTTCTTTTGTTTTCCTACTGTTTTGTAGAAAGGGTTAAAATAGACTTGGAGGTGATTCGGGAGCCATGCCTCCTAGTGGGGGCAGTGGTTCGGGAGCCGCCACACCCAGGGTTGGTCTGGCCCACGGCTTTACGGTGATAACGTCGTGTCCTGCGGCTAATAGATCGTCTTCTAGATCTATTGCGGTATCGGGGATAACGTCTGGTGATTCGATTTCTAAGGTTACGAGAAATGTAGAGGTCATGTTTCAAGTTCTTTCAGTTGACTGTAGTCATTGCAATCGGGCAGGTCGTCATCGGGGATGTGGTGTGTCTTGAAGAATCCGTTATGTTCGGGGTGCTTTAACATCCACATGCGAGCATAATGTGCTGTATAGTCATTTCGAATTTTAAAGACATCTCCCTCAGTGGGGATGGCGGTATGCCACCTTGCCACTTCAACAACGCTTTTGATGCCATAATGCTCCCATCCGCCTCTCGCACGCTCTAAAGCGAAGTGATCAATCCAATACCAAAGTTTTGGATTTCGGCTATGGAAGATTAGGAACTGACGTTTTGTTTTTGTCATTGATTCTCGTTTAACTTGGACTCAATGAGCTTCCAATCGAACGCGAAGAGTGGTGGTAGGCCAAGTGAGTTCTTGAGTTGGTAGCGATAGTCTGGCATACTCCTGACTTGCCATGTGTACTTAGGACTTGGGCCGACAGTGCCGGATACCTCACACCTCCAAACATCAGTGAATAGACTGCCAATGATATTCTGCATTTGGCCGGGGATGAGCACAAAGTATTTCAGGCTTTGTTCTAGTTCGTCCTTTTCAACTTTCTCATGACATACAAGAACGAAGTGCTTGCGTTGGGCCGAGAGCTGGCTAATGAAGTGCTTCCACAGGTTTAGGTATTGTCCCCAGAGCGGAATACTCATCTCTTTTTTGCCTTGTTGACGTAGCACCTCGTCAATCATGTAGTCGCTGAGTTTGGTGGCGCTGTCTATGACAATGGTTTGGACTGAAGGGTCTTTTAGGGCGGCATTGAGACATTTTCCTAGGCGTTGGTAACGGTTGATGGGGAGGACTTCCACACCGGATTCGTCACGGTCGATTATGTCGTAGCCTACGGGTAGTGATCCGTTGTTAAGTTTGAGCCAGCGGAGTGCGCCGCCGAGACCGATGTCGCAGTCTGCGATGTAGGCACCGGGGAAGTGGCAGGCTAGGGTAGTCTTGCCTGTTCCAGGCGGTCCCTGTAATAGGAGACGTAAATATGATTCTTTTTGGTAGTTAGTTATTGCTTGCATAATGGGAAATTTAGTGTCGCGCATGGTCCGAATAATTCTAATGCCTTTTTGTCGTATACTCTAGCGGCTTCTTCCGCATCTTCGTATGTACCTAAACAATAGGTTATTCCGGCCTTTCTTATTTGTACGTTGAACTTAGCTTTGTTTAATTTCAATCCTCTATAGCCTAATCTGTTGTGTCTCTTTGCGTGATGTTGGTTTGTATCGTGAGTAACGAATTCTAGATTGTGTTTCTGATTGTTTAGTTTGTTTCCATCCTTATGATGAGTCTCCATTCCCGAGGGAGGTTTGCCTATAACTGCATGGTGCATATACATATGATTACCGCGTATGACGTTGCTGGCATAACCATTTACTAGACACCATGCAAATTGACTCAACCGTTCGAAGTCATCATCGTCTACTAGACATGACTCCCTAGCCATTTTGATTGTCTTCATAATACTGGGTTCCAGGTGACTGGTTTGAAGGAATCACTATTTAGAAATCTCATTCGGACTTGGTCGTTCTCGATTGTACATGCATCGTGATACATACACTTTCCATATTTCCCAAAACAACTGTTGGTGAACATGGGGAACTGATTTCGAACTAAGCAGTGGACTAGGTCCGAGGTGATGGTGAGCGTGTTAGCTTCCCACTTTTCTAAGCGTTCTTGGGTGTAGTCGAAGAATGCCTTGAAAAACGTCAATGGGGCTTCACCGCCACGTGGACCCTTGGCTATTAGATTTTTCGTGTCCTCTTGGACACGACGTAGACCGATTCCATCTAAGCAGAATCCGGTGATGTCTAGTTCGGGCCACAATATCCTAGCTACCCAGGTGTAACCGATGGTTTGGTGGGCGAGCTGGAAAGCGGGGATGTATTGATCACCGCCGATGCTAGTCGTTTTGTGATCTACGACACGATTATGGCCATTGACGTGGGCAACTAGATCAATGCGGCCAGACCACGCGACGTGGATAGCTTCTACGTGGCGCGGCTCGGGCCATTCGGGCAAGCGAATCTTGGTGTTAACGTCAAGGCGTCCGAGAGGGATCTCGAACGGTTTCTCTATTAGCTGTTCACCGTTGTCCTCGAGAATTTCCCAGCCTAGATCCTGAATGCGGTAGTGGGCCATGACGCGTAGCGCCATGCCAACAGTTCGGTATTCATCTGGAGGTGAGGGATTCTCGGTAAAGTATTGAACGATCCGCTGATCTTGTTCTTGGGCGCTCTCGCCCAAGAGGTAGCCTTTTATGCCCTCATGGATTGCACCGCCAAAGGTTAGGGCGGCATTGCGGGCATGAGCCTCGCGCCGGTAGATTAGGTAGTGAAGGGCGCTAGTTGGGCATTTTGTGAAGTGTTCTAGGGCGCTGTTATCTAATATTAGGAGGTAGTGGCCGTCTTGTGGTAGAGGTCTGAGGAATTCTCTGGGTTTGGATATTGTGGGCGGTGGTAGTTCAGTGTTTGGTAGTTCTATGTCGATCATTTGGTTCTATTCTTTTGCTTAATTTAAGCCAGAACAGGATGTTCTTGCGGAGAATGGGGGCGCAGGACTCGATTGCTCCATTGGAGATCACGAATCCCGCGCACAAATATTTAGTTTTGACTTGGTAGAGGCCGTCCTGCATTAGGGAAAGGTTGCTTCGGGTTCAGCATCTTCGTCTTCGGGATCACCAACCATCACCATCGTGAGGCTTAGAGTTAGGTTTACGTTGACGGTAAGCTCGACCTCGTCGTCCGCTGTAAAGTTGGATGCGGCATCCGCTACGGATTCGTAGACGTTATCGTCTTCGTCTATGAACTGGAGAGTGGCATTATCGAATCCCTGCTTTTTGGCTAGCTCGAGGACTTTCTGTGCGTTGGCTACAACTTCGGAGTTTTTCATTTTTGGGTATATTTTCTACTGATTGGTTTTACTACTACTCTGACGTTAAATGGGTCAAAGGGTACTTCCATATTTATGGCGGTATTGGCTGACTCTTCGACGGCACGTTGAGTTGCTTCTTCAATAGTGGCAGGACGTACGAAGGTTATGCGACCACCAATCATAAGTCCTGAAGCGTTATGGACGGCGTACTCGTAACGCTTATATTGCATCCCGGATTGCTTGGCGGCGGGCGGCTATGGATAGCTTAGGTTCCTTCGTCGAAACCTTGGCCTTGGGCTTAGGTTTCTCGGCAGGGGTTCTAAGCTTAATCACATACTCCCTCAGTTGCTGATCCGTCATCTGGACTAGGAGGGGGTTGTGCTTGATGCTGAGCAGGTGAATTAAGGGCGCGTCTGGATCGGTGTGCATGAAAGGTGAGGTTGGTCATTATTTCACGGACGGCTTCCCCTGACTCGGGACTCCATTCTGCTTTAATGTGCTGTCGTTTGCATTCATTGTGTAACGCTTCGAAAAACTGATTTATTAGTCGCTGTTTGATTCCACGGTCGCCTGCAAATATTTTCCTGAAGAAGTATTCGTAGATTTCATGTGGCAGTTGTGCCCAGATCTTTGGTCTATCGTCATTAGCCATAATGTGCGCCGTGGTAGGGGGAGCATCATTTCTTACTGTAGTTGAATTTGCCGTGTTTGGCGCGGCGTTGTGTCTCGAGTGCAATAGCAACTGCTTGCTTCTGCGGTTTTCCGGCAGCAACCTCAGTACTTATGTTCTGGGACACTGCTTCCTTGGATGCGGACTTCTTTAGTGGCACTTTTCTCCTTTCTTATTAGTTCATCTAACTGTAAATGGAGGGCGGCTAACTTTCCGAGGTCTTGGGTGCCGAATGCTTCAGCTATTACTTTATCGATTTTATCGTAGTTAGTCATTGAAAGAGGTGGTGCCTCCGGCCCACTACTTCTCCAGATCACTTTCCAGACCGAAGGCACCAAGGGGTTAAAGCACTACGTCGATGTAACGACCAACGAGGCGTGCTAGGGATTGTTTCTCAGGACGGTTGTCATCGTCACGAATAAGTTCGAATTCTGGCACTGCGGCCAAGAACTTTTGAACTTTCGCCTCGATGTAATCCGTATCGTGATCGAGGATATCCTCCGCTTTGAGCAGGTCGCCTTTGGCGATTGCTGATACGCGAGCGGGGGACGGATCTACAGTGATGCTGGCAGCAACTTCCTGTGCCCAAGTCTCTAATTCTTTGACTTTGGTAGGGTCACCGCCGTTCTCACCATCTGCACCGGCATAGAGTTTGCGTACTCTAGTATTGTAGGTACGAAATCTTTCTGGGACAGCTTTAGTGTCGTTAGGATTCTTAGCTCGCGCTTTGACGCGAGCTGTGGCGTCAGGATCGATTTCCCGTGGTATTTTTGTCCGTTCCTGCAATAGTTTCCCGAAGGCGTTCTGCCATTCGGGTAAAGTACTACGGTAGATGGTATTATTTACCGCATCTTTCAATGCCGCACCGGGTTCCCCGGCTGCTTCGTCATATTCTTCTACTGTATCTTGTCCTGTAAAACTTAGTTTGTAGCCACAGGACTGTGTAGGGTACTGCATAATTTTGTTTGTTTATTCTTTCGATTGTGAGGCATTAGTTGGTGGAGCGCGGGTCGCCTCGAAACGGCGCGATCCAGTATGGAACTTAGCAAAGTGGGCAGGTCGAGTCAAGCTTATTTTTCGGTGAATATCGTGTGAATAACTTTGTTACGCGAAAAGCGTAAGAACTCCGCCGGGTCGATTATACAACCAGGATGGTGACATACGGTCTGCCGTGCGGATCACCTACACCAACCCAGTCTGTTTGACCAATGAGACCTCTTACTCTTGTATCAACCCAGACTTCACAGTCACCGTGTTTGTCTAACATTTCTTGTAGTTTGGCTATTAGTTCAGCGAGATTCATAATGTGCGGTTCCTCGAGTGGGGTTGTGCCAAGATATTTGGCTAGAATTTCTCTAGGAGTACTCATGAAAGATTTTGGTCGAGACTTTCGAAATTCTGGAGGCTTATGCTATCGTTAGACTCCATTGTCTTCCCGTTTTAAATATTGATTTTTGTGTTCGAGAGTCAGGATGTAAATGTTGTCCTTGCCGAAATCTATTAGGAGCTGATTGGTGAAGTTGCCCGATTTATCGGGCAGCGGCAAGGCTGTGAGGCCAGCCTTGATGAGTGCGCCAAGGGTGGCCCCAGTGTAGAATGAATGTTTGTCCGTGGTTAGCATGACTGCGTCATTATTAGGTAGGTTATGTAGAGGGAAACGGTTATCTGGATGAGTAGGTAGATAACCGTTTCCCAATCGCTGAGTGTCATTCTGATAGTACCTTCTCCGCTTTTGCGATAAGTTCGAGCGTGTCGATTACACTCCAATCGCTGGGAATTAGGTCGTGTTTGTTCACACTGATTTTTAGTGCGTCGAGCAATTCGCTGGCGATTTCTTTGTAGGTTTTCATCGTTGGAAATCTCCTGAGTCAATATAGATGATGTCGAGTTTGGCGCGAGTGACTGCTACATAGATTAGGTTGACCTCTTGCTGCTGTTGCCACTCTTCAGTGGCGTATTTGCTGGGCATTAAGCCAACGTCGAGAATGAAGACTCGGTCCCACTCTCCGCCCTTTGCTCTATGGATGGTGGATAGGGTCGTAACGTTCTTTTTCTCTTCACCGAATAGCTCGGAGATGATTAGGAGAACTTCTTGGACGGACTTGGCGTTCTGCATGAACATGCGGACGCATTCGCATTTATCCTTGAGATTGGCGATTGCGCTGTCCTTGCCTTTGTCCTTTAGGTCTTCTGTTTTGGTGTGCTCATAGTCACGGAGTTTGTCGGTGAGTTCTAGGATGGAGTTAGCCTTCATTTTTTTGACGAGGGCGGTGAGGCCAGCGCCGATGTCACGTCCGAGGACGTAGCACGGGTGACGTGCGCCGAGTAGTGCGAAGGCGACTCCGATTAGTGGGGCGGTATTGCGGCACAGGATTACGTCCTGGGGGCCGATGTCTGAAGCGTACCAGTCGAACCATGTTTCAATGGAACCTTCTGGGGCGTTAGGGGCGTGCTCTATCATTTGGTTTTTTCCTCTTCTATTTGTAGTTTGATTAGAACGATGTGAGTGTAGGTTAGGACTAGACGGAATTTGTCGTCTGCTATGCGATGAAAGTCTGCTTTTTGGGCAGCTATAAATAATGCTAGTTGAGTCATCATCATATCGGAGTCCTTTAGATTTACGGCGAACGTGAGGCCGGTAATCCATAGGAGCGCATCGTAGTCTAAGTCGTGTGGGTGCTTTTCTTGGATGCCGAGTGCAATTTCGTTTATGTGGTCGATTAGCGGTTTGTACTGCTTGTCGAGGTGTCGTACGATGGAGCGGTAGGTACTAGTTTCCTCGAGGTGGAGGATTGTTTCCGAGGAGAGGTCCAGCATATGCTGGACTTCTTTGTCATCTATGCTCTCACTTATCTCACGCAGAAAGCGGTAGGTTGTGGCGAGTTTCACGATTTTATTTCTGCTAGTGGTTTGTTGAGATCTTGGACTTTGTTGGCGTATTGAATCAAGCTCTCGGCCAAGCTCACCGCTTCTAGAGGGGTGATATCACCTAGGATATAGGGATGGAGATTGATGTGGACGGAGTAGGAATGATCCGGCTTCATACGCAGTCCAACGCTGGGCTGTATATCTTCGGTCAATTCCTTGGTTGACCAATCTTTATAGCGCCGGTCGTTACGCTTCATTTGTTGATAGAGTTTCATAGTATTTTGTCGGCGTCGTGCATGGCACATACTCCGGCCTTGAAGCCAGCGTAGAAGCCGGCCTTTGCGGCAGCAATTTGATCCTTAGTTAAAGTCCATGCCAGCGTAAAGTATTGCTCGCGGAATTTATACCATTCGCTGTCGATGTGAGATAGTATCTTTTGGGCGGTTTCTGGGTCAGTTTTCATTCTGTGGCGATATCTGCGGGGCAGTAATGTGGACCGTTGGTGCCGCATTTTGGGCAGCGCCAACATTCCTTGTGAAAGTGCAGGTAGTGGGTTGATGGTCCGCTGTGGCGCTCTATCGTGAGGCGGTCTTTGGTGGTGACCGGCTTTCCGCAGTGTTCGCAGTTGTATTTAGTTATTATGTTCATCTAATGTTTGGTTGAGGGTTTGTTCGCATACGCAATCCTGTGCGGTTTCGCCGCACAGAGGGCACAGATCCACCTCTGGGGGGTTGTATTTGTTTGTGATGATGCGGTGGTCTAGCCATGTGGTGAGGACGTGTTGCGCGGCGTAGACTGCCATCTTGGAACAGCGGAAGCTGACACTTAGAGGCAGCTCCAGCATGTTGAATTGAGCCTTGAGTTTAGGCATTGATTGGCTATCTGCACCGCGGAAGGCGTAGATACTTTGGTATGGATCACCTACTGCAATGATCTTGCCGGTGGGTTTGACCATGCGATCCAACAGGGCGTGTTGGATGCCGTTTAGATCCTGGGCTTCGTCTACGAAGAGGTAATCGGCGCGGACGAAGGGTACATTTAGTAGCCACGTTAGATAGATCATGTCATTGTAGTCTATGTTGGCGTGATCCTTGATGGAGAGGGCGAATGTTTGCGCGGCGTATTTGATGCCCCGCTCTTCGCTGCCATCACATAGGAGCTGATGATAGTCTACGAGATCCTGCCATGCAGGATCTGTAGAGGGTTGACTCTTGCCGTATTCTACTAGTTTGGTGACGAAGGGCGCGTAGGTGTAGAACTCTTCTTTGTCACCTTCGCATAGGGTGCGGAAGATTTTGCGGGTTTTGTCCTCGTCTACGTTGGGGAATCTGGGCAGCCCTAGTTTGAGGGCACCGAGGCAGTGGCTGTGGAAGGTGCTGGATTTGCAGTAGGGAGGCAACTTTTCTCGAAGGGTGTTGGCAATGGACTTGTTGAACGCGATAAAGACGCTGATGGCACGCGGGCTGATACGGCGGGCAGTCTCGACGATTACCCAGGTTTTACCGGAGCCTGCGGAGGCATTGACGATTATGTGTCGGGTGCCGTGGATTGCGGCGTCGAAGACAGATTCTTGTTGTGGAGTTGGGTCTGGCATAATGTTAAACAGCTACTTTGATGACTGTTAGAGTTTCACCGCAGTTTGGGCACTTGCCGTCTGCGGGTTTAGGGGCACCCGAGCCGTAGAATGCTTCTTCGTTCCAAGCACAGCGTTCTTCCTTCGCGGCCTGGATGTGTTTGCATTCAGTTTTACGGAATCGGAAGTGCGGACAGGTACAGGACCATCCGTACTGGTAGTCACCGGTTGGCTGGAAGCCGTAGGTTACGCTGTACTCTTTTATTTGTTTGTGGAAGTGCTGGGTGCTGGGGCAGACGTGGTAGTATTCGATGGTGAGGTCTGGCATAATATCATTGTCGTTAAATTTCCACGGTGAAGCGGGTGGGTCGCGGTGAGCGATTGCGAACTGCGGTGGCGACGGCGTAATGACCTTTGGCGTTTGCGGGACGAATTGTGGTGATGTAAACGCAGATTTCATTATGGTAGCCAAAGAGTTTGACTTCTTGTGTAGGCCAGCGGCGGGCAGCTTCGACCCGTGCTTCACGTGCAGTACGTGCGATTAGTGTAGAGGTTTGTTTCATTTGCTGTGTTTTTGGGTTTGGTAGATTGTGGCGGCGAATCGCACGGCGTCGAACTTTGGGTAGTTTGCTGAGCAGAATTGGATGCAAGCGTGAATGGCGTGATTGTAGCCACGGCGCTCGACTGGATCTTGTATTTGGTGATAGCCGCGCGAGAGCGCGGTGGTGAGTGCGATGAAATCTTTCTTTGTCACAGGGGTGATACGATTTCTAGGGTGTCTGCGGCTTCCATTTCAGCGACATCGCCACGGTCGTATGCTGAGTCTTTGATGGATCTTAGTATGAGCTGTGCGGCTTCGTGAGTTTCGCATGAGCACAACTCTTTACCTTTGTATTTGATGATATATTTCATAGGTTAGTCGTTATCTGGGAAGTGGGTTATGTGAGAGAGGTGGGGGTATAGATGGGACCAGACTGTCATTATGCCTTTCCCCATTTTACGTTGGCCGTCTGTAGTTTCGGTTTTTGGGCGAGTGAGGACGTAGACGCGATCACAGGGGATGGTGACGTTGAACGATAGCCAATGACGTAAGGCGCGAGCGGCAGCGTGGCCTTCAATCAACCAAGGGTCCGGTAATGTCATCCAGCGCATCGCAACGTATTTACCTGAATTTAGTATTGTGATGGACTCGGGTAGGTAGTTCACACCATAGACTGGTTGCTTGGTGTGACTCAGATGGTCTGAACAGTATATTTCACTGGGTGAGGCCAGCTTTCTGGCTAGGGTTGATTTGCCAGTGCGCGGGGGGCCGACGATTACGATTTTCATTCGTAGGTACGGTGGGCGTCGTCTGATAGATCTTCGAAGTAGAGGATTATGTTATCGAGCATGTCGTCTACTTCATGGAGGGCGCTGATATCTTGAGGCTGCCAGCAGTCGGGGTGAACATTGCGGAGAATGTTGATTTGGTGCTGGATGGTGTCCAGGTACTGGGCGGCGGTGGGAGTTACGATTTGGTTTGGGTTTTTCATAAAATGATTACTGGATGCTCCGAAGAGCATCCAGGGTATCAGTTTAGATTTGGTCGCTATTCGCTGGAGCCGTAGGCTCGGGGCAGCGGACTACGCGGGTGACGACACGTTCGACTTTGGCCGGGACGTGGATATATTCCACTTTTTCCTCGATCACACAGCTGGTGGGTGGTTCACCGTTGTATATGCGGATTTGGAAGCCACCGACACGTTCGCGGCGGATGTAGTGTAGGCCGCCATTGTAGCCGGGCGATTTGTCCCATTTGCCTGGGAATATCTTTAGGACTCGCAGCATATCTGGGCGCTTTAGATTGTCGAAATCGACAAAGTCGAGGCAGAATGTTGGCTGTATAGCCAAGCTCTCTAGAAGCTCACGGTGGGTCTGGAGGAATTCTAGTTGAGCGACGAGCTGAGCCATTTCATTTTGGAGACGGCGCTCGGTGCGCTGGATTGGAGTTAGGTTTGGGTTTTCGGTTTTGTACTGCATATTATGTATGTTTGTTTGGGAGATTACTTGCCTAGGCACTTACCACAGGCTGAGCCTGTAGTTTATCGAATCGTTTGGCGGCGTGGGAGGCGGCTTTGAGGATTAGGCCGGGTTCTGATTGGAGCTTTTTGGCCCAACCTTGGACGTAGGCTTTACTATTTGTGAAGCACGAAGTGCTGAGCAATCCGCATTCGTTGAGTGCGAAGCACGAAAAGATTTCGGCGCAGAGTTCTTCAAATGAATACGGTTCAACCGAGTGGCGCTGATCTGCTTCGCATAGACTATGGCCAATTTCGTGGAATGCTGTTGCATAGTATTCCTCAGTAGAGCGGAAGTTTTCTTTGTGCGGTAGTTCAATGGTGTGGAGTGCGGGGGTGTAGGCTGCGCGGTGCGAGCCGTAGGTGATGGGTGCGGAGAGCAGAGATTCACCGTCTAGGACTAGCTGTTCTGCCCTGTCGTGCGGGACGAAGTCCAGCACGGGGGTGGCCGGGACTTCTATGCCTTCGACGCGGACGGCGGGGAATACGTTGTAATAGCGGAGCATTGCAAAGTTCTTGTCATTGTCCTCGTCGCGGAGGGTTTTGTAGAATGCGATGCGGATTGCGCGGGTGCCTTTTTGTAGGTGGCCGCCTAGTTCCTGTATCTGGTTGAACGTTAGGTAGTATTCGCCTTGTCCGAAGAGTCCGAGGGCTAGGACGTTGAAACCGCGATAAGATTTCTTACTGATTAGGTTTTTGAAGGAGCGGGAGACCCAGGGCTTTTGCCAGGGTATGGTGCCGCTGTTGAGAGATTCTATGAATCCTTGGGTGAGTATTTGTTGTGGGGTCATGTTTGTTAGTCTGTTAGTTTTGTTCTGGGAAATTTGTACCAGTCTGCTGGCGAGTCATTTTTGATTTGGCCGATATGGACGCCGTAAATGTCTACAATTTCTAGATCGTTGGTGACGCGGTAGTCATGTTCGTTGAGCCAAGGGAAAAAGTATGCGGGCGTCATTGCTAAGAATTGGTCCGGCATCTCGACACGGATGAGAACTTTATATTTCATCTTCGCGCATTGCGATGGTTACGGAACGTGGCGCGAGGGAGCGCATGTCTGGAGGAAGGATGGCAATGTAGTATCCGCCAGCTGCATCAGCGGTGAGGCCAATTTCTGCGGGTACGATTGTGGAGTCTGGTTCGGTAAAGGTGCGGACGAGCGGTGTTTCGGGTGTGGGTGAATTTTTTACGAAGTCGAAGATGCCCTCTGCTTCGATCTTGTTGGCTGTGGAGTAGTAGCGTGTGTGCGCTGTTTTGATGGACTGGACGGAGTCGATGTAGGACATTGTCCAGCGGTGTTCTTTTGCGCGGCGCTTGCAGCGCACGGTGCAGTAGAGACGTGTGGGGTGGCCGTGGAATGGTTTGCCGCAGAAGCGGCATATTTTATCTACGGCCTGAGTGTGATATTCGGACTGGTCTTGCATAGGGAGTAGGATAGCGCACTTCTCGAAGGCCGTCAAGCTTTCGTTTTTTGTTTCGATTGTTTGAAAAATGTTTTTTTCTCTGTATACGTAAGAAGTTGGTTGTTGGGTGTGGTAGGGGGACATGGCTTTGCCGCTTTTGCTTTTGGCTTTGTATTGTATTTTTTTTTTTTTAAAATTTTAAAATA
>Ga0073909_10000189_pt1 | contig 21854 bp, 11 predicted proteins | sample Coa_R1_6_FD_66439 | JGI IMG/M metagenome (GOLD analysis project Ga0073909, IMG submission 66439) | Surface soil microbial communities from Centralia Pennsylvania, which are recovering from an underground coalmine fire. - Coalmine... | ecosystem: Environmental > Terrestrial > Soil > Unclassified... | reverse complement strand
GACGGCTGCAGTACGCCTACGGTGCTAACAAGCTATGGAGTAATAGCGAACTTGAACAGTACACGGTGAATCCGTGGCAAATGTTCAGGAAACGGTGGCGGCGGTTTACTAAGCCACTGCCGCTTCTCCCAAGCGGGCCGAAGCACAGGATCTGGCGGCGACAACCACAGCAGGCGGTAAGGGCCAGTCGTGTCCCGCTCAATCGTTCGCTGCGTCTGCTGGTGACCGGTGCCGATCCACTGCGTGACGTCAGCGGAACCTATGCGCTGGATGGTAGCGGCATTACTCGGGCGGATTCACGTCATGGGCTGGGTTTCACCGGGGCTACAGTCGGCCCGCACTCAGCGCCGTTCGCGGTTAACACCACTACGGCGCGCTCCTGCCTGACGATTGCCTACATGCAGTTCGGCTCGCTGCACGGCTTGGTGGCGCAGGGTGAGAGCGGTGTTGCTGGCTACGCCTTCTACGTCAACGGTACCTCGCTCTCCTATGTGCACTTCGGCGTTGCCGATCACGCTATCGACATATCGGCGGAATTACCCAGTGCTGGCTTTTATCCGCTGCTGCAGGTTGCCGACGTACCGAACGGCGTTTACTACTGCTACGTCGGCAAGACCAAGTTCGCGCCGGTTACGCTCTCGGCAATAGCTGGATCGTCGGCTTATGGAGTTAGCGTCGGCAGCACTGCCAGCGGCACTCAGTTGATTGTTAGTGGGGGCAGCAATCTGCCGTTAGTCGCGCTATGGGAGCGCGTGCTTGACGACCGCGAGGCGTGGGCACTGCTGGACAATGCGTGGCGGTTGATCCGCCGCCGACCGCTGCCCACGGTCACCGCTACTGGCTTGGTAACGATTCCGCCGATCACTTATGCCTACGCCTACCCGATTGCCGACATCACCACTGCAAGTTGGCTGAATGAAACGGCAGGACTGCCGCTGTATCCGTCGCTGGCGGATGGTGGGACTGGTACACCGAATGTTGCTACTTACATTTATTCGCCTGACAATCCGACGACGCAGGAATTTGAAGTCAAGTTCGGCTTGTTAATTGCAGATACCGGTACTGCCAATCGTAAGCTCTCTTACATGCTACAGGCGTTAGGGCAAACAACTTCATTCCGCATGACGCTGATGTGCGGGGCTACGCAGGTTGCGCAATGGACCGAGAGTGTGGCAGTAGCTGATGGACAGGTGTTATTCACCAAGACGCTGAGTGGTGCCGAGGCGGGTACGATTACCGATAATGCTGATCTGCGCCTTCGTGGCCGCGCTTCGGCTTGAGGAAAACAAATGGCTGACAATGTACCGATCACGGCTGGCAGTGGCACCCCTATCGCGGCGGACGACTGCTCGGGTGTCTGGTTCCAGCGCGTTAAGCTGGTGGACGGTACGCTGGACAGCACCACGCCGATCCCCGGCGATGCCAATGGCCTGCGGGTGTCGCAGGGCGCGGCGCTGTGGCCCGCCGGGGTCATCCTGCAGAACGCTGCCACTGCTACTGGCGTCGGCACGGCGATGGACGTACGCGGCTATGCCTCGGCGCTGCTGGTGACGAACAACGCCAGTTGGACGGCGAACGTGTATGCCGAGGCGTCGGTGGATGACGTCAACTGGGTGGCGCTGGACTTCACCGCGCTGGTGCAGGCCGCGCCGGACATGCTTAGTGCAATCATCAACAACGGCCAGACCGCGTTCTACCGGGTGATGGTCGCTGGTTACAAAAGCCTGCGGGCACGGATCACCAACTACACCAGCGGCAGCGTCACCGTCACCGGCTACCTCGGCAACACGCCTTCGGACTACACCAACGTGTGGGTGCGCTATATGCCCACTACGTCGATGAACGTGATCCCGACCAAGGGCACCACCGACGTCACCGCGTCGGGCACCATCAGCGCGCAGAACAGCAACCCGAATAGCGGCACGCCGACTGCTAATTCAACGGTGGCGCTCGCCAACGGCAGCTTTGCCGGGATGGCGACGGTGTCGATTCAGTTCACTGGCACGTGGAATGGCAACCTGCAGGCGCAGGGCACCATCGACGGCACCAACTGGGTCAATCTGTCGCTGATCAAGTACCAAGGCGGCCAGATCTCGCTCATTCCGGGCGTGGTCGCTGGCATCTATTCGTGCGATCTGGCCGGGCTGTACGGGTTTCGGATCAGCGCGAACAGCTCGGGCACCGGCAGCTCAGCTTTCACTCTGCGCGCCTCGGTGGCTTCCAATTTGATTAGCCTCGGCGTAGTTGGAAGTATCGCTAGTCCTATTACTTTGCAGTCGGGACTCGGCTATCCGATCCGGCAAGAAGATGACGCCAGTGCTGACGGCAATCCGGGCATGGCTATTCTCGCGGTGCGCCACGCCACGCCCGCGAATACCTCGGGCACTGATCTCGATTACGAATTACTGCAGGTGAACAACGGTCGGCTGTGGGTGTCGGGTGATAACACCGGGCTGGTTTCCACTAATAACAGTAGCGCGACTCCGCTCGGTTCCGGGGCCGTATTCACCGGCACTGCCGACGATCTCACCGACTACGCGGCGGTCACCGTCTACGTGTTCAGCAACATTGTCAGCGCGACCGATGGACTGTCGATCCAGCAGTCGTCCGACGGCACCAACTGGGATCACCTCGACCTCTACACGGTGCCAGCCAGCACCGGGAAATCGTTTCATATACAGGCTGTGGCTAAGTTTGTACGCGTCGTCTACACCAATAGCGGCAGTGCGCAGGGTTCATTTCGGTTGCAGACTGTCCTGCACAAGAATGCGCCGCGCGGCAGTTCGGTACGTCCGCAGGATGCGCGGCCAAACGATAACGACATGGAGGAAACGCTCGCCTATCAGATGGTGTTCAACGGCACCACATGGGATCGAGTGCGCGGCAGCGTTGCCAATGGCATGGCAGTGGATGTCACTCGCTTGCCTGCAATTACCAAGGGTACGCAGGGTACTACGGGGGTAACGACACAGGATTTGAAGGATGCGGGACGAACTTCTGTTCGCTACTACGCCACCAACGTCGCGGCGGGTACGACGGGCACTGAGACTATCTTCACCCTCACGTCGTCGCGGGGTACGGCGGCAACTACCACTGGTACTAGCTTCACTCCGGCTAGTGGCAAGACGTTCCGCATTCAGTACATCGTCTTCACTTCGCGGGGTAATGCCACGGCGGTGGCACAGGTAACGACGCATAGTTTGCGCATTAACACTGCGGGTGCGGCCATTGTGACTTCGACTCCGCTGGTGTTGCAGGCGCGTACTGCTACGCCCGCGACATCCAGTGCGTGGGATCGGGTGCAGATCGACATTCCTGATGGTTACGAGATTCCCGGCGACGGCACGTTGTCGTTCTGCGTGACGGCGAATTCGGTGTACGTCACCAGCGCGCCGACGTGGGACGTGCTGATCGTCGGTTACGAATACTGATCATGCTGCTGCTGATATTCACACCGTTAAGTGGTGGTGGCCCTCCAGCGCGGGTTGGGGTGGTACTGTGGGCGCAGATCGCGGCTCCGGTCGGAGTCGCACCAACGGTAACACCGTCTGACCCACTGGTCTTTGGAGCCGCCTTATGAGATTCAGCATCTTCACACCAACGCATGACACGACTCATCTGGTCGAGACGTACGAATCATTGCTGGCGCAGACGCATCGTGACTGGGAGTGGGTGGTCGTTCTTAACAGCGGTGCGAAGCTGCCAGCGCAGCTGGATGACACGCGTATCCATGTGGTCGATATACCGAAGTGGATGGCGCAGCTGGGGGTCGGCGCGTTGAAACGTTATGCCTGTGGACATTGCGATGGCGCGTATCTGGTTGAAGTCGATCACGATGACATGCTGGTGCCGACCGCACTGGAGAAGATTGCCACTGCCATTGAGGTGCACGATCCGGATTTCATCTTCTCCGACGCTGCGCAGTTCCGCAGTAACGGCGAGTTCCAGCTGTTTGGCAAGGAGTACGGCTGGGAACATTACAGCCAGCGGGCGGGTGACAAGGTGTATCAGGTGAACCGCAGCTTCCCGGTCGATGCCAGTTCGCTACGGGCAATTTTCTACGCGCCCGATCACGTGCGGGTGTGGCGACTGGCAACCTATCGCATGCTTGACGGTCATGACGCCTCGCTGGCGGTGTGTGATGACTACGATCTCGTGTGCAGGACATATCTGTCGGGGGCCAAGTTCCATCACATCCCCGAGTGCCTGTACCTCTACCGGATACGCGAGGACGGCAATAACACTTGGCTGAAGCGCAATGCCGAGATCCAGTCCAAACAGCAGGAGGTTTCCAATCGCTACATCTATCCGCTGGTGTACGAGTGGTGCAGGCGGAATGACTTGACCAAGCTCGATCTCGGTGGCGCGACGGGATGTCCCGAGGGATTCGTTGCAGCGGATCTGAAGAACGGCATCGACTTGCGCAAGAAGTGGCCGTTCGCTGACTCGTCTATCGGCTGCATCCGTGCCCATGACTTCCTCGAACACGTGCCGCACTGCCGCGATTCGGCGTGCACCCATCAGCCACCTTATTGCACGGTCGGGGTAATGAACGAGATCTACCGGGTGCTGGTGCCGGGAGGCTGGCTGTTATCCGCTACGCCATCGACTGACGGTCGTGGTGCATTCCAAGATCCGACTCACTGCAGCTTCTGGAATCCGAACAGTTTCTGGTATTACACCCGGCAGCAGCAACGGCAGTATGTGCCGGGGATCACCGGGCGTTTTCAGGGTGCGCGAATATGGCAGGAGCACCCTAGTGAATGGCACAAAGCGCATGCTATTCTTTACGTGTATGCCGATCTGGTGGCTCTGAAAGGTCAGCGGCAACCCGGCATCTGCGAGGTTTGACCTAACCACGGGAGCGACGGCGATGGCTCTGAGAATGAGTACGGCACTGTGCAACAAGCTGCATGATACTAACCCTACCAAGACTATCTTCAATCTTGGTTTTCTTAAGCTGTATACCGGGACACCACCGGCATCTGCGGATGCTGCTGCTACTGGTACTCTCGCCGTTACTGTCAGCAATAATTCCACTGGTACTGGTCTGACGTGGGGACCGACCGCTTCGGGTGGTACGCTTACTAAAACCTCAGGTGAGGTATGGAGTGGCACGGTTGCAGCAGGTGGGCCTCTCACGATCACTTATTTTCGGGTGGTTGCGGTAGGTGATACCGGAGCCAACAATACGACTGAGCCACGGGTGCAGGGTACGGTCGGGATCGGTGGTACCGACATGGTGGTAGGCAATCCAGTGCTGTCTTCTGGTGCGACGTTTACCATCAATTTCGCCACATTGTCCTTCGTGCCGTCGTAATGCCCAGTCCCATCCGCAATCGTCTGCCTGATCCGGTCCCTTCACTAGAAGGGTTCGAGGGGATCATCAACACCCGCCCGGTGCAGGAGATCGGTTACGGTGGGCTGGTGATTGGACGCAACGTCGAGGTGAATGACCAGAAGAAGCTGATCCGGCGTAACGGCTACAAACTCGTGCGGAGCGGGGTCTATTCGGCTCTGTACGGTTCGCAGACGCAGGCCCAGCTACTGGTGGTGCACGCGGGGGATCTGGCGCTCGTAGCGCCTGATGGCGGGGAGCGGGTGCTGGCGTCCGGACTGAGTGACGGTGTGTACAGCTGGGACGAAGATCCGGCCAACAGCATCTACTACACCAGCAGCCGGGGGTCGAACGGCATCGTTCTTGTCAACAGCTTGTGGCGACCGTTGGCACTGGTGACTCCGGTCATCGCCAGTGTGGCGGCAATCGAGACTGCGCCGTGGATCGTCACACCGTTCAACCTCGGCAAGACATACGATCAGAACGTGGTGCACCTGTTTGCGGCTTACGCCTATCCTGATGGCAGGGAAGGCCCGCCCAGTGAAGCGGTAACGATTTCGGTGGCACCCGAGGTGAGCCTGATTCAGATGTCAGTTCCAGTGTTACCAAACTGCACGACGATGGTGTACGCCACGGCTCCCGGTGGTTCTGCTTACTATCTGGTTGCTGCGTCTACGGTATCTGGTTTTACGTTCCCTACCTACTTTCTGCATCTGCAGCATACGGGTGAGGACTATCCGTACACCACAGTGATTGAGGGGTTCCCGGTCGAAGCGTATCTGCTGGCTTTTAGCGGTGGTAGATTGTATGCAGCGTGTTATGACGCCGATACGCAGCTGGGAACGATCTATTGCAGTTTGCCGCTGCAGTACCATTTGTTCGACAAGACAGCGGATTTCGTGGTTACTTCAGGTGCGCCACAGTTACTGCTGGATTGTGCAAGCGGGTTGATCATCGGTACGGACAGCAATCTCTATTTGTGGAATGGCGAGAGGTTGCAGCAGCTTGCCAACTATGGCGTACCGCCCGGTGTATGCGGTGATGTGACGATGGACGGCACGGCATTCTTCTGGACGCTGCGTGGGATTGGCAGCGTGAAGGCTGGGCAGTATGGTTTGGTGACGGAGCAAAGCTATTCAGCAGATCCCGGTGTGTTCAATCACGCTAGGATTTTCTACGAACGCGGGTACGCCAAGCTAGTCGCTAGTACGGTATCCGGTAATCCTGTCTTTAACAAATGGAGTTCACGATGAGCATCCGGCTCTCTACAGGAATGCGTAACAAGATCTGTGAAGGTGGCACGGGGGGCGGGGTCAAGGGTGCCCTCGACGGCGGTTTCCTCTATATTTTCCCCGGCTCGCAGCCGACCACGCCGGATGCCGGGGCCACCGGCACGATGCTGGGCAAGGTCTCGGTGAACGCCGATGGTACTACCGGTCTAACCTTCCAGCTGCCAGCGGTACTTGGTGTTATCTCCAAGACTACCGCGCAGACGTGGCAGTTCATCGGACTGGTCGATGGTCAGGCAGGCTGGTTCCGCTTTTCCGGACCGGGGGATACGCCGACTAGCACCAGCGCGACGGCGGCACGGATCGACGGTACCATCGGTACGGCGGGAGCCGACGTGGACATCGGTAACAGTAACATCGTGACGGGTGCCGTCAATACCGTGGACAAGTTCTCGATCACCATGCCGGGTGCGTAAGTGTGGGAGACGTACACGTCCACCGGGAGTTGCTTGATCCGGCCCTAGCGCCGTATGTGAGCGGGTACGTCCAGCAGTTGCGCGGGCTGCACGCGGCAGGCACGCGCTGGTACAACAAGGTTGTCGTCGGTTCCGATCATCTCGCGAACCTGCGCATCGATATGGATCATTTGCGCGTGCGGGTCATGCCGCGTGGTGGCCCGGAGTTCGAGTACTTCTATTCCGATCACGTCGATGGCTGGTTCTACGCCACGCCGGGGTATCGCTATTTCGAGGTCAGCGGGCCGTGGTATGTCGGCGGCATTCAAGGTGGTGGCGTGCGGGTGCAGTTTCCGACTGGAGGAGTGCCGCGCGCCAAGCCGATCTACTCGACCAATCTTGATCCCGGCAAACCGCCGAAGTGGGCGCACAAGGACATCTTCGATGTCGGCATCCCGTTCGCCACGCAGAGCAAGGATTTCTTCAAGACGTGGGTATCGTGGCAGATGCAGCGGGTCAATGAAAAGGCGTGGTACTACGATAACAAGCCTGATACGTTGCTGACATCGACGTGGGGTACGACCACCGGGCGGCTGTCGATGGTCGGCTGGGGTGATTATCACTGGAGCGATATCAACGGCGGGATCTTTCCGCCATACGACATTCTGTACGATCTGCCGCCTACGACGTATGACGCGAGTGGCGCGGTAATGGGCGGCATCGGCCCGTATCTTGGTCCCAATTGCTGGTGGCGGCATGGCGCAATGCAGGTCGTGGGTGATCGCAAGTTTTTCATCGTTGGTGATAACAAGGGGCGGTTGCATGTCTATCCAGTTAAGGCGTACTGGAGCGACCCCAAGTACTACAACACACTGGTCAGTGTCGGCGGACTTGGTGCTGCGGCATCGACGGCGCTTGAGTTCAGGACGGCGACGCCGGTATATCCTGACTGGGTAACACTGTCCCCGGTTGATGACATGGATGTGCTGCTGTGGTGGAACTGGGCGTTCAACAAGGACGCCACCAAGGCGGCAACGATTGCCCTGCATGAAGATCCGCGCGCCGGGTATTCGTTTTACGCGGGCGATCTTTACGACCCATCTGTCGTAGCGTCATGGCGTGCGTTCCCCAGTGCGTTTTTCAATTCCGATCCCGACCACAAGCAGATGTTTCATACCAGCATGCAGGGACCGGCACCTCGGGTACTGACGCCGGGACTGGTGGAGATCGCTATTACTATCACGATTACCGGTCTTGACGAGATGGATTTCGCAGTCAGCGTCGATGTGCTGCGCTCCGATTTCTTCAAGCACTCCGGTCGCTATTATCAGGAGGCTGCGTATACCTACGGTGATTCACGTTTGACGGACGTGGAGAACGGGTTGGGCATTCCCGAGGATACGCTGGTGACTACCGAGTTGCAGTGTTATAGCGATGACGGCACATGGTATCTGCGCAAGGTTCCTGACCCTACCAATCCGCCGAACTTCTGGACCTTCGAAACCAAGGAGGATGGCACGCTGTGGTGGCGCTCCGATCCAGCGATGTACACCGAAGGATATGACTGGGTTGGTGCGTTGCCGAACGTAGTGTGGGTGGTGCGACGGCAGGATACCGATGCCGATATCATCCGTGAGACGATTGCCTTTGCGAACAGTATCAGCGACATGTTCTTTCCGGGGGTCGGCGGCGGTGATGCACGGACTCCCTATCTGCCAGATGGCTGGGGTGGCAACAAGTACATCTCGGGGATCTGGCTGCACAACATGTTCATCGATTCGGAACTCGCCTTCTTTACCAATGGGCCGGATAGCGGGCCGTTTCAAGGAGGTTACTGTTATGGTGGCATTTGGGCAGTGGATCTGCGCGCATTGACGTACGGAGTGTTTCGCAATCACATAACGTTTACTGGCGAGCCGATCCTTAACACGCTGGGGCAGGTAGTCGGGTGGCACCCGCGCACGCAGCGGGAGGAGTATCAAATTGATCTGTATGCGTTTGGCGAACATCAGGATGTGTCTGCTTATGCCGTTAACTCGGCGTTTCCCAACGACGACTTTCTTGGCTATCCTGCGGAGTACCAGAGTCACGAAGTACTGGAGCCAATCGATCCGGCGTATTTTTCCGAGCCTGCCATGGGGGTGCCGCTCAATCCGGCAGCAACGCCGGTTTATTCATCCGCAGCCATCAGCTTCATGAACCTGCAGACGTATAACGAACTGAAGATTCATCCGAAGGGGCACCTGTCCTGCCAGTTCATATCGGGGTTTTTCGAAGTTGGGTTGGACATACTGCAGTTTCGCACCAAGACTGGCGAGAACGAATACACGGACACCAAGACCACGCATCGTGAGATGTTCAACAAGGCGTTCGGGCAGGATCGTCCGCTGACGTACTACAACGGTGAAGGGTGTTATGGCTTCGAGTCAGGGTCGTTCCGACTGTCGGGCTTCTGGTTACCCTACCGGAGCGCGCAGTGACCACCGTCTTTCACGATTCGTTCACCCAGCAGGGTACTGGCTCGTCTGACGGCGTGGGCAATCTGGCGGGTGCGACCGCCGACAGCGGACAGGTGTGGGTGCATGGCAGTGGCGGCACGCTCGCCTTCAATCGCTGGCAGGTGAATAGCGTCGGGGCGTATACCAAGTCGCAGGATCTCTACAGCGGTGGCGGTAGCCGACCCTCCGAATCGGTTGCCATCGCTGGCGTGCTGCCTAGCGTTGGAGTCGAGTTCACGTTGACTGCGCAGTTTGACTTGGATCTGCTGGGTACGGGCGGATTTGACGATACCGATTGGACCGTCAGCATCGGTGCTTACTCGCTGAAGGTGCATGCGAATTCGGTTACCGGCGAGTGGAGCGTGATATACGGCGCAACTTCCGCCGTCTTTTCGTATGTCGCCAGCACCACGGTTGTCATGGCGGTGCGCAACGCCTCGGTGGTGATAACAGTCAATGGTGTTGAGAAGATCAACGTCAGCAACACCCCGGCGACGAGCGGCATCGGGTTGAGTATGGTTCATACCGCGCTCAGTGGCGGCACTGCCATCCATTCCCACATGCGCGTCACCGATCTGCTGATCGATACTTTCGATGGCAACTCCGGACCCCCGGTGCTGTGGGTGTACGACTCTTTCACCGGAGCCAATAACACTCAGTTGGTTGCACACACTGGTGAAGTCGGTGCGACGTGGGCGATACCCGTATCGTCGGGTGATGGACCGGAAACCATCATTCTCACTAATAACGCGATGGCGCGTCCAGCGTGGCCTGCAGCGGGTAACAGTGGGGAGGCGATGGCGTACCCCAGCGGACGTCTGCCGACAGGGACAACCCAATTTACTATCGAGTTTGGTTGCCGGTTTATGCTGGCAGCGGGGGGTTCTGGTTATATTGACGTTATTGAACACGCTAATGATCCTAGCAATGTCGATACGGTGTTTGGTATAGCGTTCGGGTTTTTTGGGGTTGGGCACGAATTCATGCTTATAGGTCAGCCGGGGTATGTAGATAATTCGACGGGGTTCACTGCGGTTGATGGGCAAGAGTACATAGTGAGACTAGTAATTAACGGTGGGCATATAGACGCCTATCTTGACGGTGTATTGAAAGTCAGTTGTACACGTCCGTTAATTACCGAACCGTTCGGTCTGGATATAAACGACAATGGGGGTCTTAACTGCCCACAAGTTACCTACCTGAAGATCTACACCCTCGGCGTAGCAACGCCCAGTATCTTCTGGACCGACTTCGTTGAGACAACGGAGAGCGTGAGTACTGGCAGCTTTGCGGAAGTGCTGGAACTGGTACCCGCGCCTGAACCTCCCCCGGTGGTACAACCTAAAACGGGCATCGTCTATTGCAATGCCGTCACCATCGAGCAATGCAATACCGTCGGCATGAGCGGGGTTAGTGCCAGCGGTCCGGACATCGGGGTGTATGTCGAGTTCGCTAACGTTAATTCTTACATCAATCTGTACGGCTACTCCAATACATTGTTTACAGTTGCCAGCGATGCGAACGCGAGTCAAGGGTTCCTGCAGCAGACGGGCACGTGGCCTGCCGGTCCTGCAGCAGCAATGGCGTATGTGTTTGGTGATTTCTCAGCGGGTGGCGTAGGCCACAGTGGATATAAGCGTTCGACGCCTTCGACTAGCATTGATTCCAATGGGCTGCTGGGTACTCCCGATGCGCCGCAATTCCCCGCTGGTGGGTCGTCTCTGTGGCGGTTCAAAGCAGGGGGTAGTACTTATCCAGTGGAGTGTGTGAATCCGGTGTCGCCGCCACGGCAGGAAATTTTCATGGGCAACGCCGCCAATGGCAGCATCTTCGGCTGGTGTTATAAAAACAATAACGGCGTTCCTGTCGTCACCAAGTTCAAGGTGTACGACTGGGGTGCGGTGGACAGCAGTGGCACGCCGCCAGCCGATCCGCCGTTGACCCTGCCCGCGCCGTTCGTCTACGACACCTTCACCGGCAGCAGCCTGATTGCCACGCACGTGGGTGAGATCGGTGCGTCGTGGACGCGCGAGTACACCTTCTCCGATGTCAACTGGGCGGTGAGCGGCGGCGTGCTGGCGCGTAACGACTACGCGGGTGGTTATAGAGAAAGTTACATCCACCCATCCGGCAGGCCACCGTCTACACACCTGTACCTTGAAATCGGCATGGTGTTTACGGTATCTACATCGTTCTTTGAACTGGGACTGCTGGTCCGTGGTTGTACTCGCACTAATACCTTCGCTGAAACGGTGCAGGATGGCATCGAGGCGTATGTGCTGTTTGGCGGAAGTGCTGGGTCCACGCAACTGAGGGGTCGCTGGAGCGGCGGTGGCGGTGCTATAACGCCATTCGGTCTTGCCCTTGCAGGCACGCATGTGATGCGGCTGGAAGTCAATGGTTCATACGCCGAGTTGTTTTGGGATGGCGCGTCGATGGGTTCGCAGACGGTTACGGGTATCACTTCGGGTTATCCGCTTGGCTGGACTGAATTCGGTGATGTAGCGATAGCCATGGGGGGTTCCAGCAGCTTTGCCACACCCAATGAAGTCAGGCTCGATTACATCAAGGCAGGATCGCTCGATCCCATCGCGCCCCCGGTGTCGATCTTCTGGCGCGAGTTCGTCAAGACTGCGGAGACTGACACGGGTGCGCTGCGGGTGATCGAAGTGGAGGAGATGACACTGCCCCCGCCTGAACCTGAACCGCTGTTATTGCCCCCGCCGCCCGTGGTAACACCGCAGACGACCGCGCTCCAGTTGACGTTGGTGGATTCGTTCTACACCGACATGCAATCGGACGAGCCGCGACGGCGGGTTGCGTTCAACACGGCGGGCACTTACTGCGCAGTCGGCGTGATGAACAATTATGGCCCCGGCGCTGGGGTGTTCCCCGCCGAGGTGTGGATCTATAAGCTAGCTGCTGGGCACTGGTCGCGTGTCGCGCAGTTGGTTACTAATACCTACTGGGACAATATTGAAGCATGGCAAGTCGCTATTGCCGATAACCTGACGGTGCTGTCGATTGGCAATAATTCGGCTATCGTCCACCGCTGGAAATCGACCGGCACCGACACGTGGGCGAGTGATTCCTATTTTCAGGCTGATCCCAACAATATCGATTCCGGCAGCCACTCAGGTGTTGCTATCAGTGCTGATGGTAACGTCTGCATTGTCTGGAATGACTACGACGGTGGGCTATATCCCACCATCTTCACCGGAGTTTCCGGCACTGGTACACCGGTACTGCGGCAAACGGTAGAGTGGGATGCATCCGTGATGGGCGCGTTCGTGTCGCCCGATGGTAAGACCATTGTCGTGGGTATGGGTTACCCGACTTCCTGTATCCGGTTCTTGATCTCGACTACGCTGGGCAACAATTCATGGACTGACAGCGACGGGGTGAATTTCGACCCTGCCTTCGGCGCAATCTACCGTGAGATTCACTGTATCCGGGCTACGCCGGATCTAAGCCTCATCGCAGTGGGCTGCACCAGAACAAGCGATAACGCGGCGGTGATCGAGATCATCCGCCATGGCACGTTCTACATTGGTTACGGACGTTACACCACACCGACTCTGAGCTACAACCCGGTGTTTAGTTTCGGGCTGTCTGCGGCGGGCATGTTGCTGGTTAACAACTATCAAACGTACAACACGTTGTCCGAGTGCTGGCTGGTGCCCGACATTCATGCCATCGCCAGCGGCACAGTGACCATGACCAATGCGGTCGCACGTCCGGTCGGGGTTACGAATACCGACTGGTGCGGTTCGGTGGACCTGACGCTTGATGGTACGTGGGCAGTAATTCAGGGCGGCGGCAATACGCCTAACACGGCGAACTCGCTGTTCTTCTGCGCCGTTGGTGCAGCGTCGGTGGACTGGTTGCTCGATACGTTCGATGGTACTGGGACAGTTCCTCCGCACAATCCTTCGGTCGGCGGTCCATGGGTTGATTACTCGTCCAGCGGGGTGGTGTATGCCCTCGATGGCAGCGGATTCATCAGCAGTCAGCTTCTTAACAGTAATTTGCAGTCGGTACTTGCTTCTCCTAGTGGCACTTCCTATACATTCGAAGCTACCTTCACGGTTACTAATATTGTTGCTGGTAATACCAATCGAGTGCTTATTGATCTTTTTGCACGTAATAGTAGTGGAGGTACGCAGCTAGATGGTTTTTTGAACTATCACGACAGTACGTACAGTATTACACCAAGAGTTGTTAGCAGTGCGGGGAACTACACTCCAGCCCCTATTACTATAACTCTGCCGTTGCCTGTGCTTAATCAAGTGTATACCTTCGCTATCACGGTGAGTCCGGGGGGAACGGTGTTCAGCATCGATGGACAGATGATTGCCAGCACTCCTATCGTGCCAGATGCCATTCCATACGACGCCGGTTTCTTTGCCTACAGCCCCGGTGGGGTGAGCATTCTTAAGATTGGCAATATTCGTTTCGGACCCACTGTTGCTGGTTCGTTCTGGACTTCTTTCGTTGAAACGAGCGAGACGCCATGAGTACCCTGACTAAAAACGTACTCCCGCCTGACCCCGGCAGTCCCGGCGTACCGGACACCCCCGGCTATTACGCACCCGGCGTGCCGCCGACGTCGGCGCATCCGGCGTACTGCATCGATGAATCGACGTACTACCCGCAGACGTACGGCTATATCACCGGCTTCGACAAGGACGGCAACTTCTTCATGATCCCGTACAGTACGGGACCAAAGACGGTTACCGAGCAGCACTGTTATCCAGCCACTGCTGGTACTCCCGGCGTGCCCGGTCCGTGGGTTCCCGGCGTACCCGGCATTCCGGCAATCCCGCCGACGCCTGCTGATTACCAGATCGGCTGGAATGCCAGCGCCCGCAGCATCGGCTCGCTGACTGGCGATGGTCAGTACAAGTTCAGCGTACCCGCCGATTCGGTCGGTGTGGTAACCGGTCTCAACGACGTTGACAACGGTAGCAACTATATCGAGATCGACTACGCGATCTACTGCGCTACCGGGCAGTTTCAAATCTTGGAAGGTGGGGTACCAGTCGGCATTACCGGTAACTATTCCGTAGCGGATGTATTCGCCATCGCGCGGGTAAGTACGCAAGTTCGGTACTTCAAGAATTCCACGCTGCTGTACACCAGCTTGGTGCCATGCACCAGCAGCAACATGTTTGCCGATTCGTCGCTGTACTTCGGCGGCGACAAGATCCTTAACGCTTCGCTGGCAACCACGGTGGACACCGGCTTCGCGGCTACCACTGGCAGCTTGGCTGGCACGCTGACCGGATATCGAGGCTACTTCGTAGACAGTGTTGTAGGGAACGGTGGCAACGTGTTCCCCGGTGTGCCGCCGCCCATAGGCAGCGGTGGCAACCCCGTGGTAACCGGGACCGGCGATTGGGAAGGCCGCAGCGGCGACGATCTGCGCATGATGGTATGCGACTTCCATCAGGACGCTTCGCTCGATGGTTATTTCGGTGGCACGTTATCGGGGATGTTCTGTTTCCTTGCTGACAACGATGTTGACGAGGTTCGTGGGGTACTGCCCGGTCTGACTGGCGTATGGGCAGGTGACGGCGGCATCTATGCGCTGCTTGGCATCCTGCCGTCGATGGAAGGGGAGTTGGTTACGTCCGACGTTCCCGGCTCGCTGGAAGGCAGGCTGGGTGGTCTGTCGGGGTACGTCGAGTCAGGGCTGCTGATACCCAGCTATGCAGCTGCGGCGATTGCGTTCGACACCATGGTGTCGTTCATGGCGGCGCTGGCTGGGATGTCGGCCCAGCTGACCGGGGTGCTGGGTGGCCTGCGCGGGTTTGCTTCCAACGCTCCCAACGGCGGCTACACGCAACCGGGCACGCCGCCAGTACCGTCCGATCCAGTCGATCCCACTACGGGTGATTGGGTAGGACGTAGCGGTGACCAGCTACGCATGCTGATCGGCTTCTTTGTCGATCAGGCGGCAATAAATTTAGGCACTGCCGCATCGACCGGCTTGGTCGAGTTGCCGCATCCGCTGCTGGTGGATGGGCATGCCATTGCAGCCGGGATGTTGGTAGGTGATGTTGTCCTGCCCCATCCGCTGACGACTGACGCAGCATTCGGCTGGCAGGTTGACGCGGTGCTGTCGCAGTTGACGCTCGACGCCGGGATGACCGTGCCGAATATCCTGCGGGCGGATATCACTCTGCCGACGATGCAGGCGTTTGGTACCGGCACGGTCGGTACGATCTTCGGTACTCCGGACGATTCCCCGCTGCTCCTGCCATTGCTGGGAGTACAGGGCAAGGTCAGTGGTGAGAATGACAGCCAGATCACCTTACCTGTACTGCAGGTGGATGGGCGTATCACTACTGACATTTCGTTGGCAGTGCAGATCCAGCTGCCTCGGCTGGGGGTGGCAGGCTCGATCTTCTCCATCGATCCGCAGAACCCGCTAGGACGCACGCTGCAGGGGCATGTGGTACTCCCGGCCCTCCGCATGGATTCCAACGCGTTGGAGGGCGATCTGCAGCTTCCTGCGTTATGGGCTTCCGGCTACGTCCCGACGCTGGGCGGGGCGGCGGTTGAGACCCGGATCGGCTACGCCATGAATTTAAAAACGGGTGCAGTCACAGAATTTTCTAACTTCCCCTTCCGCGCCATGGGGCGTGCCTACAACATGTACTGGGGTGTGGGGCTGGATGGTAACCTGTACCAGATGGGCGGGGACAAGGACGACACCGCACCCATCGACTGGGAGTGGCAGTCGGGGCACGCTGATTTTGGCCTGCCGGGATTGAAGGGAGTGCTGGCCGTGTACATCAGGGCGGTGTTCGAGAACGGTGCCACGCTCATGTTCCACACTGACGACGATGCGACACGCGAGTACGATCACGTGGCAGCGGGTGATTATCGCAATCACAAGGTGCATCGCATCCCGCTGGGACGTGGCGTACGTACTGACAACATGGCGTTCGGAATGGCAAATCCGCAGGGTGGCTACCTCGAACTCGACAAGGTAACACCCGAGTACGTCATCATTCCACGCAACCTGTAACGGAGAACGTCATGGCTGACAACGCGGCAATCATTCAGGATATCTTCGAGACGCATTTGGCTGCTGCACAGGAGTTTCTTAAGACTGCGCAGACCAACATCGATCAGGGCTTCAAGACGTTTCAAGATCCTGCGGCATTCAAATACGAGCCGTACGAGTGGGAGATCGCCAGCCCGCCGATCATTGGCGGCATTCCGGTGCCGCACTACCCGAGCAAGCCGGGATTCAAGGGAACCCCCACTGCGCCGAAGCTGGAGCAATTTCCGGAGATCTCGAATCCGGATTACGGCAAGCCGGTGGACTTCAGCGGCAATCCACCCGATCCGCACTACCCGCCGCAGCCGGGTACCTCGCCCAGCGATCCCACCGGCCAGCCGCCGCAGCCGACACAACTGCAGTTCCCTAGCAAACCGACGTTGCTGCCGCTACCCTCGACGGCGTTGCCCTACCCGTTCATCACGGTGCCCAACGCGCCGGTCATCACCATGCCGGTGTTCGATGGACAGGTGCCCAGTCCGATCCATCAGATCTCGTTCGATGAATACATGCAGAAGCTCACCGACGCGTACGCCAAGTATTCGCAGGATATCCCGGCACTGGTGTTCAGCAACTGGATACTGTGGTTCAAGTCGTATCTTGGCGAGCGCCCGCTGATCGACAAGCTGGTGCTGGCGGTGTCGAACTACATGGGTACGGGCGGCGCGGGTATCCCGATCCCCATCGAGGAAGCCATCGTCACGCGCAATACCGACCGGATCGTCGCAGAGCAGCGACGGGCGACGATGAATGTCTATGACGCAGCGGTGAAACGCGGGTTGCTGCTGCCCAGCGGGGTGATGCTGGCGGGTCTGAAGGAAGCGCGGCAGGTATCCGCCGAGGCAATTGGCAAGGTGGCGACCGATATGGCGATCAAGAATCTGGAGCTAGAGCATGACCATATGAAGTTCATGCTCACGCTGGGCAGTGAACTGGAGAAATGGGTGGCAGGGTTCGCGGGGGACACGGCAAAGATCGTGCTGGAAGCCAATAACCAAGCCATCGAAATGACCAAGTTCGTTCTTACCGGTATGATCGAGATCAATAACACCATCGTCAAGATCTACCTTGCCGAGTGGGAAGCGTACAAGGCGGCGGTCGAGGTCTACAAGGCGAAGATCTCGGCGCTGGAAATGCAGGTGCGGCTGTACGAAGCGCAGATCAAGGCCGAGCTTGCCAAGGTCGAGATCAACAAGGCGTACGTCGAGATGATTAACGCTGTGGCTAACACCAACAAGGCTATCGCGGAAGTGTACAAGACGATGGTCGATGCGGAGTCGGTGAAGGTCGAGGCGGATCGGGTGCGGGTAATGATCTTCGAAGCGCAGGTGCATGCTTACGTGGCGCGGGTGGAAGCATGGAAGGCGCAGTGGAGTGGCTACACTGCGGCTATTGAAGGCGAGACGGCGAAGGTCAAGGCTTATGAAGCACAGGTGAATGCATTTACTGCACGGGTTAATGCTTACAAGGCGGAAGTTGAAGGCTATGGCGCGAAGGTGCACGCCCAGTCAGAGGAAATTCACGCCATCGGGGTACAGAACGAGACCAACCTGAAGTCGTGGTCAACGCAGGCAGAACTGTTATTGAAGCAGTACGTGGCTGAGACCGATGCGTACAAGACCGAGTGGATGGCGGTGGGCGAGCAGATGAAGGCTGCTGCCGAGAACACCCGCATCATTGCCGATTCGCTGTTCAAGGGTTACGAGATGGAGATGCGCATCGATACCGAACGCGCGCACGAGCATCTGGCCGAGTGGCGCTCCGCGCTGGAAGCGCGCATCCAGTCGTCGCGCGGGATGGTGGAGTCGGCACAGGTGGCAGGCAGCATGGCTGCGTCGGCACTGAACGGCATTACTTCGTTCGTCGGCGCGCTTGCACAGTCACAGGCATAGTGATAGCCTGCGCGTTGCGTATCTCCATGCGCTGCTTGGTGACTCCCAGCCCCGACTGCAGTCGGGGCTTTTTTATGGCGTGTTGCCGGTGAGATTCAGCAGCACGGTGCTGTCGATCTCCATGCAGCGTACCCGGCCCGACTCGAACTTGGTATCTGCGCCCAGCGTCTTGTGCATGTTGTCGCGCAGCAGGATCTTGCGCTTGGTCATGTCCAGCAGCGCCCGGTTGAAGTTGATACCCTTCTCGACGCAGTACTGCCGGAATACCGCGCGGCTGATGTAGGTCATCCCGGTATCGATTTCCTGCCGCACCGTCAGTTCGCGGTTCGGTTCGGCTACCACGTTGTCGATGTTACTGGCTCCCTTGGCACTGATGCGCAGTGTCGATCCCAGCGAGGCATCGAGGAACTCGGAGATCACTTCGCTCGCTACCGGCACATGCGACATCACTGTGCGGCGCATCATGCCAATCTGCCGGTGCAGCCAGCTGATGTCGTTGGACAGCGGCCACACCACGATGTTGAGTGCCGCGCACAGTTCGTAGGCAACGTGCTGGCAGGCTACCCAGCCGGTCCAGAACCGTTCCTCAGACTTGGCGTTCACTGCCTTGTCGGTAACAGTAACCATCTGGTGGATGCGCTTAATGATGCGGTCCTGATTCTTTACCAGATGTTCCACGAAGATCCGACCGGCCCAGCCGTAGTTGGCATGCACGGCGGCGCGCAGCTTGTCACCCTCGGCCTTGCTGATGATGTTATTTTCTTCGAAGGGGATTTGAATCAGGCGGACGATGTGTTGGGATGACTCGCGGAAGATCGCCGCCATTCGTTCGTACTCGTCGTTGTTGGCATTGAGCATCAGGAAGTTGCTCCACGTCGCCGTGTCGGCGCGCACGCCACCGTGGATGGTGCTGCGGATCTTGCCCTTGCCGCCGCTGTAATTGAAGATCAGGCGAGCCACCTGCTTGGGATCGCGCATGGTGATCTCGTCCATGAATACGGGCAGGTTGTGCATCGCATGGATCAGACCTTCGGCACCTGCCTTGGTGGACGAATCCTCATCGCCATGGATCTTCAGCGAATCTGGCTCGCCCCATACTGACCCAGCCACTTCCATCAGCGTTGACTTGCCCAGTCCGGTACGTCCGCTGGCATTGATGCAGGTAGCGATCAGGCCGGTGAACTTGTATAACACCGACGAGAAGGTGGACATGAAGTAGGTGCGCATGTCCTCAAGGCCGGGGCGTCCGTAGATGCTGACGGCCTTCTGCCAATCCTCGTAATTGCCGACGCAGCGGATGCCGTGGTGGGTGGCGTTCTCCAGCCCGTTGCCCATCGCATGTTCCTCGATGGTGCCATCCTTCTTGTACAGAGTGCTGCCCAGCACGAAGCTGCCGTCAAGACGCCAGCCCAGTTTGTTGAACGCAGTCTCGCGGGGCAGTTCGTTCTGCAGCTTGCGAACGTAGGCGGTCATGAAATTCTGCTGGTAGTTGACGTCGAAGTCGTTGATATGCACGCCGCGCTTGGCGAGCGTGACTTGCAGCTGCGGCTTGGGAACATGCGGGATGTCGAGATCCAGCCACTCGCCGCGCGGAAACTTGACTCGCCACAGGACATCTTCTTCGATATTGCTGCCTTCTTCATAGCGCAGTCCTATTGGGTGCATATCGTACGTGCAGAAGATGTGGATGTCGTTGGCTCCGGTGTTGGGATTGGCAGTGGCAATACCGATGCCCTTGGGCGTACGCACGTAATCGATAGGCAGCGCAGGCGCTTGGTACGAACCCTTCTCGCCTGCAATCTCCGGTGGTACGGTAACAGTTGGAATAATCTCTACATACTTGGCAACCACCAGTGGCGTCTTGATCAACCCTTTCGAGGGACAGCCATTGCAGCAGTCGGCGTTATAGTGCTGTGCGTACGCGTCCTGTATCTGCTTGCAGGTAGCCGGTCCGCTGAACCCGCGCTTGTCCCACGCTGCCAGCTTGGCATCCAGTGCGGTGGCTTCGTAGCGGATTGGGTCGTACATCGATACCAAGTGCGCTGCCTTGACGCCGTTGCGTACCAGCCGCACCGTCTGCACCAGTGCCGTCCACACTGGCTCGGGTACGGCAGTCTTGCCTTGCTTCTGATTGTCGGGATTGGCGGCATGCGCGAGTGCGCGGCAGTTTTCGAGGAGTGGTACCAGTCCGTATTCCTGTGGCTCGAAGCGGTCGGTGTTGCTCTCCAGTGTTACCAATGGTGGCCCGTGGGTGGAGAGTACTGAGGTTCTGCCAACGTTGGTAGAACGTAATCCCAATAGTGCATGGAACTGTGCGTTGGGAATAATCACACCCTGCATCAGCGTTACCACCGGGCGCGATTGTCCATACTTATGGTTGTGCGTACCGACGACGCGTAGGACGCGGGCTGTGTCAGCAACAATGCCGCTATCATTGTTCAGCTGATGGGTGATGGTTAGTGCCTTCAACTGTTCGGCGTAGTGCTTCCATTCGTCCCGTGGTACTGGCTTCTCCATCGTCCAGTACACATGCACGCCACCGCCGCTGGACGTCAGTGTCGGCTTGGGCAGTTTGAGATCGGCACAGAACTTGCGAATAGCAATAAGCGCATCCGGCTGGGATGCGTATTTGTTCGATTCATTGCCGACGTCGAGATCGAGGAAGTAGCTGCGCAGATCGCGAATGTTCTCGCTCTTGCGGCTGACCACCAGCTTACCCTTGTCGTTCTTGACCCGACTGTTAAGCAGCGATCCCACCGCGAAGTACACATCGTGACCGTCACGGTCGAGCTTGGTCGATAACACCACTGCGTCGTTAATGTTTTCCGGTGCCCACTGCATGAACGGACGATGCGTGGTCGAGCGCCGGTCAGGCGGCAGCTTGGCTATCTCGGCATCGGTGAAAGGTCGAGCTACGCAGTATGGCCCGGTGTCGGGCCATACTTGCGTCAGAAATTGTTTCATGTCCAACGCCACCTCTCTGAGTGAGTGAACCCTGAATTATGCCGCGCGTTTGGTGAGCTTCACAAACGTAGAAATCCTCTTTCCAAATTCTGCTGACTTTTCATCGGCGTTCCCAACCAGCGGTTGCATCTCGTTGACGCGCATCCAGTCGAGGACGCACAGCAGCTTCATTACTCGTGGCATCCATTGCGGGGCGATGCTGGATTGGCCGAAGAACCAGCGCAGTACAGTCTGATCGTGCGAGTCTACGGTCTCGGCAATCATCGATGCCGTGATATTGAACATCGTGCACAGTTCGCCCAGCAACGGACCGAGTGCCATGGGGTCGTTGGTACGTGCAACACGAATGCGATCAGGGGTGTCTTTACGAATGCCGCGTGACATGCTTATCTCCATGAAATAAAAA
>Ga0073909_10000188_pt1 | contig 22145 bp, 20 predicted proteins | sample Coa_R1_6_FD_66439 | JGI IMG/M metagenome (GOLD analysis project Ga0073909, IMG submission 66439) | Surface soil microbial communities from Centralia Pennsylvania, which are recovering from an underground coalmine fire. - Coalmine... | ecosystem: Environmental > Terrestrial > Soil > Unclassified... | reverse complement strand
ACTCGCGCGCATCTGTATGAAGCGATCGTGGAACTCCTGCACGGACGAGAAGCGCAACCAGCTGTCGGCGGAAGATAGGCAAGCGGGTAAGCACGGAAGGCGAGTGTAGTGTCGGCCCCGATCGTGGCGCCGGCCTCGATCGTAGCGCCGGCATCTTGCCAGCAGTCCGGCGGGCCTCTCGCTCGCTGAGCGAGGGCCGCCCTCGCCCAAGCTGCCGGGACGGCGCCGCTACCTGACCCCGCGCTTGGCCGCATCCGCGAGCAGGTATTCCTTCACATTCCCCGGCAACCGGGAGGTTTGCAGAATCTCTCGCAACATTCCCGGCGGTAAACTGCGCGCGAAGTCCAGCGCCCGTGCCATCGGCGTCTTCTCATTCCGCAACAATGCCACTCGTATCTCGCGCCGCAGTGACCATGAAGAATGATGCGCAACAGCATCCACAAAAGCTGTGGTGGCGTCCGCTCGGGTAAGTGCCCGCACAATCGACGACTCGGTCAGCCGCGCATTGTGCAGCGCGGCCTGCATCACCCGCGACTCCGCGTCCGCCAACAGCGCTTCGGCAATTCGCCCAGACCCGCGGTGCGCCAAGCTCAAGCGCTCCCCCGACCCGATCGTCTCGAGACGATTGCATAGGGTCTCGTCGGCCGCATGTTTCACATCCGCAGGCACGACTGGCGTCAGAGCCACTTGCATGAGATCGAAGGTGTAGAGTTGTCGGATCAGCGGCAAGGAAACATGCCGCGGCGTTTTGGGATGCTCGACGAGCGCCAGCTTTACTTTGCGATATTTCAGCAGTTCGCCAATCTTCGAAATCTGCTCCAGGATTTCCGGAGCAAGGTCCGCGCGCTTAAGCAGACTTAGCGCGGCATCCTCCGTGAGCGAAGTATCAAGTCGAGCTTCGACGCCAGCTTCCGGCATTGCGGCGGGAGACGCATTCTCGGAAGCAGGACTCTGTTTCTCAAGTCCTTCCTTCGCGCCGGTGCCGTCATCGGAAGTCATGCGTGAGCGTCGCCGCTAGCACGTGGCTTTCCGTGCCCTAGCCAGCGCGCCATTCACCGCATCGACGATTTCAGCCTGCACCGTCGCCTGCGGAAATTCGGCGATCACCGTATTGTAGAAAACCTTGCGCACGACTTCCGACTGACGAAAGACTCCCCCAGCCATGGCCACGCGGACGCTGGCCTGTGCACCGAACAATCGCGGGATCACACTCCCAGCTAAGGTCGCCAGCTCACTGCCCGCACGCTGCAGAACGCTCTGCGCCACCGGATCCGTAGGGTGCCCCGTCCAAGCTCCGCTTGTGCGGGTTTTTTCCGCGGCGTCCAGAACCAGCGGAACCAAACTCGAGAAATCCGGCGGGGGAGACGCATTGGCGTGCCGCACCAGTTCGTCCAACGTAGTCAGCTTCCACAACTCGAGGATCGGCTTGAGCAGCGCCGGATCCGCGCCGGCGTCTGTCGCGCCAAGCACCGCGCTCACCGCGGCCCGCCCAATCCACTGGCCGGACCCTTCATCCGAAATCGCCAGTCCCCATCCACCCGCACGCGCGGTTTGACCTCTGGCATCGCGCCCGTAAGCAATCGAGCCCGTGCCAGCGATGGTGATAACGCCCGGTCCATCGCCGAACGCGGCCTCGAGCGTGGTCTCCAGATCAGTCACGACTTCGATCCGCCCGAGCAGCACATCGCGCATCATCCGGGTCACAGAGTCGCGCACCTCGGGCCGCCCCGCTCCCGACAAACCGACGCACGCGCTCACCACCGCCGCGGGGTCCACCTTCGCAGCGGCGCAGGCATCGCGCACAGCGGAATGCAAGGCCTCGCGCACGCGCGCATCGCCATGCCGGGTAATGTTGCTGCCCGCGCTGGTTGCCGTCCCGAGGATGTTGTTTTCGTCAGCGACTACGCACGTCGTCTTCGTCCCGCCGCCGTCAATGCCCAGATAGATGGCCACGCGGTAGTTCTAACACATGACAACTGTCTCCTTGTGGTGTGGCAGGACTGATGGGACTATTACGGAGTAAGAGTGTTGGCGGCGAAAGTATGATCGCAATGAAACTTCTGTCCCGACTTCTCGTGGCTGTGAGCTTGTGGTTGCTTCTAGGGGCTGCTTGTTTCTTGCAACCCCGCTCTCTGGGTTATGCGGGAGTGGCGCTCTTACACCTATGGTACTTCTACATTCCCTTCTTGTTGGCCATTGTCAGCGTCGCGTGGTTTATAGTGCGTAGGTCGGCACGCTCGCGAGGGTGAATCGGTCAAGCTTTCGTGCTGGCCAGACGCGAATGATCCTTCGCGTCTCTCTTGCATGGGACTCAACCATCTCGACCTCGCCATCATCGCGCTCTACCTAGTCGGCATCACCTTGTTCGGCCTGCGCTTTCGTAAGAAGCAGCGCACGTTGCGCGACTACTTTCTCGCCGATCGCAACATTCCGTGGTGGGCCATCTCGCTGTCGATTGTCGCTGCCGAGACTAGCACGCTCACCATCATCAGCATCCCCGGCCTCGCCTATGACTCGAACCTCACGTTCCTGCAGGTCGTGATGGGGTACGTCGTCGGGCGCATCATCATCAGCTTCGTTCTTCTGCCGCACTACTTTCGCGGAGATCTTTACACCGCCTATGAACTGATCGAACGCCGCTTCGGCAAGCGCCTGCGCGCGCTGACCGCTTCGCTGTTCCTGCTGACGCGCGCTGCGGCCGAGGGCGTGCGTGTCTACGCAGTTTCAATCGTGGTCGCGATTGCGCTCGGCACGGGCGAAATCGCGTCGATTGCTATCATCACCGTGCTGACACTGGTCTACACGTTTGAAGGAGGCCTCGCGGCTGTCATCTGGACCGACGTGGTGCAGACCGTGATCTACATCGGCGGGACACTTGTGGGAGTGGTTACCATACTGCACCTCGTCCCCGGTGGATGGCCGGCGATTCACTACCTGGCCGCGGGCATGGACAAGCTGCGCGTGTTCGACTTCTCCTTCACACTTGCCCGTCCGTACACGTTCTGGGCCGGCTTGATCGGCGGCGCTTTTCTCACCACCGCCAGCCACGGCACCGACCAGCTCATTGTGCAGCGCCTTCTGGCCGCGCGCGATCAGCGCCAGTCGGTAACGGCGCTGCTGACCAGCGGTGTAGCCATCTTCTTCCAGTTCGCTTTGTTCCTCATCGTCGGCGTCATGCTGTGGGCGTATTACGGCATGCCGTCTTCGATCTTCGGCAAAGCTGACTACATCTATCCGACGTTCATCGTCACGCGCCTGCCGCACGGAATTTCGGGACTGCTGATTGCAGCCATCCTGGCGGCCGCGATGTCAAATCTGAGCGCGGCGCTCAATTCCCTATCCTCAAGTTCAATGATGGATTTCTATCTGCAACGGCATTCCGGAGTCGATAACCAGACCCAAATGCGGCTCTCGCGGGTCGCGACGTTTTTCTGGGCCTTGGTTCTGTTCGCGCTCGCCGTTCTCTCGCTGCACAAAGTGTCGCGCGTCATAGAGGTCGGATTGTCTATCGCCTCGGTCGCGTACGGGGCGTTGCTGGGCGTGTTCCTGTTGGGAGTGCTCACGAAGCGAGCGACCGAACGCGGCTCGATGGTCGGTATGCTGTTCGGCTTCGGCGCAGAACTTTACTTGTGGCTGGCGACCAAAGTCCCTTGGACTTGGTATGTGGCAATCGGGACCGTCGTAACCTTTGCCATCGGATACGCGGCGAGCCTGCTGACCAGCCCATCCGAAAAAACTGTCGCCTAGCCGAGCCGACCGTGCGGGAAAATCTCATTTTGATTCGCTCGCAGCTAAGTTATTGAAAACACTTTTGGGCGAATTTGTGGTGTCAAGACACCCCGCAGACACCTCTCAGGATGCCCATTGCTGGCGTTCTCAGGCCCGTAGGGGCGTTTTCAGGGAGAGGGCCGCGGCCTGAGTTCATCCACACCCCCAACAGTGCGGCCTGAGGGCTTCTAATGCGTTTACGTTAACCAATAGCTAATTCTTGTTTTAGGACCAAATCGTACAACGCAGAGATCCCAGAGGAAGGCCGCAGAGGACGCAGAGAAATCTGAGGCTCTGACAAATTCGTGGGCAGGCGCAAGGCGGAGACGCTGGCCGCTAGACAATTACGAGCTGAAAGCTGACAGCTGAAAGCTACTGCCGAATGCCAACTCCTGTCTTCCCGTATACTGCAACTCTTTCCAATGTCCGCGGCCCACACGCCCGAACCTCAACTCGCCCGCGACCTGAATGTCGGCCATGCTTCCGCGGTCGTCGTCGGCACCATCATCGGCAGCGGCATCTTCCTCGTGCCCTCCGAGATGATGCAAGCCGTCGGCTCGGCGAAACTTGTCTTCCTCGCGTGGCTGGTGGGCGGGTTGCTGTCGTTTTTCGGGGCGCTGACTTACGCGGAGCTGGGCGCGATGAAGCCGCAGGCGGGGGGCGAGTATGTCTATGTGCGCGATGCGTACGGACCGCTCGGCGGATTTCTCTACGCGTGGACCACCCTGCTGATTTCCAAACCTGCCTCGATCGCGACCATTACCGCCGGCTTCGTTCGCATCCTGGGAACGTTCTCGGTATTCGCGTTCTTCACCCAGCCCATCGTCCTGAAGCCTCTGACGGTTACATACGGTCAAATCGCTGCCATTGCGGCCGCCGTATTCATCTCGCTGCTGAATTACATCGGCGTAAAGAAGGCCGGCGAGTTCCAGTTGCTCTTCACGATTCTTAAGGTTGCCATCATCGTCGGGATCGGCCTCGCGTGTTTCGCCTCGCACAATGGCGGATGGAGCAACTTCGCCACGGAGTTCACAGGCGCCAAGGGCGGCTTTACAGGCTTCATGCTGGCCCTGGTGGCAGCGCTCTGGGCATATGACGGATGGAATGACTTGAACCAAGTTGCTGGCGAGATACGCCGACCCGAACGAAATATTCCGATCGCGCTGATCGTGGGAGTGACAATCGTTGGGGGGCTCTATGTGCTGGTGAACGCGGGCGTCCAGTATGTGCTGCCTGCTGCAGCGGTGGCTGCATCGCCGCGCCCAGCGTCGGACGCAATCGCACTGGTGCTTGGTGGACTCGGTGCGAGCCTTGTGTCGGCCGGCATGGCGTTGTCAATGCTCGTGACACTTAATGGCACCACCATGAGCGGGGCTCGTGTCCCGTTTGCCGCCGCGCGCGATGGTTACTTTTTTCCGTCCGTCGCGCGGGTACACCCACGATTTCTGACCCCGTCGACGGCGATCCTGCTGCAACTGGGGCTGGCGGTAACGCTTTTATTGGTCGGGCAAAACTTTCGTCAGTTGTTCACGCTGGCGATTTTCGCGGAATGGCTGTTCTACATGATCACGGCCAGCACGGTGTTCGTGTTCCGCAAGCGGGAACCGAATACCGTGCGGCCGTATCGTGTGTGGGGGTATCCTGTTGTGCCGGCGCTGTTTGTTTTGGCGGCGGCCGTCCTGCTGTATAACATCTTCATCCAGAGCCTTCACAAGGGCGGCAGCGAATCTTCCGGGATTCTTGCTGGTATGCCCCTGGTGATTCTGGCAGGTGTACCGGTTTTCTACCACTTTCGCCGGCAGCGCTTGGTCTGATTAGCCCGAAAGCCTCGCCCAGCGCCCGCTTTGGGACGCGGTTCCACCCTGATTTTCAACTGATTACCAAGGTACACCGGCGGCAGACACGTTTACCCCTCGTCCCGTTTCCCCTACCTTAAGGCTTCCACCCGCGCTCTCTCCCTCGGCCCGGGTTCCTCATATTGGAGCTATTGCATGGGCACGGCGTATCGCGGACCACAGTTCGGCCTCCTTCCGAATAAAAGGATCAGCTGGCAAACGATGGCCACCAGCTACGGGATCGAACTGGCGTTCATTCTGTTGCTGGTAAACATCGGTCTGCTGTTCCCCGAGAAGCTGACGGTGAAGACCAGCTATCACCTGACTGCGGTGATGCCATTGACCGGCCACGAGCCCAAGCCTTTGCCGAAACCGAAACCGCAGCTGGTACACGCCAAATTGTTGCCGGCAGCGCCGGTAGCCTCGCCGCACCTGGTGGTGCCGCGCGAGATTCGCGTCGCGCAGCCTCGGCCCGAGCCAGAACCGGAAGCCCCCAAGGTAGTCGTGAACAATTTTCAGGCGCCGCAGCTCAAGCAGATATCGGGCGGTGCGCGTCCGCAGCTGATTCATACCGGAGAATTTTCTACCGGCAGTTCCGCCACGCCGACGTTGAACGTTCCAGTCCAAAAAGTGCAGACCGGCGGATTCGGCGATCCCAATGGATTGAAGGGGGAAGGCAAGCCGAACGCTCACCTGGTGGCGGCGGCCACGGGCTCGTTCGATATGCCGCAGGGGCCGGGTAACGGAAATGGGACAGGCGGCGCAAAAGGATTGAAAGGTACGGTCGCGAGCGCAGGATTTGGAAATGGCGTGGCGATCGGCGGCAACGGCGATGGCCGCAGCAACGGACGCGGCAACGCAGCGATTGCGACCGGCGGTTTCGGGCAGCAGGAACTTTCGCACGGAACTCCGAAGCCACAGCTTGATTCCGGACCGCCGACCAACGCGGTTGAAATCACGTACAAGCCGAACCCGGTTTATACGGACGAAGCCCGCCAGCTCCGGCTGGAAGGCGAAGTCCTGCTCGAAGTTAGTTTTGCGGCCAACGGACAGCTGCACGTCAATCGCATCGTCCGCGGCCTCGGTCATGGGTTGGATGAAGCCGCCATCGCAGCAGCTAACAAGATGCGCTTCAAGCCTGCCCTACGCAATGGTCAGCCGGTGGATTCCACCGCAGTAGTACACGTTGTTTTCCAGTTGGCGTACTGAAGAAATTGGTTTTTGAAGAATCATGGAGATGAGAGTTATGCGCACCTTGAATTGGATGGTCTCGGCTACCCTGCTGCTTTCGTTGAGTGCGGTAGCACAGCAACCGGCGGATTCGCAGACGACGTCGCAGCCGGCCACGACAATGTCGGCCCCGGCGGCAACGCCTGACCAGACGACCGCGCAGCCCGCAACCACGCCCCAGGTGCCTTCACCGGCGCCCGCGGCGAACGCGCAGCCCGCCCCTCCGCAGGCCGGTCCGCAGCCCACCACCATGGATCAGGTGGTGGATCGCTTCGTCATGCGCGAAAAGGGCCTCATCAAGATGCTGCAGACCCGTACGCCCGTGATCGAGACGTACTTGCAGAATCTGACGCTCGATCCCGCACTCGGCCCGGTTCCGCAGAATGATAAGTACTTCCTCGGCCGCATGGATCTGAGCACCACCATCGACCGCAAGGACTACATCAAGGACGACCAGAGCATGGAGAAGCACCTGCTCGGCGGCTTCAGCAAACTGTTCAAGGTGCAGTACCAGCCGCTCGGTTTCTCCTGGATGATTTTTGCGGATCGCAACGATTTCGATCGCCAGCACTATGACTTCCGCTACGTGCGCCGCGAGTTCCTGGGCGACGTGCGGACCCTGGTGTTTGACGTGACGCCCAAGCCGAAAAGCGGCCAGGGCCGATTCCTGGGCCGCGTGTGGGTTGAGGACCAGGACTACAACATCGTGCGACTAAACGGCACCTATGCGCCGCGCCCGCGCAATGCTTACTTCTTCCACATGGATAGCTGGCGCCTGAACCTGATTCCGGGCTACTGGGTGCCTGCGTTCATCTATAGCGAGGAAGGCGACTTCAGCGCCGGCGTTAAGAATCAGATGGCCTTCAAGGCGCAGACCCGCATCTGGGGCTACGACCTGAAGAAGGACGGCGCCTCCGACGAATTGACCAACATCCGCGTCGACAGCGTGCAGGACGACAGTCCGACTGCGCAGGACGCTTCACCGCTGGCCGCTGAGCGCGAATGGCAGCAGCAGGCGGAAGACAACGTAGTCGAGCGTCTGCAGCGCGCCGGCTTGCTGGCTCCCGAAGGCGACCTCGACAAGATTCTGCAGACGGTCGTGAACAACATCGAAGTCACCAACAACATCGATCTGCCCCGCCCGGTCCGGACGCGCGTGCTGCTGACGTCGCCGCTCGAGACCTTCAGCGTGGGGAACACGATTGTCATCAGCCGGGGATTGATCGACACGCTGCCCGATGAGTCGAGCCTGGCAATGGCGCTGACGCACGAACTGGCGCACATCGTTCTGGGCCACAATCTGGGATCAAAGTACGCTTTCAACGACCGTATGCTGTTCTCTGACGAATCGACATACGAGAATCTCGGGTTCAAGCACATTCCCGAGGAAGAAGCAGCAGCAGACAAGAAAGCCATCGACATGCTCAAGAACTCGCCGTACGCCCAAAAGCTGGATGGCGCCGGCCTGTTCCTGAAAATGCTCAACACCCGCGCGGGCTCGCTAAGCGCGCTGCTCACAGCTCACCTCGGCAACAGCATGAACGAAGGCGCCACCGTGACGCGCATGTCGGGGCTGATGACTTCGGCTCCGCAGATCGACTGGAACAAACTCGACCAGATCGCTGCGCTGCCGATGGGCGGACGCGTGAAACTGAATCCGTGGGACGACAAGGTGGAACTGGTGAAATCGCAGCCAGTAGCCATCACGTCGGCTCGCGACAAGATGCCGTTCGAAGTGACCCCATTCTTCCCGCGGCTTACCCGCCAGGGCACGACGGACACCACGGGCACTAACGGCAACGCAGCGACCAGCGCTCCAGCGCCAACGACTGCGGCCAACACCAAAACCAACTAATTCACGTAGCGCGGGCGCCCTCGCCCGCGCACTTCGACGTTGAAGGAAGCGGAGGCTGGGAACCGGGAGAAATTCCGGTTGTCCCGGCTTTCGTTGTTTAAAGGCAGGCGTTGGCTGGTGACTAGTAGCTGGTGGCTGGCCGCTAGTAGAGCCTGGACTGCCCGCCTGATGGCTGCCCCACCCTTCGCGATTTTCGAAGGGTGGGAGGCACGAACGCAGATATCAGTTGCCATCAGCGACCAGCCACCGCTAATCAGCCAACTACCATTACTGCCGGTCGTCTCGATCGTCCCGTCTGTCGTCCCGGGAATAGTTATCCGAGTCATGGCTGGCCGACACTGGACGCATCTCGAGATTCTGCGCCAACTTGTAACTTAATTCTGTCTCAGCGGGGATTTCTTTCTTTCGACCCGTGTAGACCTGCGCTCCGGCACCACCTGCACCGCCAACCAAGGCTCCAATGGCCGCGCCTTTACCGCCGCCCAGGAGCGCTCCAAGGACCGCGCCCACAGCTGCGCCGCCGCCGACATACTTGGCGGTACGTTTATTCGCGCCCAAGCCGCCAGGCGACGAACTCTTGTCTTGCGTGGTCAACATGTAGCGTTTCCCGTTTACGCTAACCGACTGCAGGTCCAAATTCGTGTCGTCGCCATTGGCTTCTGCGACCAGGCGCGCGCGCGATCCACGCGGGATCACAACGTTCCCGGAACTGTCGGTAACGTCGTTGCTGACGCTCGCGGTGTAGCGACTATTCGGCGCCGGTTTGGCCGGAATGGCTGAGTCTGTACGGACCTTGATCTCTGTATTGCTGGGCAGCGTCTGCGCCCAAGCTGCCGAGGCAAGGAAAACGGCAATCGTAGCGAACAACAGTTTTGCGGATTTCATGTCTGTCTCTCCAGAAAGCATGGATGCTCCAGCCACGAAAAGAAGTTGGGTTCTCAAGGAAGAACCGCATTTTATCGTTATCGGGTGAGTTCCGTAGCTAGGGAAGATCGAGATCGAGCGCGTAGATTTCGTCGGTACTGCGATTGCGGACAAAAAGTGGTGTATCCGCGGGATCAAGTCCGCTCCAATTCGGATCCAGTTGGGACAAATCCTTGAGATCGACCACCAATTCGGAGCGGTGTTCGCCAAGTTTCACGCGGCGGTACCCCGCGTTTTCGCTCGAACGATTGCTGTAGTAAACGTACTTGCCATCTTTCGACCAGGCAGGCAGCACCACAGAGCCGGGTTCCGTAACCCAGTCAGTCCACTTTTGCGTGGCGAAATCGTAGAGAACTAGTTTCTTCGAATCGGCAGACATCGCGGCGAGGTATTTCCCATCCGGCGACCAGCGTGGCGCATACAAACCATCGGAGCCGGGAACCATGGCCACCTGCTTGGTCGCTGGGTCCATAATATAGATGGCAATCGATTTTGAGCTGCCGGGAAGAAACGGAATTCTGCCGAACACGATCTTCTTGCCATCGGGAGACCAGTGCGCATCCGCTTCAGCTTCCCGTTCAGGCAACATCTCGACGGGTTGTCCGCCCTGTGAAGAAACGAAAAAGATCTTCCAAGGCTTTCCGGCTTGTATATCAATGAACGCGATTTGCGCGCCGTCGCGCGACCAGTGCGGCAGCATTGCCGAGACTGGCGCTTGGGTGAGTTGCAGGCGATCTCTGCCATCCACACGGCTGCGCCAGAGCGCTCGGTCAGGATAGCTCACATAGACAACCCACTTTCCGTCACTGGAGAAATCCACCTCGCCCGCCGAGATACTCCCTAGGAAAGGTTTGAAGTCGCGCGCCTGGTTGTCATAGCGGATCAATTCACCGCGCGGCACGAAGCCATCTGCGAAAATTCTCTTGCCGTTCGGGCTTCCAGTGGCCAGAGGGAACGACATGGGACCAGCCGTTAACTGAATGGGCGCGGAAGGATTACGCTGAAAAATTCCTGAAGGTTCGCGGATCACCCAGAGATTGGATACGGTTGTCAGGCTGCTGATGAAGAAGAAGTAGTGGCCATCATTGCTCCAGAAACCACAGCATTCCGAAGATGGGCTGTGCCATCCGGGGAGAACCGGGTGCAGATTGCTGCCATCGGACTGCACCTCCCATATGGAAAATGCATTGTCTTTCGTGTCGCTAACCGTAAAACGGATGCGTCGCCCGTCGGGCGAGAACACGAGATCAAAGGCCTGTCCCGGCAAGCTCACCAGTTTTCGGACACTGAAGCCCTCAGAGTTCGCTAGGTAGAGATCGAAGTCGCGAGCGAACACAATCTGTTGACCATCAGGCGAGTACCCGGCATAGTGTCCAAAGACTTCTCCAAGCCGGCGCGGCGGTCCTGATGGAAGTGGGAGAATCCATCCTTGCTCCGCGGCCTCGGTGCCGATGATGTCGGCAGCGAGCAGATGCGAGTGATCGGGCGCGATGCCTGAGATGCCAATACTGCCAAAGGGAGTTGGGATCTGGGAGGTCTCCCCGCCGGCAGTCGAGGCCTGCACCAGAATCTGTTTGTTGCCCTTTATCTCGGTGATATAGAGGCGAGCGCCGTCGGTAAGAACCCGCGTCTTCGGCATATCGTCGTGCGTGAGTTGCGTAGTATTCAAAATGCGCGGCGCTGGCAACGACCGCGCGCTCCACAGCAACACTCCGGCGGCAGCCAAAAGAAGGAGCGGGATGGCGAGCATCCATTTGCGCGATCGCGGCGAGGCAGCCTCGTGGGCACGGGTAACGATTGCTTTTCCGGAAGCCGTGTCGCGGCTGAGACGCTTTAGATCGGCGCGCAGCTCCGAAGCATGCTGGTAGCGCACGTCCCGTTCTTTCTCGATCGCTTTGGTGATGATGCGTTCGAGATCCGCGGGAAGGTCGGGGTTCAGACGGACCGGAAGCGTAGGCGTGCGATTAAGAATCGCGTCGAAGATGACGCCTGACGTCTCGCCGCGGAACGGCAACAAGCCGGTAGCCATCTCGTACAACACCACGCCGAAGGAAAACAGATCGGTGCGCGGATCGAGCGCTTCGCCGCGAACCTGCTCGGGAGACATGTAGGCCACGGTGCCCAGGGCCGTGCCCGGACTGGTAAGCAGGTCTTCCTCGTGGATGGAAAGCGTCTTTCCTTCGTGCACGTGGCTGCTGCTGCGCGGCGCAGAAACTTTCGCCAGGCCGAAATCGAGAACCTTGGCGTGCCCGTGGCTGGTGACGAAGATGTTGGCGGGCTTGATGTCACGATGAATGATTCCGGCAGAGTGCGCCGCACTGAGCGCATCGGCAATCTCTGTGCCTAGCGACAGCAGCGTTTCATTCGGCAGCGCACGCCCGGAGATCAAGTCCCGCATCGTCATTCCGTCGAGGAACTCCATGACGATGTAGGCATGGCCGTCCTGCTCGCCGATATCGTAGATGGTGCAGATATTGGGATGGCTGAGGCCAGAGGCCGCCTGGGCTTCGCGCTGAAAACGCGCGAGCGCCTGCGGGTCGCGGGCGACATCTTCCGGTAGAAATTTAAGGGCAACAAAGCGGCGCAGGCGCGTGTCCTCCGCTTTGTAGACAACGCCCATCCCGCCTCCGCCGATTTTCTCGACGATGCGGTAATGCGAAATGGTTTGCCCGATCATGCGAACCGGCCATGTTAGGAGGTGGGATTGGGCAAGTCAACGAAACCGGGAGTAGTCGTTGAGGGGAAGCTCGCGAAGAACGGTCTTTTGGAGTCTGACTTGACCGCGCTTGAGTGTCGTAGAATGTGTTCGTTTCAGCTCGGGGGCGGGGTCGACCGCTGGTCTTGATTTCACGAACGGAGAGAGGTGTATGGATCGTCGTCGTTTGCTAGGCGTGTGGGCAGTGGTGGTTCTGATATCGGTGATGGGACTGGCGGCTACGCGAAATTGGCAGAGCGGCACGTTGACGGGCACCGAGCAGGAGAAGGTCAAGGAAGGCAGCACAAAGACCAGCAGTACAGAGGGGACGACAAAGGACAAAGGAAATAAAACGGAATTCTCTAAAGACACGACTACTACGACCACGGACAATGTCGAAACCTATCAGGTTTACACGATCGAGACGGACAAGCGGGTGTATGTCGCAAAGGAGCATCTGCTGTTTCCGTGGTCGAAGTCGGCGAATGTGACCGTCGGCGAGGCGGTGAAGTTCGCTCCGGAGAAGAACAAGATTTATATCCTCGATGACGATGGGAAAGAACATAAGGCGACGGTTGTTAAGGTGAGCATGAAGGGGTCGGGGTAGGATTGGCCGTTCTCGTTTCCGCTCGACAGTTAGTCGTCAGTCTGGCCTTGTCCGTGGCCATTGCCGCAACTGCGCCTGTGTTTGTCCATCGGCAGCAGTTTGATGCAGCCGTCGTGGCCCAAAAGCGAAATCCGAATCATCAAAATGCGGTCAGCCTGCACGCTGAGGCGCTGCAGACTCACCGGGTCGCCTTGGGTGCAGAAGTCCTGATCGGATGTGGGGCTTTCTTGGCGCTCAATTTTGCCTGGGCCTTCGGTAGACGCGCCCGGCGAACTGCTCACGCTCGCGAGACCTCAGACAAGTGAATTCGCAGAATTGTTGAGGACCCATGATGATCTAGTAGGACGCGGGGTCTTCGGTACGTTCGGCTGACGCCTCGCTTCGCTCAAGATGATAGGTTTTCGAAAGTGGGATAATCCCGACGGTTCGCGGGCGAGGGCCCACGCCACATTTTCAGTCTTTAGTCCAGGTCGAAATCGCGAATCGGTTTGCCTGTGTCTGGGGATTCTTTGGCTTTGCGGACGGCTTCCTGGAATTTCTTTTCCAGCAGGTCGGCGGCGTTCCTCTGGGCTTCGACCGACTGGCGGAAGATAGAGTCGCGACGGTTGTCTTGCTCTTTCATCGCACGGGCCGCTTCTTCCATGTCATTAAAGGTTTTTGGCTTGACGGCGGCCGTGTGGGCGATCACGGCCTTGGCGCCCGGGTCGATCTTCAGGACCGCATTGCAGCAGGGGCAAGTTACTTCGAACGCTGGAGAATTTTTCGCCATCTCAGCGGAATGATACTCCAAAATTGGGGTTCGATGCTGTCGCCCCTCACAGGGCTTTTCCTGCTTTGTCTACGTTACCCAGCGATTACGCGCTGGGCTAGTGAATTTCGCCGCCTGCCAGCGGCTTCTTTTTGGATCGAGTATCGTTGTCATTTGATTTAGGATCGGTTGCCCTTTAGTGCAAGCGAATGGGCAGGACTTTGAAGAGGTAGAGCATTTCCCAGCCGAGCAGGAAGACCGCGACGATGACCGTTCCCACGGCGAGAATTTCTCCAAAGCTCATGCGGTTGTTGCTGGGCTCGAAGCGCTTCACGACCAGGCTGAGAATGTTGAGCGTGGCAAAGCCGAAGACGAGCGTCCATAGGACGTTGTAGAGGTCGCCCTTCTTATCGGAAGACTCGAAGATGGCGAGGGCGGTAAAGGCGGCGAACGAAGGGATCTGGACAAAGGCGGCAATCGCCTGCGTGCGGGTTAATTGGCTGACCAAGGTTAGCAGCTGCAAGCAGATTCGCCCTTGAGGGGGCCGCGAGTTGGACTCGGCGGCCAGAGTTCTCGAATAGAATCTTACCTTTTTTTGAGGGTGGGGTCACGAGTGCAGATGGGTCCCCATGGTTGTTCAACGCGTCGTGCGCAGTTCTGTAGGCGAAGTTGTGTAGGTGGGGCGTCGCTTCTCCGAGATGACAACCATCTTTAGGGGTCAAGGCGCCGAGGACGCTGAGAACTTTTCGCACAAACCCAGGTCGAAATCTTTTACACGCCGCAGCCGCGGAATCCCACCCTAGCTCAAGCGACGCGCTAGATGAGGCACCCGAGCGAACGGAGTCCCTCCAGGAAACGATCCTTTAGAATCACACTATGTTTGAAAATCTGCGATTTGTCTTCTTCGATGTGGGCAGCACGCTGTTGTTTGCCAATCGGGACAGGATGCTCGAACCGCTGTATGCGCGCGGGATTCGGCCTTCGGAGGCAGACCTGCGGACGATGGAATGCCGCGTCAAGAATGAGTTCGACGATGCGATGGGACACGGCAGCAAGCCAGATCATGGGTTCTGGGACATGTTCTATACGCGGTTGTTTGGGGAGTTGGATTTGCGGGATGAGGATTTGCGGAGGCAGTTGATTGCCAATACCCGCGCGTCGAGGAACTGGAATCAGAAGCGGCCGGGGACGCGCGAGGCGCTGGAACGGATCGGCGCCAGATACCGGTTGGCGGTGATCTCGAATGCGGATGGGCGCATTGCCGAGTTGCTGTCCGGATGCGGTATCGCGGATTGTTTCCATACCATCACTGATTCCGGGGTGGTGGGGCAGGAGAAGCCGCATCCGTTAATTTTTGAGACTGCGCTCCGCGCGACGCAGGCAAAGGCCGAAGAGAGTTTGTACGTGGGCGATGTGTACTCGGTGGATTTTGTAGGTGCGACGCGGGCTGGCATGCAGGCGGCGCTGTTTGATGTTTGCGGAGCGTATCGAGAGAAGGGATTGCCGCGCGTGGAGTCGCTAGAGGAGTTGGCGGGGATGATTGGGTAATGTGTTCCCTTGCAAGCGGAACACAAGGCTCCCTTCGACTACGCTCAGAGCAAGCCTCTCGACTGCGTTCGGCTTCGCCTCGCTTGCTCGGGATGACAGAATTTTTGTGGCAGATTCTTGGGAGGATTTGTGGACTCGAGCAAAATGATTTTGTTTTTGACTGCGGCCGTGTTGCTGGCTGTCGCGCCTGGGCCTGGGATCTTGTATGTGCTGGCGCGAAGTTTGGCGGGTGGGCGGCGCGAGGGCGTGCTGTCATCGATAGGAACTTTTGTCGGGGGCATGGTGCATGTGCTGGCAGCGGCGGCGGGGGTTTCGGTGGTGCTGGCGCGGTCGGCAATGGCGTTCGCGACCGTGAAGTACCTGGGAGCGGCTTACTTGTGCTTCCTGGGTGTGCGCATGATTTTGGCAGCGCGGCGCGATGAGGATGAGTTGCCCGCGGAGGCAGGCGGGAAAGTGCGCAATCCGTTTTGGCAAGGCATCGCTACCGAGGTTTTGAATCCGAAGACGGCGCTGTTCTTTTTATCGTTCATTCCGCAGTTTGTGAATCGCGAGGCGGGGCATGTGTTCTGGCAGTTTGTCGCGCTGGGGGCGACTTCGGTTACGTTGAATACGTCGGCTGATTTGGTGGTGACGATGTTTGCCGGGCCCTTGGGAAATCGGATCCGGTCATCGGCAAGATTCAGGCGGGCGCAACGGACGGCGACGGGGGCTGTGATGATTGGGCTGGGCGGGTACTTGGCCGCTAGCCGGGCAGAGTGACGGCGACGCTTCTCGAGTCTTTGCCCAATTGGAGAAAACGCGAGACCCTCGACTGCCTTCAGCCTCGCATCACTTGCTCGGGATGGGCAGAGCGGGAGTGATCTCAGCAAAAATCCTTAGCTCTCTATTGCCGTGAAATCCCACCCTAGCGCAAAGTGCGCGCTAGGATGGGGCACCCGTCGTTTGTGATGAGAAGTTTCTGGGTTGTGCTGCTTCTCAGCGCTCGCGGGCGGGGCCTCTGCATTGCACCTGCTTAAAGATTGATCACCTGGTGGTCGTGGCAGTCGGGGTGGAGGTTGATGTAGACGTCGCGGAGGAAATCCGTGCCGTGGCGCGCGATGTAGTAGATGCCCGCGATCTCGCGTTCCTGCAGCGTTTTGTTCGGGTAGAGTGACACGCTGAGTTGCTGTGCGTGGCGGGCAGCTAATTCGCTCTGGCGCAGTTCAGCGCGGGCGGCTCGGCCGCGCAGAGTTTCGAGCTGATGCTGCATCTTCGAGCTGGCGTTGTCTGCGGCCTCGGCTAGCGTTTTATCGAGTTTGATCAAAGCTTCACGCACAGCGGTGAGTGAAGCATCTAGCGTGGCTCCGGCGCGGTCGAAGGCCTTCTGCAATTCCACAGGCAGAATTCTGGCAGCGATTTTCTCGCGCAGGGCTTCTTCTCCATCAAACAAATCAGGCAGCGTGAGGGCATAACGCTCGAGCAGCCCCTGGACTTTCGGTTCGACCACCGTCGCGGAGAAGCGCGGAAGGATTGGCGTGACGTGGCCCTTCAGCACTTGATAAACGACGGCAGCTTGCGCGAAATAGGCGACCTCGGCGGCTCCGCCCGTATAACAGAGCGTGGGCAGAAGCGTGTCTTGCACAATCGGACGGAGAAGAACGTTCGGGCTGAAGTTCTCGGGAGTGACCGCGATCTGGCGGAGCAGGTCGTCCTGCGAAACCGTTGCGTCCCCCATGAGAAACTCGGTGGAGTTGCCATTGAGGCGGCGGTGAATCGGAGTGCGCGCTCCGTCTTTGATGGCGAAAAGTAGGGTGGACGACGGAGTGACCTTGACCTGCTGGTGATATCCGGCTTGCTCGAGAGCTTTTCCGCGCGCGAGGAGTGCTTCGTCGAGTTGAGGGGCGCGCTCGATGGCAGCGGCATAGACGGGCCCGGCGATGGCGTGCAGTTCGCGGTCGGAGGGATCGAGCAGGATGACTCCCCAATCTGCGAACAGGCGCGCAAACAGACGAGCGAACGCGCTTCCCAGAGTTTCTCCGGGACGATACGACTCGCGCAGCAAATCAGTGGCAGGCGAATCGCCCAGAATTTCTGCGGCCGACTGGACTACTGCGGTGATCTCGTCGCTGAAGTGAATTGTGCCGACGGGGGCGTCTTCGACGCCGCGACTTGCAGTCGCCAAGGCTTGCAGGGTCGCGTTGGAGCCAGGCAGCGCGGTGTGGTTGACTTCCGCAAGATCGTGATCGTTGGTGGCGATCCAGAAAACAGGGACGGTGTCTTGACCTGCGGCCGTGGCCTCTTCGGCTAGCTTTACTGCTGTGAGCGCTTTGTAAATCGAGAAGACAGGGCCGCCGAGAAGGCCGACTTGCTGTCCCGTTACCGCGGCGGAAGCTCCCGCGCGAAGGCGCGCGATGTTCGCGAGTGTTTTCTCGGACGCACCCCAAACACGGTTCTGACGCTCCAAGATGTCGCTGACGTGAGCGCGGCGTTGCGAGTCATAACGCTGGCCGGGTGTTTCCTGGGCGAGCCACTCGGTGAAATTCGGGGTGCGAGGGTAAAACTGCTGAATCTGGGGAGAAGCGGAAATGTAATCGGCGAAAAGGCGCGTGGTGTGCGGGATTTCCGTGTAGGGCAGACACTGGGTCTTCACTGGCAACACTCTCGCCATGGCCGTGCATTCGGGGTCATAGTTTGCGATCGATCCCATAGTTTAACCGGGTGCACCGTAATGAGATTGTTAGACGTGCGGGGAGGATGCAAGTTAGTTGAAAGATTGAGACGGGGAAGGTTTGTGGCAGGCCGATCTGATACGATGCACTGCCCACCAGACTGAGCGTGGGGGTGTTCAAAAGAGTACAGACAGTATTTTTCGGGAAAGTATACAATCCCACAAACCTTGAACGCCCTGACCACCGACCGGCTCTAGAAGCACCAGTATCGAGGCCAACTTCTGACGTCATTCGCGGCGGCCCGGCAACACATTTCTGCTTCGAGAAAGAGCCCCAATGAAAATTCTGCTTTATAACCCCGACAACGGAGTTACGCGCAATTTTATGCCTCACCTCTGGATGTTCCTTCTGCAGGCGCTGACGCCGCCAGGACATGAGGTGCTGCTGATTGATGGCAACGCGCAGCCGATGAATGAAGCGGAGATTGCGCAATGGGTGCTTGATCAAAAAATTGATCTGGTCGGCATCGGCGCGATGACGCGCATGGTGGCGAAGGCATATCGCGTGGCCGATGCGATCCGGGGTGGGGGGGTGCGGGTCGTTATGGGTGGTCCGCATGTTACGGAACTTGCGGATGAGGCACTCGGGCGCGATGGAGGTCCGAAGCATGCTGATGCCGTTGCGCTGGGCGAGGCGGATGCTACCTGGCCAATGATTGTGAACGACGCCGCGCGTGGAGAACTCAAGGAGATCTACGCGCCGGTGGATGCCTCCGGCAAGGAGAGCAAGCCGTCGCTGGCGGAGTATCCGGTGATTCCGTGGGGAGATATCGATCTCAACCAGTTCAATCTGGTGCCCAAAGCAGCGACCAGCCTGCTGCAAAAGGTGGGCGAGGGATGGGGGACGTTTCGGATTATTCCGGTCGAGTCGGGGCGCGGTTGCCCATATGGATGCGAGTTCTGCACGGTGACTGGATTTTTCGGCGACTCTATTCGCTTTCGCACGAATGAAAGCGTAGTCAATGAACTGCTCTTGCTCAAGAAGCGCGCGCGCAGCGAGAAGGGGCAGATGGCGGTCTTCTTCATCGACGACAACTTCGCCATCAACGTGAAGCGGACCAAGTCGCTGCTGAAAGACATTATCGCGGCCGGGGCGCAGGTGCATTGGGTGGCGCAGATCAGCGCGAACCTGCTGCGCGATGAGGAACTGGTCGACCTGATTGCGGCTTCGGGGGGCAAGTGGGTGTTCATCGGGATGGAGTCGATCGATCCCGCCAATTTGAAAGATGTCAATAAGGGATTCAATAAGCCAGGCGAATATGCGGCGGTGCTGGAACGACTGGCGAAGCGGAATGTGTATGCGATCACGTCGTTTATTTTTGGGATGGATAACGACACGACGGGCGTGGCGGAACGCACGCTGGAGCAAGTTCGCACGTGGCCTCCGGGGCTGCCGATTTTCGGATTATTGACACCGTTGCCCGCTACGCCACTTTATAAGCGGCTGGAAGCATCTGGGCGACTCACCCGGCCGAAGCATTGGAAGGAATTTATTCCCTTCGCGATGGCGCATACTCCGCTGAAGATGACCATCGATGAAGCCCATGCAGAAGTGAACTACGGTTGGGACCACTCGTATAGTCCCGAAGCGCTGGCGCAGGCAGTGGAGTCGCTGGATGACCAGCCGCTGGGGTATCGGATCAACATTTTTCTGGCGCGCTTGTGTTTCCGCGGGATTTATTTCCCGATGCTGGGGCGGATGGCCTGGTTGAAGGTGGTGGCGCAGAACCGGCGGACGATCTTTGGATTGGTGAAGGAAGCTGTTTTCGGTCGGCGGCGGGCGCGACCGAGGACTCCGAGCGGCGAGAGTTCGTATGAAGAGACGGCGGAAGTTTCGGGTGGGGTTAGCGCGTAGTCGGCCCGTGAAGGGGCCAGGGACGGGCCCGCCTGGCCCGTCCCGATGATGATGGCGTCGAAGTGCTTTACGCGGCTAGTTCGCCCTCTATGTGGCGTTTGCCCTCTTTGGCTGCCTCTTCGGGGGTCTTGCCGTTCTGACGAGCGACGATATAGGCGGCGTACCATCCCGACCAGTGGTGTTTCGGAGCCGTCGGTTCGTACTTGCCGTGATGTTCCTCTGTTTCTCGCAAAAGCTCCGTCATCGTCGTAACGTCAAAATTGCTGACTCCTCGGCCCGCCAACCGCGCTGTAATCTCCTGCAACAGCCAACCGTTGCCGTCCGGATCATGGAAGGAGGCGAACGAGAAGTAACTGGTATGCGCAGGATCTGGACCGCTGGCCCGAAGGCGTCCAAATAAGTACGGCTCGTCCGAACCAGTGTGCACATTGCTACCGTGGAAAATCTCGCCGACTTCAACGCCACGACGGAGCAGATCGTTCCGGCTGGTCTCAAGGTCGGAGACGGCCAAATACAAGCCCTGGGCAGAGCCAGGTGCTGCCGTGGTCACGTTCTTGCCGAAGATTACCGAGCAACCGGAGCCGGGCGGCGTGAACTGGATCCCACGCCAGTCCTCACCAGCGGTGAAATCAGCGTCGAGCCTCCATCCCAGCTTTGCGTAGAACTCTTTCGCGCGATCGACATCCGAGACCGGGATGACGACCACCTCAAGCTTCATGTCGACTCTCGCGGCACCCGCGTTAGTGGTTGGTTCATTGTTGCGGATTGCACTCACTGTTGCCATTTTGTCCTCCTCATGCATTCAAATATATCGAAATTCTGTCGCGGCAACTCAAGGCCGGAAGATTCCACTGCTCTCGCCCAAATCTGTAACATTCGTCTCCGCGCGTCTCGTGGTGCGACTCGCTCACACCTGAGCCGCATTCACTCCATTTCAGATAAAGGCGGGAACGATCGCATTGTTGATTTCGAGCACGACTCTGGCGCGATCCGACGCTGCACTCAGCACAAAGACTTCGAAATCAAGAGCACATCATGAATCGACTGGCGGGGAATGGATCGGGATTGGAGCGTGGAAGTGCGTCTGGAACTCAAGAGGCTGATCCATCACAAACGAGCGACCCGACGTGGGAACTCGGATGGGACCTCCCGCTTCTGCCAACGCATTGATCGACAAATTTGTCGGCCATTGCCGCGGCGCAACTCTCGTGTGCGCGGACACTCTTACGGAGGGAGTCGATGGCCGGATCAATTCCTGCTGAAATCCATCATCGTCGGGAGATATGATGGAAAAGAAGAGAGCGAAGATACCTGCGCCGCCAAGCAAGTCAACCCAACCCACACGCCGAAGCACTGTAAGGCGGGAGAGCGTCCAGCCAGCAAAGGCTGCCAGGCCCGCCAAGAAGGCACAGATATTTACACCAGACCGCACGCCCCGACACCTCGGAACAATCTAGCTGTGATGGGCCCCTTTGGAAGTTAAGAAAGGCTATGCGGAGGCAGTTTTCGTGTCAAGCAGCCCGCAAGCGAGAAGCCGCGATTGTGAAGCATCGTGTGGCCTAACTACCGAAGTGGCCCTTTCCCTGAGCATGGCGATTCAGGGACCACCAACTTCCCATAGGACCTTCTGTAATGTGGCCTTCGGTAATGTCACGGTTTCCCGCCCTTGGGGAACATAATGGTTGAGCGTGACTCGGGCTCAGCAACTCGAAACCCAGTGGCGGCCGCCGAGGTTGCGGCTGGCGCACACGACGCCGGCGGTGCTGCGGGTTGAGAGCGGAGGCCGGGTTCGCGGAACCCTGCAGGTGATTTCTCAAACCGGCGGACTACTGTGCTTGTCGAGCCCATTGAGCAGCGGTTCTCGGGTCAAGTTGATGTGCCTGACCGACGCGGGCGCGTTGTTGGGCACGGCCGAAATGTTGGCTTCGGTGTCGGCCACGCAGCAACCTTTCCGATTCGTTTCGATGAATGAAGACGACCAGCGCAGGCTGCGGGATTTGATTCAGGTATCGCTTGAAATCAATCGTGCGGAGCAGCAAGCCATCATCAAGGATCGGACCTGGTAGTAACGGGGCCTTCCGATCTGCCCAACGTCCCGAAACGGCTAACAAACATCGTGGAGAGCGCAGGACTTCCGCGGGCTGAATACTAGGTTCTCTCAGGGCTGAATCAGCATCTAATATCGAGTAGGTGTTTGACTTCCAGCGGGTTGCGACCTAGGCTGGAAGTGGATCTTTACAGGCCAATCCCACCAGTGGGGGCGTCACGGCTTCGACGGAGATGCTTGCGGCCAAGAGGCATGCCGGGGTGCACACACCCGTAATCGTGGGCAAAATGATAATTGCCAATCAACAGATGGCATACGCAGCCTAA
>Ga0073909_10000185_pt1 | contig 22365 bp, 24 predicted proteins | sample Coa_R1_6_FD_66439 | JGI IMG/M metagenome (GOLD analysis project Ga0073909, IMG submission 66439) | Surface soil microbial communities from Centralia Pennsylvania, which are recovering from an underground coalmine fire. - Coalmine... | ecosystem: Environmental > Terrestrial > Soil > Unclassified... | reverse complement strand
GCCGGGCCGGAAAGCGCCACCGGGCTGCGTCACTCGTCGTCGATAGCCGAGACAAGGCTGATCTCCTCCTCGTTCCTTGCGCGGTGGCGCTTTCCGGCCCGGCGCGCTCGCGTGGCGTTCTCAGACAGAGCCTAGGCGTCCGCGGCACGCCGCGCGGCCGCGCGGTGCTTCACGAGGTGGCAGACGGTCCCATGCTTGCCGAACTCGAACTCCACCTCGTCCATGCAGGACTTCATGATGAAGATGCCGCGGCCTCGCATGTCCAGCAGGTGCTCGGGAACCGTGACGTCGGGCACGAGCTTCTTGATGTCGAAGCCCTTGCCGGAGTCGCGGACATCGACCTCGAGGCGGTCCGGGAGCAGCCGGAACTCGACCTCGAAGAACTTGGCGGCGTCGCGTTTGTGGCCATGCTGCACGGCGTTGGTGCCCGCCTCGATCACGGACATGCTCACCTGCGAGCTGGTGTCCTCGTCGAACTCCATGCGCTCGCAGATGGTGAGCGCGACGCGGTCGAGCACGGCCAGGAGTTCCAGCCGGCTGGGAAGCTTGAGCGTGATCGTCTCGGGTGCCGTGGCGTCTGACATGCGGGGAGCGACTCAGGCGGACGGGTAAGCCGAGAACGCGCGCAGGCGCTCGAGCGCCTCGCGGAAGTCCTGCGGCGGGTCGGAACGAAACCGGAGCCTCTCTCCCGTCTTCGGATGAGTGAACTCCAGCTCGGCTGCATGCAGCGCCTGCCGCCGCAGAAGGCGCAGCAAGGCGTCGGCGAGGCTACGCTCGGATTGGCGAAGGCTCAACATCTTTTTGACCCTTCCCCCATAAGTGGGATCCCCCACCACGGGGTGCTTCACGGCGCTCATATGAACCCGGATCTGGTGCGTTCGTCCGGTTTCCAGGCGGACCTCGAGGAGCGTGGCGGGTCCGTAGCGCTCGAGCACGCGCCAGCGCGTGCGCGCGGGCTTGCCCGAGGGCCCCCGGACCACGGCCATGCGCTTGCGGTCCTTGGGATCGCGTCCGATGGGCAGGTCGATGATGCCCTCGGAGGGCCCCGGGTCACCCCAGACGATGGCGTGATACACGCGTTTCACTTCTCGCTGGCGAAGGGCCTCGACGAGCGCGAGGTACGCCTCTTCGGTCTTCGCCACCACCAGGAGCCCGCTCGTGTCGCGATCGAGCCGGTGCACGACGCCAGGCCGGCCCTCGCCGCCGACGCCGCCGATCTCGGGCGCGTGGTGCAGCAGCGCGTTCACGAGCGTGCCGCTCTGCACTCCGGCACCCGGGTGCACGACCAGGCCCGCGGGCTTCTCGAGCACGAGCAGCGAGTCATCCTCGTGCACCACCGTGAGCGGTTGCGGCTCGGGTGCGATGCGGGTGCGGCGGCGCGGCGGCACCGACACCTCGAGCTTGTCTCCCGTCTTCAACTTCAACGACGCCTTCGCGGCGCGGCCATTCACCAGTACGCGGCCCTGCGCGATCAGCTGTTGGAGGCGATTACGGGATAGTCCCGTGTTCCGGGTTCTCGCCAGCCACCGGTCCAAGCGGGCTCCCGCCCCCGCCTCCGGCACCTCCAACTGCAGGGTCCTGTCGTCCACGGCTCCCCTCGTCATCAGGCGCGAGCGCCGGCGCGCTCGCGAGTGCGGCTCCGGGTGCGCCCGCGAGTGTCCGATCGCCACCCGCCGGTGCCGCGACCTCGGCCTCGGGCGGCTCGTGCGTCCACACCAGCGCGAACAGGATCACGCCGCAGGTGACGCACATGTCGGCGACGTTGAACACCGGGAACTCGTGGCCGCGCCACGAGAGCAGGATGAAGTCCACCACCTCGCCGTGGCGCACGCGGTCGATGAGGTTGCCGATCGCGCCGCCGAGGATGAGCGCGAGCGACCACTGCCGCGGCCACGGCAGCCGCGGGTGCCGCGACCACAGCCAGAACACGGCGAGTGCTGCGACCACGGAGAAGATGTAGAACGGGAAGCTCTTCCCCGCGAACATCCCGAACGCTATCCCCGAGTTGCGGGTGTAGGTGAAGCGCACCAGCTCGCCGACCACGTTCACCGGCTCGCGGAACGCGAGGTGGTCGGTGGCCCAGTGCTTGGTCCACTGGTCCAGCAGCACGCTCGAGAACGCCACGCCGAACAACAGCGACGGCGATCGCTTCACTCTTCTTCCTTCACCAACCGGCCGGCGCGCTGCTTCATCTCCATGTTGTGCTGCTCCTCGATCGTGTAGCGCGCCCAGGGGAGCGCTTCCAGTCGCGCACGTGCGATCGGCTTGCCGCTGGCTTCGCAGATACCGTACACCCCGTTGTAGATGCGGCGCAGGGCGTCGTCGATCTCGCGCAGCAGGCGGCCCTCCTTGGAGGCGATGTCGAACGAGATCTCGCGCTCCATGGAGTCGGTGCCGGCGTCGGCCATGTGGAACGAGTAGCCCCCGACCTCGCCGGCCGAGTCTCGTGGGTTCACCTTGAGGATCGTGTTCTCGATGTGACCCATCTCGCGCATGATGCGCGCGCGCTCCTCGAGGAGCCGGGTCTCGAAGTGCTTCAGGTCGGTGTCGCTCAAGCGGTCATCTCCTCTTGCGGCGCGTGCGCTCGGCGCTGCGTTCGCCTTCAGTGACGCCCCGGCCAGGTCGCCGGTGCGGACGTTCGATGGTGCGGCGGGCGTCTTCGGGACCGGCAGCACCGGTCGGAGCCCGGGTGTCGGGGTTTTGGCCTTGGCCATGGACTCGGGCGGAAGCACGCCGAGCGGGCGCACCTCGGCCGGCGGCCGCTGCGTCGCCTTGCCCTTGGTGAGCGCCTGCTTCGCCGCGCCGGGACGGATGGCGTTGGCGGTGGCGGGCACGAGCTTCCTCGGGCGCTTGGCTTCGGCCTCCGCCTTCTCGGCGGCGATGCGTGCGGCCTCGGCCTGGCGCTTCGCGGCGGCTTCCTTGGCGGCGAGCGCGCCCTTGTTCAAGACCGGCGGCACCTTGGGCTGCGGCGCCTTCGCCGGGGCCTTCGCGGCCGACGGCTTCGCCACGGGCTTGCCCGTCGGCTTCACGGTGCTCTTGGTCGCTGCAGGGGCTTTCTCCGCCGGCTTCTTCGGAGCAGGCTTCCCCTTGCCGGCGGGATTCATTCCCAGTCGACCCACGGTGCGCGGGGGGTCGCCAGCGGGGGGAGCCGGCTTCGCCAGAAGCTTCTTGCGGATGATCGCCATCGTTCGTTCCTCCGTATCCACGTCACGGTGCGCGAGATCCGCGCGCCGCGTTCAGGCCTTCAGCTCGTTTCGTCCATCCGGCGCACGATCTCGGTGACGAGCCGCGTGAGCGCGGGCGCCACGCGCCCCGCCACCGCGAGCACCTCCGAGAGGTCCACGGGCTCCAGGTGATCGGGATCGCTCGCATCGGTGACCACGTTGAACGCCAGCACGCGCATGCCGCCGTGCACGGCGACGATGTTCTCGGGCACGAGCGACATGCCCACGACGTCGGCGCCGATCTTGCTCAGGAACCGGTACTCGGCAGCGGTCTCGAGGTTCGGGCCCGGCACCGCCACGAACACGCCGCGCTGGAGCGCGAGCCCCTGCTCGCGGGCGACCTTCTCGGCGAGCGCGATCAGCGCGCGCGAATAGGGCTCGCTCATGTCGGGGAAGCGAGGGCCCAGCGTGTCGTCGTTGGGCCCGATGAGCGGGTTGTCGCCCATCAGGTTGATGTGGTCGGTGGTGACCACGATCGTGCCCGCGGACATCGCCGGGTTCATGCCGCCGCAGGCGTTGGTGACGACCAGCGTCGTGCAGCCGAGGGCCTTCAAGACGCGCACCGGGAAGCCCACCTGCTGCATGGTGTAGCCCTCGTAGAAGTGCACGCGGCCCTTCATCACCGCGGTTGGCCTTCCCGCCAAACGGCCAATGTGCAACTCGCCGGCGTGGCTCTCGACCGTGGAGTGCGGGAAGTGCGGGATGTCCGCGTAGGGCACGACCACGGGGCTCTCGAGCGCGCTCGCGAAGTCGCCGAGCCCGGTGCCGAGGATCACTCCCACCTCGGGCGCGGGCGCGTTCTTCATGCGCTTCTTCACGAACGCCGCGGCCTCTTCGATCCGGCGCTTGAGCTCGGTCGTCATCTGCGTTGCCTGCGTCACCTCTCCCCACCCTCGCCGGAAAGCACCTTCGCCAGCCGCTGCTCCGCGGCCTCGGCGCTCAAGCCTTCGACCTCGACCACCTTGCTGCGCGCGGAGGCTCCGCGCACCAGCGTGACCTGCGAGCGCCGCACGCCCAGCAGATCGCTCATCAGCTCCACCACCGCGTCGTTCGCGCGCCCCTCCACGGGCGGCGCCGACACCGCGACCTTCCATTCGCCGCTCGCGAGCCGTGCCACCAGCGCCGTCCGCCTGGCGCCCGGCTGCACGCGCAACGCGAGCCTCACTACCCCACCCGGTACGCCAACTCGTGCAGAGACCTCACGACGACCATCTGTAAGACCCAGATCACGCCGAGCGCGATCATCGGCGCGAGATCCAGTCCGCCCACGACGGTCGGCAGCAGGCGCCGGATCGGGTCACAGACCGCGTCCGAGACCTGGTCGAGGAAGCGCACGATCGGATTGGACGGATCGGGCCGCACCCACGACAGCAACGCGTTCACGATCAGGATGATCCCGAGCACGTTGAGCAACACCTCGAGCACGGTCGCGACCGCGCCGATGAGATTCCCCAGTACGAACATCAGACGCCTCCGTGCGTGCTGCGCGCGCCGAACAGTGCCGATCCCACCCGCACCATCGTCGCGCCTTCCTCCACGGCGACCTCGAAGTCGCCGCTCATGCCCATGGACAGCTCCGGCAGTGGCCGGGCCAGCCGCTGCGCGACACGCTCGCGCAGCTCGCGCAGCTTCGCGAAGCCAGCCCGTGCCTGCTCGCTCCGCTCCACCGGCGCGCCCACCGTCATCAATCCCTTCAGCTCGAGTTGGGGGAGCTGCTCCACTTGCTCGGCCAGCACTGCGGCGCCCTCGGGCGACACGCCGAACTTGGTCGACTCCCCGCTCACGTTCACTTCCAGCAGCGTCTGCACCCGCCGGCCCGACTTCGCGGCGCGCTGGGCGAGCGCGTTGGCGAGGTCGAGATCGTCGATGCAATGGAATACGTCGAACATCTCCAAGGCGCGGCCCGCCTTGTTGCGCTGCAGGTGGCCGATCATGTGCCACCGCGCGGCGGTCCTCGGCACCGAGTGCTGGTGGCTCTCGGCCTCCTGGACCCGGTTCTCGCCCAGGTCGCGAAGTCCCAGCGCCACCGCCGCCGCCAGCGTTTCAGCGGGTAACGTCTTGACGACCCCGATGAGCGTCACTGACCCGGTCGCCCGACCCGAACGGTGCTCGGCGGCGGCGATTCGATCGCGCACCGAGGCCAGATTCGAAGCGAGAAGGCCCAGGGTGTCGTTCACGGGACGCGGCAAGCTACTCCCCGGGGGGGGTGGATTCAAGCGGATTCGGGGGCCCCAGAGCGCGTGTGGAACGGCATTTCCGGCGCCTGACAGGGGGGCCGTCTACCGGTCGGTCCGCGGGCGCGGTGGGCTTGAGAACGGCGCCGCATCTGGCGGGAAAGACTCCGGCCGGGCGCCGGACCCAGCTCGGCTGGGTGCCCCGGAGCCCGGCCGGGTCGAATGGTGGAGGCGGCGGGAATCGAACCCGCGTCCGAAAGGTCATCCGCAGAGAGTCCTACAGGCGTATCCGACCTACGCTACAGCCGTCTCGCGCGCGTCGCTCCGATCGGCGGGATCTCGGCGCGCCAGCCCTGCTGCATCTCGTCCGCGGCCCGCGGGCGGGGCTTTGGACCAGCCTGCGATTGTATGGCGCCCGCTCCGTCCCCCACAGGCGGGGTCCGGGAAGGCGTCACAGCCTTTTAGGCTGCGAGAGCCATCTGCGTGTTCGCAGATGTGATGTTCCCGCTTTTTTGACGAGGCGCGAGTCCCCGGCCTGCACTCTCTGTTTCAGTCCCCCCGTCGAGACCAGGACGCCCCCTGGTTCTGGGTGCTGCCTAGTGTGCGTCCGACATTGGATGCTGCCCACGCACCAGCGACTCCGCGTGGTGCGGAGCTGCTTCGGACAGCGAGCGTTACGCGATCAGAACGGGATGTCGCTGTCGTCGCCGCCGCCGCCGAAATCGCTGATGTCGTCGCCGCCGACCGGCGCCGGCTGCTCGTCACCGCGCTCCATCGGCGCGCCGCCGCCGCCGCCCGCACTGCTGCGGCCGCCGACGAAGCGCATGTTCTGCGCGACGATCTCGGTGCTCCAGCGCTTCTGGCCTTCCTTGTCCTGCCACTGCCGCGTGCGCAGCGAACCCTCGATCAGCACCGTGCGGCCCTTCGACAGGTACTGCTTCGCCAGGTCCGCCTGCTTGCCGAAGAGCACGACCGAGTGCCACTCGGTCTCGTCCTTCCAGCCGCCCTGGCCATCGGGACGCCGCTCGTTCGTGGCGATGCGCAGGTTCGCGACCGTGGTGCCGCCCTGCGTGTACCGCACCTCGGGATCCTTGCCGAGGTTGCCCAACAGGATGACGCGATTGAGGCTGCTCATGACCTTGCTCCTTGGGAGTCCGGGGGCCCCGTGGCGGGGGCGCGACTGGGGGGCGGCTCGAGTGCAGGCACAGTGTAGGGCCTCGCGGGGCGCGCCGGAAGCGCGCTCTCGGAGCGAGAAATGTGGTTCGGAACGCGCGGAGACGAGCCTAGAATCAGTTCCGTCGTCGCGCGTCCAACCAGCTCCCAACCCTTGCCCAGGACTCGCCCATGCGCCCGACCCGCTCGCTGCTGCTGCTTACGGCGCTCCTCGCCTGCTCATCGCAAGCCCACGCCGCCCAAGGTTTGAGCTTGCGCTGGGACAGCTGCCTCATCGACGGCGGCGTCCAGAACAAGTCGTTCGCGTGCAACGTCAACACGGGCGCTGAGGTCCTGGCCGGATCCTTCAAGCTCGGCGCGGACATGGGCCAGGTCTCGGGGACCGAGATCGCCATCGACCTCGCCTCGGCCGGCGTGGCGCTGCCTGCGTGGTGGTCGTTCAAGAACACGGGCACGTGCCGACAGACCGCGATGACCATCAACTTCGTCACCGGCGCGTTGGAGCAGGACTGCCCGGACTGGGGGGCGGGAGCCATCGTTGGCGGGCTCGGCGCGTACAACATCGGCGTCAAGGGCCCGAACACCGCGCGCATCATTGCCGCCGCGGCGGTGCCTCCCGATCAGCTCCAGCTGTTGAGCGCCGGGCAGGAGTACCTCTCGTTCAACCTCGTGATCAACCACTCGAAGACGGTCGGCGCCGGTTCGTGCGCCGGCTGCTCCACGCCCGTATGCCTCGTGCTCCTCTCGATCAACATCACCACTCCCGTTCTCGCGAACAACCGGGTCATCACGGGCCCCATGAACGGCAACGACAGCGACTGGACGACGTGGCAGGGTGGCGGCGGCGTCGTCGTGGGCGGGAACTCCGGCTGCCCCCGCGCCCTGCCGACGGAGAAGCGCAGCTGGGGCGCGGTGAAGGCGCTCTACCATTGAGGTGAGCAAGGGCGCCCGCGTTTGACGCGCGCGGGAACGCTCGCCTATCGTTGCCCGCCGATTCGCCACCGAGTTTCATCGGGGCGTGGCGCAGCCCGGTAGCGCACCTGCTTTGGGAGCAGGGAGTCGGAGGTTCAAATCCTCTCGCCCCGACCAGCTTCTGGCCGGCTTCGGGCGACTGCACGGGTGGGGCGACGACCTTCCCGCGCGGTCCCGCAGCGGCCGGACCCGCTCCGAGCCGGAGTCGGTCACCGCGCTGCGCCTGTAGCTCAGTTGGATAGAGCAACGGATTTCTAATCCGTAGGTCGGGGGTTCGATTCCCTCCAGGCGCGCCATGTGCAGCGGTGCAGGTTTCTCAGGTGAACGTGTGGTGGTGGATGTAGCTCAGCTGGCAGAGCATCGGGTTGTGGTCCCGAGGGTCGTGGGTTCGAACCCCATCATCCACCCCAACTTCACCTCATGAAACCTTCTCGCCGCGCAAAAATCGTCTGCACGCTGGGCCCCGCCACGTCGTCGCCGGAGAAGATCCGAGCGCTGGTGGACGCGGGCATGGACGTGGCGCGTCTCAACTTCTCGCACGGCACGCGCGACGAGCACGCCGAGGTCTACCGCTACGTGCGCGCCGCCAGCGACGCCTCGCATCGCGCAGTGGCCGTGCTCGTGGACCTGCAGGGGCCGAAGATCCGCCTCGGCGAGTTCGAGGACGGCGGCGTCACGCTCGCACCCGGCGACCGGTTCACCATCACCACCGAGCCCGTCGAGGGCACGCGCGAGCTGGCGAGCACCACCTACCCGCTGCTCGCCAAGGACGTCACCGCCGGCGCCCGCCTGCTGATCGACGACGGCCGCGTGGCGCTGCGCGTGGACGACACCGACGGCGTGCGCGTGCGCACCACGTGCGTGGAGGGCGGGCGGATCTCCGACCACAAGGGCATCAACCTGCCCGGCGTTCGGGTCAGCGCTCCGTCGCTCAGTGAAAAAGACCGCGAGGACCTGCGTTTCGCGCTGTCGCTGCGCGCGGACCTGATCGCGCTCTCGTTCGTGCGCGCGCCCGAGGACCTGGACGACGTGCACGCGGTGATGGACGAGGTGGGTGCCCGGCTGCCGGTGATCGCGAAGATCGAGAAGCCGGAGGCGGTGGACCGGCTGGGCCCGATCACGCGCGCGTTCGACGGGCTGATGGTGGCGCGCGGCGACCTCGGCGTGGAGATCCCGCTCGAGCAGGTGCCGCTGCTCCAGAAGCGCGCGATCCGGCTCGCGCGCGAGCACGGCAAGCCGGTGATCGTGGCGACGCAGATGCTGGACTCGATGATCCACCACCCGCACCCCACGCGCGCCGAGGCGAGCGACGTGGCGAACGCGGTGCTGGACGGCGCCGACGCGCTCATGCTCTCGGGCGAGACGAGCGTGGGCGAGTACGCGATCCCGGCGGTGGAGACCATGGCGCGCGTCATCGGCGCTGCCGAGTCGCAGGGCTTCTGGAGCCTGCCGAGCGTGCGACGGCGGCCGGAGACGCGGCCCGAGGCCATCGCGCTCAACGCCGTGCGCATCGCCGAGGATCTTCACGCCGTCGCGCTGGTCGCGTTCACGGAGACCGGTGCCACCGTGCGCCACGTGGCCGCGCACCGGCACGCGATCCCCATCCTCGCCTTCACCACGCGTCCCGAGGTGCGGAGCCGGCTCGCCATGGTGTGGGGCACGGAGACGTTCGTCATGCCGCGCGCGTCGAACACCGACGAGATGGTGGCGCAGGCCGACCACGCGCTGCTGGAGATGAAGCGCGGCAAGAAGGGCGACTACATCGTCATCGTCGCCGGCACGCCACCCGGCACCGCCGGCTCGACGAACACGCTGCGCGTGCACCAGCTCGGCGGCGAGTAGGGAGCGGCGTCAGAGGATGATCTTCCGCAGCAGCTTCACCGCCCGCGCCCGGTGCGATATCGCGTTCTTCTCGGCGTCGGTGAGCTCGGCGTAGGTGCGGGTCTCGCCTTTGGGCACGAACACGGGATCGTAGCCGAAGCCGTTCGTGCCGCGAGGGGCGTCGGTGATCGTGCCCTGGAGGATGCCGTCGGCGCTCATCTCGGTGCCGTCGGGCCAGGCGGCGAGGCAGACGGTGCGGAAACGCGCGGTGCGCTGCTCGGGCGGCACGCCGGCCAGCTCGCGCAGCAGCTTGGCGACGTTGTCCGCGTACTTCGCATCGGGCCCGGCGTAGCGCGCGGCGTGCACGCCAGGCGCGCCGTGGAGCGCGTCCACCTCGAGCCCGGTGTCGTCGGCGATCGCGGGCAGTCGGGTGAGCGCCACGGCGGCAAGCGCCTTGATGCGCGCGTTCTCGAGCAGGGTCTCGCCCGTCTCCGCGGGCGCCTCGGCTCCGGGCCAGTCGGCGAGTGACGCCAGTTCGACCTCGGGCAGCGCCAGCAACGTGTGCAGCTCGGCCGCCTTGTCGCGGTTGAACGTGGCGACGACGAATTTCACTCCGGCAGCAGTCCCGAGCCCGAGAGGAGTTTCCGCTGGTGCGCGGTCACGCGGCGGATGCCGGCGCGCGCGAGGCGCAGGAGCGAGCGCATCTCGCGCTCGTCGAACGTGGCGCGCTCGCCCGTGCCCTGCACCTCGATGAAGCGGCCCTTGCCGGTCATGACCACGTTCATGTCCACGTCCGCGCCCGAGTCCTCGACATAGTCGAGGTCGATGCAGACATGGCCATGCACCATGCCCACCGAGATCGCCGCCACCGAGTCGTGGAGCGGCGGCCGTGCGAGGTGGTTCTGGTTCGAGAGCCACACGAACGCATCGTGGAGCGCCACCAGGGCGCCGTTGATGGCCGCCGTGCGCGTGCCGCCGTCGGCCTCGAGCACGTCGCAGTCGAGCGTGATCGTGCGCTCGCCGAACGCGGTGAGGTCGGTGACCGCGCGCAGCGAGCGGCCGATCAGCCGCTGGATCTCCTGCGCGCGGCCGCCGGTCTGGCTCGAGCGCGGCGTGCGCTCGCCGGTCGCGCGCGGCAGCATGCCGTACTCGGCGGTGACCCAGCCCTTCTGCTGGCCGCGGAGCCAGCCGGGCACGCGGTCCTCGACGCTGGCGGTGCACAGCACGCGCGTCTTCCCCATCGATACCAGCGCCGAGCCCTCGGCGTGCGACGCCACGCCGCGCTGCACCTTGAACGGGCGCGGCTGGCGCGCATCACGGCCGTCGTGGCGCTCGAACGCCTCGTGGTCGGGAGCCTTCGCTTCGTGCGCGCGGATGGCGGCGGGTTTGCGGGTCATTGGATCATTCCAAGCATTCCAAGCATTCCGAGCATTCCGAGCATTCCGAGCATTCCGATCATTCTGACTATTCCGGCGACGTCGCGGCGTGGCGGATGGAGCCACGCTCGGCGTCGTAGCCACGCTCGTACCACGGCAGGTCGGTCTGGTCCACCACGCTCACCGGCGGCAGGGCCCGGCCGAGGAACGCTTCGGCCACGCGCGTGAAGCTCCGGCGGCGTGGCTCGTCGCTGAGGAAGAAATGATGCTGCGGCTCGCGCGCGCCGGGAGGCACGAGCAGGCCCTTCGACGACAGCAACTCCGCCGTGGCGTGCGCCGCCTCGGCGCCGGAATCGATCAGCCGCACGTTCCCGCCCATGGTGGTCTTCAAGAGCGGGGCGAGCATCGGGTAGTGCGTGCAGCCGAGGATCAAGCTGTCGAGATCCGCGGTCTTCAACTCCGCCAGGTACTCGTTCGCCACCATCCGCGTCACCTCGTGGTCGAGCCAGCCCTCCTCCACCAGCGGCACGAACAGCGGGCAGGCGCGCTGCTGCACGATCGCCCGCGGCGCGAGGCGTGCGATGGCGTCGTGGTAGGCGTTGCTGCCGACCGTGGCGAGCGTGCCGACCACGCCGATGCGGCCTCGCGGCGAGGCGCTCACCGCGGCGCGCGCGGCGGGTTCGATGACGCCGATCACCGGCACGCCGAAGCGCTCGCGCAGCGCGTCGAGCGCGTGGCTCGACGAGGTGTTGCAGGCGACCACGATGCACTTGACGTGCTGGCGCACGAGGAACGACGCGATCTCGAGCGAGAAGCGCGTCACCGTCTCCTTGGACTTGTTGCCGTAAGGGAGCCGCGCCGTGTCGCCGAAGTAGACCACCGACTCGCGGGGCAGGCGCGAGAACAGCTCGCGCACCGTGGTGAGGCCGCCGATCCCCGAGTCGAACACGCCGATCGCGCGCGAATCACTGCTCTGCGGCACGCCATCCTCCTGTGATCGCGAAGCGTTTCACGGCCAGTCGTCCGGATCGAGGGGTCGGTCCAGCGGGAAGTGTCCACCGAGCGAGGTGAACGCGGCGCCGCCGCAGACGATACGGATGCGTTTCGCCTCCGGCACGTTGGCAGAGACGGTGCGGATGAGCGAGCCGACCACCAGCTCCTCCACCCGCGCCCCGCCCTGGAAACCTTGCCGGAACGCGGGCGAAAGGTCGAGCGTGAGGAGCCCGGTCTCGTCCAGGTACGCGTGCTGGAGCGAGGTGCCCTGCGGCAATGTGCGCGCCCCGTCGCCGCGCGGACCCTGCTCGAGTGCCGCGACCAGCGCCGCGAGGCGCGGGTGGAGCCCGGACTGCTCGGCCAGGTCGCGCGGCTCCAGCACCAGGCTGTCGCCGTCGCCGCTCGCGAACCACAGCGGCACCGAGCGCACGCTCGTCGCCGTGCTCTCGGGCGCCACCGGCAATGGCCCCGGCTGGTTCTCGTGCTGGAACCATTGGCGCGCGAACAGCGCCAGCGCGATCAGCACCAGCCCCAGCGCGATGAGCCCGAGGCGCCTCATGTCACTCCCCGCCGTGCTGCCAGATGATCAGGCCCGTGGCGATCGCCGCCGCGAGCCGGTGGATCCCGTTCGGCGCCAGGATGCGCGCACGCTCCTCCTTGTTGGAGAGCGTTCCGCACTCGAGGAGCACGCCGGGTGCCGTGACCCCGAGGAGTGCGAGCGGCATGCGCTCGCGCACGCTCATGGGCCCGAAGCCGTCGTGCTCGAGCGCGGCGGTCAAGTCCTCGGCGAGCGCCCGGCCCTCGACCGCGTGCGCCGTGGCCGCGTCTCGCCAGGGCAGGAGCTCCAGGAGCGCCGGCGCGTGCGCGCGGTCGGCGGGCACGCCGGGTGGGTCGAGCACCGCGCCCGAGACGGAAGCGGGCGCGCACCACGCCGAGCCGCCGCGCGCGCGCGGGTCGAGCGACATGCCGAAGTGGAGCGAGACCACCACGTCGGGCTTGGGAGCGTTGGCGACCTCGGAGCGCCCGAGCTGGCTCATGTCGCGGTCGTCGGTGCGGGTGAGCGACACGTGCGCGCCGGCGCGGCGGCGGAGCTCGTCGGCGAGTGCTTTGGCGAGGTCGAGCGTGAGCGTCTTCTCGAGCACGCCGTCGGACTGCACCCCGGTGTCGACGCCGCCGTGCCCGGGGTCGAGCACCACGGTGCGCAGCGGTCGCGCGCCCGGCGGCGGCTCGGGCGCGAACGGCTGGAGCGCGCCCGCGGCGCGGTCGAGCGTGAGCGTCACCGCATCGCGGGAAGGCGAAAGCTCCCACCGCCAGCCCGCCGCCGCGGCGTCCACGGCGAGCTCGAACGTGAGCCCGCCGGGCGTGGCCCTCACGCTGACGTCGTGCACGAGTGCTTCCGCGGGGAGCGAGTCGGGCAGTGCTCCGGAGAACGCGCCACGGAATCGCATGCGGAACCGCGCGCGGCCGCGGCCGACGACGCGCGCCAGCTCGGGATGCTCGGTGGGGATCACCAGCTCGGTCGTGCCCGCGTGCACGATGACGCGCGGCGAGCCCACGTAGCCGTCGGCGGGGACGGCGCGCAGCTCGCCCGCGCGCGCGTCGTGGCCGAGCCGCGGCCAGCCGCCGTCCTCGGGGAGCGCGCGCGCCAGCTCCACGGGGACCTGCAGCTCGCCCGCCCGCGAGAACACCTCGTGGTCGAGCTTGAGCGTGCGGTCGTCGGCGATCACGAACGGGTTCCCGTCCGTGAACGTCAGGCGGTGCGCGCCAAAGGTCAGCACCAGCTTCCGCACGTCGGCGTTCCACGAGCGCGCGGCGCCGAGCAGCCAGGCGAGGTCGTTCGCCGGCACCACGTCGACGCCGTCCACGCGGACGGTCGCGACCGCGGGCACGCCCAGGCCGGCGGGCACTCGGGCGCTGTCGGCGGCGACGCTGGCGGCGGCAGCTGCAGTACTGCCCGGTGACGCTGCGCCCGTCCGCGCGCCCGCGAGCAGTATCGCGGCGAGGCCGGCGGCGAGCGCGCGATTCACCCGCGCCCCGCGTGGCGGCGCGCGCGATCCATCTCCCGCTTCGCGTCGCGCTCCGCGATCGCCTCGCGCTTGTCGTGCGATTTCTTCCCGCGCCCGACCCCGAGCAGGAGCTTGGCGCGGCCCTTGGTGAAGTAGAGCTTCAGGGGCACCAGCGTGTGGCCCTTCTGCTCGAGCGCCTTTCGCAGCTTCTCGATCTGGCTCCGGTGGAGCAGCAGCTTCCGCTTCCTGACCGGGTCCAGGTTCCAGCGGTTGCCCTGCTCGTAGGGCGGGATGTGGAGCTGCATCACCCACGCCTCGCCGTTCTCGATCGTGGCCCAGGACTCCTGCAGGCTCGCCTTGCCCGTGCGCAGGCTCTTCACCTCGGTCCCGGCGAGCACGAGCCCGGCCTCGACCGTGTCGAGGATGGCGTAGTCGTGCGAGGCCTTGCGATTCTGCGCGACGAGCTTGTCGCCGGATGTCGCTGAAGCCTCTGCCATGGCGGCGGGACCTGCGACCTCGCGCGCGCGGGCGCGTTCGGAGCGCGAGAGAGGGTTGATGGTGCGGAAGGGGGGATTTGAACCCCCACACCCTTGCGGGCGCTAGAACCTGAATCTAGTGCGTCTGCCAGTTCCGCCACTTCCGCACGCAGTCGGGCGGAGGAAACTAGGCCCTCACGGGCGCCCCGTCAAAGCCGCGCGCAGCGCGGGCCGGACCACGGGCGCGCGCCCGGCGCGCCCCTGATACCGTAGCCCGCCATGGTCGCGACCCTGCCGGTGAACCTCCACGAATACGAGCCGCTCGCGCGCGCGAAGCTGGACGGCATGGCGTGGGACTACCTGGCCGGCGGCAGCGGCGACGAGCGCACGCTGGCGTGGAACCGCGAGCGGCTGGACGCGACGCGGCTCCTGCCGCGCGTGCTGCACGACGTGAGCAACGTCGACACGAGGTTGAAGCTCCTGGGGCTCGAGTTGCCGTTCCCGGTGCTGCTGGCGCCGACGGGATTCCAGAAGCTCTTCCATCCCGAGGGCGAGTCGGCGACCGCGCGCGGCGCGGGCGCGGCCGGGGCGCTCTACACGCTCAGCACGCCCGCGACCACGAGCCTCGAGGACGTGGCGAAGGTGGCCACCGCGCCACTCTGGTTCCAGCTCTACGTGCAGCGCGATCGCGGGTTCACGCTGGAGCTGGTGCGCCGCGCCGAGGCGCACGGCTATCGCGCCCTCGTCTTGACCGCGGACACGCCCGTGCTCGGGGCGCGCGACCGCGACCACCGCCGGCAGCTGGAGCTGCCGCCGGGGATGGAGCTGCCGAACCTGCGCGGGCTCGGCGCCCGCACGGACGAACCCACGTTCCAGCACGGCACGCGCAACCCGTTCCTCGATCCGTCGCTGACGTGGAAGGACGTGGAGTGGCTGGCGAAGCAGTCGAAGCTCCCGGTGGTGGTGAAAGGCATCCTGCACGCGCGCGACGCACAGCTGGCGCTCGATCACGGCGCCGCGGCGATCGGCGTGAGCAACCACGGCGGGCGGAACCTCGACACCGTGCCCGCGACCATCGACGCGCTGCCGGCGATCGCCGCCGCCGTGGGCAAGGTGCCGATCCTGTTCGACGGCGGCGTGCGCCGCGGCGTGGACGCGGTGAAGGCGCTGGCGCTGGGGGCGACCGCGGTGATGATCGGCCGGCCGTACCTCTGGGGCTTGAGCGCGTTCGGCGCCGAGGGGGTGACGCGCGTGGTGCAGCTGCTGGTGACCGAGCTGGAGATGGCGATGGCGCAGTGTGGCGCGGCATCGCTCGCCGCGATCCACCGCGAGCTGGTGATCCACCACGATCCCTGGGGGCTGTGACTCAGGTCTTGTGAACGCGCCCGGCCGAGGCGTCGCGTCGCGATCACGGCGGCTCGGTCCGGGCGCGCTGTTCTGCTCCAGCTCCAACGTCCGCGCGCGGCGCGGCCTGCTCCATCTATCGATAGAGCGCCTTGAGCCTGCCCCACGTCTCGTGCGCCACCGGCGTGATGCCGCAGTCGTTCACGGCCCCGGGCGTGGGTGGGCATCCCGTCCCCAGCGGCGGCGTGGTGCCGGTGTAGACGTTCAGGGCGTCCTCGAGCTTCCAGTCCGTTCCGTCAGCCGTGCGCCCCACCGCTCGATCCGATGCGGCTTCCTGTGTCTTGTACGTGTAGCCGTCGACGAGCGTGGTGTCGCTGCCGGTGACCTTCCACAGCAGCACCTTGTCGCCGGTGTTGCCGAGCGAGAGGCCGAACACGGGATGCGTGGTGGCGCGCTCCCAGGTGACGGACTCGGCACCGGTCACCAGGACCACGGCACCGGGCGCGAGCGTGCCGGTGAAGCCGAAGCGCGGGATCGAATCGCCGTCGGTGAGGAAGTAGGGCGTGAGGTCGGCCACTGCGGAGCCGCCGTTCACGATCTCGATCCACTCGTCGTCGCGCGAGCTGAACGTGCCGTTGCCGTCCCAGTCGCGCGCCGGGCCGGCCATGAACTCGGAGATGCGGACGTCGGGCGCGGCGAAGGCGGGACGTGCCGCGGCAACGGTGAGCAGCAGGGGGAGAACGGCAAGGTGTCGCGGGAGGCGCATGACACGCTCCTCGCGGGGGCATGGGTGTGGTGCTCGGTTCGAGCGGGCCGCACCGTCGTGGCGCGGGCAGGCGCGTGACATTGCAGGGGGCGTGCCCGGGCACGACCGACGCGGTGCCAACGGGCTGCGAGCGTGCGAACGCTGGCGCGCGTCGCGGCGGTGTTCGGGATGCAAACGCCGGCGACGCCGGCGCGACAGGCGCTACTTCTTCGCCAACGGGGCCAGGTGCTCTGCCATGCGCCGCAGCCCCTCGCGCAGGTTCTCGCGCGAGTTGGCGTACGACAGCCGCAGGTGCTTCTCGCCGCCGGCCCCGAATCCCGTGCCGGGGATGGTGACGACGCCCGCCTGCTCCAGGAGCTGGTCGGCGAGCTGCACCGCGGAGAGTCCGCCGCAGTCCAGGTGCGGGAACGCGTAGAACGCGCCCGCGGGCCGCGTGCAGGTGACGCCCGGGATGGCGTTCAAGCCGTCCACGAGGACCTCGCGGCGGGCGCGGAACTCGGCGAGCATGGCCTGGACATCGTCCTGCGGGCCGGTGAGCGCCGCCTCGCCCGCCATCTGCACGAACGTCGCGGTGCAGGAGTTGGAGTTGTTCATGAGCGCGGTCATGTGCTTGGCGAGCGGCTCCGGCATGATGCCGAAGCCCAGCCGCCAGCCGGTCATGGCGTAGGTCTTCGAGAACCCGTCCACGACCACCGTGCGCTCCGCCATCCCGGGGAGCGTGGCGATGGGCGGGCTTTCGCCGTCGTACGCCATCGCCGCATAGATCTCATCCGAGATCACCCACAGGTCGCTCCGCTGCGCGAGCGCAGCGAGTGCCTGCAACGTCGCGCGCGGCAGCACGCCGCCGGTGGGGTTGTGCGGGGAGTTCAGGATCAGCATGCGGCTGCGCGAGGTGATCCGCTGCTCGAGCGCCTTCAAGTCGATGTCGAAGCCGCGCTCGGCCAGGAGCGGCACGGGCACCACGCGCGCGCCCAGGAACTCGGCGACCGAAGCGTAGGTGGGGAACGCCGGACTCGGGATCAGCACCTCGTCGCCGGGCTCCAGGGTCGCGAGCATGGCGAAGAACAGGATGGGCTTGGCCCCCGGCGTGACGACCACGTTCGCGGCCTCGCACGTGAGCCCGCGCTTCGCCTTCCACGTCTTCGCGATCAGGGCGCGGAAGCTCGGCAGCCCCGCGGGCGGGCCGTAGTGCGTGTGACCCTCGGCCAGGGCGACCTCGGCAGCGCGGCAGATGTTCGCGGGCGTGTCGAAGTCGGGCTCACCGATCCCGAGGTGGATGATGCTCCGGCCCTTCGCCTCGAGCGCCTTCCCCCGCGCCAGCATGTCGAACGACGCGGAACTCGTGAGCCTCCCCATCCGCTCCGCGTATCTCATTCGCACTCCCCCGTGACGACGATGCGGCAGTCGCGAGCCGCGACCGCCGCGACCACTCCACCGACCACGCGGGCCGCCGGCTCGCCGACCGCGTGCCGCCGGTGGCGAGCGACAGCCCCAGGCGGATCGTGCCCGTGGCGATCGGCAGGCGCAGATCGCACCGCGTGCGGCTTCCCGCACCGCTCGATGCGCGCAGCACCAGCCGGTCGGCCTGGGCTTCCGGCAGGTACAGGCTCTCCCCGCTCCGCACGCGCCAGACCGCGTGCGTGAACGCCAGGCGACCGCCGAACGGAACGGCCCAGTCGGCGCGTGCCACCACGGCGCGCCGCACCGCATCACGGGCGAGCGCGCGCGTGCCCCAGAGTTCGTGGCGCAACGCGAGCCGTGCCCCCGGTGACCCGCCGCGCCACTCGCACCACCAGCCCTGCCGGGTTCCGGAGGGGCGCGCACGCGGCGACGGTTCGCGGCGCGGCCCGTGCTGGTCCTCGGCACCGCACGCGAACGATTGATGTTCTCCCAAGCTCGCATCCACTTCAAGCGCGGCACGCGCACCCGACTCCCCCGCGCGCCACGCCCACAGCGCGCCGAAGGCACTCACGTCCGCGAGCGCGAACGCGCGCGTGGCGGCGCCGGCGAGCGCCCGGGGAGGCCCCGCGCGCGCGGGCTCGGCGAGCGAACGGAACGTGGCGAGCCCGCCGCGCGCGCGCAACGAGACGCGCGTGTCGCCGATCGCGCCACTGGTCGCCGCCTCGGCGCGCCAGCGGCCGAGCCGGTCGAAGGCCAGTTCCCACGAACGTTGTTCGCTGTCGAGCGACACGCTGCCCTGGACGCTGCCCCCTCCCGCCAGCACACCCACGGCACCCGCGCCGGCGAGGGTTGTCGCGCCGAGCACTTCGTGGCCGGCGAAGCGGCCGGCGAGGAGGCTCGTGCCGCGCACGTCGAAACCAAGACCCGTGCCGGCGCGGCCGCGATAGCGCGCGCCGACGCCGCGGTCCTCGGCGGTGAACACCCAGGGCTCGCCCGTGCCGCCGAGCGCGAGCCCGCGCCCCCAGCGCGGCGAGAGCCGGCCCGCGGTGAGCGTGCCGCGCGCGAGCGGCGCCTCCACGCGGCCGCCGGAGAGCGCCTCGTCGCCGTCCCGGAGCGTGCCGCGCGCGCCGCCGCCCCGGAAGCTCACGCGCTGCGAGCCGCGAAAGTCAGACCCGCTCCCATGGCTCGCTGCGCCGATCGCGACCTCGAACTCGGCGTCGTCGAGCGAGTCCGCGCGCTCGAGCGTGTAGTCGCCTCCCCCCGCCTCGGGCGGCGGCTCGATCGACTGCGCGCGAGCGACGCTCGCGACGATGAGCGCGAGGAGCGCCACGCGGCGGATCACGGATGGCTCCGTCGCTCGCGCGCCCACGCGAGCGAGAGTCGTACGGTCTCGCCCAGCACCGGATGGGCGTCGATGCGTGCGGCGACGCGAAGTGCTGCGACCGCGGCGGAGAGTCCCACCGATCCACGGAGCGGCGCGTCGCGCGCCTCGGCCCAGACCTGGAGCGGGGCCACTTGGAGAGAGACGCCCAGCGCGCGCTCGCCGTCGTCACCCGCACGCGGCGCCAGCAGGCGCACCCAGGCCGCATCGACATCACCTACACGAATGCCCAGCTCGAGCGGACGTACGAGCGGCGCCGATGCTCCGCTGGTCCACACCTGGGGCGCGCTCGCCCAGGCGCGCACGGCATCGCCGGCCATGATCCAAGCGCCCGCGCCCGCCTCGACACCGTCGCCGGTCGTGAACGCGCGCGCGACACTCCACGGCGCATCGCGGTCGCGCCGCACGCACGCTCGCAAGCCGGCGCCGGCGCGTTCCGAAGCGGCGCCGAAGCCGAGCCCGAGACTCGTCCATCCCAGCTCCGGCTCGCCGGTCTGCGAGAGCCCGAGCGCCGCGCGCCAGGAGTGGAAGCTTCCTCCCACGGAGACCGAGCGCGTCTCGAGATCGGGAAGTCCCCACCATCTGGTTTGTGACGCCGCGGCGGTGATGGTCGCCATCGCGGGTGGCAACGCCCGGTCGAGCAGCCCATCGGGCGCGCGCGTGCTCCCCGCCGGCGAGGCCCCGGAGAAGTCCTGCGCCGCCGCCGCGCGCGCGAGCAGCAATGCCGCGAGCACGCGGCGCCTCACGGTCGCGTCCCGTCCACGCGCAGCGGTGTGACGCGCGTGAACGTGCCGTCGGCGGACTCGGCGCGCAGGACCGCGAGGTAGAGACCGGGCGCCAACGCATCGAGCGTCACCGGCCGCTCGCCGTGCACGCCCGAGTCGACGGGCCCGGCAAGCCGGCGCTGGCGGTGTCCTTCCATGTCGTAGAGCTCGAGCGTGACCTTGGCCGCGCCCCACGGCAGCTCCCAGGCGAAGTTCACGGTCTCGCCGTCCGTGCGCAGGCGCCTGGGATCGGCACGGAACCCGCCGGCCACGGGCTCGACCGGCCTCGGCGGAGCGAGCGGCGTGCCGCCCGCCGTGGGCGACGGCCGCCACGTGTCGCCCGCGCGCTCGAGCGTCACACCGGCGGCGATGCCGGACGCCGAGTACCCGACGCGATCCACCGGAACGCCGTCGGTCTCGGCGAGCACGACCTGGTCGGCGAGGCCCGTGGCGTCGTCGCTGTTGTTGAGCGCGGCCCACGGCGAGACACGCCGTACTCGCGTGCCATCGAGCGCCGGGTACGCCATGCGCAGCGCGGTCGGGTCCTGCGCCAGCACCGCAAGGCTATCCGCCGCGAGCGGTGGGCCCGCCTCGATGCTGCCGCCGGCGCCCGCGTGATCGCCGAGCTTGAAGCCCTCGAGTGCCAGCGGTGCGTGCAACGTATTGCGCACCTCGACCCACTCACCCTCGGCCGCGGCCGGGTGGAACTGGATCTCGGCGACCTGCAGCGGACCCGCGCCCACGCGCGCGAGCAGCGTGTCGGCATCGTTGGCGCTCGCCTCGTCACCGACCAGGTGGACGCTCGCGGCGAACGCGCCGCGGCCCTCGCGCAGTACTGCGAGCGGGATCGAGACGCGCGTCGTCTCGCCGGGCGCCACCGCGGGCGCGTTCAGCGACACGGGTGCCCCGAGCAGCTCGCTCGTCACGCGAAGCGCCGCGTCGTCGACGCCCCACGCGGTGGCGCCGGCGTTCACGAGCACCACTTCGAGCGTCGCGCTGCCGCCGGGCGAAGGCTGCTCGGGCTCGAGCGCGCTGCGATGACGCAGAAGCGTCGCGTCCACGGAGCGCTGGTTCGCGAACCCCGGCGTCGGCTCGGCGGGATGGAAGTCGCCGGCGTTGCTGCCCGTGCTGGCGCGGTCGGGGATGCGCGCGAGCGAGCTGCCGCCGGGAACGTCGGGTGCGGGCGCACCACAGTAGTACTCGGCGAACTCGAGCGCGCCCCAGCCCACCACTTCGGTGGCGCCATCCGGCCACAGCAAGCGGAACCCATCAGGGCCGTTCTGGAGATCGAGCGTGAGGACCACATCGGGGCGCGGGCTCACGGCCGCGCCACCGATGACGAAGCGGCTGTGGGGCTTGACCGCGTCGCCGGGGCCGCCCGTCCACTTCGTGGTCCAGCGGCCGGGGCCCGCCCCGTCTCCTGCCTGGAGCCTGAGCCCGGTCAGCACGCGGGTGGAATCGCTGTCGTTCCACAGCTCGACGAACTCCTGACCCGTGTCATCGCCGGGTGCGTCGTAGTACACTTCGGTGACGAAGGGATGACCCGCGGGCGCGCAGTTGAGCGCCACGGCAACCACAAGCGAGAGCGCGGACATGACCGCTCCTCGCGGGGGCAGGGACCCAAGCTCGGGAGCCAGGACGGCACCAGGGTCCGCAAACGGCGTGCCGGGGTCGCCGGGGCGCGAGACACGAGGTGACCATGCTCAAGCGCCTACTCTCGACAGCTCTTCTCCTGACGCTCACGGCGGCGATCGCGCACGCGGCCGCCCGTGTGCCGCAGGTTCCCGTGAGCGGCACCGCGCTCGCGACGTTCTTCGCCTCGCAGGGGCAGACGATCGACGTCAACAACCAGCAGTTGGACCTGCAGACGATGGACCTGTCCTCGACGCCGGCATTCGAGGCCCACGTGTTCGGCACCGACCTCGGCGCGACGTTCGGCGGCTACAACACCGCCCTGGCCGTACCGCCGCTCTACATCATCGTGCCCGGCGCGGCCACGACCGGGTGGTTCAGCTCGACGTCGTTCCGCACCAGCCCGACACGCGTCGTCGTCAACCTCTTCGACGCCTCGGACGCGCTCCAGGGCTCGACGACCTATCTCTCCGGTCCGCCGGACCCGAGCACGTTCGGATTCTACGCGCAGAGTGCGGGGGGCGTGTTCTACACACAGGACGTGCGCAATGCCGGCGGCACGGCGCGCATCCTCGCCTACAACGGCACGGGCTCCCGAACGGGCTGGACGTGGTTCGCTTGCGAGACCGGCGCTGGCCCGGGCGGGGACTTCGCCGACTTCATCGCGCTCGTGAACCTGTCGCTCGCGCCGGTGCCGGTGAGCCACACCGACTGGGGAACGCTCAAGCGGCGTTTCCGCTGAACCCGACGTCGCGGGCTGCGTGCCGCCGCTGACTCACGGCAACCCGCGCCGCCGTCTCCACGCCCACTCGGCGCTGAGCATCCCGACCACGAGCGCGAACAGCCACGGCGACTCCCAGAG
>Ga0073909_10000181_pt1 | contig 22659 bp, 16 predicted proteins | sample Coa_R1_6_FD_66439 | JGI IMG/M metagenome (GOLD analysis project Ga0073909, IMG submission 66439) | Surface soil microbial communities from Centralia Pennsylvania, which are recovering from an underground coalmine fire. - Coalmine... | ecosystem: Environmental > Terrestrial > Soil > Unclassified... | reverse complement strand
CTCTGTGACTCTGTGGTGAAGAGTCGTTGTGGTGGTTTATGACCGATAGATCAAAGCAGAAGCGCACCACCGTTGAAAAAGCTACCGATGAGTTTCTGCGCGTATTGCGGGAGCGGAATGCTTCGGCGCATACGATTAAGGCTTACGCCGGCGACCTGGAGAATTTTGCTAGCTACGTGGGGGCGCGGGATTGGAAGAAGATCGACCACGTAGCGGTGCGCGGGTTCTTGTCGCATCTCTACGAAAAGGGACTGAGCAAGGCATCGGTGGCCCGGTCGCTGGCGGCCCTGCGGTCACTCTATCGGTGGCTGGCGCAGGAGGGCGTGGTGGAGCAGAATCCGGCGAAGCTGGTGGCGACGCCGAAGCTTCCTAAAAAGCTGCCACGGGTGCCGACCATCGAGGAGATGAATACCGTGCTCGACGGAGAGATGCCGGAGGTGGCCGCTTTTCCCGCGCGTGATCGGTTGCTGTTGGAACTCTTGTACGGGTGCGGGATTCGGAACTCGGAGTCAATTGGCATCAACGTCGACGATATTCGCGTGAGTGCGGAAGCTATCCTGATTCGCGGGAAGGGGAAGAAGGAACGCTACGTGCCCTTCGGCGGATCGGCAGCCTCGGCGCTTCGCGCCTATCTTCCGGAGCGGATGAAGTTGCTCGCGGGAACGAACAAGGCGTCGCCGGCCCTGCTGCTTAACCAGCGCGGCGGAAGGCTGACGGTGCGCAGCGTTGGTCGGATCGTGAAGAGGATTGCGGTGGCGAAAGGGCTCTCGCCCGACGTGCATCCGCATACGTTGCGGCACGCTTTCGGCACTCACATGCTGGAGGAAGGTGCGGATCTGCGGGCGATACAGGAACTGCTCGGTCACGAGCGGCTTGCGACGACGCAGCGTTACACGCAACTCTCCATGAAACATGTGCTGGCAGTGTACGACCAGACGCATCCGCGGGCGAAGTGAAGGTATGGCAGTCCTTCAAAATCGAGCGGCAAAAGTGCTCATGTTTTTTGGCGTGGGTGCCCTGACGATCGGGCTATTCGGTTTTTCGTATATGCATCGTGGTGATCGATGCGTGCTCTACATGGAGCATCGCCTGCCGAAGTGCCTCAAGGAACATCCGTCGCACTGTTAAATACGTTTCGAGACAGGGCAGATGAGCACAACGCAGAACAGTTGATTCGCGATTTGAGAACGAGTCAATGTGAGCAAATCGTGCGAGAGCGGCTCCTGACCAATCCGAATGAAGTCTGTCCGGTAATTCGGAGTACCATGAGGGCTTCGTTGATCTGGCTCGATCCAGTGCCGAGTTTTCAGAGTAGCGCACCATCTCGTCAACTGATCTTCGATCTGCCAGAAGCTCGGGCAAGGCTGGCTGTTTACTTCAATAGGGACGAGGCGGGTTGGGGGGTATCCACGGTCTCGGTCACGCAATAAACAGGCCTCAGTTTGAGATCGCAACCTCAGTCAGCTGCCTTCGCTTCAGCCACGGCCTCTAGTTCCTCTCCTCGCAATTGCTTCCACATCTCGACCACCCGGTCCTTCACCTTCGCGATGAGGGCTGAGTACGCTTCTTCAGAAGCCCGCGACTCGGGCGGCGGGTAGATGGGATCTCCGATAGTCATCTTCAGCGGGGCAAACTTCTGGAACCTCTTGCCGCGCGGCCACGCGTCGTGGAAGCCATCGATCGCGATGGGCACGATCGGCACCTGCATGTGCACGGAGAGAATGGCGGCGCCTTTCTTGAAGGTACGCGGCGTGCCGTCGATGCTGCGCTCGCCCTCCGGATAGAGGATTAAGTTGCGGCCGTGGCTCAGACCGAATGCGCCGGCGCGCATGGCCGGGATCAGGTTGGCGTCCGGATCGACCACCACCACGCGAACGGCCTTCGCCAACTTTCGCATGAATCCCGTGCCGAAGATTTCGCTGGTGCCTACAGCGAAGCAATTGGAGAAAACTTCGCGCGGCAGGACGGAGGCCAGGACTACCGGATCGAGATAACTTTGATGATTTGAGGAAAGAATGTAGGTGCCGCTCTTTGGGAGCTTCTCGAGCCCTGAGACAGTGAGGTGGAAGCGATCGCGCGCGATCAACTGCAGCCCGCGCGTTACAAAATACCAGAAGCCTTCGACTACGGGATGCGGCCGGGCTAGCTCGAGCACGTCGGGGTCGGTGGGATCCTCGCGCAGCACGGCGCTCCAGCCCGCGAATTGCGCCTTGGAGACGGTCTTGCCGGTGGCCGCGCTTTCGAGAACGGCATTCACCAGATCTCGCACCGTGTAGATTTCGGCGAGTTGGCCTTCCTCAACGTCGCCGCCAAGTTCTTTTTCGATTTCTACGAGCAGTTCGACCCGCTGCATCGAGTCGAAACCGAGATCCAGTTCGAGATTGTCGGTGGGCAGGACCCGGTCCGGTGCATTGCGGGAACTTTGCTTAATGACGCCGAGAGCTCGCTGGACCTCGGGCTTTTCGAGCCAGGCTTCGTCTTCGGTCGTTAACGCTTTCTGCGAGGGGACTTCAGCCTGACCCGTTGTTCCCCTGGCCTGGTTCGCGCGCACGCGCTTTTCGATTTCGAAACGCTTCAGTTTGCGGGTGGTGGTGCGCGGAAGGTCTTCTTGCCAGATTTCGTAGTTGCCGATGCGCTTGGTGGAGGCGAGTTGTTGCGAGAGCCCTTCGATATCGAAGCGAATAACTTCCTTCGCATTGACTACCTTGCGCTCCTTAAGAACATCGAAATTTGGGACAACGACGGCGTAGAGGCGCTCGGAATTCGGGTCGCCCGGTTTCGCTTCCAGGCCCATCACGCAGATTTCCTTGATGTAGGGCGACTTCAGATAGTGCGTTTCGATCTCCTCCGGATAGATGTTCTTGCCGTTGGCGAGAACGATCAATTCCTTGCGGCGGCCGGTGATGAAGAGATTGCCGCTGGAATCGAAGTAGCCGAGATCGCCGGTGTGCAGCCAGCCGTCTTTGATTGCTTCGGCGGTTGCGTCGGGACGGTTCCAGTAGCCCTTCATGACGATTGGCGCGCGGATGATGATCTCGCCGACGGGCTGGCCGGTTTCCTCGGAGGGCTGCGGGTCTAGGATTTTGGATTCAATGGTCGGCAAGGGCGGCCCTACAGAGCCGATCACAACGTGGCCGGGGGTGTTGAGGAAGGCCGCGGCCGACGTCTCGGTGAGCCCGTAAGCGTTCAGTAGGTCGATGCCGAAGTCGTGGAAGTCACGGGCAACTACGGGATCGAAGCGGGAGCCGCCCGTGATCAGGTAGCGCATGCGGGTACCGAAGGTCGCGTGAATTTTTCCGAACAGCAGCTTCCCCGCGTTGAGGTGCAAGCGGCGCAGGAACCGATTTACATGCATTAGCGATTGGAGAACCGACTCCGCGAGGCGGCCGCGCTTGCTGACTTCTTTGAAGATGCGTTCATGAATCAGATAGAAGAATTGCGGAACTACGGCGAACGCCGTGATTTGACGTTCCTGCAGAGCTCGCAGAAGTTCGGTGGTGTTCAGCGTTTCGAGATAGACGACGCGCGCGCCTTTGACCAGGGGCAGCATCAGGTTCGCCATCTGCGCCAGCACGTGGAACATGGGCAGGATGCCGAGCACGGCGTCGGTGGGGCCGATCTGCAGAAGGCCGAAGACGGCGTTGACCTCGCCCAGCATGTTGGCGTGCGTGAGTTGCACGCCTTTGGGGTCGGCGGTGGTGCCGGACGTATAGAGTAAGGCGGCGACGGTATCGGCCGGTGCCTCGACGGGGCGGAAGTTGCCGGGTCCGGCGGCGAAGATCGCGTCGAGATCGCCGACCCAGCTGGATTGCGGTTGCTTGTCTTCTTTGCCGGTTGCGGATTTCAGGGAAGTGGGATCGGTGAGCACCAGTTGTACGTTGAGTCCTTCGACAGCTTGGCGGGCGGTCGCAAGGTGCTTGACGTCCGTGACGAGCAGCGAAGCGCCGCTGTCCTTCAAGAGCTTGGTGACCTGGTCGGCGTGGAACGCGGTGTCGAGCGGAACGGCCGTGTAACCGGCGGCGATGGCGCCCAGGTAGGCAGCGACCCAGCGCGGATGGTTGTCGGCAAACAGAGCGACGCGCGCGCCTGCGGGTAGCTTTTTCTCGGTCAGCCAGCGGCCGACCGACTCGGACATCTTGCGGGCCTGGGCGTAGGTGTAGCTCTCGACCTGATCTTTGCGCTGGATTTCGAGAGCTATATGCTGTGGGCCGCGCTGTTCGGCTTCCACAAACTGGTCGTAAAAAGTAGGCATGAGGGGCGGGGAAAATATACCTGAAAAGATCGAAGTCCGATTGAGGTACGTTTCCCTGAGACGATGGAGGGGCGGGGACGCACGACCCTCCATTGCCCGAATTCGGGGGCGCCTGCCTGCTTGCTGGTTCGGACCTAACGCTCTTCGGCGGCATCCAATATGCTAGGCTTGAGTGGCTTTATACTGTGGGGTACGTGTCCCCCTCTGAAGGAACCCAGATTTGATTAACACCTTAGTAGCCAAGGTCTTCGGGACTAAGAACGAGCGCGAAGTGAAGCGGCTATTGCCGCAGGTCGAGGCCATTAACGCGCTCGAGCCCGCGATGAAGAAGCTGTCGGATGCCGAGCTGCGCGCCAAGACGGACGAGTTCCGGCAGCGCATTCAGGAGCGGCTGGCCAAGATCGCCGACGAGCCCGATGCCGATCCCGACCGCCAGAAGGCAATCGAAGCCGAACGGAGCCTCGTCCTGAAGGAAGTCCTTGACGAGTTGCTGGTGGAGGCTTTCGCCGTTTGCCGCGAGGCCAGCTGGCGCGTGCTGAACATGCGGCACTTCGATGTGCAGTTAATTGGCGGCATGGTGCTGCACTCGGGCAGGATTTCGGAGATGAAGACCGGCGAAGGCAAAACGCTGGTCGCGACGCTTCCTGTGTATCTCAACGCGCTCAGCGGCCGCGGAGTGCACGTGGTCACCGTCAACGACTACCTGGCCAAGCGCGACTCGGAGTGGATGGGCAAGCTCTATACCTTCCTCGGACTCTCCGTAGGCGTCATCGTGCATGATCTGGACGATGAAGAGCGCCGCGAAGCCTACGGCGCCGATGTCACCTACGGCACCAATAACGAATTCGGTTTCGACTATCTGCGCGACAACATGAAGTTCGATTTGAAGGATTGCGTGCAGCGTGTGCACAACTTCGCCATTGTCGACGAAGTCGATTCGATCCTGATCGACGAAGCCCGTACGCCGCTGATCATCAGCGGCGCCAGCGAGGAGTCGACCGACAAGTACGACCGTGTGAACCGCATCATCCCAAAGCTAGAGAAGGGTGAAGAGGTCGAGGTGCCCCCTGGCGAGCCGAAGATTTACACCGGCGATTTCGTGGTGGATGAGAAGCACAAAAACATTACGGTTACCGACGAGGGCTGGGAAAAAGTTGAAAAGCTGCTCGGGATTGGCAACATCGCTGATCCGGAGAACTGGGATCTTAAGCATCACGTCGAGACTGCGGTCAAAGCGCATTCGCTTTACCGGCGCGACGTCGAGTACGTGGTGAAGGCCAAGGACGACAATCCTCGTGAAAAAGAAGTGATCATCGTCGACGAGTTCACGGGACGCATGATGCCCGGGCGGCGCTGGTCTGACGGATTGCACCAGGCGATTGAAGCCAAAGAGAACGTCAAGATCGAGCGCGAGAACCAGACGCTGGCGACCATCACGTTCCAGAACTACTTCCGAATGTACAAGAAGCTGGCCGGCATGACCGGTACAGCCGAAACGGAAGCGCCTGAGTTCGACAAGATTTACAAGTTGGAAGTCGTCGTCATTCCAACAAACAAGGAGTTGCTGCGCAAAGAAAATCCGGACGTCGTCTACCGGACTGAGAAGGAAAAGTATTTTGCCGCGGCGGATGAGATTCAGCGGCTGTACGAGAGCGCGCAGCCGGTGCTGGTGGGCACTACGTCGATCGAGAAGTCGGAGAGGCTGTCGGAACTTCTGAAAAAGAAGGGGATTAAGCACGTCGTTCTGAACGCGAAGTTTCACGAGCGCGAAGCTGAGATCGTCGCGCAGGCCGGACGCAAGGGAGCCGTGACCATCGCCACCAACATGGCCGGCCGCGGTACCGACATTCTGCTGGGCGGCAATCCGGAATTTATGGCCAAGCAGGAGTGCGTGAAGAACGGGGTTGCGCAGCCTCTGCGGGCCGCGCAAGGCAAAGTGGAAGCGGCTGTCGATGATGCCACGATGACCCGTTGGTATTACGGTGGCAGCGAGTACGCGGTCCCGACCGATAAGTGGAACGAAGCCTTTCAACGCTACAAAGTACAGACTGATGCTGAGCATGCCGACGTGATCGGCGCGGGCGGCCTCCATATTTTCGGTACCGAGCGTCACGAAGCGCGCCGCATCGACAACCAGCTCCGTGGACGCGCCGGTCGTCAGGGCGATCCCGGATCGTCGCGCTTCTACCTGTCGCTGGAAGACGACCTGATGCGCATCTTCGCTAAAGAGTGGGTGTCGAACCTGCTGCAGCGGCTGGGGATGGAAGAGGGCGTACCCATCGAATCGCGCATGATCACCAAGCGCATCGAATCCGCGCAGAAAGCGGTGGAGGCGCAAAACTTCGAAGCCCGCAAACACCTGCTCGAGTACGACGATGTGATGAACAAACAGCGCGAGGCCGTCTACGGCTTGCGCCGCCGGCTGCTGGAGGGCCTGGATCAGAAAGACCTGATTGTTGAGGACTATGTTTCGGGAATTCTGGGCGATCTGATTGACCAGTGCTGTCCACTCAAAGAGCACGTCGACAACTGGGATCTTAAGGCTCTGAAGGATGGGATCTTCACGCGATTCGGCGTGGATATTTACGCAGAAGGCATCAAGCCGGAGACGCTGAACCGGGGCGAACTGGGTGACGCGATCTTTGACAAATTGAAGGAACGGTACGCGGCCAAGGAGCAGATGATCGGCCCGGAGGCCATGCGCTATCACGAGCGCATGATCATGCTGAGCGTGCTGGATTCGCTGTGGAAAGACCACCTCCTGAACATGGATCACTTGAAGGAGGGCATCGGGCTGCGCGGGTACGGGCAGCACGATCCGCTGGTCGAGTACAAGCGCGAATCCTTCGACATGTTTGAAGAGATGATGAAGAAGTTCCAGGAAGAGACGGTACGGTACCTGTACCTGATGCAGGTGCTGGAACGTCCGCCGGATAGCGGGATTGGGCCGGAAGGCGGACCGGGTGGGCCCGTGGGACAAGGCGGACCGGACGCTGGCGTTCCTGTGCTTCGTCCCGGGGGCGGAAATGGCAAGCCTCCTCGGCACGTTGCCACATCTGTCGATGACCTTGAAGAAGCTTTCCAACGGAAGAAGCGTCGCGAGCTGGAGTCGGCGCGCATGGCCGGGGGTGGGGAAGCGAAGACCGTGCAGCAAGTGGTTCGGGGCGCGGATAAAGTGGGGCGCAACGATCCATGTCCTTGCGGGTCGGGGAAGAAATATAAGAAGTGCCACGGAGCGTAGTTACGGCTGCGAGCTGCTAGCTTTGAGCCACGACCGATCGGGCGAGCGGTAGAACGACCTCACGTCGGGATCTTGCTTAGCTTCAAGTGTCCGCAGATCCCCCCAAAGCCCTCATTCACAGCTTGTCAGCAGTCGTACAATAGAGACAGGCAGTGCGGGAGGCTTCCCCATGATTGCACTTCGCCTCGTCCGACTCATCGAAACTCATTCCGAAGAACTGGCCGAAGGCTTAACTAGAAAACTCCTATCGTCGGATCGCACGCGCGACATGCGCAACGTTCCAGCCAACGAGCTTCACCATCGTTGTCACGAAATCTATCGCAATCTCAGCGACTGGCTCCTCAACAAAACGGAACACGATGTGGAGGAGGTCTATAAAGCGCTGGGTGCCCGGCGTGCCCAACAAAACGTGTCCATGGCTGCCTTGGCGTGGGCGATCCTGCTCACGAAGGAACATCTGTGGACTTTCCTTGAGTGGGAGGGCGTGCACGGTGGCTTGCACAATGTCTTCGGAGAATTGGAATTGCTGCGTTTGCTCGATCAATTCTTCGATCGTGCGGTGTATTACGCGACTGAGGGATATGAAGAGGCGACGGCTTCGCGGGCCGCGTAACTAGTCGTCAGTCGCTACTCATCAGTCGGCAGAACTTTTCAGGTGTCTCGCGATGACCGACGACGGGAGGCGGGCGACTGCTGGCGAATTGCTCGAAACGTCATCTCCTGAGCGCGACTTCGAGTCCGCCGCTTCCAGGCGAAGAATAATCCGGCATAGGTGTCGGTAATGTAGTCATCCGGCCGGATGCTCAGCAGCTTTGCGGTCTGATCGATCCATCGCGCGGAGCCTTCGATCTCGCCGAAGTTTCCGATGGGCGTCTCATCCACGACTACGTGGCCTCGGCCATCGCTCCACTCCGCTCGGAATTTCTCATAGCGAAACGAAGGTCGGAAGCCAAGTGCGTGCAGGATAGCGTCCATTTTCGGGCCATCATCCACTTTTGTTTCGCGTTCCACACGCGTTTTGTGACGGTCCGCCTTGCCTTTGGATTTGTGGGTGAGCAGCCACTGCTCACCATATTTGCGCAGCCGCAACAATTCCCCGCGCTGCCTTAAGGTTTGTCCCGGCAGATCGTAGAGCGTATTCATCTCGTGTGTTCGCGGAGTGACCAGACGGAATTTGGCGGACCTGAGGAGACGCCTGAGAGCCCGGGTATCGGTTACTCGGAATTTGATCTCGATCTCTTTGCTTGAGGTCATATCGGACCTAACGGAACGTGGGTAGCTTTACGAGATCGGCTGGCGGCACGACCTCAATGGGTTGTCCTGCTTTGCGCCATGCGGTCAGGCCGCCGACCAGGATGAACGCGTTGAATCCCTTTTCCCGCAGCATGTGCGCCACCCGGGCGCTGGTCGCTTCGCGCACTCAAGTGCAGTAGAGATACACGTCTTTGTCAGGCGGAAGTTTCTTCAGTTCGGCTTCGAGATTGTTGGGCTCGATGCGGATGGAGCCCTTGATGCGCGCAGTGTCTGCATCGTAGTAGCCGTGACTGCGCACATCCACGAGCAGCACTTTGTCTGCTTCTTCAGAAGCCAGTTTCTCGATGATCTCCTGCACTTGCACGCGAGGCACGACGCGATACACGCGGTTCTTGCGGACCAGCCAGATGCGGTAAGCGGCGTATACGATCAGTCCCAGCAGTAGCAATTCTTCAATCGCATGGCCGGCTGTCTGGAAGCTGCTGCCGATAGCTTTCAAGAAGTCGCGGCCCAGGAAGCCAAGTGTGAAGTAGGCCAGGATGTACAGGGCGGCGCCCAGCGCGTCGTAGCGCACGAACTGACTGAACGGCATCCTCATGCTGCCCGCGAGCGGCGGCCCCATGGTATTTACGCCGGGAATGAATTTTGCGATGACCAGGGTGGTCTTGCCGCGTTTATAGAAGGATTCGGCGGAGCGGAGGATGCAGGTTTCCGGATTGGCTGAGACCTTGCAGAGAAACCCGAGCAAGGTCCAGCCTGTCCACTTGCCGGCAAGGAAGAGCAAAGTATCGCCGAGCACCATCGCTCCCAGCGCCAAGGGCAACAGAATCGGCGCGTGCAAGACGTGACCGCCCACGGCCGCGCCTGCAGCCACCAGAGCTAGCGCCGCAGGGACGGGCAGGCCGATCGCCTCCGCGAAAACCAGCGCGGCGACGATCGCGTATCCGTGCCGGGATATGAGAGAAATCAGGTCAGACATGCCGTACAGCTAGACTAACGGTGATCGGGGAGCCGAGTCCAGCCGAGGACCTGGGCACAATTGCGAATCCGGCGTGTGCTGTCCGCATCCAAGACTTGGAAACAAAATGCATGCGAGGTCCTATGGCACAAGCAACGACTACCGATGCGCGACGCTACGTCAATCTGCCCGGCCGTCTCTCGACCCTTCCTTTCAGCGATGGCGTTCTGGTTGGGGACACCTTTTATCTGTCCGGTCGAATTGGCATCGATCCGGTGACTGGGCGAGCTCCGAGCGACGTGGATGCCGAGGTCACGCTATTGCTTGATGGCGTGCAGGCGGTTTTGGCGGAAGCGGGCATGAGCATGGACGACCTTGTCTCGGTGCAGATCTTTTCGCCCGATCTTTCTTTGTGGGAGCCGTTTAATTCGGCGTACGTAAAGCGCTTTGGCCGGGATCTGCCGGCGCGTGCGTTCATCGGATCGGGTCCGCTGTTACTTGGGGGCAGATTCGAATTGATGGGGATCGCCGTGCGCAGGTCGTAGAGGAGTAATCCGCTGCTTGCGTTGCGGCTGGGCCCCTGGCGGGCTTACGCCAGCTGCGCGTTGTGCCGCCCCGGCGGGGCTCTCCTCTTGATTACTATTTTCCCAGCACTTACGTGCTGGGCTATCCTATGCCGCCGCTGCGCGGGTTTTGTTCGGTCAGTTCATCTGCCAGATGCGGAAATTGAGATAGGAAGCGAACACCACCCAAAGCAGGTAGGGAATCAGCAGCCAGGCGGCCAGCAGAGATATCGGCAGGAAGGCGACGGCGGTTGCGACGATCATCGTCCACAAGACAAGGATTTCGCCGAACGCCGTGCCGATGCGATGAAGGCCGAAGAAAATCACGGACCATAACGAGTTCAAGACGAGCTGCACGCCGAAAAGAGCAAGGGGCAAACCGGCTTGGGACCAGGTTGAGCTGCGCCACACCAGCCAAGCGCTCATCGCCATCATCAAATAGAGCACGGTCCAGACCGGACCGAAGATCCAGTTGGGTGGCGTCCACTCGGGCCGCCGCAACTGCGTGTACCACGTGTTCACGGACGAGCTGGTGAAGAGCGCTCCGATCGCGGCTGCTGAAAAGCAGACGACGACGAAAGGCACCAGAGATATCCAGGATCCGCGGTCAAACATCGCAAGGCTCTTTCGATTCGCGCCCGTCGCTCGCTAGGGCAGAGTTACGGTGATCGCTTCACAAGGCCGCGTGCCGACGCGCCGGTAACTGTGTTGCACGGCGGAATCGAAATAGATGGCGTCCCCGGTTTCGAGCGAGAAGTCTTCGTTCCCAACCTTTATATCCAAACTACCACTGACCAAGTAGAGGAACTCGACCCCGGGATGATGATGAGGCTTACTTTTGTCTGGAGGCACGTCCTGAAACTCGGCTAGAAACGCATTAAATTTGCGTTCGGTTGCGGGATAGTCGAGACACTCGAAAAAATAAGCGACTTCGCCGGATCCGGGACGCTCGGGGAAGCGGATGCGGTCCTGCTTGCGCACGATGGCCACGACGCGGCGCTTTCTCTCATCCGTAAAGAAGAATTCAAGACCCACTCCAAATACCAGCGCAACGCGCAGCAATGTGGGCAGGGTCGGGAACAGCTTTCCGCGCTCGAGTTTTGATAGCAGAGCAGCCGATAGACCTGTGTGCTTGCCGAGTTCCACCAGTCCCATGCTTTTCTTCAGGCGGAGTGCTCGAATCTTCTCCCCAATCGCGTATGGTTTCAGGCCGTCGGTGACAGTTTGGGAGATCATGAAGGTATCCTTACAAGAAAATAAATTTGAGTAATAATAAATAACGCGGTGATTTGGACGCAAGTCGGAATCATCGAAAATCCTCGAAAAACGATAAGGCGGCTCACGGGGAGCCGCCTCGGCAGAAATTTCTTTTTTACTGTGATTACTGGGGCTTTTTCTTCCCGAGGAGTCCGCCTAATGCGTCGACCGCACTGCCGGTTTTGCCGCCGCCAGCTTTGCCGCCGCTCAACACGCCCTGAATCGTGTTGCCGGCGAGTCCCCCCGCCATGCCTTTAAGGTCCGGAACGAACTCCGGCTTGGAAGTAGTTCCCGCGATGCTGAATGGGATGCCGCCTTTTCCGCTACCCATGCCAGCGACCTGAGCTAGGCCTCCGGCCATGCCACCATGCAGGTTGGCGAGCATCTTGAAGTTGAGGGCGCCAGCTGGACTCACCGTACCGTTGCCCGTGATCACGCCAATCGCCGGAACGGTGAGGTTGAGATTGTCGGCGCGTGTGCCTTCTGGCGCAACGCGCGCATTCGTGCTGAAGTTTTGAATACTCGTATCAGGATTCGAAGCGGCCTTCCCCGCGAACGTGGAGAGCGCGCCGAGTTTTGATCCCAGGTCAAATCCGGCGAGCTTGGTATCGGAGAGACGAACCGGACCGGTGATGACCAGCTTGTCGATGGGGCCGACGATACTGAGATCGGTGGACAACGTTCCGCCCTTTAGTTGCGAACCCGAAGGCAGAACAACGCCGAGCGCGGGAAGCATTGCCTCGAGTTCTTCGACCGGCATGTTGGGTCCATTGAGCTTCATGTCGAGGACTTGGGTTTCGCCCACCGTTTTGAAAGAGCCGGTCAGGTGGGCGACGGCTTTGCCGATTTCGACATCGCCTTGGGTGAGGTGGCCCGATTGCTTGTCGAGGTCAACATCGACCGCATGCTTGATGACGACGGCTTTCGATGCCGGCGAGCCCTTGGGCGAGAACTGCAGCTTGTTGCCTGTGAACGTACCAATCGCTTTGGCCATGCTGCCATTGGAATTCAAAGTTCCATCGAAGCTCGCCAGGCCTGCAATTCCGCTGGCCGGATCGATGAAGCCTGAGGCCACGACATCCATGTTGTTAACTTTGACCTTGGCTTCGAAAGGAGTCTTGGCGGCGTCGGTGGCGTTAATCGGTCCGGCTTGTCCGGTAATGTCAGCAGTGCCGCCCGCCGGCAGCTTCGCAGTGAGGCGGAAGGGGAACTGGGAAGTTGGCGAAAAATTCGTGACCGTGATGTTCACTTGGTCATAGACATGTGGTTTGGCAGAGGAATTAGCCTTGCCGACGATAAGCTTGCCGTCGGTCACGCTCAACTTCGCGACAGAAAGGTTGCCGGGGCTGGAACCGGAGTTGGAGGGGACGGATTTTTCCGTCGACTTTCCGCCCAAGCTCGAGAAGTTCCATTTGCCGTCGGCTGTTTTCAGGAGCGTGATCTGCGGCTGCTCGAGCGTGATATCGGTGACACGGATTTCCTTCGAGGTGATGAGCGGCCAGACCTCCACGCCCACCTTTAGGGACTTCGCAGTTACGAAGGGAGTGGTGCCGAAAGCCGGATCTTCGGCGATCGAAATATTGTCGGCCGAGACGCTGCCCGTGAGGATCGACAGGCTGAGATTTCCGACCTTGACTTGCCTTCCGAGTGCCTCGCTCGCGGTGGCTTCGATCTTAGGCCGGAAGCTGTTCACATTGATGAAGAAGGGAATTGCGATCAGGATTACGACCAGTATAGCAACGACGATGCCGGCGATTTTGAGGATGCGTTTCATAGACTCCCTGCCTTCCGAACGGACGGTGAGGTTACGGTGGAAAGAACCAAGGAAGAAGCACGGCCCGGAAGCGCGACTTTGTGGACTAAGAGTCTATCAAAAAACCAAACTTCGTCATTGGTGGTTTGGAGTCAATTCAGGGAGGAGTGTTTGCGGACGGCGCCCGCGAGCGGATTAATTGCGCTCCGTCCAAGACTGAGTGGCTGCCGTTGCGGTTGCAAGATCCGTGCGATAGCGCCGATTCTTGACAGCGCTCGCGCCGTCCTGTAACGTCCGCCAACGTCGGCTTGCACGCAGGCATACGCCGGGTGGCATACGATCCGTGCGCTCTGCCGGGGAGAGGGGGAGGATTCATGGTCACGATTCGTGACGTAGCCAAAGAAAGTGGATTCTCCTCGACGACGGTTTCGATCGTACTGAACAACGCGCCGCTGGCCCGTTACATTCCGGCTGCTACCAAGAAACGAATCGAGCGTGCCGCGAAAAAGCTGGGCTACCGGCCGAATCTATTCGCGCGGTCGCTGCGCAGCAAGCGTAGCCACACGGTCGGCGTCATGGTGGTCGATATGACCGATCCGTTCTGTACGCTGGTGTTGCGCGGCATCGAGAATTCCCTCTACCAATCTTCCTTCCTGCCCATTCTGACTGATATGCACAACGAGCGTGTCCGGTTCGAGCGTTATTTGGAGATGCTGCTCGACCGCCGCGTGGAAGGCCTGATCGTGGTCGCCAACTGGCTCTTCTTGGACATCAACCTGCTATCCGACTTGGAAAAAAGCAGCGTGCCGACCGCGATTATCGGCTGCGAACTGAAAAACGAACAGATGAGCTCGGTCATCGTCGACAACGAACTCGGTGCCCAGCTTGCGATCGAGCATCTGCATGCTCTGGGGCATCGCAAGATCGCGATCATACGGGGGCCCAAGGGGCTGGTGGATAGCAGTCCGCGCTGGAAGGGAATTCGTAATTTCGCCAAATCAAGCGGTCTTGAACTGGACCAGCGACTGATCCTGGATCTGCCGGAGTCGCGGGATCCCATTTCGAGTTTCGAGGCCGGTTTCAAGTTGACCGAAGATCTCATTAAGCAGAAACGTCCGTTCACCGCGATTCTTGCGTTCGACGACATGACTGCGTTTGGCGCCATCCGCGCCTTGGCCAAGGCCGGCATTCGAGTGCCCGAACATTGTTCCGTGATCGGTTTTGATGACGTCGCGAATTCGGCGTTTTATACGCCCGCATTGACCACCATCCGACAACCGCTGGAGACCATGGGCGGCATGGCGGTCGGTCTGGTGGTGGATGGCATCAATGCAGTGCTCGAAAAACGCGAGGCTTCCGCCTTGCATCGGAAGGTTGCACCCGAACTGGTAGTTCGGGAATCCACACACTCGATCAGCTAACTCAGTTTCTTCCCGCGAAGCCGCTTATTGTGCAAACTCAGGCGAAGCCGGGACTTTTATAGGGCGGAGCTAGCCTCTGGTGCCGACTTGTACTTTCGCGGCTGCGTCCACAGTGGTGAAGGCTCGCTCCAAATCGGCGAGCAAGTCGTCGATGTGTTCGATGCCGACTGAGAGCCGGATTAACTGCTTCGTCACGCCCATCTTCTCGCGCTCCTCCGAGCGGATCATTGCGTGGGAGGTGATGACGGGAATGGTCACAAGCGACTCGACTCCTCCTAGACTGGGTGCCAGAGTGAAGAGTTCGAGGGCCTCGGCGAACCTGCATGCATCTTCACCAGTGCCATCGATTTCAAAGCTGAGTACGCCGCCACCGCCATGCATCTGTTCCATGGCCAGCGCGCGCTGCGGGTGTTCCTCCAGGAACGGGTAGTTCACGCTGCGAACTCTCGAGTGCGCCTTGAGAAACTGCGCCACGCGGAGTGCGTTCTCATTCTGCCGATGGACACGCACCGCCAACGTCTTGATGCCGCGCAGCAGCAGCCAGGCCGCGTGCGGGTCCATGGTGCAGCCGAGCGTGGTCCGAGTCGCGTGGATCGCCTGCACAAGGTCCCGCCGGCCGGCAATGATTCCGCAGATGATATCTGCGTGCCCGCCGAAATACTTGGTGCCAGAATGCATGATGAGGTCGATGCCATGTTCGGCGGGCCGGCAGTTGATCGGCGTTGAGAACGTGCTGTCCACCAGCGTGACGACGCCGTGCCTCTGGGCAAGGGCTGCGACTCGCTTCAGATCGACTACCCGTAAGGTCGGGTTGGTTGGCGATTCAAGGTAAAGCAGTTTGGTGCTGGGTCGAAGCGCGGCTTCGTGTTGCTTGTAGTCCGTCGTGTCAACCAGCGTGACCGCAACGCCAAATTTTGGAAGCCACTGCGTCAGGAACTTCGTTGCACCGCCGTAGATGTCCCGTTGAGCGATGATGTGATCTCCACTCTTCAGGAGTGAAAGGATCGTGGTGGTGATCGCTGACATGCCGGACGAGAAGAGGAGCGCGGCATCCGCGCTTTCGAGATCCGCAATCGCCTTCTCGGCGACCGTGTGCGTAGGATTCCCGTAGCGCGTGTAAAAGCGATCGGTGTAGGTGGCCCGGACCTGCTCGTCCAGGTCCGTGGCTTCGAATGTGGAAGTCTGATAGATCGGCGTACTGACCGGGCCGTTCTTCTTGTGGAGGTCCATTCCGCCGCGTACCGCCTCGGTTTCAGCGCGGCGCTTGCTTTTTTTCATGGTTTGCCTCCGTCGTTGAAATTCCGAAAGTTTCCCGTTCTTTCCTTGTCGGATCCGCGAGCAGTTCTTCGCTTCATCCGACACGAAGAAAGATCTACGCCTTTACCGTCGCCTGATCCAGTGCCGGGACTAGCGAGAACCACTGCTCGGATCGAGCGTGCCGGCCGCTGGTCAGTTCATCGAATGCCTTTTGGAGCTTTCGCGTAACCGGGCCCGTCTTCCCACTGCCGATGGTGCGGAAGTCAATTTCGCGAAGGCCGATGACTTCGGCGGCCGTGCCACACACGAACACTTCGTCCGCAATATAAAGCTGGTCACGCGAGATCTGCTCTTCCACAACCGTGTATCCCAGGTCTCCGGCAAGCGTTATCAGGCTGTCGCGTGTAATCCCCTCGAGAATCGAACCTCGCGGCACGGTGTAGATGACTTCATTGCGCACGACGAAAATATTCTCTCCCGTGCACTCGGCCACGTAGCCCGATGGATCGAGCATGATCGCTTCGTCGAAGCCGAGGCGCTGCGATTCCGTTTTCGCGAGGATCGATCCGACGTAGTTGCCTGAGACTTTCGCCTTGGTCATCATGATGTTTGGATGGAGCCGGGTGAACGACGAGATGTTGGCGCGAATGCCCCGTTCCTTGGCCTGTTCCCCAAGAAAAGCCTTCCATTCCCATACCGCAATTAGGAGGCGCGGCTTGCCGGCATCGACCACCATGCTCATGGCGCCGTCGAGATAGATCAGCGGACGGATGTAGCACGAGGAAAATCCGTTGGCGGCGATGAGTTGATGGATGGCAGTGGAAATCTGGTCGCGCGTATAAGGCAGATCGCGAAAGCCGACTACCAGCGCGGAATCGAGCAACCGGTCGACATGTTCGGTCAATCGGAAGACAGCCGGTCCGCGATCGGTCGCGTAGCAGCGGATGCCCTCGAAGACGCTGTACCCGTAATGCAAGCCGGCATTGACGAAAGGCACGACGCCTTCCGAGGAAGGCCGGAGTTCGCCGTCGATCCAGATGAATTGCGGGGTCCCTGACATGACTCTCCTGAAAATCGATAGAGTTCTGCGCGCAAAAACGCTGGCATCAGATTAAGCCGCCGCCTCTGCAAGGAGCAAGGGAAACCCTCGCCGGCCCTGTGAAAGGGCGTTTCGTAAGGGTTGTTATAATCCCACGCCTATGGAAACGGGACTTCGGAATCGTGTGGCCATCGTGGCGGCCTCAAGCCAGGGAATTGGACGGGCGACCGCCGAGGCGTTTGCGGCCGAAGGCTGCCGGGTAGCGATGTGCGCCCGCAATGCCACCGCGCTCGAAACAGCGGCAGCGCAAATCCGGAAACAGTACAGCGTCGAGGTGTTAAGCAACCCTTTGGATGTTACCAGCGCTGACGCTGTTCGAAGCTTCGTGGAAGCGGTTGTTGCTAAATTTGGAGCGGCAGATATTTGTGTCACCAACGCCGGAGGGCCGCCAGCGAAGGGCTTTTTAGCAGCCTCAGTCGAAGAGTGGCGCAAGGCGATCGATGCGAACTTCCTGAGCACGGTTTATTTCGCAAAAGAAGTCATCCCGCACATGCAGAGGCGGAGATGGGGACGGATCATCACGATTACGTCCATCACCACCAAGCAGCCGGTTTCGGACCTCGTACTGTCGAACGCCGTGCGTGCGGCCGTCGTGGGCCTGGTGAAGAGCCTGGCCAACGAGTTTGGCAAGGACGGGATTTTGGTTAACAACGTGGGGCCGGGCTTCACCGCTACCGATCGCCTGAAGGAACTGGCAAAGGCTCGCTCCGCGGCATCGGGCAAGTCGCAACAGGAAATTTTTGACAGTTGGGCGGTAGACGCGGCTCAGAAGCGAATTGGCGAGCCGAGGGAAGTGGCGGACACGATTGTGTGGCTCGCTTCCGAGCGAGCGTCATTTATCACGGGGCAGACAATCCTTGTGGACGGGGGAGCCTACAAGGGGCTGTAGATGTTGAATTCTGCTTCAATTTGAGTGCAGCAGTTTCCTGAGAACTATTGTGGTTCCACCGATGTGCTTTTCTTGCGAACTCTACCTGCTTTTAGTAACCTATCGCGCAACTCCCAACTCAGTCTAAGTTGACCCGGGATCATTATCTACTCCGGCACCGTGGGACGGGAGAATTGTCCGTGGGGGACGAACAGAATCAAGCCGGACCGGGTAGCTGTACGCGGCAAGGCCAAGCTCGAGTTTATGCTGCGGCTTCCTGTCGTTCCAATCGCTAGATTTCAAGACTGCAAGAGCAAGTAAACCGTGAACCCCAAGTGGGGGAGGAGTGTATGTTGCAGATTCTTCGCAGCCGTTTGTGGTGGATAGTCCTTGGAGCTTCGATGCTCGGTCAGGCGTTTGGACAGGGTGGGGCCACGGGGGCGATCGATGGCACCGTGCAAGACGCTTCCGGCGCCGTCGTTGCGAACGCGGACATCAAGATCATTAACCAGGACACCGGCACTGTTACGCGCGCGGCCAAAACGGATGCCACCGGGTCGTTCACTGCGACGCTGCTGCCCGTCGGTACGTACACCGTCAACATTACAAGTACGGGTTTTCGCGAAGCGAAGATTCCTGACATCACGGTGCGCGTCACTGAAACTACGCGCATGACGGCGAAGTTGGTGCCCCTCCAAGTACTCGAGAAGGTGGAAGTGCAGGCGCTGGTGCAGTCCGTGGAGACTACCACGGCAACCACGGGGCAGGCGATTGAATCGAAGACCATTCGCGATCTGCCGCTGGCGACCCAGAACTTCCAGCAGTTACTGACGCTGTCTTCGGGCGCGCAGAGCGAGTTGAACGCGTCGGCACAGTTGGGTCGCGGCAACGTTCGCGTGATCGTGAACGGGCAGCGCGAGGATAACAACAACTACTTGATCGAAGGCATCAGCGCGACTGACTACAACGTCGCCCAAGCGACGAACATCCCGTTGCCCAACCCCGACGTGATCCAGGAATTCAAGGTGCAGACGTCGTTGTACGACGCGTCACAGGGTCGGAATGGTGGCGGCAATGTGAACGCCATCATGAGGACCGGCACCAAGAATTTTCACGGTGACGTGTACGAGTTCTTTCGGAACGATGTATTGAATGCAAACGAATACTTTCTAAATGCTGCCGCACAGAAGCGGCCCCCTGTGAAGCAGAACATCTTCGGTGGCAGCTTTGGTGGACCGATTGGTACGGAGGCTCAGGCCGGATTCTTCTTTGTCAACTATCAAGGCACCCGTCAGCGCAGCGGTCTTTCCCCGGGTACGCTGATTAGTACGACGCTACCTGTGATTCCGGCATCGATTCGTGATGACGCGACCCTGGATGCCGCTATTGAAGCCGCCCCACCCAATATCCGCGTTCCCAGTGTTGACCCGGTGATTCACAAGTTGCTCCTGTTCAAAAGTGACCAGTTTGGACCAGCAGCCGGCGGCTACCTGTTTCCCGCGCTGCAGGGAAATCTGGGCGAATTTAAGTCTTTTATCGTAAGCAAACCCGGCAAGTACACGGAGGATCAATTCACGGCCAATTGGGATCGTGAATTTCGTGGTGGCAATGACAAGCTCTCAGCCCGCTTCTTCTTCTCGAACGGAGAACAATTGTTGCCGTTTGGTGCCGGCGGTCTGCAGGCTTCGTTGGGCGGAACCTTGGCCAGCAGTATCAGCGCTGGCGATCTGAATTTTCCTTACGACATCCCGCTCAACGACCGTTTCTTCAGTATTAACGAAACGCATTTGTTTTCGCCCGCAGTTGTGAATGATTTCCGATTCGGCTTTGTTCGAATCAACAATAGCCTCATCAACCAGCCACCAATCACCGCTGATGACCTCGGCATTGATCGGCCCACCAGCAACGTTACCAAGTCGATCTACAAGTTTTCACTTTCCAGTTTCCAAATGGGCCCCACGCCCCCAGCCGACCAGTTCCAGATCCAGAACAACTACAACTTTGTGGATACGCTCAGCTGGGTGAAGGGCGCTCACAGCATCCGGTTGGGTGGCGACTACACGCGCGTGAATCTCGACAAGAAGTTTCCCCAGGTCTTCAACGGTCAACTCTTCTTTGGGACGACTGCCGATGGAGAGAGCGATTTCCAGCACTTCCTCGAAGGTTCGGCCACAGGGAGTTTTGGAGGCGGTGGGGTCTTCGATCACAAGTACCGAAACAACAATTTTGGTTTCTTCGTGCAGGACGACTGGAAAGCCCGACCCGATCTCACGTTGAACCTGGGACTTCGCACCGAGATTATGGGAGCTTTCTACGACGACGCCTGCCACATCGGTAATTTCGATCCTCAGCTGGGCAACAGCGGTCAGTATCCTTTTGTCTATGGAAAATGCGCTAGCAAGTTGAACGTGGCGGGACTTACCGGGTCAGGCAACAACACTACCTACAAGAACAACTATGCGACGGGTTGGGGACCGCGCGTGGGATTTGCGTGGGACGTTCTCGGACGCCACCATACGACGATACGTGGTGGCTATGGGATCTACTACGTGCGTGAAGACGTTGGGACGGCCGATCAATTGTCGTTCCAGGCGCCGTTCCTTCCGATCGCCGGGTTGCCCAACAATGCTGGATGTCTCGGAACTTTCTTTGCTCCAGCTGGCCCCAACACTCCTCCGCAGTGCTTGACGAATGGTGCCAACCTCAACGCTCTTCCGGCTGGGAACGTACTTGATCCCGGATTCGTTCCGTGCCTCGGGGCGCTGTTGGACTTTCCAGGGAATGACACCAGCCAGTTTCCTGACTACGGCTGCGCCAACGGAAGCCCGGGCCTGGTTCCTTCCAACCTTTTGTTTGTACTCACCGTTCCACGTCGCTTCGTGACGCCGAGTACTCAGCAGTGGAACCTTACTGTGCAGCGCGACCTTGGTAAGCAGTGGGTGCTAGAGATCGGCTACGTGGGCACGCACAGCCTTCACCTGCGCGAGACGAGCACTAACATCCAAGCTAAGCTCGCCACGGTTGCCAACCCGGTGGTCGTGACGGCCGAGGACGGAACGCCGTTCCAAATCACCAACAACACAGCCAGCAACGGACCTGCCCGTTCCAACCTTTCTGGTGTGAACGGCTACGGCGGCTTCCAGATCTTCGCGAACGATGCTTACTCACACTACAACTCTCTGCAAACAACTCTCTCTCGTCGATGGGGCGCAGGATACTTTCAGGCTGCTTACACCTGGTCAAAGTCGCTGGACGCAACGTCGACTGGCAACACTGCTCTGAACACCGCGTTCAACGACGAGAGTAATATCCGCAATTCATATGGCCTGGCAGACTTTGATCGCAAGCATCGGCTGAGTGTGAGCTATAACTACGACCTCCCGATCTTCAAGAACGCAAAGGGTGCGAAGGGTGCGCTGCTGAGCAACTGGACTGTCAGTGGTGTAACGATATTCCAGTCCGGAACGCCATTCTCAGTGTTGGATTCCGCAGCGGGTTCGGCATACCTGGCTACATTTCTGTCTTTCGCTGCCCTTGGTGCTGATTTGGCACCAGGGCGTACGATTGCCAACGGGCTGACTCATGGAGACGTTCATCAGCGACTCAATGGGTATGTCGACATTAACAATTTTCAGGCTGCTCCTCCTGCTGATCAGGCTGGATGTGATGCCGATCCGACCGGTGCCGCCTGTACTACTCGCTTCGGGACGCTTCACCGAAACATTTATCGAGGGCCATTCCAGCAGAACTGGGATTTCTCGTTGATTAAACACTTCCGGTTCGGCGAGAGACAGGACCTTCGCTTTACGGCGGACTTCTTCAACCTGTGGAACCACGCGAACTTTGCGAGCCCTACATCAGCGGATGTGGAGAATGCAGGAGCGTTCGGCAAAATCAACTCCACGGTGGGCACGCCGCGCCTCATTCAGCTCTCTCTGCGGTATGCTTTCTAGCATGTCGGAAAAGGCGGCCACGACTCGCATCCCGCTTCTCGATCGTGACCAGGTTTCACCGGAAATTGCTGCGGTCTATGACGCCCTGCTGAAACAGCGGGGCGTTGTTCCTAACATGTTCAAGACGCTTGCGCACACCCCGGGACTTGCGCTCGGGGTTGCGGGCTTCTTGAAGTCGTTGCTTAGCGATGGCGCTTTGCCCGGTTGGTATAAAGAACTCGTCGCAACTCGTTTGTCGGTGCTTCTCCAGTCGGAGTACGCCATTGCAGCCCATGCCTTGTCAGCTCGTCAGAAGGGGGCTAGCGAAATACAGATCGCGGCAGTACAGTCGGATTTCGAATCCGGGCCGTTCACTGAGCAGGAAAAGCTTGGGTTGCGATGTGCTGAGCGGTTGCATCAGTCGGCGCAGCGACTGGATGACGCCTTTTTTGCTCAACTAAAGTCTGTCTACACTGACTCCCAGATCGTGGAACTAGTTGGGACCGCCGCCGCTTTCGAGTTGTTTCCGCGCCTGGTGGATGGTTTGCGCATTCCGACGACTCCGGTTCCTGAGTCGGTCGCAGGAAAGAAGGATTAATGCGTTCGCTGGCTTCAAGACTCTCGGTCATGAGCGGGGAAGGCGCGCTTTCAGTATTCGCGCGCGCGAAGGAACTTGAGCGGCAAGGTCGGTCGATCATTCATCTCGAACTGGGCGAGCCTGATTTTCACCCTGCGACCCCCGTGCTGGAAGCGCTGGAGAAGGCGCTGCGGGCTGGCAAGGACCGTTATTGTACGGTCGCTGGA
>Ga0073909_10000180_pt1 | contig 22692 bp, 24 predicted proteins | sample Coa_R1_6_FD_66439 | JGI IMG/M metagenome (GOLD analysis project Ga0073909, IMG submission 66439) | Surface soil microbial communities from Centralia Pennsylvania, which are recovering from an underground coalmine fire. - Coalmine... | ecosystem: Environmental > Terrestrial > Soil > Unclassified... | reverse complement strand
AATACGCAATGGTGTGCCGTAAGCACTCCGCGACCCTTGTGTCAGTGCAGACTAGTTGCGTCTTCGAGTGCGGTTCCGCGAATGTAGTCAAAAGTCTCGGCCACCCATTCGCGAAACCATTTGACCTGTGGCGGTGGATCTACAACGCCGTCGCCATCGAGGGTCAAACCGTTTTCGACCCTTTCGTCGGCTGCGGGTCGAGTGCCATCGCGGCCTTGCGGTGTGGATTGCGTCCCGTAGGGACGGAGATCGACGAGCACTTTTACAATTTGCTGCTTATTAACCTCCAGACGGAATACACACGATTAATCGGAGGGAAGGTTAACTTCAAATGAAGCAGAGACTTAGCTACTATGACATACGGTTCGGCGACACTTACGAGATACACATAGACGACAACGGAGAGTTCGAATCCGCCTATCGGTTCCCAGACCGCATCGGCTACTGTCCAATCATCTACGACTCAATCAACGAAATACCCACATTCCACCGACGAGCAATAGAGGAGCTGTTGGCCAAGAACCACATCAAGTATGATTGAAATTGTCACACCCGCTTCTCGTCGCCGCGTCCCCAACGAACCACCAATCGCCGAGCCTTCCGAGTATCGGATCGCAATAGTTGGTGAGGCCCCTGGAGAGGACGAGGAGAATTACCATCGACCCTTCGTTGGTCGCTCAGGTCAATTCCTTACAAACATACTCGCAGACATTGGTATTGAACGGGAGAAGTGTCTCCTCGGTAACATCTGCCAATTCCGCCCGCCACAAAATGAGATCAGTCTCTTCGACTGGAACGGCCTCGAAATACAAGATGGACTTGCCAACCTCACAAGAGATATTGAAAACTATAATCCTAACATCTGCGTTCTGTTGGGTAATACTCCACTCCGCGCGGCCCTAGGCCCCAAACAAAAAATATCCGAGTGGCGTGGCAGCCTCTTCGTCTCGAACCTGAATGGGCCATTCAAAAACCGTAAGTGCATTCCCGCACTGCACCCAGCCTACGTACTGAGGGAGTTTAGTGGCTACCCATTGTTGAAGTTCGACCTCACACGTGCCCGTGAAGAGGGTTCGGACCCAGCCTTACGGCTACCCACTCGCGAGCTGATAACCTACAAAGACCCCTTCGAACTCTGTTATCTCATGGACCACTGGCCCGCGGGTCATAGGTGCAGCGTGGACATCGAGGGTTCTTTGAAGGAGGGCTGGCCGTGCGTATCCATTTGCGGCCGACCCACAAGATCCATCTGTATTGTGTGGAGTCGCTATGACGAATATGAGCACGCCACGGTTCTCCAGTCGTTCGCGCGGTTAATGTATCGCACCGACGTGCCTAAGGTCCTCCAGAACCAACTCTACGACAACTTCGTCATGAGCTACGCCTTCGGCATACTCATCCGAAATGTGGCCGAGGACACCATGATCAAGGGGTTTGCCATCTACGCCGAACTTCCTCGAGCCTTGTCTACGCAGGCCAGCGTATGGACCAGGCAGCCACTGTGGAAGGACGACAGTATGTATGGCGAGGTCGGCGAGGGCCTCTATCGCGGGTGTGCTATGGACAGCGCTATCACCCTCGAGATCTGCAGCGCACAGGACAATGTCCTCACCGGACCACCGCTCGCCCACTACCGTAAGATCATCGAACTCCAGAACATCTTCCTCTACATGGAACTCCGAGGCATCCGATACGACCAGACTCGAGTCGATCGCCTCCTCGGCGAGAACAATACTAAGATCCGTCCTGTTGGCGACCGGTTGGCCGCGGAAGCTGGGACAGAACTCCGAGGTCCCAAAGGTAGCTTATCCGCAAAGCGGTTGATCGAGGCACTCTACGTAACCAAAGGTTATCCGCCCCAATACGCCAAGGACCGCGGCAAGAAAACAACGAAGTTGACTTCCGACATCGAGGCCATTCTGACGTTAAAACGCTCTCGCCCCAATGACACATTTCTCTCCGATGTACTGTTACACCGTCATCTTGAAGGTGTCCGGGAAACGCTGCAAATCACGGCAGATTGTGATGGCCGAGTTCGTTGTGGATACTCTCTTGAGGCAGAGACCGGCAGAGTTAAATGTTATAAAAGTCCAACTGGATCGGGGGCTAACCTCCAAACAATACAGAAGGCTCTACGCGGAAATTACGTCGCCGACACCGGCTACGACTTTTTCGAGGTAGATCTCGAGGGCGCGGACGGTTGGACCGTCGCCTGTCAGTGTGCGCGCCTCGGCGACACCACAATGTTGGACGACTACCTCGCGGGTTTAAAACCCGCCAAGATCATCGCACTTCTCTATTGGTTCGGCCCCGCTATAAATGAACTTGACCGCTCTGACCTCAAATGGCTACACGACGTAATATTCCCAATCGTAATTCAACTAACAGGAAAGTGGCTGTACCTCGGGTGCAAGCGAGTCCAGCACGGGTCCTCGTACTTGATGGGTATCCCCACGATGTGTTTGAACATCTTAAAGGACTCGTTCAAGGAATCCGGTGCTCCTATATATATGGAACAGGCGGTAGCCCGAACACTACAAGGCGCATTCTTTTCAAGGTATCCGGGCGTTCTTACCTGGCACAAATGGGCCGAAGCAAAATTGGTCGCGGATGGCAAATTGACGTCAGCATCTGGCCAGTGTAGACTCTTCTTCGGTCGCCGCTTCGGCTCGGACATACACGATACCGTGAAAGAGTTCCTCGCCCACGAACCCCAATCCAACACCACGTGGGCCATCATGTTGGCCGCGCTCAAGCTTTGGAACGATCCCGTCAATCGCCGCGACAACGGTTCCCTCGTCATTGAGCCCCTCCATCAAGTCCACGATTCCCTCTGTGGACAGTGGCCCCAATGGGCACGCAGCTGGGCGATCGCCCGTATGCATACTTACTTCAAGAACGAACTTGAAATCGCCGGTAGAAAAATCATTATCCCATTCGACGGACGCTGGGGTCCGAGTTGGGGTGAATGCACCAATAAAATATGACAAACACGTTTGATCAGATGTATCGACACTACGAACTTTTTATACCGCTCACAAAGTGGCAAATTTACGATTGGGTAAACGAAATTTATTGGCGCACCAAATTTAAAATTCCATACCATGATATGTCCAAGTTGCAATAAAGATCTCGATGTCCACATACACATAGGCTACGAGGACGTGCCCCCGGTTCCCGGAGACCTTATTTTCTGCGCACGGTGTCACATCCCCCTAATCCTCAACAAAGACCAGACTCTTCGGGTCATGTCCGAGGTGGAAATAGCCCTCCTTTCCGACGCTGAGCGGTCCGACTTGGACTTTGCCATGCGCCTACCCAAACTTAAATAATGAACTCATCCCAACTAATCCACGAGGCGCGGGAAGGTCTGATGAAGCGCCGCGGGCGTGAGTACGTGCTCGCGGCGGACGTCATCGTCGAGGCATTGTTGGAAACTGTCAAAGACGTTGCAAAAGCCGCCGACCTGCACGAGGCCAGACTAGCTAGTACCGTCATAGAGTCCCTCGCACTCATTCAAGCAATAACCTTCAAGGTCCACCATCATGACCCCCCAGGAAGTAACTCCCCGTTACGTAACGAACCTCCTAACGAAGGGTAAGAACGACGACTTCGAACTTATCTCCCTCGAACATCAGCAAGCCCTCCACGACAACATCGTCGTCGGCTCCTACTACAACGTCACCATCCGCCAACCGCTCCCCGATCACTCCAGTGAAATCGCCAGCGGCGTAACCCCGCATCAGGCAATCGAGCGTGCCCTATCCAAATTCGGTGTAACTTTTCGATGAAACCAATGCTCTCCCACGTCTTCGCGCCTCACCGCGTGATTTACCCATGTCACGTTCAGCCCAAACTGAACGGTGTGCGCGCTCTTTACCAAGCGGGCTTCTTCCAGTCTCGCGACGAAATCCCGTGGAACGGTAAAGTGCTGTCGCACCTGGCAACCCCGCTGCGGGACATCTTCCCCGAGCACGTTATCCTCGACGGCGAGCTATACGTTCATGGCTGGCCGCTCCAACGCATCAACGCGGCAATTGCAGTGAATCGTTATGAACCCACAGAAGAATCGCCCCTCGTCGAGTTCCATGTTTTTGACGTGGTTAACTTCACCACGCCCTTCAAAGATCGTTTTGACGCTGTGGCCCAAGTACTCGCAGATACTAGCAAATACCAATCCAAAGTCAAACCCGTCTCTACCCGACGAGTCTTCGACGAAGGACAGGCCAACGATCAGTATACCTGGTGGGTCGAGGAAAAGTACGAGGGAATGATGTATCGCCTAGGCCACTGCACCTACACCAAACCTAACGCGGGCCGCGGAATCTCGGACAAATACAACCGGGTCTGGCATTTGTTGAAGCGCAAAGACTTTCAAGACGACGAGTTCCTAATCGTCAAGGTCCACGAAGGCGAGGGCAAGCGTGCCCGAATGGTCGGCGCCTTCGAGTGCATCGCGAAAAACAACAAACACTTTATGGTCGGCAGCGGTCTGACCGACAAAGAGGCGACCTACTTCTTTGAGCACCCTCCAATTAACGCCTTCGTGAAGGTCAAATACCTAACCCTCACGTCCGAAGGAATCCCATTCAACCCCATCGTCCTTGCAGTCCTGTGAAAATCCACAAAATGAAAATCAAAGAACCCACGTTCCACTCCTCAACGATCAAGCAACTCGGTGACCGTGTCAAGATCCTCCGACACCCCGCCGACGAATCGCGTGGCTATGTTTTCGGCACCGTCACCCATCGCCCACCCTCGGACGAACTCATTGTCATGTGGGACGAGAAGCTGCCTTACCTGCCCAACCCCAGCTCCACCTTCCCCGCTATCCTTGTCTAATGCACTGGAACGACTTTTTCGTGGGCGTTATTGTTGGGTGGATTTCTTCACTAGCAATCACCGTATTTCTCCTATATTGCAAACTCAAATCTTATGAAAACGACGACGACGAAGATTGACGACGCTATGCAACTCATGCGTACCCTAAAAACTTCCCAGGTCCGACGACAGCTAGAGCGAGACACCGAAAAAGCCGACTACTTCGACGCCCACACCGAGGAGTGGATTAGTCGCACCCAAATCGTAACCGACTTCTTCCATGCCGCAAAAGAACAGTTATGAGTTTTCTACGAGACTACCTCGATTACACCAGCGGCTCCGAGGTGCCAGACATGTTCAACGTGTGGAGTGGCTATGTCGTATTGTCCGCTGCCATCAGCCGCAAAGTCTGGCTCCCCTTCGGCGACGAGGCAATATTTCCTAACATATACGTGCTCCTCGTTGGCGACGCCGGAAACGGCAAAACTGTGGCACTACGGAAAGCGAAACGAATCCTGACCGAGATCAACGACACTGCGATATCTAGGTCTGTTGAAACTCCCGAGGGTTTGTGGCGGTACATGAACGGTGAGCCAAATGCAGAACCACCGATCGAGAGTCCAGTCGTGTTTATAACCAAATGGCCCGACGGGCAGCTCCGGGAATGTCACCCGATGACTATCATAGCCAACGAGTTCGTCAACTTCATCAGCAAAGACGCCGAGGGCTGGACCCACGCCCTGAACGACATCTACGACGAGGACAAATATGAGTACCGCACGAAAAACAAAGGCGAAGATAACCTCACGGGACCTTACATCGTCATTCTCGGTGCGCTCACAACTGAAGTATCTTTTGACTTGCAGAAAAGCCACATTATCTCGACAGGCTTTGCTAGAAGGACTATCTTCCAGTACGGCGAGCGGAAGTGGCACGAGCCACACTCAATCCCGTCGTACGACGAAGCGAAGAAAGAACAACGAAATCGAGTTGTAGCTCATGCCAAAGCGTTGCAGAAAGTCCACGGCGTCTTCAAATGGAGTCGCGAGACCCAAGCATGGTGGGACATATGGTATCGCCGCAATCTCTCCCAGGTCGCCGAGGCCCCACCCCACCTCAAGTCTTGGCTAACCTCCAAGTCCACCCAGACCCTCAAGATCGGCATGTTGACTTCCTTGTCGGAGAGTTCGGACTTAGAGCTTACCGTCGGACACCTCGAGACCGCTCTTGCCTACCTAGACATCATGGAGGAGGACCTCTACAAAGTCTTTGGCGGAATCGGCAGAAACGAACTCGCGGCGGTCGCGGTGAAGATTTTCTACTACGTCAGCGCTCAACCAGTTCCCGTCAACGTCAAGCACCTGAACACCACCTTTTGGGCAGACTGCAAACCCCCATACGACTTCAACGCGTGCATGGACTACCTCATATCCACAGCACAGTTGTCCAAATACATCCTCACCGAGGGCGACAAGATTAAGGAGGTGGTTGCCACCCCCGAAACCATGAAAAAATTTGTGGACTCGAAAACCAAACCCAAGGACTAAGTTGCGGGTTCGGGCAATAGAGTCTGAACCTTAGGCTTTAGTATCTTCTCCGCCTCCTTCTGCAACTCCCACCGAGTAGCCTCAGGGTACTTCGCCCTGAGCGTGTCCATAATAGTCGCCATCTGTAGATCGCGCTTCCGCATCGGTACGCCCAAGTGCTGTAGCACTTGCATCTCGTACTGCGCCCTCGCCACCTCGTTGGGCATACTCGCTGGAATGTTGAAAGTCTTCAAGATGTTCGACTGTTTATACTGACGCCTCAAGTCCTTCGGGAACTGCATTTCTACTGCTGCCTTCGCAATCGTCCTGGCCGCGGCCTGCGGATCGAACTTGGGATCGGTTCTAGCTCGTTCGTTGAGCACCTGCTGAATCGTGCCAAAGTTCCCCTTCTCAACCTCAGCAACCAAGCTCTCATTGAACTTCTTCTCCTGCGCCGTTTGCACCTTCTGCGCCTGAGCGGCTTGTCTATTCGCGGCATTATAGTCCGCTACCCTCTTCGGTGTGAACCCAAGGGCCACACCAATAGTCTCGCCCGGTGTAACATCACCAATTGGCTTTCCATTATAGTCCCTCGCCTGAAACCCATTCGCGGCCAAATCCACAAACTTTTTGATCCCCGGCGGTGTCAGATTCGACGCCTTCGCAAAGTCGCCTTGAGCTATGCTCGCAGCACCCTTTACGAACTGGCTCACAACATTATACGGAGCACCCATCAACAATCCAGGCTGCGCGCCGTTAATTTCACTAACCCCCGGTAAAATATTCCCCATACTCAACCTACTATGCCAATCCCAACCAAGCATCGCCGGAGCCCCGGTCATCGCAATATCCGCCAAAACCTTTCCATTCTCGTTGTCCTCGCCGATGAATCTAGTAATGAACTCCCGAAGATTGTTCTTCAACTGAAGTTGGGGAAAATAATAGTCAAGTACCCCAAGGGCCTGACTAACGAAGGGAAGCCCTAACGTACCGGCTGCGCCCACTTGCGTAGCAAGAAATTGAATCGCCGCCATCCTAGCGTTATACCGCTCGCCCGCAGTCAACGAAGAGTTTCCAAATCCACCGCGCTTCAAATAATTTCCCAACTGCCACATTGTTCCTAGAGTATAGGTTTGCATCGACGTTGAAATCATCGCTGCACTCCGCGAAAATTTGTCCGTGCCCGAAAACAACCCAATGGGACGATTAGCTTTGCCGCCAACATCGTTGATAGTTCTGTTGGTCTCCAACGCCTTCTGATACGCCGCATCGCGACTCAATCCCTGCTCGCGGTAAATATCGAACGCCGTCAAAACCGCACCCGTATTGTTGATGCGTTCCATTCCCTTGAACGCCATCATGCTAATGTTCGAGTATTGCCCCGCCAACGTGCCCAGGAATTGTCCTAACGTTTGTGGCCTGTTCTTCGCCAACGCGCGCTTGAGATTGGTTGCGGTTTTCTCACTCTGCATCGCACCCTCATCAAACAACGAGGCACTCATAATGCCCTCGTCTTTCATCTGCTTGACCACCCACTCATGATCAAGTCCAGCCCAACCCTTACCCTGTGCAGCGCCCACCATCTCATTGTAAACACTCAACAATCGCTTGTACGATTGCAACGGCTTGCCCGTGATATTCGTAAATTCCGCTACGCCTCTAGTCATCAACTGCGTTGCATTAACAATCGCGCTGCCAAAGTTAAATCCCATCAACCACGTGCTCGTTACCCTATTCGCGACCTTCGCAATTTCCGGGTCCGCGCTGAGCATTTCACGCACGTACGTACGGCCCATGTCCTGCAAGTCTGGCCGCTCCTTCATCGCGGGGTCCGATATCAGCAATCGCGCCTGACTCTTAAACTTCTCCCGTGTCCAATGCGAGGCGTTCTGCCCGACCCAGTTTACGTGGTTCTGCAACCAACTAATCTCCTCCGCGCCTTTGCTCAATCGCCGTTCATGCGTCTTCACACCCTTTACCCCGCCCGCGTAAGCCGCCTCCACAGCGTACTGTTCAACAGCGCTGTTTCGCTTCATGTCCTCTATAACATCTGGCTCATAGACCTTGCTTAGCATCTCTAACTTGTTCGCCTCTAACTCCCGCAGCCGAGCGAGCTGTCGCGGCGTATCCCTATTGTTAAAGATCGCCGCGGCAGTATCATCGGTTTGGGCAGTAGGTTCGAATCTTGTTATTTGGCCACCAAATTCCGCTACTTTCTGTTCCGCCTCCTTTCTGGAATTAACTTTGTCATAGTAAGGTTTACCTCCGCGCCTATACTCCAGGTCAAACTTACCGAACCTTTGCGCTGTCGCCCACGCAGGATTATTCGCGAAACGTTCCTCGTGCATTTTGATAATTTCGCGCTGGTCCTGGATGAACTTCAGCAAATCATTGAACGTCCCTACGTCCCCCACCGTCCTTTGCACATTGTCCAACAACATTTGCGCCTGCGCGGCCTGTGCAGGGTCAGAAAAGTCCATCGACGCCGCCCTATAAGCAGCGTCTGCGATCTTGACATTCTCACCCGCTGGCTTGTTCGTCGCCGGTGCTATCAACGCAGCTGCGTCAATTACCGCCACATCAGCCATTTTCTCGAGCGTCTGTTTCTGCGCAATTTGGGTCGACATCACCTGCCCATGCACTTTGTCTATAACCGCCTGTCGCTTTTCCTCAGGCAACGCCGACAGAATCCTCTGCACGTCCACATGATCGCTCGGCAACATCACTACACCAGTCTCCTTCCCCTGCTTCTGGTTCTCGTACATCCACTTGTTGACTGCCTTCTCAACCATCGGATCCGAAAGTGACTTCGCGCCCTTGTCATAGAATGTCTCCTCGCCCGTGACCGGATCAATTTTCGCAATCAACGGCCTGAGCGCCGTCGTTTCCATCTGGTGCTTATTTGACAACAGCTGCTGCCCCTTCGCACCCAGCTCTCCGAACTCCTTACTAATTTTCCCCAGGCTCGTCGGTGTGCCAAAAATTCTCTGTCGCAAACTCAGTTGCTTCTTCTCCGGTATTTCCGGATCTGCATACAACCCCTTCGGCGCCGGATTCGTTATAACCTCGTCCATGTACCCCAACGGCGGAATTCCTGCCAACCCCTGGATCTGCGCCGTATGCATCGCAAAATCCTGTTCCTTCGCCAACACCTTCTGCAACCTACTTAACGTGTCAACGATCGGCGCCCTAGTGTCGGCCGCATCCAAATTCACCAACCCCTCATTCGCGTGGTCCGTGGCAGCTTTCAACATATCCAACACCGATGCATAATCCCGTGCCCGCGTATACACATGGTCCGCAACCTTTGGATCCAACAAGTCCAGCACGGTCGGGTCGGCCTTACCCAACATCAAATCGGTTCCCAGCATCGTCGCGCCCGAAATATCAGGTGGATACCCACCCTCCGACAACAATCCAATCGTCGACTCCGGTTCCGTCTCCAACAATTTCCCAACCTCCGCCTCTGCCTTCCGACTCGTGTCGCTCACCAAGGACGCGCTCATCTTGTTGATCACGTACTCGGGGTCCAGCGCATTATACTTCGCGTCCCTCAGCAACCCCACCGCGTGGGTCGTCAAGTCCCTGGCCTGTTCCAGGCCGTACCCTTTATTCGCAAAATACCTCTCACCATAGTTGTGGATCGCGGACACATAGTTCCCATTATCGAGTATCTTGTCCGCGTGGCTGAGGAACTCTTCCATCGCCGTTCCCCGCAACTTCAATCCCAACAAGTCCGAGATCCAATTAACGAACTTATGGAAATACGTCTGCCCGTCCGCACCCTTGTTCGCCTTCAAATAGTCTCGCATCGGCTTCGCGGTGAACCCCTGCGTCAAAAACTCGTCGTTGTTCAGCAACCCATAAATTAACTGTGCATTCTTCCCATCACCTTTCGTCGCCTCTAGCAACTCCTTGTATTCCGCCTTACCTTTCGAATACCGATCGTACCATGTCTGCCCATCCGCACCTAACTTCGAGATGTCATCGTACTGCGCCCTCAGGTCCTTTGGTAGTGCATTGATCATCCTGTTCCGCAAGTCAGTGAGATTCTGAACGTGCGCCGCATTTAACGGATTCCTCAACTCATGTTGACTCAGCCCATGCATCAACTCGTGTGTCAGATCCGCGTCTTGCGCCGAGGAGCTGGACTTCGCCATGTCCGAGTTCAAGTTGATCTGCACTCGTCGGTCGGGCAATGTCACCGCGTGCGGACCCATCGCCATATCTTTGATCTTGACGACTATCCTCTTCAACGAGTCCTGGAACTTGCTCAAGTCATTTGCCAGCGCAGCCACGGTCGGATCATGGCTGCTCAACAACCGCCCAAGTACCGTATGTCCCGTATCCCCAATCTTGTTCGCGAAGTCCTTTTCCGTCGGGGTTTGTGGCACCCAATCCTTCGTTCGCTTCCTCGGCCTATTAACCGAATTCGGCGCCATGTTACCCTCGACGACATCCGTCAGATCCAGTGTCCACTCCCTAACATGGTCCTGAGACGCCCAGTCATTCCAAGCGTCCTCGTTCATCTTATACTTCGCCTGAAAGTCGTGTTTTCCCAGCTCAACCATTTCCAGGAACTTAGCCCTATCGTCCGCGTGCTCGGTCCCTTCCGTAACTTTCAGCGCGCTCTCATAAATACTCTGCTTTACCGGAATCGTTTCTGCCTTCTTCTCAGCGGTTATCGCCTTCTCCGCTTGTGGCGCTAGCTTATCTGCTTTAACCTTAACGCTTCTAGGTTTTTCGGCATAGTATTGGTCCATCTGGTCCGCGACCCGACCAGCCTGCTCCAAATTAATTGGTGGATGGTCAGGATTAGACGCAATGAGCGCATCGTTGAACACTTTCAAATCCTCAGGAGTCTCCGACCCCAAAGCAACATTCAACTTATTTTGTGCGTCGTCAGAAAGCACAATGGGTTTAGTAATTCCTTTGACCGTAACGCCTTCGGCCGGCTCATACACCGGCGCCTTCTGCACCCGGCCCTTCAACCCCGCACCGCTCGCAATCGCATTGGCAAACTTGGCCTTCAACTGTTCAATGTCCCCAGTCCCCTCTTGATGCCACTCCAACAGCTTCTTCTGGAACAACCCACCGGTCGTGATCTCGTTGTACCTCGGCTTGCCCGACTGCGCAAACTCATTATACAACGCAGCGACAGCCTGTGCCTTGGCCGCGGTCTCCGGGTTCACATCCGGACCGCCCTTCGCCTGCTCCAGCACCGTCGCAAAATGTGCATCCTCGCGATCACGGATTGCCTTCGGGCTCAAATCGACCATTTGGCTATCAATTTCGTCGATTTTCTTCTGCGCTATCGACTGTGCGGTTAAATCTTGTTTCTCGATTCCAGCATCCAACTCCTGTTGCGCCTGTGTCCTCTGCCGATTCAACTCCGTCTCGTTCCTCGCAGCATCACGCGCCTGAACCTGGCGTCGTGTCTCCTCAATCGCGTTCCGCATCGCATCCTTCGCGGACCCCAGCTCCCACACTTGTCTCCTCGCCTCAATCTCCACATCATCAAGCGGCTTCCACCCGTACGCCTGCCTCACACTGTTCAGCTTCACAACCGCATCCTGAAACTCCGTGTCACTCTTCGAATTCCTCAACTTATCTTCGACCTGTCGTAGCTCGCTATTCGCATCGACGATCTCGTTCGGCTGCAACGGGAGATCGGGCACGCCCTCAACTTGTCTAGTCTGCCTATCAATCCACCCAGGGCTCGGCGGCTTCGTATCGTGATAGCCCTTCGGAACACTATACACCAAATTCCCCTCGACATCGCTGGGCTGTGCATCGGGTTCGTGGAGCGTACTCCAATCGACCTTCTTCCCCGCGTACTCCCCATTTCGTGGATCGTCCGCGGCAATCACCATCCTCCAACGAGTCTCGGGCCGATGAATGACCTCCTTGGCTATGAGCGGAAACCGTTCGGTCTTGTCATCAACCTTCGCACCGAGGATGTTCCCTTCATGAAGTCCGGTTTCTCTCACAATCCTATTGGTCTCGTCAACGGACTTGTGCCATTCGTCCAGCGACAACGGAGTTCCTTCGGTCTGCAGATCACGCTGCTGCTGACGCATCTTGTTGAGCAGGAAGTTCTTCTGCGCCAACTCGACCGGTGTCGGCTCCTTAACATCGCCCCCATAGTCGGGGACATCCGAAATCGTGGACTTCGTCCTCGCCTCGTCCAACGCCTCCTGCAACTGCTTATTCTGGAGATACGTTTTGGACTTAGCAATTCCCTCCTCAACCCTCGCAACCTCGGCTCTAGTCGCAGATCCGCCAAATGGCACCCTGCCACCTTTCGTCAGGTGCATCGCCGCGAACGGCAACTGACCCAACGTGAGGTTCAACAGTTGTTCTGTAGGCGATATATGAACGTCCTCGCCACTCAGCACCTGTTGCGTAACATCGCTAGCTACCGCAGTGCCCGCAGCGGCTGCTTGACCGCCCGTATACGCCGCAATACCCTGAGGCAGACTCGTCGCGTAATATCGCTTGAACGCCTGCGTAGTAACATCCTTGACCACTCCAGCATTGTCGACGGCGTAATCAACCAGCGGACCCTGCACCAACTTTCCACCAACCCCCTTCAAAACCGCCTGCTCGGCCACATGTGCCACGCCCGGCATCGCCAAGTTCAACGCTGCAGACGTCAACCCACTAGCTACACTCCCCGTCTTCGTATACGCCTCCGCCCCACCCAACGCGGCCATCGACATTGGACCAGCAATCGCCCCTACACCTGGAATAAAGAACGGTACCATACTGGCAGCCGTCCTCGGCAAACTCTCGCCAATCGCCCGTCCCGCCTCGGGGTCACCAATCCAGCCGCCTACGGCTTCGCCCAACGCACCCGTCACCTCCGGAGCCCCAGTCGCCTCCAACGCTCTATCAACCGCGACACTGGCTTGCTTGAGCCAGTTGTCCTCTTGGCCTGCACTATAGTTATCGGTCCCCGTGACCTCGTTCATGTGCCGAGACCAGTCGGGCAAGCTCTGCGTGACCACGCCCGCATCCGCGAGCTGGTCATACATGTCCTTAACGTGTCGGTAATCGTACGGCACGGCTTAAAAATAGGTCCTACGCCGTCCCGCCTGCTGTGCGTTCAATCGCCTCAACTCGTCCGTATCAACGTCACCCGTAATACTCCCCGCTGGCATCTGACTCGCCCACTGGTTCTTAGCACCCATTCCCTGACTCGCCATAATCTGCGCGGGAGTCATAGTGTCCGCAGCCATCCGGCCCTCAAACGCCCCACCCTTTGCAAACGGACTCAGCGACCCCGGCGCATTCGACGGCAAACTGGACATTTTATTGTAATACCCTACCGGATCTCGCAACATCACATCTTGTGCCAACGTCTCCGAGGGCCGCTCTTTCGGTTGCCACCGCTCAATTAACTGTCGCAACAACTGTTCGGTATTTCCTCCTCCACCTCCGCCTCCAAACAGCCGTTCCACCATCAAATCTCCCTCACTTTTTTGTGGCTTCTGCTGTTCGTCCTGCGCTCCGCCATACGCTCCTGCAGGAACGTTAGGATTTCCTCCCCCATACATATTTCCCTGCGCCTGACTTCGTCCAGCACCCATTCCACCCCCCGCGCGTTCCTCTCCCGTTAGAGGTACGCCTCTTTGATACCGCATTTGTCTTCCCATACTTTCTCCTAGTTGATTGTTACCTCAATATATCTCTCAAACTTCCTCGCTGTGGGATCGGCGTTGGCATCGGCTGACTCGGCGGCAACGGATTCCCGTACGTGAACGGTAACCTCTGTTCCTCACCTCCGCTCACAATACTCTTCAACCAATCCACAAACCCCTGTCCAGGAACCCCCGGCAAGTCCGGCGCCGGTGCACCTCCTCGTGGCATATAAACCGCAGGATTCATTTGTTCCGTGCCCCTCGGCATATACACACTAGGATTTACCTGCGGACTCGCTTGCCACTGGGGTTGAGGTTGAGTAGGTATCGCCTGTTGCCACTCAGGCTGATACTCTGGCGGCACCTCCGGTGTTACCAACGGCGGACTAGCAGTCACGGACGGTGGCGGCGCAGCTTGCGGTGGGACTGGTGCTTGATACTGACTCCTCGAAATCAAATCCTCAACACTTGGAAACGCGTCCGGTGGCAGCGCACTCGGCGGACCAGCTGGGGGTGGTCTAACGGGCGGAGGCGCAACAGTCACTGCGGGCGGAGTAACCGTCGGAGTAACTTGTGGCTGCTGCGCCGTCGGCTGCTGCCACTCTGGCACATACGTCACATCAGGCGCCGCACTAACTCCCGTTTGCCACTCCGGAACATAATCCGTCGATTGCGGAGTTGGAGCCGCCGGTCCTCCACCCGCTCCCAAACGACTAAACCACCCAGGCTTCTGCGCGGGTATCGCTTCGTTCAAATCCTGCCACGGAGCATTCTGCCTTACATACTCGGGCAACTGTCCATACAACATCTTTATAGCCTTAGCTCGTTTATCCGGATCCTTTTCCGCGTACGCCAGCTGCAACTGCGGCATGAACTTCTCCATCGCCTGCGTATTTTCGAGCCTCTGCATCGGTTCTTGCATCCCTGGCAATTGTTTAATCAACATCTGCGCCAATGGACTGCCAGGAGGAAGTTTATCCAACGCAGCCGTAATCGAGTCAGCCTTTTTCTGCGCAATATCCGCTTCCTGTTTTGTTCCAGCTCGTATATCAGCAGCCTCCGCTAACTTTCGTGCCTGCTCACCAGTTAGTTTTTGTTCACCAAACTTTTCCCTCTCAAACCCCAATAACTCCGCGGCTCGTCGCTGCTCATCCGCGAACTTCTCCCTCTCAAATCCTCGTGCTTCCTGCTCACTTCTCGTCTTCTGCTCTTGCCCCAACAACTGCATCGCAACCGCAATCGGGTTTATGTCATCTCCGCCATAATACCCGCTGAAATCGAACCCTCGACCTCCTCGCCTCAGGTCCGCAGTATTTGTTCCGCCTTCTCTATACGCTCTGTTTGCCATAACTCTAACCTCCTATCCCATTCCACTAATGCCCATCGTCATTGCAGCCTTCAAATACGGATCGGTCCGCATTCTCCACATATTGTCCAATCGCCTTCGAACCTCCTCATCCCCAAGTCTATACGGTGTCAAATAACCTCCGCCCCCAGGCGTAGCCACCGCACCCGGCGCCTTTTGGTTATATTGGTCCGCTACAGTCTTATTACTTGAAAACGCGTTCAGCGGATGCGTAGTAGTTCCCTGTCTCTTCGGAATAACCGTCCCCTGCGGCGTAGTCGTTCCCTCCAAATTCACCATCTGGTCGTTATACTGGTTCTGAATCTGTGGCCCGTACAACTCGTCGAACGCCGACCTAAGTCTTGCCCGCTCCTCATTTTTCCGTTGCTCCGCGTCTGCTGCCGCATTTGACGCCGCCGCACGTCCCCATCCCGCACCACTCCTCGCCTTTGCCATGTTCTGCGCTGCCTGCACTGCACCCCAATCCACATAACTCGGCATCGCCGCCGTAATATTCGGCGTCACCATCCCCGGAATTTGCCCGACCTCCGCCGGAACACCCCCAAACAACTTCTGCGGAGCCTGAGTGCCAACCATTGTCATTGCCATAAGCCTACATTTTCACCTCTGTTGTTGTCACCGCCGGTGTAAAACCTGCCCCCTTGAATACATACTGCGGCATCGGAAACGCCCCGCCCAGCACCGCCGCCGAACCCGCTACATAATGTATGGACCCGCTCGGATCATTCTCGATCACATAAAATTCATCCCCATCCATCGCCGCCACACTAATCGAGTTCTGCGCCGCCTCTTCCGGTGTCGCCGCATCAATCGACGGTCTCCATGTCCTAACCGAATAATTAGGCATACGGGTTAATTTGTGGCGGTTGAATTTGTTGTTGCTGTTGCGGAGCCCACATCATCTGCATCGCCTCGGGACTCAGCTGGAAAAAGCTCCCCCCGGCGTACGGTTCTTGTCCCTCCTGCGGCGTTATCTGTGGCATCCCACCCCACTGTGGCGGCAAACTCTGTGGTTGTGGTTGCACCTCAAACGGATTTGGTTCTTCATTAGCCATAATATTACTTCCACATTTTTGCCAGCACCTCGGGTGCCAACGAGTTCGAACTTCCTTGTATTCCCTGTATTACACTCGCGGGAATCTTACCCTTCAACTGCGAAAACGCACCAAACGACGGACTCCCAGTATTCCCCGCACCTGACATAACCGCTCTCGCCGCATCTGGATTACTCAACATCCCCTCATTAAGCTCCTGCCAAGCGCCACCCTTCGTCGGACTCCAAAACGCCGACCCTGGATACTGACTACTCCACATCGTCGCCCCAGCCTCCGTAGACGGCGTAAACCCAACCACATCATGCTGCTTCCGTAACGGATCTACCGCACTGTGATAACCACCCGTCGCCGGGTCGTACTCATTCAGCATGTAATTCGTTCCAGAATACCCACTCTTCGCGTTCTGCTGCTTCGCCCAAGCGTTACTCTCATCTATCGCCTGTTGTATCGATTTCCTAGCCATAACATCACCTCCACATTTTCTTCAGCACATCTGGACTCAACGTATTCGTACTCCCACTTCCACCAGTTCCCGGCGCCCACTGTCCCGTCGCCGCATTTGGTTGCAACACCTTCGTCATATCCGAACTATACTTCGGCAACGGATTCCCACTCACATCCGTTGGCCACCCCACCGCGCCCGGATTAGTCGCCGCCTGCTGGTCATACAGTCCCTGTCCACCCCGCGTCCGGTACTCATTTATCATCTTATTCACCTGATCGCCCCTTTGACTCCCACCCCACTCTTTCGGGTCCATTGGGCTGTGATACCCACCAGCGTGGCCTATATACGCATTCGAGTCCGCCGCACTCTTTTGCACAAACTCCGGACTCAAACTTCCACCAAAAGCATACTTCTGATACACCTCCTGTGCTAGCGGGTCGTTCCAACCCTGTCCCGTATACTTGTACGGAGCAGCCTTAGCAGGTGCCGCACTCCCAGTTGCCGCCGAAGTCCCACCAGGAATCGAAGTCTGCCCACCAAACACACTCTTACCAAACGGATCTGTACTATTTGCCATAACTTATTTTCCTACGGTTTTCCCACCCTATGCGCCCAAACCCCTTTAAAATCGTCCAGCAGAAACGGATTCGCCCTCTTTGGTTGCACCATCTTCTCACTAAAGTCCGGCGTCGGGGGCATCTTATTCTTATCCGTAAACCCCTGGACGGCCTCCTTATCCGAATCAAAACTGTCATTCATCGCAACTGAACAAACGAAGTCTTCTTGACCCACATTTTCTTATAAACATCAATCACGCACGAAATCGCAACCCACGTTCCAATCGCCGCCACATAACTCGTCGCACTAGGACTCGTCGCACTAATCGAAAACCGATCCACTGTATTTCCGTAGTACGCATCCCCAGCATACGTCACCCCGATATTGCTCCACGTATCCGTGAGCACATTGCTCAAATTGAGCGAGTACGAGATCCCCTTGAACATGACATCCGTGGGAGCCCAGGTGTACGGAAAAGTCAGTGCCGGTTGGGTCCTCGAAAACACCGTGTCGCTCTGCACTACCGTCGGCGCCGTAAACGCCGCCCTAATCCCCGCCGTCCACTGCGGTTCCTTCCTATTCACATCCGCCAACGCCACCAGCGCAAAACTCAAAGTACTCAAGATCGCCGGAAAGGTGAACATCTGCGTCGAGAACTCCGTCGCCACCGAAGGCACCACCGCGCACCTGTCCGTTCTCCTAAGTGAATGGACCGAGTCGATCTGCCGGTCCTCATAGTCCAGATCCGTCGCATCGGCCACATACGCCGTCCCCTCCGCCACAATAGCCAGCTGTGTCGTAATCTCGGACCGCAAATTCGAGTCCCACTTCCTCAGCACCAGCGATGGAAACGTCCCGTGCACCTTCCACGTCTCCTGCAACGAATTGACTCCATCAATCGGCTTAATACTCGCATCAGTCGTCCCAAACACCGGCGTAATAACCGTGTTCGCCGGAACGATCTTCTGTTCCAGATCTAGCACCGCCCCATTCCACTGCGGGTCAATTTTCTCGCCCGTAATCACCGGCGGACTACTCATATCTCGGCTCTGCACCGAGACCGTCTTCGCCCCAACTTTCTTCTGCTCCTCCCTCCTTACCGTCTCCCCGGCTCCGAGTGTCGGAAGCGCAGCGGTCCCATCAACCGTGTGCGCTTCCAACTTCTCAGGCACTAGCGCCCTGAACTCGGGGGGAATCAGATCCTCACGCGTTAGCTGGAAAACCTTATCGTCAAACGTCGGTGCCTCAACCTTCTTCGTCACCCACACATCGCCAACCTGCTCACTCTGCCCGTCCTGTAACGGCGGACCTTCGGTCAAACCTATCTCGGTCTGACTAACCGTCTCAGTTACTTGAGCGACCTGGCCAGTATTTGTAAGTACAATCTCGCTGACATTACTAGCAGGAAGTACAGACAAATCATTACCGCTGCCAGCGTCTCCATCACCCAAATACTTGTTCGTACGTAACTTCTCATCTGTAACGTCCTGTTTCAGCTCACTGTCCAGCGCCAGCGGATCTAAATCGTCAATCTTCGCATCAACTTTCTGCTTCTCCACTCTAACCGTAATCTTCTCCCTCAACCATGGCGGCAACCGATCAAAATAGCCCCGCAGCTTATCGACCAGTAGCGGTCCCTTATTCTTCAACCATTTGTTGTCGTCAGCCACTTGCTATCTCCACATCTTGTTAACGACTTCCGGCCTCAGCATCTTCTGCATCAACCCAGTATCCATTCCAACCTTATACCCACCCTCCGCAAACCGCTCCGCTGCCGCCGGGTCAGGAAACTCGATAAACTCTCCAGTCTTCCGGGCCTCGCTCATCGGGTCTTGCGGTTGATACAAAGCGTTTGTGCCCTTGTCATAAAACAGTGTCGGAAAAGCGTACCCCTTTCCGCCCCCTTCCGCACTCGCCATTCGATGACTGGAATACGATCCATCAGGATTTGCCACTGTTGGCCAATCACTTGCATTCGTAATCCTCTGTACAAAATTCTTCCCGCTATTCGCCCGCAACGTCTGCCTCATCACCTCCGCTTCCTCGGGCGATAACTTATCGAGCCACTCCTGTCTAACGTCGAGCGCCCTGTCGTTACTCTTAATCGGCCCCGGCATCAGTAAACGTGCCTCCTATCCTGTTCAAACTTGAAGCTATCCCACTGTCTAAAAGTCTCTAACGCCGCCTCCGCCAACTTTTCGGGCGGCGGTAAATTGCCTTCCTGACGGAAGACGAATTCTTTGCAAAGATGATTGACTTGCACAATCGCAGCCCACAGCAAAAACTGACTTCCCTGTTTCAACCAAATATCCGTAGTATCGCTGCCCGGTGCCAGCGTGACCGTTCCCAACCCCGCCCACGTCCCGTGGCCAACGTATTGTCCCCCCGGCAACATACTCGTCGCCACCATACTCTGATAATTAACAATCACCGGCGGATCAGACCCCGTTGCCTCCGCCCTCGTAATCCTCCACTCCCCCGAATTATCCCACCAAATGCTCCTCAACGGTGTCGTCGGTGGTGGTGCACCGTCAGAAACATTAATGTAAAACGGTCTCCTATTGAAAATCCCGTACGGCCAATACGTCCCATTAACCCCATCCATTCCCAACACGTCCGCGACATTCACCGTGTCACTCGTCGCCGTCCAATCGGGCTGGAACGTATAAACCTCCAGCTCCAAATCAATCAGTTTTCCCTTCTGCCCCGTCGGTACCATCCAAATGTCATTTCCGCAAAACGCAATTCGTTGCAGCCCCGCGTCATAATACCCAGTCGTCGCCTCCGCGTCCGTCGGATACCTCGGGCCATACCCCGGTTTAATCTGTCGTTCCCGTTCCAAACTCTCCGCAACCGTCGTCCACTCCACAGGGTGCACATTCCAATAGTCATCGAAAATCCCGCACTCAATAACCGTCTTCACCTCGCACACTGGACTCCCAGCCTGAATGACATCGTCCAGCGTGCCCCCATCCAACCCATCAATCGTGACCGTCACGCGCTTCCTAGAAAATTCGAAGTCGTGTAGCATCTCCGCTTGTCGTCGCACTTGGTTCAGCGCGAGTAAGCTCAGATCCACACCATTCACCACGAGGTCACTAATTGTCTTTTGCAAATACCCCGCAATCGTACTCCGCATTTCAAGAAGCGTCATAACATCAAAAGGCTAGACGACGCCGCCCGTCGCCGAAACGGACGACGCCGCCACTCGCCACTACGGCAATCCTTCTAGAACTTCCGGCCCTGCACGCCATATGGCGCGTCGGGCTTTCCGCTCCCAGCGACCCACTGTTTCAGCTCGTTCGTCCCAGTCATCGTATCCTTGGCATCACTCGCCTCGGTCGACATCAACGAATCCGCCTTGTCACTGCTTTTCTTTGGTGTACTCGGAGTCCAATTTGCAACTCCGCTTCCATATCCTGGTATACTAGCCATTTTACTTTTTCCTTTCTTTCATCATGTTCAGGGACAATTCTGACCCCAAACTTTACGGTGCACCCTCTACAATTATATACGCCTCCGCACTTGCCACATCCGCCGGCACCCCTGCCGCGCCCCCACACAACACTATTGCATTCGCTACCGGATCAACGACCGCAGGAACCGCTTTCCCGCCCGCCCGATCATACAGCATCGAACACCACAACAGCTTACTCAACCCGAACGCACTCGCCGGAATTGGATTCGCCGCAGTCCCCTGTGTCGTAAGGACAACTTTGCAGGACCTCCTATATCTCGCTCTGTTTCCCTTTCCCCCAGACGGCCACTCGCTCACGCCAATGTCGCCGGGGTAAAGGCTAACCGCTGAACTAGTTAAAGCAGCCATGACTACGTCAGGGTAATGCCACCCAGATTTTCCACGTACAGATTAGCCTCAGGGAACCGGAACTCGAACCCGCACTCCGTGAGCCACTGGTCCTTCCGCTTATCGGCATCCGGTAGTTGGATCATTGGCTGTATATCCGTGTCGGAATCCGCTAACGGCCTATAGCCCACATAACCCAGGTCGATGTAGAACGCCGAGTTCCTCATCTCCGAACTCGCGAACAACGGGTGCTGCTTATAGAACACCTCACCCGAATTACTCAGATGTCTCACAAGTTTGAAGTTGAATCCGTCGAACCCCTCATCACGCAGGCTATTGAACTGTATCTGCCGTTCGAACATATCGGCCACTTTAGCCAGATACTCGGGGCCGCACAGACAGAGCTTGTCCCAACTCGTATTGTTCGTCCGCTCGAACAACCTCGCCATAAGGAGATTAAAGTCTGCCTTGGTGATGGTCGTTCCGCCGAGCTTGATAACCCGTTTGTTTGGTGTGGTTTGCCAGCTGGCTGCTGCCGATACATCGGGTTGTCCATAGTTCGTTCCTTTCTCCCAACTATCCAAGAACCACCTCAGCCCCCCAGTGAACCGCCTCGGCACCGTCTGACCCGTATCGGGATCAACCGTTGTCGTTTTGGCCTGCTCACCAAAGAACGCCGCGCGTTCAATACTAGCCAGATGTTTAATGCCATTCGACTTGGACATATCCTTATACGCCCCCGTCTTATCGTACCTCAGCGGCTCCTTCAACGCGGTCCTCGTCATCTCGTACGGAGTCTTGAAAATTTGAGTATTATTCAGAATCTCGTACGGGAACACGATCCCGCCCGTCCCTGTTCGCGCACCCTCAGCATACGCTGTGCCAATGAGCACCACACTCTTCCCATTCGTGACCGCAGCATTCAACACTCCAGTCCATGCCGTGGTCGCCTCCAACTCCAAGTAGCCCGTTCCAGTCCCCGTAACCCTACCACTAACGTCAACGCTTCCAGTCGCTGCCGGACCCGCGCCCGTCGTAAACCCAACCCCAAACAGCTTCACCGTATCGTTCACCTGGAACATACTAGAGTCTACTACGTAGACTCTGACGGCTCCAAACTGCGCCACGGTAAATTTACCGTTCGTATCGCCAGCCGCTGTCGTTGTCCCAGTCAGCGCAAACGGACCATCCTTATTTGCCGCGCTGGTCGGGTTAACCGCCGCTTTCGTTGAAGTCTCGGTCCACCGCTCCTCATTCCAACCGAAGCTGGGTTGAGGCGTAGTCTCATTTTCCATCATCGACAACAGCCCGGTTAGGGGCGCTGTCCCATTAGGATACGCGTAGAAAATCTTCCTCCGCGTATTCTGACTCCAATAGTCATCTATCTGTTCTGAACTAACAAGCCCGAATGGCATCGTAGTATTTCTTTCTCGTTATGGCCTACGGATCAAAGACCGCCAGACCCCTCGGTTT